>Ga0209040_10002149_pt1 | contig 15550 bp, 15 predicted proteins | sample BogFormECP12_OM3_FD_188240 | JGI IMG/M metagenome (GOLD analysis project Ga0209040, IMG submission 188240) | Bog forest soil microbial communities from Calvert Island, British Columbia, Canada - ECP12_OM3 (SPAdes) (version 2) | ecosystem: Environmental > Aquatic > Freshwater > Wetlands > Bog ...
GCCCAACTCGGCGCGCACGGCGTCGATCGTCCCCGTCACTCGCGGATCGATACCCGGCAGAAAGCCCACGATCGGAATCGTGAGGACGGCCGCATCCAGCTCCTCCGAACCGTAGTACTGGGTGAACGTGCGCCGCTTGCGATCGTAGCCTCTCTCGCACACCTGCCGATGAATCCGGGTGCGGATTCGGCTCCAGCGCTCCAGCGGCGCCTCGAGCTCGAAACGCGTAGCCAGCCTGATCGCGCAGTCGAACGCGAGCCAGGCCATGACCTTCGACTGAACGAAGTGGCGGCGCGGACCGCGGACCTCCCAGATCCCGTCGTCGGGCTCCTCCCACGCTTGCTCTAGGTATTCGACCAGCGCACGGACCCGGGGCCAGTCCTCCGCGTCGGCGTGGCCGGTGACCATGCTCGTCACGTACGCGACGCCGGCGACCTCGCCGTAGACGTCGAGCTGGAACTGCTCGGCGGCTGCGTTGCCGATCCTCACCGGTCGCGATCCCTCGTAGCCCGGAAGGTGGTCGAGCTCTTGCTCGGCCAGGTAGCGCTGGCCTTCGATCCCGTACATGATCTGCAGCTTCGAGGCGTCGCCGGCGCCTGCTCGCATCGCCCAGCGGCCGAAGGCGAGCGCCTCGTCGACGTACCCGCCCAGGAGCAGGGCGTCGAGGGTCAGGGCCGAGTCGCGCACCCAGCAGTAGCGGTAGTCCCAGTTGCGCTCGCCGCCGAGCTCCTCCGGCAGCGACGTGGTGGGGGCAGCGACGATCGCGCCGGTCTCCTCATCGGTGAGCGCCTTCAGCGTGATCAGCGAGCGCAGCACCTCATCGCGCCACTCGCCGCTGTAGGTGCACTGTGAGGACCACTCACGCCACCAGGCGTCCGTACGAGCGAGTGCCGAGCTTGGGTCCTCGACCGCCGGCTGCTCGCCGTAGGAGGGGTACCACATGAGCGAAAGACGCTCCCGCATCCCCTCCCTGACGGTGAACTCAGCGACGGTGGTCGAGTCCTCGTCGTGCAGCTCGATCGTCGTGGCGAGATGTAGGGCATTGGGACCTCCGAGTGCGACGATGCCATCGGCCGTCCGCTCCACCCACGGGATGAGGGATCCGTAGTCCAAGCGCGCGACGAACTGCATGCGCATCGGCACCTCGCCCTGCAGTCCTTCCACGATGCGCACGAGCTGTGGGGCGCCGCCCTGGCGCAACGGCATGAAATCGATCAGCCGGACGGCGCCGTTCTCGGTGTGGAAATCGGTCTCGAGGATCAGCGTGCCGTCGCGGTAGCGCCGCGAGACCTGGCTGACGGGCTCTGACGGGCAGATCAGCCAGCGCCCGTGCTCCTCGGTGCCGAGCAGTGCTGCGAAGCAGGCTGACGAGTCGCTGTGCGGGAGGCACAGCCAGTCCACCGATCCACTCCGCCCCACCAGTGCGGTCGTCCGGAGGTCCCCGATCAACGCATAGTCCTCGATCTTCACAAGCTGCTCCTTCCGTCGTCCGGCTGACGGAGTGCGCCGACATGGCGGTGCATCTGCTGACGCTACAGCAGATCGTCCACCTGGCCAAGTCAGTATCGATGTCGAGGAGGGCCCGGCCCTATGAGCGTGGCTCGCACATCACCCACGAGAGGGCCCTGACCCAACACGAGCGACGTAGCACGGCACCCGGCCGCATGCCCGGTGCGAGCTACGTCGCCAGCGCACATCAGCCCCCCTCGCTCGAGCCGCTTGCCGCCGAGATGTAGCTCGCGGCGCTCACGCGACCGACGTCGATGGCCAGTACGACCCGCCCCGCCTCTGCGAGCGCCTCGTCGCTCATCGGCTCGGGCGGCTCGGCGGTCTGCGTGATCCGCTGCATGATCTTGGCCGTGGACGGACCGATGTGCTCGGTGAGGATCTCGGCGGTCCCTGAGAAAGTCGCCGACGGGTAGGGGGGCTCGTGCCCCATCACGCACAGCGATGCCCAGCCGCTCCGTCTGGTGTCGCGAGCCTTGAGCCTGTCGGTGAGCGTCGAGATCAGCAGGCGGTCCCCCTCACGGGCGAAGTAGACGAGCGATTGGCGCGGCTTGCCGTCAGACGCGAGCGTGGCAAGCACGCCCACTGGGTGTGAATCGAGGAACTCGCGCAGCTCTCCGCTCAGCGCGTCCATGCCGCCTGGGACTCGGTCTCGGGCGCCAGGTAGCGCCTCATTGGGAGGCCTGCGGGATTTCGACTGGGGGCTGTGCGGGGGCGAGCCCGTCGGCCATCGCCTTGCGGTGGATCTCGGCGAACAGCTCGCCGCTCGCGGCGGCCTGCGCGACCCTATCCGCATCGACGAAGTGCCCGATCGGGTTGGCGTGGAACTCCTCGGAGGTGTGCATCCACTCCCGCGAGGCCGCCCAGTCGCCGAAGTTGTCGCACTGCAGCTCGACGTGGTTGCCGTCGGGATCCCGGTAGTAGTAGGAGAACGTCATCCCGTGGTCCAGGCAGATCTCCGGCGTGATCCCCCGCTCGCGCAGCCGCAGATAGTTGCCGTTGAGCTCCTCGAAGCTCGCGAACTCGAACGCGCTGTGGTGCATGCCCGTGCGCGTCTCCTTCTCCGGATCATCCGCGAACCCCGGGAAGGCGAGCAGCGCAACCCTGTGGTTGGCGCCATCGTTGCTCAGCCACGCACCGGTGGCGTCCTGGAAGACGACCTCCGTGCCGACCACCTCCGCATACCAGTCGATCATCTCCTGCAAGCGCGTCGTCTTCAGATTCACATGATGGAACGTCGGGTGCGTGACAGCGGCGTCGGTCATGGGATCGCTCCTGTGGTAGCGGGAGTCGGAGTGATGTTCAGCTGCGTGCGAAGATCGTCGAGCAGGGCCGGCAGCTGCTCCGGGGTGCAAGCGCTGCCAAACACGTAGAAGTCGGGACGCACGAGCACCGCGTAGGTGCCGTGCTCAGACAGCCAAGCGGTCAGGCGCCCGTCCACGTCACGCACACCGTGGGGTGCGTCAGTGTCGAGCGAGGCCAGCGTAGTGTCGAGCGTGTCGATGAGCGCCCGCTGCTCGCGCGAGAGCTGCTCCAGCGGATCGCCGTCGGCGACGATCAGCTGAAAGCCCGGACCGGCGACATCGTCGAAGCGCCCCTCGCGGCCGGCCTGGGAGACCACGCCCTGGACACTGAGCGTGCCGGCGAGCGGATCCGCGTCGCCGCCGACCGGGCGGTGGATAGCGCCACCGGTGAGCGGCGCCAGCTCGGGGGGCGGTGGTGGCTCCGCCTGGCGCAGCACCGCATCGCGCTCGGCCGCCGCCTGCGGGTCGAGCTGGCAGAGGACCTTCCCCAGCTCCACGGCCAGGCCGATCACCGCCTCGTTCTGGGGCTGGCGCTCAGGGTCGATGCTGTCGAGGAGCCGTTCGCCCGCCAGGCCACGCAGCACGAGGTCGAGCTTCCACGCGAGGTTCGCGGCGTCACGCAGACCCGAGCACAGCCCCTGGCCCAGGAACGGTGGGGTCAGGTGGGCGGCATCACCGACCAGCAGCACGTGTCCCTTGCGCATCTGGTTGGCCAGCACGGAGCGGAACTCGTACACCGCGCTGCGAGTCAGCGGACCGTCCTCGGGCGCGTACCACGGCTCGAGCAGCGACCACACCCTGTCCGGATCCTCGAAATCTGAGGGCTGCTCGTCGGGAAGCAGCATGAACTCCCATCGCCGGTGCCGGGGACCGCTCTGCACGACGGTCGTCGGGCGTTTGGGATCGCACCGCTGGCTCGCGATCGGCAGGTGCGCGAGCGCCCCCATGTCGTGGGGCTCGGCGTCGACTACCAGCCAGCGCTCCTGGAAGCCGAGATCGCGGCGGGTGATCCCGGTGGTCTCGCGCACGAACGAGTTGGCGCCGTCGGCGCCAACCAGCCATCGAGCCCTCACCGTCCGGGTGTCGCCCGCCAGCGCAAGCCCGCCCTCCTCCCCCTCAACCCGCCGGAGCGTCAGCTCGATGCCCTCATCGCGGTCAACCAGTCCCGTGGCTTCCCATCCGCGCTCGACGCTCACGCCCGGCAGGCCGCACGCGTGCCGGTCGATCGCGCGCTCCAGCTCCGGCTGGAAGAACATGTAGTCCGTCTCCCATCCCGACCGCGCCGGGCCCTGCGTCTCAAACCGCATGAGCGACTCGCCGTCCGCGCCGAACCACTGGTAGTCATGCACCGGGATCATCTCCTCGGCGAGCACCTCGGCCAGTTCAAGCGTCTGCAGCAAACGCATGATCTCGTGGTCGAGGTGGACCGCGCGAGGGAGGCGGTAGATCTCCTGGAAGCGCTCGAACGCCCCCACGCGATGACCGGCTCGCCCCAGCAGCGCGGCCAACGCCTGGCCCACGGGCCCGTAGCCGACGATCGCCACGTCGAAGTCGAGATTGCGCCCTGAGCTCGCCATCAGCAACCAGCTTAGCCCCATACTGATAGGCTTGTCAAGTATGACCGATGAATCGCGGGCGGCCCTGGCTTCGTCCGCTCCCCGCCTCGACCTCGACCTCTACGCAGACGATGTCCTCGCGGACTCCCGCGACGCGTTCGCCCGGATCCGGCATCGCGCTCCCGCCGTGTGGCTCCCCCGCCATCGCATGTACGCGATCGGCCGCTTCGACGACGTGCGAGCGGCGCTGCGCGATCCGGAGACGTTCATCAGCGGCTGCGGCGTGGCTGCCAACCGCCTCTCCAACCGCTTGGGCCGCGGCACGACGCTGTTCAGCGACGGACGGTTGCACGACAGCCAGCGCAGGATCTTGCGCCAACAGCTCGGCCCGACCGCGCTCGAGGAGATCCAGCCCCGCGTCGAGGAGCACGCTCAGCGCATCGTCACCCGGTTGTGCCGCCGCGACTCATTCGACGTCGTGCGTGACTTCTCAAGCGAGCTCCCGATCGGCGTCGTGGCCGAGCTGGTGGGCGTGCGCGGCGGGAGCGAGCGGATGCTGCGCTGGGCGGCTGCGACGTTCGACCTCCTGGGCCCACTCAATCGACGTGCCGTGGCGGCGATGCCGACCTCGCTCGGCCTGCTCCTTTACACGCTGCGCTTCAGCACGGCCCGCGTCTCGCCGCGGAGCTGGGCCGCAGCCGTGTTCGACGCCCGCGATCGGGGTCAGATCACCACCCGACAAGCCCGGGGCCTGGTGATCGACTTCGTCGCGCCGTCGCTTGACACCACGATCCTCGCCTCGACCCACCTGCTGTGGGTGCTCAGCCGCCATCCCGACGTGTGGGCTGAGATCATCGCCGACCCCTCGCTGATTCCCGCCGCGGTGGTCGAGAACGTCCGCATCGCCTCGCCGATCCGTGGATTCACGCGGCGCCTCTCGCGCGACCACGAAGTCGACGGCACGCCACTTCCGCAGGGCTCGCGAGTGGTGCTGCTGTTCGGCGCCGCAAATCTCGACGAGTCGCGCTTCCCGAATCCCGAGAGCTACGACATCCACCGGCCGAACGGCGCGCACGTCGGCTGGGGAAACGGGCCGCACGCGTGCGCCGGCGCCAACCTCGCCAAGCTCGAGATGCAGGCCCTGCTGCGCGCGATGGTCCCCCACGTACGCCGTATGGCCACCAGCGGCCCCACTCGGCTGCGCAACAACACGCTCCAAGGCTTCAGCGGGCTCACCGCCCGCTTCAACTAGCAACCAGCCGGCTCACGAGACCGGTGACGGCACCTGCGGCATCGGCCGCCGCGTCACCTCGGCGGCGTCCTCGGCCGACAGGCCGAACATGCGCAGCACGCCCTCGGCATGGTGGCGGTCGGCGTCCTTCGGCGCACGTCCATCCAGAACGTCGCCCATGACCCCGAGAAGCGCGCCGCCCGCAGCGACCAGCGCGACGCGCTTGTTGGGAACGCGGAAGCGACCTGCTCTGATGCCGCGCTCGAGGTCGCGCCGGGCGAACGGGCCGAGCGCCCTCAGGCCGATCTTCTGCGACACGTCGAGGCGGATCAGCAGCCATCCCCACTCAGGATCACTGCGGGCGAGGTTCACGAAGTAGCGGTGCGCCGCGGCCACCACCTCCGCCGGGTCATCGAGGTCGGCCGTGACGGAGGCGACTGCGCCACCCTGGGCGGCAACGGTCTCCTCGACGACGGCGTCGACGATCGCCTCCTTGGAGTCGAAATGGTTGTAGAAGGAGCCGAAGCCGACATCCGCCTCCTCGGTGATCTCGTTGATCCGAGTGTCCTCAACGCCCTGGCGGGCGAACAGCGCGCGCGCGGCGTCGAGCAGCTTCCTCTGCGTCTGCTCGCGACGGCGCGCGTGGCGGTCGGGATGCGGCGCGGTACCCACCACGGGAGCAGCCGCCTCGCTTCCGCCTTCGTCACTGCTCATATATGACAATCCTATCAGCCCTGATTCTCCCTGGGGTCCGAGCAGTCGTTGATGGCAGAGTTGGCCGGCCCGTGAGAGAATCGACGCATGACGGAGTCGGTGGTCATGCTTATCGTCGGGCTTCCGGGCGCAGGCAAGACCGTGCTGATCGATCGCGCGGCGAAGTCGCCCTATTGGACTGTGCTTGACCCTGACCGCTTCCGGCGCCAGCTGTCGCCGGCGCTGCGCCGGGTGCCCATTCCATATCCACTTTACGTCCTAGCGATCGTCGTGGCGATCGCACGGGACACGCACGTAGTCGTCGAGTCCCGCGGCACTTACGGCTGGCTGCGACGGCTGGTCACGGCCTGCGCACGCGTCCGCGGCCGCGAGGCGGTCCTCGTCCTGCTCGACGCGCCGTCCGGGGACGCGATCGCCGGGCAGAAGCGCCGCGGGCGTGTCGTGCCGGCACCCCTCATGCGCTTGAACACCAGCCGCTGGGGCCCGTTGCTGGATGCCGCCCGTAACGGCGCGCTCGCTGCCGAGGGGTGGAGCCGAGTCATAGTGCTCGACCGCGCCCAGGCGTCCAACGTCGAGGATCTCGGTGAGCTCGTGCGTGGTCCATCGGCAGTGGGTCGCGATAGCAACAAGCGAGGGGAGGCGGACGACTAGAAGGAGGCGAAAGCCGTGGCGTGGTCTCGTGAAAAGATGTCCCTCCCGTTCCCTGGACTCGACTGGAAACGTGATCGCGACGAACGAGACGACGGAGGCCGGAACAACGCGCCGGAGCGTGTTCGTCTCGTTCGCCGTCAGTTGCACTGAGACGCTCGCGCTGGGCGCTGCGGCGTGGGTGAGCGGCTCGTTCGCAGTGGGAGCCCAAGCTCTGGCCGCCGCTGCCGACGTGGGGGTCCAGGTGTTCCTGCTCATCGGCGTGCTCAGCAGCGCTCGGCCCGCGGATGACATGCATCCGCTCGGCTACGGGCGGGAGCGCTTCTTCTGGTCATTTCTCGCGGCGCTCGGCAGCTTCGCCGGCGGTGGCGGGCTCGGACTCGCGGGCGCAGCCTACGCCGCGCGGCATCCGTCGCGTATCGACCACTACCCGCTCGCCTACCTGGTCTTGGTCACGACTCTCGCGCTCGACGCGTTCGCGTTGGAGGTCGCGCTGCGACCGCTGCGCAAGGAGGCGGCCGCACGCGGTTATTCGCTGCGTGCCCTCCTGACACGAACCACCGACTCTGCTTCGAAGGCGCTCGTGGTGGGTGGCGGCACGGCCGTGATCGGCGGCGTCGTGGCCCTGGCCGGATTGTTTCTCAGCCAGCAGACGGGAAGCCCGACGCCGGACACTGTGGCGAGTGCACTCATCGGCGTGCTGCTGCTCGCCGGCTCAGTGCTCTTGCTGCACCAGAACCGGGAGCTCCTCACCGGTCGCGGGGTTCCGCCTGCCATGGTGCGCGAGATGCGCCGGGTGGTCGCCGCGCAGCCGCACGTGGTCGACGTCCCCGACCTGTTCGCCGTCGTCGTCGGGCCGTCGAGCTTGATCGTCGACGGCGACGTCACGTTCTCCGACGACTTGGACGTGCCGCAGGTCGAGCAAGCGATCATGGGCATCGCAGCCGCGCTTCGCGAACGCTGGCCCTCGATCGACTACGTCTACCTGACGCCCGTCCCCAAGGCCCGGCCACGCGGCGCGCCGTGGTCTCGACCAGGCGCTCCCGAGGGCGGGCAGCGGCGGTGAGCTCCTCGACGCTCTGCGCGGGCGCGCCCCGACGGCGTCCGCAGCGATGTGCCCGGACTCGACGCGACATCGATCACGCCGGCTTCAAGTCACGGCCCGGTGGAATCCTTGTCACGGCCGGCTTGAAGCAGCTCGCCGCGGGAGAAGGCGACGGCCACGAGCTCGGCACGAGTGTGAACCCCCAGCTTCGCCATCGCGTTCTTTACGTGCGTGCGAACCGTCGACGGGGAGATGAAGAGCTCCCCGGCGATGCGGTTCGTGTCATGCCCCAGCGCGATCAGAGCGACGACCTCGCGCTCGCGGGCAGTCAGCGGTGCGGCCTGATCCCCGACCTCCCGGGCAAGCGTGACGCGGCCGAGCGGCAGGACGACGGCAACGCCCAGCGATCGCTCCCCGACGCGGACGAGTCTGACGGCGAAGTCGATCTCGATCTCTGAGCCATCGCGCCGCCGGAAAGTACGGGTCCCCGACTGCTCGCCCGTCTGCAGTGCGCGGCGCCATTCCCTGTCCCTCTGCGCTCGGGAAAGGCTCGTGATCAGCTCGTCAATCGACCTTCCGATGAGGTATCCGGGACGGTACCCCAGCAGCTCGACGGCGGCGGAGTTGCTGTTCAGCAGACGCCTCGACTCATCCAACAGGACGATCGGATTGAACGAGCGTTCGAAGACGTCCCAGAAGAGAGCCTCCCAGCCAGGCTCGGGCTCTAGATCGAGCAGTCGCGTTGCCTCGGTTTCCATACAGCTCGCACGGTCCTCCGAGCCGTGCCCGCGCCGGGCGCCCCCCTGGCTCCCGGCTGCACCGAGCATAGCGCCCGAAACGCAGGAGCGCACGACACGCGATGCGAGGCGGTGCCCATGCCTACGCGGGATCCCGCCGGCAGGTCAGCGGTCTTCCAGCGCGTACACCCGCCACTCGCCGGGAACGCCGCGCAGTGCGTGCACGCCGCGGTCGACGAAGCTCAGACCGGAGCCGACGACGAGATCCCTGACGGTGCTCGAGACCAGTACCTCGCCCGCGCGCCCCATCGAGCAGATGCGAGCTGCAATGTGTACCGCGATCCCAGTCACGTCGCCGTCGAGCAGCTCGCACTCGCCGGTGTGCAGGCCGGCGCGCACATCGAGCCCGAGATCGCTGACTGCAGCGACGATCGCTTGCGCACAGCGGGCGCCGCGCGCGGGACCGTCGAACGTGGCTACGAATCCATCGCCAAGCGTCTTTATCTCGCGCCCCCGCCAGCGGTCCAGTTGTTCGCGCACGAGCGTGTTGTGACGGTCGAGCAGCTCGCGCCACGCGTCATCTCCCAGTTTCGCGGCGTAATCCGTCGAGGCAACGATGTCGGTGAATAGGACGGTCGCGAGTACACGCTCGGGCTCGCGCGGAAGCCTACGGCCAGTGAGAAACTCCTCGATCTCATCAATCGCCGGATCCTCGGCGCCCGGCCATGCGTAGAGGTCCGCTCCCGGGAACTCCTCGAACCGCGCACCCGGAATCGTCGCAGCAACCTCGCGACTGAGCTCGACCGGGACGAGGCGGTTGCCGCTGCGGTTCAGCACCAGCGTGGGAACACGAACGGAAGGAAGCACCCCACGCAGATCCGTCCGGGTGTTGAGATCGACCAGCATCCGCGCCATCGCTGGGCTGGCGCTCGCGCGCTCAAGCCGCGCCCACCATTCCTCGAAGCGCCGGTCGCCGAGCCTGCTCGGGGCGAACAGGGGAAGCGTGCGTCCCTCACCCCAGTGGTTCTCGATGATGTCGATCAGCTCCCGCCTGCGCTCGTCGCTGTGGATCAAGCCTCCCACGGGAGCCACATTCACCAACACCAGCGCGCTGACACGTTCGGGATAGCTGGCGGCGTACAGCGCACACAGGCCAGCCTCGTTCGCCCCCATCAATGCAGCGCGCTCGACACCTGCTGCATCCATGACCGCACTCAGGTCGTCCATCTGCTGTTCCAGCGTTGGCGGGCTGTCGGCCGGGTCAGAGAGCCCCGTGCCCCGCCGATCGAAACGCACGAGGCGAGCAAAGGACGCAAAGCGCTCGAAGGCGCGCGCCAGCGACGGGTCGTCCCACTGCATGTCCAGATGCGACGCCGGCCCCGTGACGTAGACGAGATCCGGCGGACCGTCGCCGATGACCTGGTAGGCGATCCGCACCTCGCCGCTGCGCGCGAACCTGGTCGGCGGCGGGACCAGCACTGTGTGGGAGTCTAGCGCTCCGACAAATCCTCAAGTGTCGATCGGGGCGCGGCAATGCTCGTCGAGGGGGCCTCTTCGCCGTCAATCGCACGAAGCGCCTGGGATTCGCCGAAGCCGATCGCCTGAAGCAGGTCCTGCACAGTGGAGCGGACCTGTGCGACGAGCACGGTGACCGAGAGGCTTGGGCGCCGGTCGAGCGCCTCGGTGGCGAGCCGCGCGGCTGAGAGGGCGTGCGTTTCGGCGAGGTGCGCCCCGCCGTCTTGGCTGAGCGCTTGTTCGACCTCTTGCACTCCACGCGCGAGCTCGTAAATCGCCTCAACGACCGTGTCGGGAACGTCGTCGCCGCGCTCCACGGCTCGGCGTGCGCGCCGAGCGAGCACACGGACGTTGCGGACCGCGAGATCGATGCGCCCGGCGGCGACCACCTGCGCGGCGACGGCTTCCCGTGCGCCGCGATGGATCGGAGCGTATCGCTGCGCCTCGCGACCTGCGCGCGCCGCCGCAGCAAAGCGGGTCGCCAGCTCGTCGAGGCCGCGCGCCCGCTCCAGCGCGGCGTCCGCTGCGTCGAGGTCGGCTCTTCTGAGCGCGTCAGCGACCGCGTCGAGCGTCGCCGCGAGCTCGTGGAGAAGTGGGCCGGCGCGGCGGCGCGCCAGAGCCAGCGGATTGGTGGGGAAGACCAGGGTGTTGAGGACGATCGCGACGCCGCCACCGATCAGGGCGTCAACGAACCTGCCGCTCGACAACCCGGAGCCCGGCGGCTGGATTGTCGCGACGAGCACCCCGGAAACGGCGGCCTGCTGCACGATCATGGTGCCCGAGCCGATCAACACGGCCGCGGTCATCGCGAGCGCGCTCACGAGCGTCACCGAGACGGCGCCGGTGCCGAGGCCGCCCACGAGCGCGTCGGCGATCAGAATCCCGACTGCCTGTCCGATCGTGAGCTCGACGGCGCGGCTCAACCGCTGGCCGACGGTGAGGCCGATGACGGTGATCGCGGCGACCGGCGCGAAAAAGGGCGCAGGGTGACCTACGAGATCGTGTGCGATCAGCCATGCGATCCCCGCTGCGCAGGCCGCCAAGGCGATCGCCTTGCTCCGTTCGCGAAGACGCTCAACCCGAGCTGGCCGCATGGGCGTCGCTGCGGGGTCTCTCTGCACGGTCACGCCGGGTGGTGGGCGTGACCAGCGATGCGGTGCGGGCGGGCAGGGATAGGCGTCACGTGGCGTGCTCCTCGGGGTCGGCTGATTCGGGCATCGGCCTGCGGGCGATTTCGGCGGCTTGCGCGGGGTCGAGGCCGAAGCTGCGCAGCACTCCCTCGGCGTGCTCGCAGTCGGCGTGCCTGCCGAGCTCGCCGAGCAGGAGGGCATGCATGACCGCGATCAGGGCGCCTCCGCTCGCACGCAGCGCGAGCCTGGGATTCGCGACGTGGAAGCGCCCGGCGGCGATGCCGGCGCGGAGGTCTCGCATCGCGGGCTTGGCGAGGACATCGTCGGTTGCGCGATAGGGGATGTCCAGCCGGACCAGTAGGCGCGCCCACTCGGGCTGCTCCCAGGCCAGGCGAACGAAATGCCGATGGGCGACGCTGATCGCCTCGGCCGGGTCCTCTATCCCGGCGCGCCTTGCCTGCATGCGGCGGAGCTGCTCGGCGAGCGTCTCCTGCAGCAGGGCCGCAAGCAGCTCATCCTTGGTCTCGAAGTAGTTGTAGAAGGATCCGATCGCGACATCTGCGTCCTCCGCGATCTCGGCGACGGTCGTCGCGTCGAATCCGCGCTCGCCGAAGAGGCGCTGTCCGGCGGCGAGCAGCGCGCCGCGTGTGCGCGCCTTGCGCCGCTCGTTGCGTCCCGGGCGGGACTCGGAGTCGGCTTTCCCGGCAGCCATTGCGGCAGTATGCACGCGAGCCATAATCTGAGTATATACTCACTCTTGACTTTTTACTCAGTCACAGGTATGTTCACCGCCATGACCACCTCGAGCTCCACCTCAAAGCACCCGGGCACCTTCGATGAGGAGGTGCCCGTCCTGATCGTCGGCGGCGGCGGCGCGGGCCTGACGGCTTCGATGCTCCTCGCCGGCCTGGGCGTGAAGACGCTGCTCGTCAGCGCGCTGCCAACCACCTCCGATTTGCCGAAGGCGCACGTCCTCAACCAGCGCACGATGGAGATCCTCGAGGACGTCGGCGCAGCGCGGGAGATCGAGCGGCGCGGCACGCCCGCGGCGAACATGTGCGCGACGGCCTTCTACGCGGGCTTCGCGGGGCCCGAGCCGGAGTACGGCCGGCGGCTCATGCGCCTGGAGTGCTGGGGCGCGGGCGGTGCGGATGAGAACTGGGCGGCGGCGAGCTCCTGCCGGCAGCAGAACCTGCCACAGATCCGCCTCGAGCCCGTGCTGAAGGACCGTGCAGAGGCGCTCTCGCCCGGCACGATCCGTTTCGGCCACGAGCTGATAGCTCTCGAGCAGGACGATGACGGCGTGACGGCGGTCGTGCGCGAGCGCGACTCCGGCCGCGAGTACACGGTTCGCTGCGACTACCTCATCGGCGCCGACGGCGGGCGCACGATCCCCGGCCTGCTCGGCATATCCTACGAGGGCCTGGGCAAGCTCACCAATACAGCAACGATCCACACGACCGCGGACTTCTCGCGCTGGGCCCCGGACCCGGACGTGCTGATCCGCTGGATCAGCTCGCCGCAGGCAGGCGCCGTCGTCGTGATGGTTCCGATGGGTCCCGATCACTGGGGCCCGGACTCCGAGGAGTGGGTCATCCACCTCAACTACCCCGTCGACGACCCGCGCGCAGAGTCCGACGAGAAGGTCGAGGCCGACATCCGGGCCGCGCTCGGAATGCCGGACGTGGAGATGGAGATCCACCGCATCACCCGCTGGACGGTCGAAGCGGTGATGGCGTCCGAGTTCAGCGCGGGGCGCGTGTTCCTCGCCGGCGACGCAGCGCACCGCCACCCCCCGACCGGCGGGCTCGGTCTCACGAGCGGCATCCAGGACGCCCACAACCTCTGCTGGAAGCTTGCCGCCGTCCTCGCCGGGCATGCCTCGCCGGCGCTGCTCGACACCTACGAGCCCGAGCGGCGACCGTCGCTCTCGCGCAACGCCCAGCGCTCGCTGGAGAACGCTGTCAACCACTTCACAATCGCAGGGGCCACCGTGTCCCCGGAGAACACCACCGAGCAGAACTGGGCGAGCCTGAAACGACTGTGGAGCGGACGCCCCGAGGACGCAGAGCACCGGGCCGAGGTGCTGCGGATGATGCGGGCACAGTCGATGGAGTTCTGCGAGCACAATGTCGAGTACGGCTACACCTACGACTCGGCCGCGGTCGTCGACGACGGCAGCCAGCCGCCCGAGCCGGTCGAGGAGATCCGCGTCTACGAGCCCTCGACCCGCCCCGGCTCGCCTCTGCCTCACGCCTGGATAGACGACGAGGATCAAGCCCGACGCCCGATCAAGGACCTCGTGCAGCCCGGGCGCTTTCTGTTGATCGCCGGCGAGGACGCTCAGGAGTGGTGCCGGGCCGCGCGGGAGCTGGCCGGCGAGCACGGCCTGCCGGTCGACACTGTGCGCATCGGGCACCTCGACGGGGACATGTTCGACCCACGCTGCAGCTGGTTGCGTTGCCGCGAGATCAGCGCCGAAGGGGCTATCCTCGTGCGCCCCGACCGCTTCGTGGCGTGGCGCAGCATCGGAGCGTCCCAGGACCCGGTGGCGGAGCTTGCCGGAGCGTTCAGCCAGATCCTCGCGCGGCCTGTCGCCGTCCACGACGCCGCCGCAGCGAGCTGACCCGACCACCAACAGGAGGCAAGCCGATGACCGACACCGCCGTGATCCAGCCCAAGTTCCACCATTTCAACCTGAAGACGACGCGCCTGCAGGAGATGGTCGACTGGTACCGCACGCTCGTTGGAGCCGAGGTCCTCTTCCAGGCACCCGACGGGGCATGGCTGTCCAACGATGAGGCCAACCACCGCATCGCGCTGCTCGCCTTCGAGGGGTTCGTGGATGACCCGGAGAAGGACACCCGCACCGGGATGCACCACAGCGCGTTTGAGTACGACAGCTTCGAGGAGCTGAACGCCAGCTATCTGCGCCTGCGCGAGGCGGGGATCACGCCCGACATCTGCCTCGACCACGGGATGACGTTCTCCTACTACTACAAGGACCCCGACGGCAACTACGTCGAGCTGCAGTGCGACATCTTCGGCGACTGGGCGAAGTCGGGCGAGTGGATGCGCATGAGCGAGGAGTTCCACTCAAACCCGATGGGCACCTTCGTCGACCCGGCGCTCGTCGCCGAGGCCGCAGCCGAGGGGGCGACGCTTGCCGAGGTCCACGAGCGTGCGAAGGCGAAAGAGTTCTCGCCCGGCGAGGCCCCGGTCGACATCCCCTACGCGGACTGATCGATGCGTCTACTCACATTCGATGATGGCAGTGGCCCGCAGGCCGGGATCCTCCTGGGCGAGGAAGTCGTGCCGGTCTCAGCGTTGGATGCGCCGGCGAGCTCGGTGAGGAGCCTGCTGGAGGCCCTGGATGCGGATGGCCTCGCCGCCCTCGGGGAGCGCGCAGAGGGCACGCCCGAGCGGATAGCGCTCTCCGGCGTGCGGCTCCTGGCGCCGGTGCCAAACCCCGAGAAGATCATCTGCCTCGGCCTGAACTACCGTGACCACGCCGAGGAGTCCGGTCAGGAGATCCCGACGGCCCCGCTGTGGTTCGGCAAGTTCGCGAACTCGCTGATCGGCAGCGGTGAGGACATCGTGCTGCCGGGCGCTCACCCCGACTACGTGGACTACGAGGCCGAGCTCGCCGTCGTCATCGGACGCACGGCTCACCGCGTCGAGGAGGCCGACGCGCTCGCCTACGTAGCGGGCGCGATGCCGTTCAACGATGTGAGCGCCCGCGACCTGCAGCTGCAGAACACGCTGTGGACGAGCGGCAAGGCAGTCGACACGTTCGCACCCTGCGGCCCCGCGCTCGTGACGCTCGACGAGGCAGGAGACCTCGGCTCGCTCGCCCTGCGCACGAGGATCAACGGCAAGGTCGTGCAGGAGGGCAGCACATCGAATCTCATCTTCGACGTCGCCGGTGCTCTCGCCTGGCTCTCGCGAACGATCACCCTCGTGCCGGGCGACATCATCGCCACCGGAACCCCCGCCGGCGTGGGTGGTCCGCAGGGCATCTTCCTGCGCGACGGCGACACCGTCGAGGTCGAGATCGATCGGCTCGGCGTGCTCACCAATCCGGTGCGCGCCGAGTAGGCTCGCGCAGGACCCCCCTCTCAAGCCACCGTCACCGACAAGCCGGGAGAAGGACACGTGAACACA
>Ga0209040_10002151_pt1 | contig 15546 bp, 14 predicted proteins | sample BogFormECP12_OM3_FD_188240 | JGI IMG/M metagenome (GOLD analysis project Ga0209040, IMG submission 188240) | Bog forest soil microbial communities from Calvert Island, British Columbia, Canada - ECP12_OM3 (SPAdes) (version 2) | ecosystem: Environmental > Aquatic > Freshwater > Wetlands > Bog ...
CCGGAAATGTTGTCGTTGACGAGCCAGGAAATGCGAGCAAAGCACCAGTCGAGGAAGAACTGCGCCGCGAGCGTCGCCACCGCGAGATAGAAGCCCTTGATGCGCAGGCTCGGCAGCCCAAATGCGACGCCGACGGCGGCTGAGACGAAGCCAGCCGCGATGATCCAGACCAGGATGTTCACCCCCGGGAAATAGGTGTCGAGCTTGTAGCAGGCGTAGGCGCCCACACCCATGAAAGCGCCCGAGCCCAGCGACAGGAGGCCGGTGTATCCGGTCAAGATATTCAATCCCATCGCCCCCAGCGACAGGATCAAGAACGGGATCATCATCGTGTTGAGCAGGAACTGATTGCCGAAGGCCGGGATAACGACGAAGGCGATGAGGAGGATGATCGCGAGGCCATAGCGGTCCTGGCGGATCGGAAAGATCGCCATGTCGGCCGCATAGGTCGTCTTGAACTGGCCGGCTTCGCGGTAGAACACTAAGGCGCTCCCTGCGCTGATCCGCAGGCGCAGATGGCCGCGTCATATCCGCTCAATGATCCTCTCCCCGAACAGGCCCTGCGGGCGAAAGAGCAGAAACGCAAGCGCGATCAGATAGGCGAGCCAGCTCTCGATGCCGCCGCCGATGAGCGGCCCCCAGTAGAACTCGCCGAGCTTCTCGCCGACGCCGATGATGAGCCCGCCGACGATGGCCCCGGGCACGGAGGTCAGTCCTCCAAGGATGAGCACCGGCAGCGCTTTCAAGGCCACGACCTGGAGCGCGAAGGACACGTCGGAGCGCGCGCCCCAGAAGATCCCGGTCGCGAGCGCGACGATTCCCGCGGTGAACCAGACGATGACCCAGATCTGGTTCAGCGATATGCCGACCGAAAGCGCGGCCTGATGGTCGTCCGCCACCGCCCGCAAGGCCCGCCCGACGCGCGTTTTCTGAAAGAAGAGCGCGAGCCCCAAGACCATAAGAATGGCGATCGCCGCCGCGGCGATGTCGAGTTTCTGCAATTGGACCCTTCCGCCCAGGACGTGCAGATTGATCGACCCGTTCGGCAGGTAGAGTTCCTGCGTGATCATCGACTTCGGATCGCCCCCGAACAGGAGCTCTCCGAAACCGATCAGTACATAGGTCACCCCGAACGTCGCCATGAGGAGAATGATGTCCGGCTGATTGACAAGGGGTCTGAGCACGAAGCGCTCAATCCCGACCGCTAGCCCGTACATGACTCCAACCGTCAGCGCGAGCGCGAGGAACGCCGGGACGCCCTTCTCATAGAGTCCCACCAACGTCAGCGCCGCGAACACCATCATGATGCCCTGGGCGAAATTGAAGACGCCCGAGGCCTTGTAGATGAGCACGAATCCAAGCGCGATCAGCGCATAGAGCACGCCCCCGACGAAGCCTTCCCAGATTGTCTGCGCCAGGAGATCCGGCGCGGCGATCATCTGCGCGAAGGGACTGACGAAAACGGCGCGGAGGAGGTCCATTCGCGTCAGCGGTCCCGGCCGAGATAGGCATCAATCACTTTCGGGTCCCGTCTCACCTCGTCGGGGAGCCCGTCGGCGATCTTGCGACCGTAGTCGAGCACGACCACGCGGTCGGAGAGGTCCATGACGACGCCGATGTCGTGTTCGATGAGCGCGATGGTTGCGCCGCGGAGCCGGTTGGTCTCGACGATGAAGCGGCTCATATCCTGCTTCTCCTCGAGGTTCATGCCCGCCATCGGCTCGTCGAGCAGCAGGAGTTGCGGCTCCATGGCCAGCGCCCGCCCGAGTTCGACCCGCTTCTGCAGGCCGTAAGGCAGCGCGTCGACCGGCGTCCGCCGGATGTGCTCGATCTCGAGAAAGTCGATGATCTCCTCGCAGACGCGTCGATGTTCGACTTCCTCGGCGAGTGCGGGCCCGAAACGCACAGCCTGCCATATTAGGTTGCGCTTCATCTTGAGGCTTCGGCCCGTCATAATGTTGTCGAGCACGGTCATGCCCTTGAAGAGAGCGACGTTCTGGAACGTGCGGGCGATGCCGTTCGCCGCCGCCTGATGGGGCTTCATGCGCGCCCTCGGACGTCCGGCGTAGGCGATTCGACCCTGGTGGGGCTGGTAGAAGCCGTTGATCACGTTCAGCATCGACGTCTTGCCCGCGCCATTGGGGCCGATGATGGCGCGGATCTCGCCCTTGCAAATGTCGAATGAGACGTCGGAGATCGCGCTGACGCCGCCGAACGCGAGCGTCACTTTCTCGACGGAAAGCAGGATGTCGCCGTCCGGCGCCGTCACGCCGCGCCTACCTCTGGCTCGGCGGGAAAGGGCGCCAGGTCGACGATGCGGCAGCTTCCTTCAAGCTTGCCCTTGCGGCCGTCCTCGTAGGTGATCTCGGCGGCGATCGTGGCTTCCGCCGCTTCATCATAAAGTCCCTCGATAAGCGGAGCGTAGCGCTCGGCGATGAATTTCCGCCGGACTTTCTGGGTCCGCGTCACCTCGCCGTCGTCGGCATCCAATTCCTTTGGAAGAATGAGGAAGCGCTTGATTTGGGCGCCCGCCATCATCGGCTCGAGGCTCAGCGTGCGATTGACCTCATCCACCCGCTTCTCGATGAGCGCGGAGATCTCCGGGTTGGCGGCAAGCTCCTGATACGATGCGTAGGAGACGTTGTGCCGCTCCGCCCAGTCGCCCACCGAGGCGAGCTCGATGTTGATCATGGCGGTCACGAAGTCCCGGCCGTCGCCGACTGCGACCGCCTCGCGGATCTCAGGAAAGAACTTCAGCTTGTTCTCGATGTATTTCGGCGCGAACAACTGGCCGTTCTTGAGGCGCCCGACGTCCTTCGCACGATCGACGATCTTGAGCTGCCCGTCCGGCTCGAAATAGCCAGCGTCGCCGGTCTTGACGTGGCCGTCTTCGGTCAGCGCCTCGCGGGTCTTGGCGTCGTCTCGGAAGTAGCCCACGAACATGCCCGGCGATTTGAACTGGACCTCGCCGTCGGGCGCAATGCGCAAACTCACGTTGGGCGCCGGCGGCCCGACGGCGTCGGATCGCACGGCGCGGTCGTTTTGCGCGGTCACGAACAAAAAGGCCTCCGTCTGCCCGTAGAGCTGCTTCAAGTTGAGTCCGATCGAGCGGTAGAAGGCGAAAAGGTCGGCGCCGATCGCCTCTCCGGCGGTGTAGGCGACGCGAATGCGCGAGAAGCCGAGCGCGTCCTTGAGCGGCGCGTAGATGAGAAGTTCGCCAAGCCCATAGGCGAGGCGTGCGCCGATCGGGACCGGCTCGCCGTTCGCGATCTTCTCGCCCCAGCGCTCAGCGACCTCCATGCAGCGCCGGTAAAGCCAGCGCTTGAGGGCACCCGCGTCCTCAATTCGGATCTGCAAGCGGGTCAGCAAAGCCTCGAACACGCGCGGCGGCGCGAAGTGGTAGGTCGGACCGATTTCGCGGAGGTCGTTGGCGACAGTGTCGGCGCTCTCGGGGCAGGCGATGCAGAAGCCAGCGACGTAGCCTTGCCCGTAGTTGAGATAGTGGTCTCCGACCCAGGCAAGCGGGAGATAGGCGAGGACGACGTCGCGGTCGGTGAGCCCGTCGAAATTGACCGTGTCGCGCGCCGCGGCGATCGAGCGCTCGCCGCTGAGGACGACGCCCTTCGAGCGCCCCGTCGTGCCGGAGGTATAGAGAATGACGGAAGGGTCCGCGCCTTCGACCGCGTCGATGCGAGAGTCGAGGTCGGCAGCGGCTGCCGGATTGACGAGCGCGGTTCTGCCCTTCGCCATAAGGGAATCGAGCGGAAGAAGGTCGGGTTCGCGATAGTCGTCGAGGCCGCGCTTCTCGTCGTAGAGGATCGCGCTAAGCGCCGGCAGGCGCTCGCGCACGGAAAGGACCTTGTCGACCTGCTCCTGGTCCTGCGCGACGACGACGTTCGCCTCTGAATGCTCGAGTACCGCGGCGAGCTCGTCGGCGACCGAATCGGCGTAGACGGGGACCGGGATGGCCCCCAGCATCTGCGCCGCGGTCATCGACCAGTAGAGTCTCGGCCGATTGGCGCCGACGATGGCGAGCCGGCTTCCCTTTTCTAGCCTGAGTTCGATCAGTCCTTTGGCGAGCGCGCGGGTCTCCGCGTAGACCTCGCGCCAGCTCCACGTCCGCCAGATTCCCAGATCCTTGTGACGGAAAGCCGGCCGGTCCCCGCGCTCGGCGGCGTGGGCGCGCAGAAGCTTGGCGAAGGTGTCGTTGACGCCGGTCGCCTCGGCCAAGTCCTTCCTCCCCGTCCGTCGAGCGGCGGCGACCGCGGCGCAATCGCGCAAGCGTCTCGCCCGCAATTCAGCCCGACTATTCAGCACGCCGGCCGCGATGACAACACCCCAATGTTCGTTGGTATACTAGGGAGGTTTCGCAATCGGAGGGAAGGGGTGAAAAGACGGCCGTTTGCCCGCGCAGATCGACTTGTCCAAACTGAGCGACGCCTTATCCTCCATCCCACGCCGATGATGATGACGAGAATGATGATGATCCAGGTCCCGCCCATCCCCACCCCGAATCATCGTCTCTGGTGGGCTGTCTATTGTAATTCGTCACTGGTCCTCCCTTCGGAAGACGATGTGTCCGTATTTGGGGCGGTTCCAAATCGGGACCCCGATGATATTGATTGTCATATCGTCCTTTTCATCATTCACGAATTTGTTCCCGTGCTTTGTCGGTGTCTAGCGGAGGGTTTGATATAACACGCAGCATTGCGCGGGGCGCTGGCGGGAACTAATGTCCGACCGGGTCCGCGAAGGGCTCGCGTGTCGGCTCTTGGGGCGTCGCCAAGTGGTAAGGCAGCGGATTTTGATTCCGCGACGCGGAGGTTCGAATCCTCCCGCCCCAGCCATATCTCACAGCAGCTTGGCCGCCTGAAGCGGACCCCGATTTTGGGACCGGGGGTTAAGTTGGAGAACCGCCGCTCCGCTTGATAGACGAAGCGTGCGATGACGAAGAAGACCGAGGCGCCGGAGTGACGCCGGAGTGAAGGCGAAGATCGCCCTGGAGGCGCCGCGGGAGCAAGCCACGTCGCCGACCTCGCGCAGCGGTATGAGGCGCATCCCAACCCAGATCTTACGCTTTGAGGAAGCAGGTTGAGGATGAGGCGGCGCGCGCCTCGGACCCCCGCGTCGGGCGGAACGCGGAGACGGCGCACGAGCGGGAGATCGGCGTGTATGCGCCGGTGAAGCCGGCCATCCCCGGGTCCGGCCCATGGGGTCAGGCCCGGGGACCAACGACGGCGCGCGGACGCGCTGGATCGACGAGCTGTTCCTTCCCGCCCGCATCGTATTTCAAGACGCGCGCTTCTCCGTTGACGCAAGGCGCGCCACTGTTCCAGAAGCAGCAGCAGCGGCTTCGAACTCCGCGACGCCGGCGCCGACTTAGGATTTCACGATGGTTCAACTCACCCTCCCCGCAAACTCCCGCGTCACCGCCGGCAAGGCCTGGCCGAAGCCGGCCGCCGCCAAGCGCACGACCGAATTCCGCATCTATCGCTGGAACCCGGACGACGGCGCCAATCCGCGCATCGACACATATTTCGTTGACCGCGACGACTGCGGTCCGATGATCCTCGAAGCGCTCATCTGGATCAAATCGAAGATCGATTCGACGCTCACCTTCCGCCGGTCGTGCCGCGAGGGCGTCTGCGGCTCGTGCGCCATGAACATCGACGGGCTCAACACCCTCGCCTGCACGAAGCACATCGACGATGTCGCCGCGCCGGTCACCATCTATCCGCTGCCGCACCAGGAGGTGATCAAGGACCTCGTGCCCGATCTCACGATGTTCTTCGCCCAGCACGCCTCGATCGAGCCGTGGCTCAAGACGATAAGCCCCCCGCCCGAGAAGGAATGGCTGCAGACGCCCGAGGATCGCGCCAAGCTCGACGGCCTCTACGAGTGCATCTTATGCGCCTGCTGCTCGACCTCGTGTCCCTCCTACTGGTGGAACGGCGACCGCTACCTCGGGCCGGCGGCGCTCTTGCAGGCCTACCGCTGGCTCATCGACTCGCGCGACGAGGCGCAGGGCGAGCGGCTCGACAATCTCGAGGACCCGTTCCGCCTCTACCGCTGCCACACGATCATGAACTGCGCCAAGACCTGCCCGAAGGGCTTGAACCCCGCCAAGGCGATCGCGCACATCAAGAACATGATGATCGAGCGGCGCATGTAGCGCCGGCTTTGTTTAAGCGCCTTTTCTTGCCGATCCTTCCAAATGAGGTCCGAAACGGGTTCGGGAATGGTCGAACCTTGGGCCTTTTCCTTCCGTTTTCTTTCCCAATTTGAGGCTTTTCAAGGGTTTGCGACGAATCCGACCCGGAATTTTTCTTCCCCGCCCCCCGCTTCGCTCAAAGCCGCGTCCATCTCCCGCTCCCGTCCGTAGCGCTCGCTTTGCGCCTCGGCGAGGCGATTGATTTTGGCGAGCAGCTTCCGGCGGATTTCTTCGCCGCTCTCCCGATGGACCCGGGCGGCCTTCTGGTAGCGGTCGAGCCGGTCGAGCACCTTCAAGGCCGCCGGGATCGCCTTGACGTCGCCGCCCGCGGCCGCCTCCGCCGCGACCTTAAGCAACGGCTCGAGGCGGGCGAGCTGCATGAGCGCGTGCGCCGAGCCGTCGTCGACCTCGCGGCGCCTTAACACTTCGGCGACGATCTGGCGGACGCGCTTTGCGGTCAGCCGCTCCTCACGGGCGATTTCGTCATAGGCCGAGCCCTGGCGCAGGCGGGCGAAGATGCGCTCCTGCCGCGCCGCCTTGCCGAAAATCGTCAGCCGCCGCCTCCGCGCCGGCACCGGCGCAAATCCCTCGTCCATGGCCTTTGTCTCGCGCTTCGCCGCGCTTGACGCGGCTTCGATGAGGTTAGAACATACCATGAACGCGGCAGAATGCGAAGACAATTCCGGCTTTTTTTAGCGCCGCTTCTGTCTGCCCCGGGAAGGCGGCGCCTCGGGTCTTTCCGGAACCGAATGGAGGAAAGAGGTAACTCCCAAGCCGCCCTCGTCCTGAGGAGCCGCGCGAAGCGCGGCGTCTCGAAGGACGCTCCAAAAGAGGGCGAACGAGGTTCCGAACTGGATCATCCTTCGAGACGCGATGCTGCGCATCGCTCCTCAGGATGAGGCGGAGGGTTGGCGCCGGTGCTTGCTGGGATCACTTGGGGAGTTGTGCAGAGAGGGAAAATGACCTCTTAAACGCTCAGGGTGTAGTATTGATCGCGCCGCAATGACAGGGTTGCGCGAATGGTTGCCTATAGCCGCCGTCGGGGAACGGCGCAACGGCAGCTCCTCAAAGTTGCGACGCGACGACTACCGCTGACGAACAAGAGGCGGGCTCAGCGAGCCCGCCCTACAAACACCCCTACAGAGCCGAGAATTTGTGGACCAAAGTATCTTGTATTGACATTGTCTATACGGGGTGCGATGATGTCTCTCATGCCGAAAAGCCGCTCCTCCTCCGAAGGCGCTGAAGCCGAAGCGCTCATTGGGCCTTCCACAGCCTCCGGCGTGAGAGGCAGCATTAACCTGCGCATCGAGGCGCAGACCCGCCAGCTCATCGATGAGGCGGCGGCGGTCCTTGGCAAAACGCGCACCGAGTTCATGATTGAGAGCGCCCGGCGACTGGCGATCGACGTGCTCCTCGACCAGCGGCTCTTCGCGCTCGACCCAGAGCGTTATGACGCATTCGCGCGCGCCCTCGACAATCCCCCAGCGCCTGGACCGAAGCTCAGGGCGCTCTTCCGCCGGAGTCCGGCGTGGGAGCGGCGATAGGTTCCGGACATCGTAACCGAAATCGATGTTTTCGGCTCCCGTTCCGCTGACCTCGAATCATGATCTCTCGGCCTTCGATTGCGGCGAACCCGCGCTTAACGACTGGCTGAGGAGCCGCGCCCTGAAAAACGAAAGCCGATTTTCCAGGACATATGTGGTCTGCGAGGACAATCGGGTCATTGCCTATTTCAGCATTTCCGCGGGATCGGTGGAGCGGGCGGCGACGCCCGGCAAGGTCAGACGCAACGCGCCCGACACGATTCCGGTTTCGGTGATCGGCCGGCTTGCAGTCAGCCGGGAACATCGGGGCAAAGGCCTCGGCGCCGACATCTTGTCAGACGCCCTTCGTCGCGTCGCGGTGGCCTCGCAAAGCATCGGCGTCGCCGCAGTGCTCGTCCACGCCAAGGACGACGCCGCGAAGCGCTTCTATCTGGCCTGCGCAGAATTCATAGAATATCCGGAAGACAGCCGCATCCTGTTTCTGCCCATTGAAACAGTGGTCGCCGCGTTTAGTTGAGCTTGGGGATTGGCCGATTGAGTCCCGCCGTGCGCGCTCCGTGTGCTGTCCGCGGAGGCCCCAGTCAGCCGCCGCCGATCCGGGCAAAAATGTCGCGCAAGGGCGCGCCGCCCCAGGCGGAGGTGACGAAATCGTTATGCTCGACGGCGCCGGCGTCCACGAACGCGATGTCGCCGGGCGCAAGACTCGCGGGCAGGCCGTTCTCGACCTTAAGGCCCGCCGCTTCGAGCGCCGCCTTGACGGCGTCGTTGCCGGCCTTGGACGAGGTCGAATAGGCGCTGACGAAGAAGGCGGCGCGCCCCGGCCCCTCGACCCAGCGCACGAATTTCTCGCGCTCGCCGTAGAGCGCGTCTAGCAGGACAAGGCCGCGCACCCTTCCCCCCTCGCCCCCGACGGTCAGCGAATAGACCGCCGGCAGATAGCCGCCGCTATAGGCGACGATGACGACCGGCATGCGCCGGAAGGCGCCGCGCGCCTGCGGGTAGAAGTCGCCGAGCTTGGCCTCGGCTTCGCTCAAGAAAGCGGCGAAGCCGCCCGGCGTCCAGAATTTTCCGGCGCTGGAATCGGGCGCGTCGACCGCGAGCTGCGGGGCGACCAGCACCGCGTTGAGCCCCGAGTCGGCGAGCTGGCGGACGATCTGCTGGCGAGCGATGACGTCGCGCGAGAGCGTGGCTGAATTGCCGTGGAAGAAGACGATGATGACGCCTGCCCTTGCGGGATTGAAGTTCTGCGGCGCGGCGAGCAGCACCGTGCGGTCGCTGTAGGTCTGGTCCTCCCAGAGGAGCCCGCCGCGCGGGCTCGAATGCCCGAGGCGGCCGGCATCGTCCACGTCGAGGAAGGGGCGCGACTTGCCGGTCTCCTGATAGTTCGGGATGAGCCCGTGGTAAGGGAACGCCGAGTTCTGGAACGAGGCGAGCTCGACGTTGGCGCCGTCGATCTGCGTCAAGCCCGGCTTCGCGCCGCCGGTTACCGAGGGCGGAGGCCCGGCGCAACTGGCGAGCAGGAGCGCCGCGCCCAATCCGAGGCCCGCGGCCGGCGCTTGCGAGGGGCGTCGATCGTGCATGCGCTTCCTCCTAACAATCTCGCGGAGGCTCGCCAAGCCGGCCACGAAAACGACGCGAGCGCGGGCCATGAGCCCCGCTCCGGTTAACGCTCTGTTGAGGCGCTGTCTTTGACAATGGTTTTTAAGACCCTTCCCGAGTCGAGCTCGATGCGCCTCGCCTTGGCATTTCTCGCGGGGCTCGCGGCTTCATGCGCGCCGGTTTTCGCCCAGGACAAGGGGACGCTGGACGCGAGGCCCCTGCCCCCGCTCGCCAATCCCGCCGACCCCGGGCTTCCGGCGAAACAGGTGTTCGGGCGCGAGCTGACCCCGGCCGAAGTCAAGGCGCGGTCGATCGGCTTCTACTCGCGCGGGTGCCTTGCGGGCGCAAAGGCGCTGCCGGTGGACGGCGAATCCTGGCAGGTGATGCGCCTGTCGCGCAACCGCATGTGGGGTAACCCCGCCATGATCGCGTTCCTCGAGCGCTTCTCGCGCAAGGCAAAGGCGCAGGGCCTGTGGAACGGCATTCTCGTCGGCGACATCTCGCAGCCGCGGGGCGGACCGATGCTGACCGGCCACGCCTCGCATCAGGTCGGCCTCGACGCCGATGTCTGGCTGACGCCAATGCCGGAGCGCAAGCTCAGCCGAGAGGAGCGCGAGGACATGTCGGCGGTCAATATGGTGACCGACGATGGGCTTTCGGTCGACCGGTCGCACTGGACGCCGGCGCAGGCGGGCGTCATCAAGGCGGCGGCCGAGGAGCCGGACGTCGACCGCATCTTCGTCAACGCGGCGATCAAGAAGGCGCTCTGCGAAACCCATCGCGGCGAGCCCTGGATGGCGAGAGTCCATCCCTACTGGGGGCACAACTACCATTTCCACATCCGCATCCGGTGTCCCGCCGGCGAGACTTCTTGCGAGCCGCAGCCGCCGGCGCCGGCCGGCGACGGCTGCGGCAAGTCGCTCGACTGGTGGTTCACCGAGGAGGCGCTGCATCCCGCGCCGGGCAAGCCAAAGCCGCCGCTTACGATGGCGCAGCTGCCGCCCGAGTGCCGGACGGTCGCGATCGAGAAGTAGGGTCAGCTCCCCCGGCCGTTCCCTTCCTGTCGGCGGGTGTGGGGTCCGAAGCGCTCGGCCAGCGCCAGCACGAGCGTCGTGATAACGAAGACAACGTGGATCCCGGCCAGCCAGTAGAGCTCGCGATCACTCGCGTGGCCGACGTCCATGAAGCCCTCGAGCAGTTTGATCGCCGAGATCGCGACGATCGAGGCCATGAGCTTGAGCTTCAATTCGCCGAAGTCGATTTCGGCGATCCAGTGCGGCCGCCCATCGTTCGGGCGCATGACCACCGGCGCCACGAAATTGGTGTAGCCCGACAGGAAGACGATCACGACGAGCGACGCCGACAAGGTCATGTCGACGATTGCGAATTCCGTCAGCAAGACGCCTTCGTCACCGAGGGTCTGGAACTTCGTAAGGAGGTCGTAAAGGTGCAGACCCGCCTTGGCGACGAGCACGACGAGGCTCACCGCGAGCATGAGATAGAGCGGCGTCAGCAGGAACCGACACGCGAACAAGAGGCGTTCGAAGTTGTCCCTGATCATCGATCCTCGCGCCGCCTAAGCCTCTTTCAGCACCCGCCCCGCGACCGCCTCGAGCTTCTTGACAAGCTCGAAATCGCGATGCTCGGGTTGTGTGATGAGTGCGTGTTCGAGCGCGCGGTCCGAGCCGATTGGACAAGGCTCGTGGTCGGCCGGGAAGTCTTTGAGGACGCGGGCCACCAGCGCGCCCGCCTTTTCGGCGTTCGCGGCCATGACCTTGATCACCGCCGCCACGTCGACCGCCCCGTGCTCCTCATGCCAACAGTCGTAGTCGGTCACCATCGCGACGGTCGCGTAGGAGATTTCGGCCTCCCGGGCGAGCTTCGCCTCCGTAGCGCCGGTCATCCCGATGACATCGGCGCCGTTCGCCTGATGGCCTAGCGACTCGGCGAGGGAGGAAAACTGGGGGCCCTCCATGCAGACGTAAACGCCGCCGTCCTTGTGCGGAACGCCTTCCGCGTGGGCTGCGGCGACGAGCCGCCGGCGCAGCAGCGGCGCGATCGGGTGGGCCATCGAGACGTGCGCAACGCACCCCGTCCCGAAGAAGGTAGACTGGCGCAAATAGGTGCGGTCGACGAACTGGTCGATCATCACAAACACGCCGGGATAGAGGTCGCGATGAAAAGAACCGCAAGCGGAAAGCGCGACAATGTCGGTCACGCCGACGCGCTTCATCGCGTCGATGTTGGCGCGGTAGTTGATGGTCGAGGGGGAAAAGCGGTGGCCCCGGCCGTGCCTCGCGAGGAAGACGGCCTCGGTGTTTCCAATCCGCCCGAAGCGCAGCTTGTCCGACGGCTCGCCCCAGGGTGTTAGAACGGATTTCTCGCTGAGATCCTTCAGCCCCGACAAGTGATAGACGCCGGAACCGCCGATCACCCCGACAACCGCCTTGGCCATGCTTGCCCTCTTTGAGCGGGCGCACCTTCAAGAGACGCGAACGCCCGCGATAAACGCGGGCGCTGGCCCATCCAGGAATCCCTTGCGCCCCTCAGTGCACCGCTTCCCACACCCGCTTCTTCGTGAAAAAAAACAGTCCAGCCAGGACGAACAGGAAGATCATCACCCCTAAGCCCATCTTCTTTCGCTCCGGCAAATTTGGCTCCGCCGCCCAGGTCAGAAACGCCGAAACGTCTTTGGCATAGTTTTCCAGGGTTGGAGGCGTTCCGTCCGTGTACTTGACCGCGCCGTCGGCGATCGGCTGGGGCATCGCGATCTTGTGGCCCGGATAGTAGAGGTTCCATTGCGGGTCGTCCGGCTTCGTGTAGCCGGTAAGAATGCCGTCGACGTAGTCGGAGCCGATCTCCTGGTACGCAAGCCCGGGCAGCGCGTCGAAAACGAACCAGGGAAAGCCCCTCTCATATTTCCGCGCCTTTGCGAGCAGATTCATGTCTGGCGGCGCCTTGCCGAAAGCGGCGGCGGCCGCCTGGTCGTTGGGATAGGATTCCGGGCGCGGCATGGTATCGGCGGGCGTGCCCGGTCGCTTGAAAATCTCGCCCTTGTCGTTCGGCTCGGCGTTGGTGACCTGGTAGGTCGCGGCAAGCGCCTTGACCTGATCCGAACTATAGCCGGGGCCGGAAGGGTCGGAGAGCGCTCGGAACGGAATGCTCAGCGCGTGGCAAGTCGCACAGACCTCTCGGTAGACCTGAAAGCCCCGCTGCAGCTGCGCCTGATCATACATGCCGAACATGCCGGCGAAGCTCCAGTCTTGCCGCGGCGGCTTTGGCTGGTTGGCCTCTTCCTGCGCGATCGACAAGCCGCCGGCGAGCGACAGAGCTAACGCGATGGATGCAAGCGCGGCCGTTCTTAAGCGGATCATCGTCTTGGATTCCTTGGAGACGGTCGCCGTTATTCCGCCGGCGCGGCGATCGGCGGCTTCTTAGCCAGCACGGCTTCGGCGATCGAAGCCGGGAGTGGCTTCGTCTTCTCCGTGAAGCTCAAGAGCGGCATGACCACGAGGAAGAAGCCGAAATAGCCCACGGTGCAAATTCGCGCGATCAGCGTCAGGCCCTCGGTCGGCACCTGAGATCCGAGCCAGCCCAAGACGATGCAGATGACAACAAACACCCAGAAGAAGAAGCGATAGGTCGGCCGGTACTTCGCCGACTTGACCGGCGAGCGGTCAAGCCACGGCACGAGCGCAAGCACGACGATCGCCGCGAACAAAGCGACCACGCCCATGAGCTTGTTCGGAATGGCTCGCAGAATGGCGTAGAATGGAAGCAGGTACCATTCCGGCACTACGTGCGATGGCGTGACCAGCGGATTGGCCGGGATCGAGTTGTCGGCGTCCAAGAGATAATTCGGAATGTAGAAGATCAGCCAGGCATAAAGAATGAGCCAAAGGGAGAGCGCAAAAACGTCCTTCAACGTCGCGTAAGGCGTGAAGGCGACCGTGTCGCGCTCGACGTTCTTCACCTCAACGCCGTCCGGATTGTTCTGTCCAGTGATGTGCAGCGCCCAGACATGCAGCGCGACGAACGCGGCGATGACGAAGGGCAATAGGTAGTGGAGCGAAAAGAAGCGGGTGAGGGTCGGCCCGCCGACCGCGAAGCCTCCCCAAAGCCAGTGGGCGAGGCCGGTTCCGACGAGCGGAATGGCGGTGACGAGGTTGGTGATGACGGTTGCGCCGGCGAGGCTCATCGACCCCCAGGGCAGGACATACCCCATGAACGCGGTCGCCATCATCAGAAAGTAGATGATGACGCCGAGAATCCAGAGCAGCTCGCGCGGCGGTTTGAATGAACCGTAGTAGAGGCCGCGAAACATGTGAATGTAGGCGGCGAGGAAAAACAGCGACGCGCCATTCGTGTGCATATAGCGGATCAGCCACCCGTAGTTCACATTCCGCATGATGTCGTTATTGATCGAGCCGAACGCCTCGCTCGCCGAGGGCGCATAGTGCATCGCCAGAACCACGCCGGTGAGGATCTGGACGATGAGCATGAACGACAAGATCGCGCCGAACGCCCACATGTAGTTAAGATTGCGCGGGATAGGATAGGCGACGAAAGAGGAATGCACGAGCCCCATCATTGGCAGGCGCGATTCAATCCATCTTCCGATCTTTCTCCGGGGAACGTAAGTCGTGGGACCGGTCATTTCGTGATCTCTGCGAGGCGTTGACCTGGGCGAGGATGTCCGAGCGTCAGGCGTCGGCCAATTCTTTGACCCCGGCGGCCGCCCCGGCAGCCAGGCAAGGATTGTCTTTGCGGGACGGAGCTTCGGCAGTCGCGGCGCTGATCAAGGTCGGTCCTCAACAAGTTCTCATGCGCTCGTCATCGGGCCGATCGCGCCTCGCTATGCGGCCATCCAGATTCGGTTGGGCAAGGCTCGGCGCCGCCAACGGCGTCGTATCGAGCGGCGCCGGAACGCCGGCCGATGGTTGCGCGGCTTTTCGCACCGATCCTTTCCGATGTCCATAGCGCACAATGGACGGCGGCGCCGCGATTCATCGCCTTCTTCGTCGCTTCGGAGGGAAGTAAGAAGCATAGTCCGATGAGCGACCCCGGCCGCCCGATCATGCTTGCGCTTTTTGAGCCGGACATCGCCCAGAACGCCGGCGCGATGATGCGCACTTGCGCATGTCTCGGAGCGGATGCGGCGATCATCGAGCCGGCCGGCTTCCGGATGGGGGACAGCCGGTTTCGTCGGGCGGGGATGGACTATCTCGACGCCGTGCGGATCGACGTCCACGACTCGTGGGCCAAATTCGAGGCGTGGCGCTTCACGGCAGGCCGGCGCTTGGTCCTCCTCACCACCAAAGGCGATGCGAAACTGTGGGACTTCGCCTTCCGTCCCGGCGACGTCCTCCTCGTAGGCCGGGAATCCGGGGGAGTTCCTCACGACGCCGCCGCGGCGGCGAACGCCAGGGTTCGCATTCCCATCCGTCCGCCCCTCCGCTCGCTGAACGTGGGGATCGCCGCCGCCATCGCGCTCACCGAGGCGCTGCGCCAACTTGACCGCCTGCCCGAGTCCGAAGCAACAACCGGCGCTCCGCGTTTTCCTGTCGCAGACAGGTGACAACGGCGCCTCATTGCGCAATGGTTCACTCAAGGGGGGAAACGCTGACGCAAAAGCGGACGGGCGATGAGTGAAAGCGACGCGGTGCGCGTGCTGATTGCCGACGATCACCCCTTGGTGGTCGGCGGGCTGCGCGAGGCGGTGCTGGCCGCCGCGCCCGGCGCCCAAATCTCGACAGCGCATGATTATGACAGCCTGGCCGCCGCGCTCGAGAGCGACCCAGACACCGACCTTGTTCTTCTCGATCTCAGCATGCCAGGCGTGCGGGGCTTCTCGGGACTCCTTTTTCTCCGCTCCGAGCGGCCCTCGACCCCGGTGATCGTCGTCTCGGGCAACGAGGACCGCGCGGTCATCCGCCATTGTCTGGAATTCGGGGCAGCCGGCTTCATCCCGAAGTCCGTTTCGCTCGAGACGATGAAGCGGGCGATCCTTGATGTGCTTGACGGCGGCCGCTGGACTCCGCCGGACTTCGACCCGAACGCGCCGCCGAACAAGGAATCGAGCGCGCTTGCCCGCCGTCTCGCGTCGCTGACCCCGCAACAGATCCGCGTGCTTATGATGCTGTCGCAGGGCCTGCTCAACAAGCAGATCGCCTATGAGCTCGGCGTCTC
>Ga0209040_10002152_pt1 | contig 15541 bp, 14 predicted proteins | sample BogFormECP12_OM3_FD_188240 | JGI IMG/M metagenome (GOLD analysis project Ga0209040, IMG submission 188240) | Bog forest soil microbial communities from Calvert Island, British Columbia, Canada - ECP12_OM3 (SPAdes) (version 2) | ecosystem: Environmental > Aquatic > Freshwater > Wetlands > Bog ...
AATGTAGGGATTATTATCCTTTGGTCCGGCCTCGAGAAGCAATACCTTGCAGTCGGAGACCTCAGACAATCGCGCCGCCAAAACGCAGCCGGCCGTTCCACCGCCAACGATGATGTAATCGTGCATGTGCGCCTCGCGATGTTGAAGGGTCAACTCACCCAACGGGCGCGCTCGCCGAGTTCAATATGGGTTGACTTGATTTCGGTGTATTCCTCGACACCGTACTTACCCGTCTCGCGCCCAACGCCTGACTGCTTGAAACCGCCGATCGGCAGCTCGGGGCCCCCCGTAATCGTGCAGTTGACCCAGACGCGGCCGGCCTTGACGCCGCGCATCGCCTTCAAGGCCTTATTGAGATCCTGGGTCCAGATGCTGGCGGCGAGCCCGAAACAGGTGTCGTTTGCGGTCGCGATGGCTTCTTCGAAAGTGGGGAAGGTCTGAATCGATAGGACCGGGCCGAAAATCTCCTCACGCACGATTGACATATCGCGCTTGGTGTCGGTGAACACCGTTGGCTCGATGAAGCGGCCCTTGTTTGTTGTCATCGCACTACCGCCACATAAGAGACGCGCGCCGGCTTCGCGCCCTTCGGCGATCAATACGAGGATCTTGTCATATTGTTTGGGTTCGATGATCGCGCCTACCTGCGTCGCCTCGTCCAGGGGATCGCCGATGCGAAGGCGCCCAATCTTCTCTGCGACTCTATTGCCGAAGTCGTCGGCAATGCTGTGTTCGACCACGAGACGGCTGCCGGAGACGCAGCACTGGCCGGCGTTGAAGGCGAGACCGAATACAACTCCGTCAGCCGCGGCGTCGAGATCCGCGTCGGCGAAGACGATCTGCGGATTCTTGCCACCGAGTTCCAGACCGACTTTCTTCATGTTGCCCGCCGAGGCCTTAAGAGTTCCGCGACCGACCTCGGTCGACCCCGTGAAGGAGACCATGTCGACATCATCGTGCTCCGCAAGGCAGCGACCAACCACCGCGCCTGGTCCGGTCACAACATTGTAGACGCCCGCGGGCAGACCCGCCTCCTCAAGAATCTCGCCGAGTAGGATTGTCGAGCCCGACGTCAGTTCGCTTGGCTTGGCGACAACCGTGCAACCGGCCGCAAGAATGAAGGGTATGCGCTCACACAGAATGAAGAACGGGAAGTTCCATGGCGTGATTACCGCGACGACACCGATCGGATCGCGCGTCACTAACCCCAACATGTTTTCTCCAAGATTGTTGAACGAATCGCCGTGAAGCGCGCGCGCCTGACCCGCAGCATAATCGAATATCCCGGCCGCCCCTTCGACCTCGCCGCGCGACTGAGTGATCGGCTTGCCCGATTCGAGCGTCTCGACCAACGCGATCTCGTCACGCCGCGCCCTTATGAGCCGGCCGGCCTGCAACAGCACCGCGGCGCGCTGTGCGCCGCTGAGGCCGGACCAACGGCCGTCATCAAAAGCGCGGCGGGCGGCGAGGACGGCTCGCGCTGCATCCTCAGCGGAGCCCCGGGGGACGATCGACACCGGGGCATCGTGAGCTGGCGAAAGGCGCGTTGAGACCGCGCCGCCCGCGGCATCCGTCCAAGCGCCGTCGATCAGCATCCGATAGCGACGCGGTTCGGCAGGTATGGCGATCCGGGCATTGGCTTCGTGCAGCATTTCATCCTCCTTGACGTCGAACTCGAATGTTTGATAATAACTAACTGGTTCGTTATTTCAAGGCGAATTGAGGGAGGATCCTTGTCGCCGCTTGGGCATTGGCTGCTTTTTTGCTAGCCAACGGAGGCGATGCTTCTTGCGCCACCAGACGGATAACGGGGACAATACGTGGGTAAGACCACGATGAAGGGTGCCGTTCGGATTCGCGACGCTGATGCGACGCGCAAGCGGATTCTTGTGGCGGCAAAACGCGAGTTCGCTCGTTTGGGCTTCGGCGGGGCACGCATTGACGCCATCGCTGAAAGAGCCAAAGCCAACAAACGAATGATTTATCACTATTTCAACAGCAAGGAGATTCTATTCACTGCAGTGTTGGAAGATGCGTATCTTGATATTCGTGCCGCTGAGCGCAAACTCGAATTGGACAAAATGGAACCGAGGGCGGCAATCGATGCCCTTGTTGCGTTCACTTGGCACTACTATCTAAAAAATCCAGAATTCTTAACGCTGGTCAACAGTGAAAATTTACATAAAGCTCGGCATATCAAGTCATCTAACGCCATAAGGCACGATTACCCGTATTTCGTCAACGTCGTACAGGATATTATCGATCGGGGTGTCGCCAGTGGCGTTTTCAGAACTGGCATCGACGCGGTCCAGCTCAATATTACTCTTGCCGCCATCAACTATTATTATCTAACTAACAAATATACTGGTTCCATCATTTATGATCGCGACCTCATGGACCCGAAACGGCTGGAGGAGCGGCTTGCCTTTAACATTGACACGATTCAGCGGCTTATGCGGCCCTAGGCTGAGGAAGAGGCGACGCGAATTGCCGCACGGAAACTCAATCAGCGACGTGCTTCAGTCGTATGGCAGGACGGAAAGCCATTCGCGCGAGCACGTCTTGCTCTAGGTCAACGCCGCGCGCCACTTCAACCAATTCGACCGCATCTGCGCCAAGTCGGAAGACCGCGCGCTCCGTAACGTAAATGACTTGCTGCCCGTCCTCCAGCGCCTGTGCGCCACTGAACGTTACGTGTTCGACCTTTTGAACAAGTTTTGGGACGTCGCCCGCGCCAACAATCGCGAGAGCGCCATCAGCGTTGACTTCCACCTCTAGTCCCTTCGTCTCGAAAGTTCCGCAGAAAACAACTTTGCGGGCGGTCTGCGTAATGTCGACGAATCCGCCCGGCCCAACCAAGCGCCCCCCGATCTTCGAGACGTTCACATTACCGGCCGCATCCATTTCTCCCATTCCGAGGAACGCCACGTCAATGCCGCCGCCCGAATAAAAATCGAACTGATCATTGGAAGAAATGATCGCATCGGGATCACGCGCGGAGCCGAACATCGGTCCATCGAGCATCTCTCCATTATGGATCCCTTGTTCGACTGTCCCCCAATAATTTGCCCGTCCGGCCGCCGCGGCCAGAGCCGGAATGCCGCCGGGAATGCCAAAACCAAAATTCACCGAGCGCGCATCTCCAAGTTCTGCGAGCGCTCGCTCCGCAATGATCTTGCGAATTCCGGTTGGCATGTCGAGCGGCGACTCGGCTTCCCCGTTTCCTAGCGGAGCTTCGCCGGAAATTCGAGGTTCGTAACCGGGAAGATAAGTCTTGCGAGAATCTGGGACCACGACGACGGCGTCCACGATGACGCCGGGAACCCGCACGAGTCGCGCGTGCAGCGCGCGCCGTTCGCGCATCGACTCGACTTGGGCGAAGACCCTGCCACCGCAATTGTGCGCGGCGAGCGCGACTGCATGGCAATCCAAGTCTGCGGGCTCGCGGTGAAGCGTCAGATTGCCTCTTGAATCGGACTCCGTGGCGCGGATCAACGCGAAGTCGATCTTAATCGGTTTGTAGCGAAGAAACTCACGGTTCTCGTACGACACGACTTCGACGAGCACGTCCCGCGCCGCGTCGTTGCAGCGTCCGCCGTCCAGTCGCGGATCGGCGAAAGTGCGCAGGCCGACGCGAGTGATGACCCCGGGCCGCTTCGCCCCGACTTCACGCATTAGAGTCGAAATAACGCCTGCAGGAAACGAGTAGGCTTCAATCAGATTGTCCTTGGCGAGTCGTTGCATCTCAGGTGACCAACTCCAGTGACCGCCGATCACCCTGCGCGTCATACCTTCGTGCGCGAATCGGCTCATACCGCTCCTGTGCCCGTCCCCGATGCCGAGGGCGTGGATGATCGTAAGGTCTCGAGGATGTCCTGTCGTAAGAAACGAGGTTTCGAGCGCCGCGAACAATTCGTCGGCCTCCAGGAAGATCCCTGAACCTGTCAAGGCAATCGTCGCCCCGTCGAATATCTGCGCGGCAACTTCTGAAGTCTCAAGCCTCTCGACGCTTTTTCCCATTGAGTTCCCTCCGACCTGGTTGCGCCCGCCCGGCACAGAAGCGGGTCCTTGACGCGCCGACCGCATGACGATAAATAACTAGATAGTTACAAATTTGGCTTATGTCGAGTGCTTGCTCGCGGGAGCGGCCCCGCACAGGCGTCGCCGAACAGACTCCGACGAGGACACAAAGTGCTGCCGATTCCTAAAAACGACCCTGAAATCTACGTTCAGATCAGGGATACGGCGCGCGGTTTCGCCGATGACGCTATTCGGCCAAAAGCCGAGGAACTGGATCGGGAAGAGAGGTTTCCGCGGGAAATTTATACCCAAATGGCCGGGCTGGGACTGTTTGGAATCACCGTGCCTGCCGAGTTGGGGGGGATCGGGTTGGATAGTTACGCCTATTCGATTGTGATGGAAGAGCTTTCGCGAGGCTACGCTTCCGTGGCGGACCAGTGCGGCGTCGTCGAACTCATTGGAACGCTGCTCAGCCGTTTTGGATCCTCGTCGCAACAGGCGAAGTGGCTGCCCGAGGTCGTTTCCGTTCGCAAGATCGTCAGCTACTGCATTTCAGAGGCCGAAGCGGGTTCGGACGTCGGCAGCATCAGGACAACCGCCATTCGGCAAGAAGACGGTTGGCGGCTGAATGGCGGCAAGACCTGGATCCACAATGCGCCGGTGGCCGACCTCGGATTCGTACTCGCGCGGACGGATCCCGCGGCCGGGAATCGCGGCATGTCGATCTTCATCGTGCCGCTGGACGCGCGCGGCGTCGGTCGCGGCCCGAAGGAGCACAAGATGGGCCAGCGCGCGAGCCAAGTCGGAGCGTTGACGTTCGACGACGTCGATCTCCCTGCGGACGCGCTTCTGGGAGAGGAAGGACGCGGATTCCACATGATGATGAGCGCGCTCGAGAAGGGACGTGTAGGCATCGCCGCGCTCGCGGTGGGCATCGCCCAAGCGGGTCTCGAGGCGGCCCTCGACTATGCCCAGACACGCAAGCAGTTCGGACAAGTGATCGCCAACAACCAGGGCCTCCAATGGATGCTCGCGGACATGTTCAAAGAGATCGCAGCTGCGCGGGCGCTCGTGCACCAAGCCGCGGTTATGATCGACAATGGCGAGCCGGCGAATGCAGCATGCTCTGTCGCCAAGTGTTTCGCCGGCGACATGGTCGTCGCGCAGACGGCGAACGCGGTTCAGATCTTCGGAGGGTCGGGGTATATTCGCGGATTTGAAGTCGAGCGCTTGTATCGCGACGCCAAGATCTGCCAAATATACGAGGGAACGCAGCAAATTCAAAGAACGGTCATCGCGCGGGAGCTTCTGAGGAATGGGGCGCGCATGTGAGCGGTTACACTGCGCTTATTACCGGATCGAGCCGCGGCATCGGCAAAGGGATCGCGCTCGCGCTCGCTGCCGAAGGGTTCTCCATCGGCGTGAACGCGCCGAGCATCGACGGTGAGGTCGAAGACGCGGTTGCCGAGTTGAGATCCAAAGGAATCTTATCCGAACCCGTCATTGGCGATGTTTCCGATCTTTCGACGCATGAACGGATGCTGGATAAGGTCGAGGCCGCGTTCGGACCACTGACCACATTAGTCAACAACGCTGGCGTCTCGTCGCTGCGCCGCGGCGATCTCCTGGAGGTTACGCCGGAAAGTTACGATCGGTGTCAGGCGATCAATACGCGAGGCGCCTTCTTCTTGACGCAGGCCTGGGCGCGACGCGTGCTCAAACGCGAGCGCCCGATCGGGCTTCATCATTGCGTTATCACGGTATCCTCGTCGAACGCGACCGCGGTATCGATCGCCCGCGGCGAGTATTGCGTGTCCAAGGCCGGCGCCTCGATGTTGGCGCGGTTATTCGCGGTTCGGCTCGGCGCGGATGAAGTCGGATCGTACGAAATACAGCCCGGTCTGATCGAGACCGCAATGACCGAGCCCGTGAAAGACGCTTATCTTCAACGGATTTCCGAGGGCATGACGGTCGCTCAGCGGATGGGCAAACCCTCCGACATCGGCTCCATCGCGCTCGCGCTCGCCACTGGCAAGCTCGCCTTTTGCACCGGACAGGCCTTGCAAGCCGATGGCGGCTTGGTCATCCCCCGATTTTGATGCGCGGAAGACAACGATGGCGTCGATCCAAATCTCCCTGCCGGACGAACACGGCAAAATCTCACCCTATCGGCTCAAGGGAGCGCCAGCGCCGCTTCCACCGACGCACAAGCATTTCAATCGCATCGCCTTGTCCGCCGCTCACGTCGTCGCCGATCCGTTTGCCGCGCGCGAGCCGGCTGAGGGCCCCTCGATCGACTGGAACGCCACAATCTCGTTCCGCCGCCATATCCTCGATCTGGGACTTGGCGTCGCCGAGGCGATGGATACCGCGCAACGCGGCATGGGGCTCGACTGGGACAATGCGCTGGAACTGATCCGCCGTTCGCTGGACGCGGCCTCGCCGGAGGAGCGCAAGCGAATTTATTCTGGCGCGGGCACCGACCATCTCAACCCCGCCGAGGCTCATTCGCTCGAGACTGTCATTCGTGCGTATCTCGAACAGATCGAGGCGATCCAACGGCTCGACGGGCGTATCATTTTGATGGCAAGCCGGGCGCTCGCGCGCGTCGCCAAATCGCCGCGGGACTACGAAACTGCTTACGCGCGCGTCCTTTCCGCTTGCGACCGACCTGTGATCTTGCATTGGCTCGGCGACATGTTCGATCCGGCGCTAAAGGGCTATTGGGGCAGCGCGGCCTTCGAGCCGGCGCTGGAAACCGCGCTCGCCGTCATCGGCGGCAATGCGGCCAAGGTGAATGGCATAAAAATCTCGTTGCTCGACGACTCCAAAGAGGTCGCGATGCGCCGCCGCCTGCCGGCCGGCGTCAAGATGTATACCGGCGACGACTTCAATTATCCCGAACTGGTCAAAGGCGATGCGGAAGGGTTCAGCCATGCCCTCCTCGGCATATTCGACCCGATTGCCGCTGTGGCGGCGGCGGCCTTGTCTGCGCTCGATCGCGGCGACATCGCCGCGTACGACCGCCTCTTCGCGCCTACGGTGCCGGTGAGCCGGCTCATCTTTCGCGCGCCGACGCAATATTACAAGACAGGCGTCGTCTTCCTCGCCTACCTCAATGACTTTCAGCAGCATTTTGTGATGATCGGCGGCGCGCAGTCGATGCGCCCCCTTCCCTATTTCACGAGCGTCTTTCGCCTCGCCGATGAAGCGGGCCTGCTGCGCGACCCCGAGTTCGCGGCGAACCGGATGCGCCGCTTTCTCGCTCTTCACGGCGTCGAGGGCTGAGATGCGCAACCTCGACGGCCGGCTCGAGATGTGCTCGATCAATACGGCGACGCTGGGACACAAGGGGCCGATCGGCGATACGATCGACAGGGTCGCGCGCTTCGGATTCGGCGGCATCTGCCCGTGGCGCCGAGACCTTGAAGGCCAGGATGTCGCGGCCGTCGCGCGCCGAATCCGCCACGCCGGCTTGAAAGTGTCCGGCTATTGCCGCTCGACCTATATTCCGGCGGCCACGAAGGCCGGGTTTCTCGCCAATTTCGCGGACAATCGGCATGCCATCGATCAGGCCGCTGCGCTCGGCGCCGCGTGTTTCGTTCTCGTCGTCGGATCGCTGCCGGCTGGCTCGAAGGATCTTGGCGACGCTCGCATTCAGGTCGCAGAGGGCGTCGGCCTGATGCTGGAGCATGCACGCGCCACGGGCATGCGGCTCGCCCTTGAACCGCTCCACCCGATGTACGCCAACGACCGCTCCTGCCTCAATACGCTGGCGCAAGCGCTCGACCTTGCTGACGCCTTGGAATCGACGCCACAAGGGGCGCCCACGCTTGGCGTCGCCGTGGATGTCTATCATGTCTGGTGGGATCCGGACCTCTCGGCAAACATAAAACGCGCCGGCGCAGCGCGGCGAATTTTTGGCTTCCATGTTTGCGATTGGCTCGTGCCGACCCGTGACCTCTTGACCGACCGTGGCATGATGGGTGACGGCGTTATCGACATCCCGCTGATCAGAGGCGCCGTCGAGGCCTCGGGCTACGCGGGCCAGATCGAGGTGGAAATCTTCTCCGACAGGGACTGGTGGACCCGGCCGCCGGACGAAACCTTGTCTGTCTGCGCAGAACGGCTCCAGACGGTCTGTTAGGCCGCGTGCCCGGATCCGCATTCCAGTGTAGCGTTGGCGGCCTATTCGCCGCGGAAGTCGGGTTTGCGCTTATCGCGGAAACTCGCGACCCCTTCGGCCTTGTCCGCAGTCGACGCGACGAGACCGCCCGCCAGTGCGTCAATAGCCGCATCCCGTCCCTCCCCGATTGCCGCGTTGAGGACGAGGCGCGTGGTCTCGACAGCGCGCGGCGCGAGAGCGGCGGCGCGTTCGGCAATCTCGAGTGCCCGCGTCAAAGGATTGGAAGCGATTTCATTAATGAAACCAACCTCACGCAGCCGCTCGGCATTCAGCCGACCGCCAGTCAGAGCCATTTCGCGCACCAACCCTTGCGGCAAAAGCCGCCCGAGCCGTTGTGCGCCCGACCAACCCGGCGTGACACCGATCGCGGCCTCGGGCAGAGCGAAGATTGCGTCCGGCGCCGCGACGCGCACATCGCATAGCGCGGCCAATTCTAAACCGCCGCCGAAGGCGGCGCCGTTGATGGCGCCGATGAGCGGGACCGACAACCGCGCCAGCCGGTCAAACTGGGCATGCCCGGCGCGAATCCAGTGTCGCGCGAATTCGACGGCGTCCATTCCGCTCCATGCGGAGATATCCGCCCCCGTACAGAAGAAGCGCGCTCCAGCGCCAGTGAGAACGGCGGCGCGCACAGCGCGATCGCTTTCGATTTCCGCCGTCGCGCTTCCCAACTCCACCAGCATCTCTCGCGAGATCGCATTGCCTTTCGACTGGTGATCGAGAATCAAGAGGGCTACGCGTCCCCGCTTCTCGATCCTCACAGCGCCGGCGGCCTCCTTCATGGCGATTGGTCCAAACCAAACGCGGCAAGCGCCGCGGTTGCGCACGCGGCGTCCTCATGTCCAGCGGCGCCGGATACGCCGATGCCGCCAATGACCGCGCCCGCCTCCAAGATCGGCAATCCGCCCTCCCAGGTGATTAGGCGGGGCCGGTTCGCGAGCCCCATCGACAGCTCGGTCGAACTCGACATGCGCTCGAAAAACGCATGAGTCGATTTGCCGCTCATGACCGCCGTGAACGCCTTGTCGGTTGCAAAATCAATGACGCTTGGCGGGACGCCGTCCATCCGACCCATCGAGACGCCCAGTCCCGACGCGTCGCAAACTGCGACGCACACACGCCATCCCTTATTTTGCGCGTGGGAAATCGCCGCGGCAACTAGACTGCTCGCCGCCGCATAGCTGATCGAGCGAAGAACGATTGAGTTTGCAGTCGGCGCCGGTGGCGTCATGCCACGACCTCGCGCGCCCAGCGATCGGCGATCCTAGAGAAACTCGTCCACTGCGTGTATCTCCCGAACGCGTCGTGTCCCAGCAATCCCGAGGCCTTATTCATTCCCGATCCTTCACGACGCGCCCGCCACGAGCGCGGCCGTCTGTTGGGTAAATACGTTCCAAGCATTACACGCGACCGTCAACACGCTCGTCCAGCCCTTTCAGCGGGCTGATTTTGAAGGTCAGTCGACTTGCCCGATACTGGTATAAAGTGCAAAATATGCTGTGCGACGGCGACGGTCTCATTGTGCTGGTTGACAACGATTATGTCCGAAACCGCTCTAGATCGATCAACATCAATCGCTTTGACTTGGTAGCGCACCTCGATTGTGTCGCCGATAAATACGGGCTTCAGGAAGCGCACGCGGTCGTAGCCCACAGAAACAGGCGCGGCCTCGGCTCGCGCATCGTCAAGATGGGCCAGGATTTTGGTTGAAGCCGCGGACATATACCCAACGATGAGCGCTCCGTGTGCGATGCGGCGTCCGTATGGCGATCTCTGCATCGCGACTTCGTCGACGTGGTTTGGCGACAAGTCGCCTGTGATGCCGGCAAACAGATAGACATCGGACTCGCCGACCGTCTTTCGGAATGTCGTGCGGTCTCCGACCGAAAGAGGAACGGCCATCGTCGACCTATTTGATCACAGCGATCTTGCTGCGGTCCATAGTTATCGCCACCGCCGCGACCAAGATGGACCCAAAGACGATCTGCTGGGCAAAGGCGCTGACGCCGACGAACGTCATGCCGATCCGCACGACCTGCACGATCAACGCGCCGACGAAGGTCCGCCAGATCGAACCGACACCCCCGGTGATCGCTGTGCCGCCGACAACAATGCAAGCAATGGCGGGTAAAAGAAATTCGTTCGCAAGCGTCGGAGAGCCAGATCCAAGGCGCGCGGCCATGACGACCCCGGCAATGCCGGCCATCGTGCCTGACAAAGCGTAGGCCGCGATCTTAGTGCGGTTGACATCAATGCCTGACGCCATTACCGCCCGCTCCTGCGAGCCAATTGCGCGCACGAGGCGTCCAAAGGGAGTCAAGTCGAGAAGCGCGCTGAGGATCGCCAGAACGAAGACGCCGAGCCAGATTTCATTGGGCACGCCAAGGGCCTCGCCCACCGCCCAGGAGAGGCTTTTCGCGCTATCTTCCGCCGAAATATTGATCGAACGCTCTGTCGAAAGCCAGAAGCCAACCGAGGTGACGACCCCGCTGATCGCGAGCGTCGCGATGAAGGAGGGGATGCGCAGCTTCGTCGAGACGAGCCCTCCCGCAGTTCCGGCGACGGCGCCGCCAAGAATCGCGAGCGGCACCGCTGCGAACCCCAAGTGCGACAGACTAACGGCAAGGACGCAGCTCGACATCGAGGCGACGCTCTGCACCGACAGATCGATCCCGCCGATCATGATTACGAAGGTGACGCCTGACGCCATCAAAAAAAGCGTCATGGTGTCGGCGACAATGGTGAGAAGATTGCTGCTGGAAAAGAAGGAGCGATCATAGATTCCGATCGCAAACACGAGCGCCGCCAGCACGATCAGCGGCGCGTAGTCCTGCAGGCGTTCGCGCGAGGCCGGCATCATCACACCATGTATCCGACGAGTTCAACCTGGGTCGGCTTCTTGCCGCGAGCGGCGTCGAATGTCGCCGCGATTTCGCCGTCGCGCATGACCAGGATCCGGCTCGACAGTCCGATGACTTCCTCCAGCGTATCGCCCAGAAGGATGACGGCGAGCCCCTCTGCCGTCATGTCGCGCACGAGTTCATAGACGTCCTCTTTGGCGCCCACGTCGATTCCTCGTGTCGGGTGGTCGAGGATCACGACTCGAACCCCGGCCACACGCCATTTGGCGAGCACGACCTTTTGCTGGTTTCCGCCCGAAAGGCTGCCGACCTTGGTCCTCACCGAAGGTGTCCTGATCTTAAGCCTGACGATCCAATCGTGCGCGATCTTCTCCTCATCACCGAAGCGGATCATTCCGTTCGAGACGAATTTGGGAAGCGCCGCCAAAGTCATGTTCTCGGCGACGCTGAAAGTGGCGACCAGTCCCTCGGTCTTGCGCTCGCTCGGAACCAGACCAATCCCGCATGCGGCCGCATCGTGAGCCGCCCGGAAAGACACGAGCTTGCCCCCGACTTTCAATGTGCCGGCATCGATGGGTTTATGTCCGGCTAGGCATTTGGCGAGGTCTTCGCGCCCCGAACCGATCACGCCTGCGATTCCGATGATCTCGCCTTCATGCAGCGTGAAGGACACATTGGAGAAGCTGTTGCGCCGGGCAAGGCCCTGCGCCTCCATTACGGGAACGGCGGTGGGCGCCGCTTGTCGGGCTTCCCGGTAGTACTCATGATGGAGCTGTCGTCCGACCATGTGCTGGTGGAGAGCCTTCACGGTTGCGTCTTTAGCCGGGGTCTCGAAGACGACCTTGCCGTCCCGCATGACATAAACGCGGTCTGAGATCGCCAGAACTTCCTCAAGGCGATGCGAGATGAAGACGATGGAAGCGCGTTGCTTGAGGTCTTCGACGATTCCGAACAGAAGATCGATTTCCTTCTTCTCCAACATCGAGGTCGGCTCGTCGAGGAGAATCGTCACATCACCTTTGATTCGGCCATCGAGCGACAGCGCTTTGGCGATCTCGACCATTTGCCGATCGGCAAAGGTAAGGTCTGCGCAGCGCCTGCCTGGATGCACCTCGAGATGGACCTTGCGCAATTCGTCCGCCGCGGCAGCGTTCATGCGCGATTTCGAGATCAGCCCATATCGTAGGAATTCTTCCTCGCGGCCAAGAAAGATGTTCTCGGCCACGGTGAGGCTCGGCAAAATCAACTGTTCCTGGAAGACCATCGCGATGCCTTTGTCGAAAGCATCGCGCGGCGACGCGATCCTTACCGGCGCCCCGTCGACGAAAACGCCTCCCGAATCCGGCTGGTAAATACCGTTCAGAACCTTAAGGACGGTCGATTTACCGGCGCCATTTTCGCCGATCAGACCGACAACCTCGCCTTTCCCGACAGAGAAACTGACCTCGTCAAGCGCCTTCACCCCTGGGAAGGATACTGACACGCCTTTGATTTCAAGCACCGGTTCCATGGTGCGCCTATTTCACGACGTCGAGTCGCGAGCGGTCGAGCGCAAGCGTTACAGCGACGATGATCAGCAGCCCTTGCACGCCTTGCTGGACATAGGGCGCAACCCCCATGAGAATCATGCCGTTCGCCAAGATCGTGACGACGAACACGCCGATCACGGAATTGAGGACAGATCCGACGCCACCGGATAGAGATGTGCCGCCGACTACGACTGCAGTCACCGTGGTGAACAGTCGCCCTTGGCTGATCAGGGCGTGACCCTGACCGAACTGCGCGACAGACAGGACGCCAGCCAGTCCATAAAACAAACCTGCGATCGTGAAAGTCAGGATGCGGGTCTTCTCTATCGGAATCCCAGCGTGGCGGGCTGTCATTTCGTCGGTTCCAATAGCATAAAGCCACCGACCCAGACGCGTTCGTTCTTGGACTAAGAAAGACAAGAGGACAGCGCCAAAGGCAATCCAAGCCGCGACGGGCAAGCCGAGCACTCTGCCCAGCGATAAAAAGCGAATGCTCTGGTCAGATATCCGCGCGGTAAAGCCGCCGAGCACGGTCGTCGCTATGCCTATTCCCGCGAAACCCACGCCCAACGTCGTCATGAACGAAGGAATCTTCAATTTCACATGCAGCACGCCATTGGCAAACCCCATGGCGCCGCCGACAAGAATCGCAATCGGCACCGCAAAAAGGCCGATCGAATATGACGACACATCGTTGTCCACAAGAAGGCTGACAAGCACGGCGGTGACAGCGACGATGCCCTCGATAGAGAGGTCAATGCTGCCCATCAGAATCACGAAGGTAGCGCCCATCGAAAGCACAAGCGGAATGGACGCAGAGTTGAGAAGCCCGACCAAGTTGGAGAGCGACAGAAAGTTCGGGCTGAATAGTCGGATCAGGACGCAAAGGGCCAGGAGGACAGCGACAGGCGTCCAACTGCGCCAACGAGTCCAAAGCGGGATCGACTCAACTGATGCGCGGCTCAATGCGACCCCCATCCCGCTATGAGAAACGGAGCGGCCGGGCGTAAAGACCCGACCGCAGCAAGCCATGGTTATCTCAACCGCGATACTGGATTTGGCCGGTGGCTTTGCCCCACAGATCGTTGAAATCGAGCTTGCTTCCGCCGCTCTTGAATGCGGCGACCGTCTCCTTGGTCACAATAGTGCTGGTCCCGTAAAACTCGCGATGCTCCTTCGGCTCCTTCGCGATGTCGATCTTGCCGGTCGCGACCGCGTAGGGGATCGCCAGGCCCATGCCGCCAGTCCAAAGCGGGTCCCAAGCCACAGTGCCGGCGAATTCACCGGCCTCGACAGCCTTTACGGCCGCCGCGATGCCGTCAAGGCCGACCACTGGCACCTTGCCGGCGAGACCGGCCTGCCGCAGCGCTTCGAGAGCGCCCAGGCCCATGTCGTCATTGGCGGCGAACACACCCTTGATCTTATCGCCGAAGCGGGTGAGCCAAGCCTGCGTCGCGTCGAATGCTTTTTGCTCGTTCCAGTCGGCAGGCTGGAAGTCGAGTAGCGTCACCTTGCCGCCCGATTCGGCGATCGCCATGTCGAGGCCCTGCTTGCGTTCGATAGCGGGCACGTTCGAGAGGATGCCGCCGATGGCGACGACGCCTCCTTCACCGCCGAAGGCCTTGAACAGCACCTGAGCTAATTTCTTTGACGCCGGCACGCCGTCGAAGGACATATGGGCAACGTAATTCGGATTGTTGTCCCAGGGATGAAGATCGTTTGGCTTGTTCCACTGGGTGACGACGTAGCCGCCAGCCTTCTTCACTTCGTCCACAATGACGCGCGCGTCAGGGGAATCATTTGGGTCGACGTTGAGAATGAGCTTGCCCCCCGTACGCTGCAGCAGCGCCTTGATGTCGGAGATGCCCTTTTCCGAATTGCCTTCCGTCACCAGCGTTTCATACTTCGCATCGATGGTTTTGGCGAAATCCGCGCCGCCTTTGGCGAAGGTCGCGTGATAAGGGTTCGCTAGCGAGCGCAAGGAGTTGGCGAGCGTCCAGGTAGTTTCATTGGCGATTGCCGGCCTCGGAAACGACAGTCCGAATGATCCCGCGATTGCGACGCCGGCGCCGCCTTGAAGGAACGAGCGACGGCTCGTGCCCAGTGAAAGTGTCCTCTTACCCGACATTTTGATCCTCCCTTTGGGACCGGTTGTAAGTAACCAGTTCGTTATTTAATTGCGCAATCGAAGTGGGATGTCAAGATCGCTGCGGGCTTGCGGACACCCGTCGCAAGGCTTTGGGGCTTCCCGTGTTGTATGCGCTTTCCTCGTCAGTATCCCTGTGCAGCGGCTGGGCGTAGTCCTCGCTCATCTCGCCTAGCCGTTCGTCGCGTCCACGTCTGCCTCGGTTGCCTCCGGCTGGAGCGGTTGGCCGGGCGAAGCTTGCACCCGCTGGAAAGCGCCGCCTTTTCACGGCAAATAGGGAAATCGGTCGTTCGCCTACGTCAAGAAATCACATGCGAACCAGCGACACCCTCGGCCGCCGTTGCGGCAGTCCGGATTACCTCGTAGCTCAGGCTCATCGGTTTCCTCCTGTCACTGGGCGCCTTGGCGTGAGACTGCTGGAAATTTGCCGAACGCGAGCATTTTGGCTTGAGACCGTACCGCGCTGAAATCTCAAGTTAACTGGGTCTGCCTCAGTTTCCGTGCTGGCGGCAACCACGAATTCGTGAAAGACCATTGATAACGCAGGGCAAAATCTGGGTCAGGTCCGTGATTTTCCCGCTACCTTTTTCCCCGCGGGCCCGGTCGTAAAATCCTGCTGTGTTTTCCGAGTGTTATGAGTTCAAAGTGCTCTCGGTCAGCACGGAAAGTGAGGCAGACTTCGTTTAAGTGCAGCGCGACAGACTAAGCAGCCAACCAGCGCCGACGGCGCGCCATTATGAATGAAAACGATGGCGGCGCGGGCCGGTTTATCCCAATCTCGGCACGGGCGATCGTGTTG
>Ga0209040_10002153_pt1 | contig 15541 bp, 13 predicted proteins | sample BogFormECP12_OM3_FD_188240 | JGI IMG/M metagenome (GOLD analysis project Ga0209040, IMG submission 188240) | Bog forest soil microbial communities from Calvert Island, British Columbia, Canada - ECP12_OM3 (SPAdes) (version 2) | ecosystem: Environmental > Aquatic > Freshwater > Wetlands > Bog ...
CACGGCGGTGAGCGCTACCAGTCTCCACGTTACGTTGTACGGAGTTACTTGCGCCACGCCGAGATAATGGCCCACCACCAGGTTGTCGGAGCTGAAGACCACCGCTCCTGCAATCTGAATCAGGAAGAACGCCGAGCCAGAGCTCAGCAGATCGCGCGCCAGGGGCCACTCGATCAGCGCAAAACGCGGCCGCAGCCACGGCTTGTACCCGACTAACATCCCGCCTAGCGCAGCGAAGTTGCACAACGTCACGCATCCCGCCGACATGGCCAGCAACACCGGCATGGACACTCGCAGCGCAATCCCCAGAAACAATCCTGCCAGGTTCGCCACCGCACCGATGCCAACCACCAGATTGTTCAGGTGAACTTCCTGGTATCCCGCGAAGATCCTGCTTCCCAGCGACGCGGGCAAGCCGATGAGCACCAGCGCGCTTGCCACCGCTACTGTTCCGCTTACTTCGCTGCGTGGCATGCTGGATGCGACATTGAATAGCACCATCCAATCGATGTGCTGCCATACCGCAGCCAACGCCAGGCCCGCCAGGCCGGCAAGCGACGCTGTGAGCGCCAGCGCATTCGCCGTGTAACGCGCAGCATACTCCCGATCTCCCACAGCGTAAGACTTGGCGATATGGTTCGTCAGCGTACTGGCGATGCCCAGGTCAAGCAGGTTCAGAAACACCACCGTGCTGGTGACGGTCGCCCACACGCCGAAGCGTTCCGCCCCCAGGTAGCGCACGGCCAGCGGCAGCGAAACCAGAGTCAGCAGCGACGACAACACGCGCGCCGCAGCCCCCGAAGATGCCGCCGCCGCGATCCGCCGGCCGCGCGTGTGCCGCCACGCTGACGGGGCCGGCGTCACAGCGCTCCCGCCGCCTTGGGCACGGTCACTCCATCGCTAAGGAGGATCCCCGCCGCGGCCAGGCTCTGCCGTGGAAGTTCGTTGGTCATCGCACGGCAAGGCTTCTCGTGCAGCAAATCCAGCGCGGCCTTCACCACCATATCCACCGTCACGAGCTGGATGCAATGCGGTTCGTTTGAGCAGCAGGCGCTGCGGCAATCCCCTGTCCCCGACAACGGTTGCACCACCCGGTAGCGCGAGCAGCGCGGCCCAAACCGCGCTGGGCTATTGGCGTGACCCGGGTCGCCGTTGAGCGGATGCCGCGAGACCACTACCGTCGCGCAGTCCATCGCCGCCGCCAGGTGCGCCGTGCCGCTGTCATTGCCAAGGAAGACATCGCATCGCTCCAGCACCGCGCACACACAGCGCAACGGAACACCACTGAGGATGTACGGCGGCACCGCCAGCATCGCCGAGAGTTCCGACGCCTCGGCGGCCTCTTCGTCCGCGCACACGATGACCGGCTGCACCATGCGCTGCTGATTCAGCCGCGCGATCAACTCCGCATAACTCTGCAGCGGCCACCTGCGGCTGGCGACCCGTCCCCCAATGCCGATGGCCACCAACATCCGACTGCCATCGTGGTGTGTCAGCAGCTCGCTGGCGAACTTGCGGTCGCTGTCTGTCAGGCAGATTTCCAGCCGGCGGTCCTCGACGCTGCCGCCCAACGCTTCGACGATCTCCAAGTTGCGATCCACCTCATGCCGCACCGGTCCGGGTGGCGCAACCACGTCGAAGGCGGCGCCGAATCCCCGATTGATTCGCTGCTTTTCACGCGATACGTGCTCGCTGTGGCCGACGCGTGTGCCTGCATTTGTCAGAACGCACAACATCGTGGCGAGGCTTTCATCCACGTCCCAACGGGGCGAAATCGCTATGTCGAAATGACGATGCCGCAGACGCGTCCAGTAGAACGACAGCGCCGACGCCAGCCGCTTCGCTCGCGCAGGCAGCCATTTCACGTCGACCTGATGCAGCGGCAGAATCTCATCGACATTGTGGTTGGTAGTGAGAATCGCCAAGTAGCCAAGTTTCACCACAACCGTGCATCGCGAGCCCGGGAAGTTGCGTTTCAGCTCGCGGAACAGCGGCGTACTCAGCACCAGGTCCCCCAGTTCGTCCAACCGGAAGACGATGATGCTCTTGGGATTTGCTCGGACCTCCGCCCGCCGCGCCGTCCGCGCCAGATGCTTGCGCCAGAAGATGGCGAGCAGTGTCGGAACTCGCACCAAGAAGAACAACAGTGCCATATTCACCTTTCCGCTGCTGTAAGTTCGCACGACCGTTCGATCAGGTTCGTGGTGCTGCATCCGTCCACCAGCGGGACCAGCTCAACCCTGCCTCCCCAATCGCGCACTTCGGAGGCGCCGACCACGTCTTCTTGGGTATAGTCACCGCCCTTTACCAGGACGTCAGGCCGGATCGACTCGATCAGTCGCAGTGGTGTGCTCTCTTCGAACACCACCACTGCGTCCACCGCCGCCAGTGCCGCCAGAATCCGGGCGCGGTCCTGCTCCCGAACCAGCGGGCGCTCGGCTCCCTTGAGGCCGCGCACCGAGCTGTCGCTGTTGACCGCGACAATCAGCCGGTCACCTGTGCGCCGCGCTTGTTCCAACAGTGCGATATGTCCGATATGCAGCAGGTCGAAGCATCCATTGGTGAAAACCACCTGCAATCCTCGCGACCGCCAGTCCCCCACCCGCGCCAACAGCCGCTCGAGCGGAACGACTTTCTCTTCCGACCCAGGTTGCAGTTCCTCCGACAGCGCCCCCAGCAACTCGCTGCGCTGAATCGGAACTGTCCCGACCTTGCCGATCACGATTCCTGCGGCAACGTTCGCTAATCGTGCCGCCGCCTCGATCGCTGTTCCCGAGGCCAGCGCCGCGGCCACCACCGCGACCACGGTATCGCCCGCGCCCGACACGTCATACACCTGCCGAGCCGCAGCCGGGACATGGAGTTGTGCGCCCGGCCGCAGGATGGCGATGCCCTTTTCGCTGAGCGTAACCAGCATGTACTCCAGCCCGAGCGCAGCCGTCATGACCTGTCCCGCCGCCAGCAACCGGTTGAGGTCGCCGGCCGATTCTCCGGTGACCGCTGCCAATTCCTTAGCGTTAGGACAAATTGCGGTCGCGCCGCTGTATCGCATAAAGTCGGTCCCCTTGGGATCGACCACGACCGGCACATGGGCACTCCGCGCCGCCGCGATGATGGCACGACAAACCCGCTCGCTCAACACTCCCTTCGCGTAGTCCGAGAGAACCACGACTGATGTCTCCGGCAATGCCGCAGCCACCCGCTCCAACAAGGTCTCTCCAGCAGCGGCGGAATGCTCCGGCTTCGCCTCGCAGTCCATGCGCAGCAGTTGCTGATGGCCCGCCAGCACCCGCAACTTCGAAGTCGTCGGCGTGCCGGGACAGGCGACGATGGAAAACTTCACGCCCGCGGCTCGCAGCCGTCCTTCGAGCGCATACTGATCGTCGTCGCCGCCTCCAAATCCCATCACCGTCACGCGCGCCCCCAGCCCCGCTAGGTTCATGGCCACATTGGCCGCGCCGCCGGGCTGCTCGCTATGGCGCGCAGTGCGCAACACTGGCACCGGCGCCTCGGGAGAGATGCGCTCCACCTCGCCCCAGACATACTTGTCCAGCATCAGGTCGCCGACGACGAGCACTTGCGGATGGCCGAAGCCGCGCTCCACCTCACTGACGAGATCGGATGGGTTGGCCATCATCCTGCGTTCCGCTGCGCTTCCATCGCGTGCTCGATGCAGATGGCCAGTTCGATCCAATCGCAAAGCATGTGGCCGCACAGCATGTAGGCTTCCTGGATGCGAGCGGTATCGCGCGACGGAATGCGCACCCAGACATCCGCGGCGCCGCCCATTCGGCCTCCGTGTTCGCCAGTGATCGCCACGGTGAACGCGCCCATTTCTCGCGCCTTCGCCGCGGCGACTAAAACATTGCGGCTGTTTCCCGAAGTCGAGATGCCGACGAAAACATCGCCTGGATTGCACAACGCTTCCACCTGGCGCGCAAATACCTCGTGAAATCCGAAATCGTTCGCGATTCCGATCACTGCCGCCGCGTTCGCGGTAAGAGCGATAGACGCCAGTCCCGGACGATCGCGCCTATACCGCCCGACAAATTCCGCCGCCAGATGCTGCGCATCCGAGGCGCTGCCTCCGTTCCCGCACCATAGGATCTTGTGGCCCGCCAGTACCGCCTGGGTCATGCGACTCGCGACCTGTTCCAGGTTTAGTCGCTGCGAGTCCAACTGGTGGATGACGGCCTGGTGCCGGGTGATGGCCTCAGAAAACACGCTTTCAAGATTCAGGGAAGACAGCATGGTGCCCTCAAGAGACAAGAATTCCGAGGGTCTAGCTGCCACATTGGGAGGGAACTAACTGAGGATAATTCTAAATGTCCTCGGCGGCTGTGCGGTCGACGCTCTGTGAATATTCGCCGCGCCTTCCCAGATTGGGAAAATACTTGAACCGAGCCGCTCGAAATCCAGCGCCACGTCAGCGCGTCGCTGCCGCCGCAACCTCACCGCTGGCGGCCACACGCCGTCCCTCCTGCACCAACATGCGCTCTCGCAGGCTCTGATAAATTGGGGGAGACTTCAATAGCATCGCCACCAGCATGGCGCCCAGCGCCGCCGCCAGCATCTGCAAGGTGAGGTCGCCGCGTCCTGTCATTTCGATGGCAAGGACAATCCCCGTGAGCGGTGCGCGCACACTGGCGGCAAACAACGCCACCATGCCCACGATGGCGAATTCAACCACGGGAACCCCCAAGGCCGAAGCGAAATGCTGCACCAGTCCTCCAAAGAGGCCTCCGAACGCTGCGCCCAACAGCAGCAGCGGCGCGAACATTCCACCCGGAGTTTCTGCCGCATACGACCACGGCCCCAGCACGAAGCGAATAACAAACACCATCCCCAGCGCATGCAGCGGCAACTTGTTCGATAGGATCGACTGGGTAAGGGTGTCGCCGCTGCCGACCAGCGCCGGCGCGAAAAACGCCACCAGTCCCACAACGGCCCCGATGAAAGCGGCGCGCGCCACCGCCGGATACTTCGAAAGCTTCTCCGTCAGGTCCAGAAGCCACAGAGAAAGCGCGTTGTACGCCGCTCCCGCGACGCCAAGCAGCCCGCCCAGCATCAGAAAGTACCACTCAATCACCCCGCTGGGTGCGCTGCCAGGGAGCACGAAAAAAACATACTGGTTGCCGATCATCCAGCGCATAACGGCAACCGCGAACGTGGCTGCACTCAACGTCGCCACCAACAGCCAGGGCGTGAAGCTCGTGGTCAGCTCTTCAAACACGAAAACCGAGCCACCAACCGGAGCATTGAAGGCCACCGCCAGCCCGGCCCCGGCTCCCGCGGCCAGGACCAGCCGCCGGTCGTCTTTCTCCCGCACTAACCACGGCGCGACGATGTGTCCGATGGTCGCGCCCATCTGAACCGTCGGGCCTTCGCGTCCCAACGCCATGCCCGATCCAATCGAAAGAAGTCCGCCGAAGAATTTAACGGGAAGAATCGCGTTGCTGCCAGGTTCCACCTGTCCCGCCATGATGGCTTCGACTCGATGGATCCCGCTACCCGCCGCCTCTGGCGCGAAGCGCAACACCAGATAGCGCGCCACTGCGACCGCGATCAGCGCCACCACCACCGGAACGATCCAGCCGAGGAACGGCCTGCCGTGCGACCAGACGACCATGGCATCACGCTGACGTTCGGCCTGCGCCAGGCACCAGCGAAACGCGCCCCCGACCACGCCGATCATCGCGCCGGCGAGGACGCTGGCAACCGTCATCCGAAGCAGGCGTGCGTCCCAGGTTCGCATGTGGGTGAGAAGGTCAGCGGCCAGGCGGCCGCCTTGGTGGCATCTTCACAGAACCGCCACAACAGTTCAAGAGGTTGGTGCGAGCGGATCCAGGCAAGACTTTACGAACTGACTACTTTTCGCCGTCATACCGAGCGGAGCGCAATGAGATTCGCGGGTTTCTCTACCGTTCTGGCCTTATTCTTATCCGTGAGATCCGCGCAAATCCGTGGTCGCTTTTGCCTTTTGCACGCTACGTTACCAGCGGTTGCTCGATACTCGAAACTCGAAACTTCTCCGCTGGGTTTACGCTCCCGCAGCCTTGAACGTCCGTGAGATTAGCTCTCGCGCCTCGCTCTGCAACCGCCGCAGGTGCTCGATTCCCGCGAAGCTCTCAGCGTAAATCTTGTACACGTTCTCCGTGCCCGAGGGGCGCGCCGCGAACCATCCGCGCGCCGTCACCACCTTCAGCCCGCCTATCGGCGCCCCGTCTCCCGGAGCCGTGGTGAGCATCGCCGTGATCTTGTCGCCCGCAAGTTCGGTCTCATTTACATCGCTGGGCGACAGCTTGGCAAGCACTGCCTTCTGCGCCGGATCGGCCGGCGCGTCGATGCGCTCATACACCGGATCGCCAAACTGCGCCGTCAGTTCGCCGTACAGTTGGCCCGGATCCTTGCCCGTCCGCGACAACATCTCCGCCGCCAGCAGCCCCATGATGAGGCCATCTTTGTCGGTGGTCCACACTGTGCCGTCGCGCCGCAGAAACGACGCGCCCGCGCTCTCCTCGCCGCCGAAGCCCAGCGAGCCGTCGAGCAGTCCGTCCACAAACCACTTGAAGCCAACCGGAACTTCCACCAGCCTGCGCCCCAGGCTCTTGGCCACGCTGTCGATGATGCTGCTGCTCACCAGCGTCTTGCCCACTCCGGCGCTGGCGCTCCAGCCGGGACGATTGCGGAACAGATAATTTATCGCCACCGCAAGGTAGTGGTTGGGATTGAGCAGGCCCAAGCTGGCGACCACGCCGTGACGGTCCGCATCGGTGTCGCACGCGAAGGCAACCTGGAACTTGTCACGCAACGCGATCAGCCCCGCCATCGCGTACGGAGACGAACAGTCCATCCGGATCTTGCCGTCCCAATCGACGTGCATAAAGCGGAATGTCGGATCGACCGTATCATCGACCACCGAGAGCGACAACCCGTATTTCTCCGCGATGCGTCCCCAATAGGCGACCGACGCGCCTCCCAGTGGATCGGCGCCCAGCACCGGCCGCGCATTGCGAATCGGATCGAAGTCGATAATCGCACCCAGATCGTTGACGTACTCCGAAACGAAGTCGTAGCGATGGGTGTTTGCCGATCCCAGTGCCGCACGATAGTTCACCCGCCGCACTTCTTTCATGCCGTCGGCCAGGATGGCGTTGGCGCGATCCTGAATCCACTTGGTCGCCGTGGTGTCAGCGGGACCGCCGTTGGTAGGGTTGTACTTAAAGCCGCCATCGTCGGGCGGATTGTGCGACGGAGTGATCACGATCCCGTCGGCCAAGCCACTCTTGCGCCCGCGGTTGTATTGCAGGACGGCATGGGAAAGCGACGGCGTCGGCGTGTACGCCAGCTCCGTATCGACCATGACTTCCACGCCGTTCGCCAGCAGCACTTCCAGCGCGCTGGCAAAGGCCGGCTCGCTCAGCGCATGCGTGTCCTTGGCGAGAAACAGCGGGCCATTAGTGCCCTCGCGTTTGCGGTATTCGCAAATCGCCTGCGAGATGGCAAGAATATGGTTCTCGTTGAACGATACTTGCAGCGACGATCCGCGATGTCCCGAGGTGCCGAACGCAACTTTCTGCGTCGCCTCAGAGACGTCGGGTTCCTCCGCGTAGTACGCGGTAATGAGCCGCGGAACGTTGACCAGCATGTCAGGGGTGGCGAGTTTTCCAGCGCGAGGATCGATAGGCATAGCGACCCATTTTCGCATACGCGGGGTATGACCACACGCGGGCCGCGTAGCGGGCCGCCCTAGATCCTCTCTGCCACCACGTGGAACGAAACCACCGAGCCAGTCACGCGGCTTCGCCCGTAGAAGAGGAACAGCCCCACCCAGCACACCTGCAGCAGCACAATCACACCCGCCGACGTGACCTGCGCCAATCCCGCCGCCAAGTTTGGCGTCGGACCATCACTTGGAATCACCATCAGCATCAGCGTCAGGTAAGCCATCGCAATCAGCGCCATCACCTGGTACGCTGAAATGCGCGCGTTGCCGCGATGGTCGGCGCGCAGCATCTCCGACACCGCTCGCCATCCCCAAGTGGCGATCACTGGCGCAATCGCGGCCAGCCGCCAACTGCCCGCCAGGAACAGTCCTAACCCCGCCAGCCCAGCCAGCGCGAACACGATCGACGTGATCGCCTGCACCGGGACCAACGGCTCCTCCGCCAGTCCGGAAGCGTACGCCGCTTTCTTGGTGTCGCCGTGAAACACCAGGTGGAAGCGCCCAAACATCCGCGCCACTCGCGGACTGGCCTCACGCAGCGGCTTGCCGTAACAGCACCCAAAGCTCAAGCAAGCCATTCTGCCGATCGACTCTGAAAGTGCATACGCAATTGCTGCCGCCGCCAGCATCGGCAAAACATGGATCGTGATGTCGAACCACCTTGCCAATGCCCACTGCGCTGCCAGCAAACCGGGCGGCAGGATAATCGCCGCCAGAAATGCCGCGCCCGCAATCGTAAAGGTATTGCGCTTGCCCTCGATCACCGCGGCCACCACCTTCGAGGCCGGCATGCAAATCGCCATCATCGCCGCGATCACCGCTCCCGCCGCCAGCAGCGGCGTGCCTACCGACGACACCAGCACAATCATGAGCGCAATGCCAAACGTGGTCGCGGTGGCGCTGAAGAAACCATAGAACGTCAGGTTCAACCCCTGCCAAGCGCCATCTCCGCTCTTCGCCATGGGGACCGCCGCCATCATCTGCCAGCGTTCCGCGGGAAGGTTCTTGATCCCCCACGCCAGCGCCGCAAACAAGCCGCCAGCCAGCCCTAACACGAATGCAACGTTGATCACGGCTGCACCTCCCTCGGATACGCCAACAGCGAGCGCACCTTCACGTCGGTCTCCACCACCGGCTGCCCAAATCCCACCGAGTAGCGGCTGCGCACCCCAGTCTTGCGCTGGTTGCTCACCAGGTCTTGCGCGAAGCGAATTCGTTCCCGCTGAAACATTAGGACGACGGTGCTGCTCCCCGGACGGAACAGCGCCTTGGGCGCGCCCTTGCGCAGCAGCATCCCCTTCTCAATGTTCCGCGGATGGTCGTAGCGTTCTTCGCTATAGCGCTGCTCGATCAATCCCACCATCAGCGCCACAACCTCGATCATGGCCACGTAGCCAATCTCCGCGCCGCCTTCGCCATCGGTGTCGAGGATCGTTACCACCCGCCGGTTCTTCGAGTATGGCGTCAGCAATTGCACCGCCGCGTTCGGATTACACGAGTGATAGCGTCCCCTTACGGCATAGAAATCGGCCACCCATCCTGCCACCGGAACGTGCGTGTAGTGGTATTTCTCCGGAGTCAGCCGGAACACCGCGAAGTCGCCTTCGGCGAAGCGTTTCTGCCAGCGCGATCCCTTGCCGCCCAGCAGTTCCGGAAACTCGAAGAACTTCCCCTTGATGAACAGACCCGACGTCTCGCGCAGCGATCCGACCATCACCCGTGAATCCGACGGGCACACCACGCAACGCTCGGTTCGCGGCAGGGGACGGTATTGCCAGTACTTGATCTTGCGCTCGAAGACTTTGCGCGGCGTATCCAGCGTCGCGGCATCGTCCACCAGTTCGTTCGCATCGATGCCGCAACTGCGCAGAAAGCGCTGCATCCCCGACATGCGCGACGACAATGCGTTGTCGTAGTTCAGGTATCCGAGAACTTCCGACAGGTAGCGGCTCGACGCCAGCTTCGACAACAGTGGAGCGCTTTCCAGCTTCGGCGAATACAGCGTGCGGATGAGCCGGTTCGCAATCAACCGCTCCTCCGCCACTGTCCCAGTAGCGCGATCGACGTATTGGTGTTTGGTTTGGTTCATGTCCGGCATTGTGCGTTGCGTTCTTCCTCCAGCGTGCTCATCACCAGCAGCAGGTTCAACACAGTGACAACTTCCTGCGACGTCAGGTCATCGGCCACCAGCCGGTCCTCGATGCTGTCGAGAAAGCGCACCGGGTCCTGCACCCTGACGCCATATCGCACCATCACGCCAGTGTCGGAGTGCTCGCACTTCGACAGCTCCAGCGCGTCCTCGCGCAACTGCTCGAAGGCCTCGCGCAGGTTCTCGCGCCGCAGGGTTTCGCGATAGTGTTGCTCGGCCAGCCGGTTGAACTCGCGGGCGCTCAACTTCATGGGATCGTGACTGCCCGACTCCCTCATCACGTCGTCGACGATCCGCTCGTGCGCCTGCAGGCTCTTGTCCGCCAGGCGAAATCGCAGCTCCATGATGGTCACGTCGGCCTGCGCCTGCGCGATGGTCCCCTGCGCGCTCTCCGTCAGCCACGCCAGCAGCGCGTCGCGGTAGTCGCGAATCGGCACTCGCAGGTAATCCGGATGCCGCCAGCTCGAGCGCGTGCTCTTGCAGTGCCGCATGATTTTCTTCAGTAATTCATTGCGCGATTTCTTGTGAACGTAGAACGCCGGCAGTCCCGCTGCCGCAAAAAAGAATGGCTGGCGACGCTCGCTCTCCGAGGTTGGATCGTCAGGAATATCGTTTGCCTCGACCGTCCCATCCAGCGCAAGCTGGTAGGAGATCATTAGCAGTAATTGCTGCAGGCTCGCTGCGGCGGCCATGTCGCGGTGGTACGTGGGGAACAGGCTGTAATAGCGGCCCTCGAACCCCGAGAACCCCATCTTGCCGAATTCCCGCAGGCGCAGCGGCATGTAGAACGACAGCCGCCGGTCGACAATTCCCAGCTCGTCCAGCTGCGACGCCAGGCGCGTCACATTGCCGGGTTCGCCATCCAGCGCCGAAGCCTGCTCCGTCGCCAGCCATGCCACGGGATAGTTGATCAGCCGGTAGTCCGGAACCAAATCGCCCCGCAATCCGAAAGCCCGCGCGAAGAAGCTGTCGAGTCCGTGCGGGCCATATGGCGTCACCGCCCGTCCCAGCATGCGCATGTCGGCTTTCTCTTTCCATTCCCGCCACATCAGCCGCAGGTGAGTGAAGTCCAACTCGTGCGGCAGGAACGACAGCAGCTTCTCAGGATGGAACTCCGCGAAGTCGATCCGGTAGGGCGCCGCCGAATACGTCCCCACAAAGAGCACCAGCAGGTGTTCGAAGATCTTGATCGCCAGATCGCCCAGTCGCTTCTCTTCCCGCTGCGCCTCCACTGCGCCATGGGCGATCGCCCGGGTCAGCGCGCGGCTGCCCATGGTGATGTGGATGCCATTGTTGGCCAGGCTCACGTTCGAGAGGCTCGGCAGCACGATCAGGTTGTTGGCGAGGATGCCCGCCTCGCGCAGCTTCGCTACCGAATTCAACTGGCTCCGGCTCAGCACCTGGTGGCAGAGCTGCATGTAGTCCGCCTTGGCCTCGCCGTCTTCCCAGCCCGACAGGCACGGGCTCACAAACAGCTCGCGGTAAAACGAATCCGAGATACACGACGAGAGCTCCGTCTGCCGCACCGGCGGATGCGGCGCGTGGTACACCAGCGCCCGCTGTCCCGACTCCAGCAGCCCGAACCGCAGGTTCGCCCACGACATCAACAGCGAAGTGAACAGGAAGCGCCGTGCCGCTTCGCGCGCCACCCGCTCCCCTATGAGCGTCTGCTCCCGCGGCGCCACCACGTGAAACGAGGTCGTCTCCGGTGACGTGTTGTCGTTGGAGAAGTGCCGCTGCAGCCGCTTCGCCTCCAGCCGCATCTTCTCCGGCATGTACGGTTGCGTCCCCGACAGGTCGGCCAGCGCCAGCTTCAGGGCGTAGCTGATGGGAATCCGCAACCAGGTTTCTCCGCGCTGCTCGAAGGTGAACTTCACTGAGTCGGCGCGATGACGCTTCAGCTGTCCTCGCTCGCCGATCTTCAAGTCCGCGAGAAAAGTATTCAGCGCCAGCGGGCTCAGCCGCCGCTCGGGAAAGCGGATCCAACTGTTCTCCCAGGTCTGTTCCGTGTCGCTCAAGAATTGCTGCACCTCCAGGTACGTCTTGCGGGGAGCCTCACCACTGGAACTGCGGCGCGCAATGTTTGTCAGGAAGCGTGAATCGCGGATGGTTATCGGAAGGTCACAGGCGTCAGCATTGCCCACCACCACGGCTTGCAATTCGTCCTCGCTGCCGGCGGTTACCTCTCCTGGCGCGAAAGGCAAGCCGTCGAGCAGCAGCTTGCTTTTACATCGGTAGCCCGGCGGGCTCGCCAGGACTTCATTGCGAATTGCCATGCGCCACGACCTGCCGCCCATTGGGGATGTACATGCCCTGCACCATAGAATGTGCTATCCAGTTCACTCCTTGATAAACCGCCAGTAAATTGTCCGTGAATCCCGCGCGCTGGCATCAAACTAGGCACCTCTTACACTGTGGGAGCCTGCGTTCACGTCCACAAGACGCAAAAAAGACTGTCTCCGGCGCATTTCGGCGGAGACGGCCCTCCCTTCACCTGTGCAATACAAGTGAGTTCTCACACATTCACGCGAGCCCCCGGGGGGATCTGCTCTTCTCGGCTGCACGATAAAGTGACAATTTGTTATGTTTTCCGATTGACTTTGGATAGGGCTGGCATCATAATCGCTCGCGCCACTTCGCAGACTGGATGAGCCATGGACCCACTGCAATTGGTCCGGCTTTCCCCCCTGATGTCACGCAGCGAGGGACGGCGTGAGCTTGCCGTGGGGCTGATTGATGGCCCCGTTGTGCTCGATCACCCTGACCTCGCGCGATCAAGAATCAAGGAAATTCCCGCCCAGATTCGCGGCTCATGTTCGCATCCGCAGAGCGTTGCGTGTACGCACGGAACCTTCGTGGCCGGTGTCCTGGTAGCGCGACGGGGTTCCTCTGCACCAGCGATCTGCCCCGGTTGCACGCTGATATTGCGTCCTATTTTTTCAGAAGGTGCGAACGGGAACGGCGAGATGCCAAGCGCAACTCCCGAAGAGCTCGCATCCGCGATCGCCGATGCCATCGGCGCTGGGGCAAACGTGATCAATCTAAGTGCGGCCCTCGCCCAACCGTTATCGCGAGGAGAGCGCCAACTGGAACAGGCATTGGACTACGCAGCGAAGCGTGGAGTTCTGGTCGTCGCGGCGGCCGGTAACCAAGGAACGGTGGGTAGCTCGGCCGTCACCCGTCATCCGTGGGTGATCGCGGTCATTGGCTGCGATCTTGACGGCCGGCCCACGAGTGAATCGAACTTGGGAAGTTCCATTGGTCGGTGGGGCTTGGCCGCTCCTGGGGAAAACATCACCAGCCTGGGAACGAATGGCAAGCCCCAGAATTCTGGCGGAACGAGCGTGGCGGCGCCCTTCGTGACTGGCGCGATTGCATTGCTCTGGTCGGAATTTCCCGGCGCCAGCGCGGCCCGGATTAAGCAAGCCGTGACCCAGGCGGGCAGGCGATCGCGGAGAACCATCGTGCCACCTGTACTGGATGCCTGGGCAGCATATGAAGCAATGACGAGCAATTGACTCCGGAGGCAACGCAGTGAAGAAGCGTAGCGCAGCACCACCTCAGACGCGGGAGCACGGGCCTCATCGCGTGCGACTGCCAGGGTTTCTGATCGAAGAGGAAGTCGGTCTCGGTGACCTAATCAAGAAAACGACCTATGCCATGGGGATCGAGCCCTGCGGCGGGTGCGAGAAACGTGCGGCGGCGCTGAACCGCTGGATGACCTTTTCTCGTTAATGTTCGCAACAGAAACCGCTATTGAAGGAGGATTACATGGAGCAACCTCAGACTGAAGTTCAAGAGCCAGTAATAACCACTCCCACCGAGGCGAGAAGTCAGTCGACAGAAGTCGCCTCTCCTGTTCGTCCGTCGGCTGCCGCTATTACTCCGCAGGCCTGCCCGACCTGCGGAACGGCACCGGCCACCAATGGCGGAGCCGTAACAACACCTTCCTGGGTTTACGCCATCGGTAACATTGAGGCGCGCTTCCCAGCCATTTCCGTGGAGAAGGAGTATGCCCAAGCCACGGGGAGAGCCGATACTGCCGGACTTACCGACCGGCAGGCGCTTCACAACGTGCTTTCCAAGCCTGAGAACCGCTACCTGGTGCGGCAGTGCTGCTTTGTCATGACGGTTGAAGGGCTGGAGACTTACATCCTGACGCCACGCGACCCGGCAGACCTCAACCTGCTGGTGGAAGCGGTCCGCCCCAACCCCAGCCCCTTGGATCTGGACGTGGTGATCGGCATGAAGGGACCGATCGCTCCGCCGCAGATGTGCAACGGCTTGATGGTTCCCATCGTGGTCTTCGACCAGATCTACTCTTTCGACCGCGATGCACTGATCAAGTCGATTCCCAAACCGGAGAAGACGTCCGCCAAGGAGTTTGCGCCAGCGGCGCAGGAGTTGTTCGACCGAGTCGTGCAAATTGCCGACAACGCTGGAGCCACCGACGAGCATCGCGCCCTGAACTACCTGGCGATCCGGTACCAGGCCATCTACGCCAAGGCCGGCGAGCACTTCGCGCAGAACAACTCGCTCACTGGGGTGGACGTGCAGGGCTCGGCGCTCAGCGGCGTACGCAAAGTGTTGGATGTGATCTTTACCTACACCAACCGCAACACGGACGTGGACGACCAGTGCTTTGTGCGGGTGGACGTGACGGATGAATTTCCATTCCTGGTGACCAAGCTGTCACCGTACTACGACCGGAACTGAAGTCTAGCGAATTTACCAAATACTCTTGAGGAGATCACAAAATGCATTTACCAGGATTCACTGCAGAAGGGGTACTTCGTAACGTCGAGGGGTCATACCAAGGCGCTGGCTCCTCGTCAGCTTCCCAGAGACGCGATGGAGTTGTTGTGCCAGCGCTGACCTCCTGTCAACGTCAATGCCGCATGGACGAAGCGGAACTGTTCTACGATTGCATTATCACGTGTCAGGAGTCTGTCGGCGATTACGCGATTTGCGCGTACAGGTGTGAACTTGCCCGTTCAGTTTACATCGCTAAATGCGACGCCCAATGCAAGGCAGAGGAGTAGAGAGACGCGGCCGGGGCCGAGCCTCGCGTTCGATCTGACTCGCGGGTGGCCCGGGCAACGAAAAACCTATCTTGGGTGCCCCATTCTAGCGCAGCTAGGGTGGGGCAGTTCGGACTCTTGTTATACAACCGTTGGGCTAAACGTAAGAAAGGAGATGTGCACCATGACCACGCCAGGCTATTCGGCTGAAGCGTCGCTCTACCAGACGAGCAGGTCCTATACCGCAACCGGCAGCCTTGACTCGCCGGTGGGGCCTGTACAACCGGCGTACTCCAGTTGTAGGCAGGTTTGTGGGGGTGATCCCGACTGCATGCAGTGCTGTATGTGCATTCGCCGCGGTGGCCACCCTTCGCAGTGCTGCTACTGAGGTAGCTGCGCATTGTCGATGCTGAGGACCAAAACTCTTCCGTTTGGAGGGGCAGGGGGGAGTGTGTGTACGGAATTTGCCCTCAGGTGACGTGTGCGCGAAATTGTGTATCAATCCCGGAGACCTTGTTCCCTATCCCTTGGAGTGCGGTCCCAGCAAGTGTCCGGTTAAGTGCACCAGGTGCCTGGGTTACATCAACGGGCAGTACCAGTACTGCATGGGCGGCGAATACGGGGCGGGACAATGGGTGTCATGTG
>Ga0209040_10002154_pt1 | contig 15541 bp, 12 predicted proteins | sample BogFormECP12_OM3_FD_188240 | JGI IMG/M metagenome (GOLD analysis project Ga0209040, IMG submission 188240) | Bog forest soil microbial communities from Calvert Island, British Columbia, Canada - ECP12_OM3 (SPAdes) (version 2) | ecosystem: Environmental > Aquatic > Freshwater > Wetlands > Bog ...
AATCCTGCGCGCAACAATTTACTGCGGTAGTCCGATTCTTCCAGCGCACCCGCGATGCAACCGACCCACAGCAGAACGCTCTTGCGGATTTCCGGCAGCATTTCCCCGCGTGTCACCACGTCGGAAACCGCAAAGCGTCCGCCGGGTTTCAGGACGCGAAAAGCTTCGCGAAGGACCGCATCCTTGTCCGCGGAAAGATTGATCACGCAGTTAGAAATGATGACGTCCACTGAGTTATCCGGCAGCGGAATGTTTTCGATTTCGCCCTTTAGAAATTTCACGTTTTCGATGCCGGACTTTCGTTTATTGGCGTTCGCGAGAGCTAACATTTCGTCGGTCATGTCCAGGCCGTAAGCTTTCCCCGTGGGACCGACGCGCCGTGCGGAAAGCAGTACATCGATGCCGCCGCCCGAACCGAGATCCAGAACGGTTTCACCCGGATTGAGTTTCGCGAGCGCCGTGGGATTCCCGCAACCGAGGGAAGCGAGCATGGCTTCAGCGGGAATTTGGCAGGCTTGTCCGGCGTCGTAGAGGTTGGCGGTAATCGGGTCGATGCCCGAATCGCTCGCAGGCGCCGCGCCGCAGCAGGAGCTTCCTCCTGTCGTGACGCGCAACGCTGCGCTTCCATATTTTTCTCTTACGGCATCTCTTATGTTTGCTTCATTCATGGCCAATCCTTACTTGCAAATTTGGATCACATCTCGCGGTGCAACGGCCTTGTTTCGTGTGCAACATTCCGCATAGAGGAATTGCAGAACTTCTTGCAACGCCTCCGTGTTCGCGGTGTAGCGCAGGAAGGTGCTTTCGCGCCGCACCAGCACGAGGTCTTCGTTCCTTAACTTGTCGAGATGGTGCGACAGCGTGGAGTTCGGAATTTCCAGTTCGGCCTGGATTTCACCCACCACCAGGCCATCGGGATGAGCGGAAAGCAACAACTGCATGATCCGCAAGCGAGGCTCGGCACCCATGGCGGAAAACATGTCGGCAAACTTCGCCACCTGCTCAGCGTTCTTTTTGACAGGAAACGTTGGCATGTTTCGATATTTGCGGAAATAAGGATAAATGTCAAGATCCGAGGAAAGAGGCCGATTCTCGGTGATCCCTAAATTAGCGGAGCCCGCTTTCACGACACATCTTCATGCCTCAAGAATGAAACCAGCGGCCCGGTCCGGTAAGGCCGGTTATTCCGCTGACTTGCGAGCAAGCAAGGTCAGGGTTCGCGGCGGTAGCAGAAGATGGTTTGGGTAATGAGTGGGTCGGAAGAAGTGGTGATGGTGGTGCGGGTCAGTTCGGGGAGTTTTCCAGGCGCGGCATCCGCGAGCAATTCGTTGGTTAACACCAGGCCACCGGGGTTCAGCATCGCGGCCAGATTTGCGCGCGCTAAAGATTGCTCGAACGGTCCGTAGTAGATAAAGACATTCGTGCCAATAATGAGATCGAACTGCTGGTCCTGAGGAAGGGAAACATGCTGAAAGACGATGTTCATCTCAATGGGTGAGACGCGAGAGACGATGTCTGGCCGGATCTTAACGGCCCGGACTCTAAGTTCGGCAGCGGTAGCGGCAGGTGGCGGGATGGGCGGAACGGCAACGCCGATATGGCCGCCCCAAGCTTGCCAGTAGGCGTTGAACCCTGCTAGATATTCCTCCGCGCGCGGGACAGTGGAATTCCACGTCAATTGGACGGTGTAGGGCTGGCCGGCAAGCGCAGCCTTGTGAATCCGTTGCACGTGGATGTTGACGAGCGGGCTGATGTCGAGCGTGTAGAGTTTTAGGGAGGATGGGTCCGCAACCTTCAGGCGCAGGAGCGAGTCCAGGATGGCGAAAGGCTGGGTGGTCTGCGGGGCGTAGTAGTCGTTGCCGGCTTCCTTATTGGCAAAGTCGAGGCCGGGACCCACGACGGCAATGCGGCGAATGCTACCGGGTTTGAGGACGCCTGAAGCGATCAAATGTTGTAACTGCTGATCGAGGTCGTAATCCGGCCACAGGTTGGTGTCGAGAGAAATGCCGCGGTCGGAATAGAGCTCGGACAATTCCGACTGACCGGCGGTCTTAATTTTTTCACGGTAGGCGTTGAACTCATCACGCATGCGCGCGAGGTTAGCGAGAAGATATTTCTTGATGGCCGCGCGATCCGCTGGAGTCTCGAAGGAGAAACCTTTGCGCTGGAGGAAGGAGCGCATTTCCTGCATTCCCGGATTAGCGGAAGGAGAACGCAGGGCGCGGATGAGGTCGTCAGCGCGGTTTTGCGCGAAGGAATCGACGAGGGTGCTGTGTCCGTAGCTGGACAAGTACTCGCGGTCAATTCGATATTCCTTGGTGTAGGTCACGCCAAAGCGAAGCAGATTGGTGAGGGTGTCCTCTTCGCCACGCTCAAGGCGTTTGCGGATCTCGGCGTCTTCACTTCTGACCCACGCATTCCAGGCGTCGGCGTCGAGGGGATGCGCTTCCTTGAGAGCAAAGGGTAACACGCTCGCCATTTTGTCCAGGATGGGCTTGGCGGTGGCAAGGGAAATAAACTCGGTGGCAGGAACCCGTTCGGCGATATCGACCGGCGAGGTAAATGCGAGGGCTAGAGCAGAAAAAAGCAACGTAGTAATTGCAAAAACAGAATAACCATACGTGAGACGTACGCCGATGGAGCGATAGATGGGTATGTTGTACATGACGGCGCAAACTGCCAGGTGGAATCGCAGCGGCTGATTATTGCTAAGTGTTTGGCCAACATCAAGATAACATTTGCGAACGGCGTTTTCCCACCAGCTTGGTCCAGACGACTACGGTGCTGCTGCGATCAAGGAATGCGCAACTGGCGCCTGAGCTCGGGGCTCAGGCGCCAGTGCCGTTCTGGGAAGGATTTGGTTAGTAAAGGGCGCAGAGGTCTGGGCGGTCGGCGCAAGCGTCGGCTTCGGCGAGGAGGATTTCGCCTTGGATGATTAGCCACCAAGCCTGGAAGTCGTTGATGGATTTTCCGTTGAACTCGGCGCCGTCGAGCATGGACTTGATTTGTGAAGCCAAAGCGTCGCGCCGGGTGGTCCAATTGGCGATGTGGTTTTCCAGGTTGGTGTAGGTGATGTCACCAGTGGTATTGCTGGTGAGGGCGATGGTCGAAACCTTCAGGGTGTTTTTAGCAAGATCGCCGAAGGGCGCGTTGATCTGCTTATAGACCTGCCCGAGGGCTTTGAGGGTGTCGGACTGCGCACGGAGCCTGCGCGGCAAAATGCTGGGATCGATGAGTTCCAAGATCACCCGCCCATCGTGCTGGTAGTCGTCGGTGAGTCCTGTGAGGTACAGGAGCGTGGGGCGCACGTCGACATGGTCGGTGAAGAAGTCGCTGGGCTGCGTCGTCCCCAGGTTCTTGACGCCCGGGCCGACAATGCCGATGAAGGTGCGACCGATCTCGGCTTGGATGTCACCGTGATTCCAGGCGAAGTTGGGCCCGACAACGGGCGTGGCGCTGCCCACGGTCTCGAAGAAGAAATTGGGGTCGCCGAAAAAAGTGAAGGTGGGTTCGCGGGCGGGATCGGCCGCGGAGCTCATGTGCAGGAGGTGCTGGCCCACGGGATCCACCATGGCGCCCTGAAGGTTGGGGCCGAGACCCGTGCCCAGGAGGCTTTCGCTCAAACCGGTATGGGGATTGACGGCGCTGAGGCCGGCCATGGTCTGTTCGAGCTGGCGCACAGAGGCATCGGTGGGAAGCGGCTGGCCGGGGACGAACACGGTGGCGGCATCGTCAAAGTGAATAGAGAACTGGGTGGTATCGCCGGCATTGGCGGTAGCGGCGGCCAGGTTAAGGTCCAGTTCGCCGACGCCATTCAAGGGATAGGTGCATGGAATGTCCGGAGTGACCACTCCGTTGACGATTGTCGCGCCATCGCAGTTGGCCGGCGTGGGTGCGGCGCCAGCGAAGTGGTCGCCTTCGTCCGGCGTGAAGATGAACAGAGTATTGGTCTGATCAATGCCGTCAGCCTTGAGGTTGGCAAAGAAAGTGCCGAAGGCGGCGTTGAAATCGCTGAGCTGCTTGACGTAGGGGGCTTCGCCGGGGCCGAAAGTCCGTTCGGTGCTGAGAGTGGCGCCTTCCTGGTTGTCGTGAGCGTCGGCGATATAGGCGTAAACGACCGGGATGCCTTTCTTCAGCATGGTTTCGACCACGGCCAAGGTCTGCGCGGGTGTGGGATCGAAGTTGAGTGCGCTGAACCCGGTGAGCGGGACGCCGTTGTAGTCGGTGATTCCGCCGAGGGCAGGCGCGATGTACTTGAGCCCGAATAGCGCTTCATATCCGGAGTAGCCGCCGGGTTCGCCAGGCAGTAAATCGGGCACTGCGTTGTTGGCCGTGGTGCACAGCGCGCTGCCCAGAGCGCAATGGATGGCCGCGCCGATAAAATCGTTGGTCTGATTGGAACTGGTCTCCGCCGCTTGGGGAGAGGTTGCGCCAAAGACCTTCTTAACATCGAAGGGCGCGCGTTCCAGGACTATGTTGGCGGTGGAGAATGCGCCTACGTCGCAGCCAGCGCGCGTGAAGGGCACCCAAGGCGCGGGGACGTTTTGTCCGGTTGGGGTGGTCAAGGCAAAGTTGCCGTCCGCAGTGCCGGAGTTGATGTCGGAAACCAGGTCGGTCCAATAAAAGAAGGCGGAGGGAAAGTAAATGCTGGAGGTGCCGGAACCGGGGCCGAAGACGCCAAAGCTGTTGGAGATGAAGATGCCAGTATTGTCAGAGTACAGGCCGGTTTGCGTGGTGAGGATGTCGTTGGCAGTGTGGGAGATAAGCACGGGATGATCGCCGGTGTCGAGGGTGCCGTTCTGCTGGATGAAGTTGAGCAGGTTGGGCATTTGTTCAAGGTCCGAGGGGACGTTGGGGTTGTCGCGGGTGAAGTGCACGTTGTCGAATTCGACGTAGACTACGTGTTTGATCTTTCCCGAGGGAGAGTTGAGTTGACATTGCGCCTGAGCCGACGATGCGAATCCGATCGCAAGCAAGCCACAAGCTAATGCGGACGTGAACATGCGACGAAACAGTGTTTCTCGATGCATCTCCGATTCCTCCTGACAAGGTGTGTGTGGGCTGAGAGCCGCGGGCCGCGGCGGGCGTGGCACGCGGACTTCAAGCTAACGCTGGGCTGATGACCGGGCAGCGAACGCAGGATTAAAATTTTGTGTTACTTAGATTGCTTGCGAGGCAATAAGCAAAGAGTTTTGCCAGCCGATGGCGAGCCGAGCTCTAAATCAGGGGGCCGTGGTCTGGTTGGGAGAAGGGGTGTTGGTGAGCAGGAGCTTGCCGCCACTGCTCAGGATGGTGGAGAAGTGCTCGAGGCCGACCAGGGATTCCATGCGAGCGGCTTCGGGTTTGTTGGCAACGAAATAGTAGCGGTTGGGACTGGTCCAGAGGGTGGCGAATTGGGAGTCGCTGAGGAAGACGTCGGGAGCGCCGGGGGCGGAGGCGCCGTAATCGAGATTTTGGCGACGGGTACTCAGCATCAGCGGGCTTTGCTGGGTGTAGAAGGGGATGGAGGAGAGTTGATAGTAATAGCCTTGGACGATTAGTCTGCCGGGGGGCTGTGCGAGCAGGGCTTCGGCGATCGGTCGCGAGGAGAGATAGGGATCGAAGACGATTAACGCCTGACGGGCGGCGAGGAAGAACATGACCATCATCACGCAGGTGAGGACGTAGGCGCGGGTGTTTTTCCAGAAGAGATTGGCTATGGCGCCGATTAAGAAGGCGAAGGCGGCTAGGTAAAGCGGGAAGCGGAGATAGGCGAAGGAGTCGAGGGTTAGGTCGAGCATGTGGCCTAGCGAGAGGGTGTAGGCCGAGGGGTTGCGGGAGAGGGCTTGCGAGATATCGCCGGGGGCGGGGACGTTGCGGACGTGGTAGGCAATGGCGAAGCAAGCAATCGCGCAGATTGCGGCGATAACTCCGAGGATGCGCGTACCGGGGAGGACCCAGCGATTTTGGGCGGAGAAATTTTGCGGTGCGGTGCGATCATCAGCGACTGCAGCAGCCATGGCTGAGCCTAGCAACAGCGCCAGCGCAGGGTAGCAGGGCATGGAGTAATACTCTTGCGTGGTGGAGAAGGTGAAGAAGATGAGAAGGAAACCAGTCCAGCAGAGTGCGAGCAGACGGGTGCGGCCGGCGCGGTCGATGGGCTTGAAGGACAGCTTGGCGATGGCGGGGAGATAGACGCTCCAGGGGAAAAGCCAGATTAGGTGGAACAGCCAGAACCAGAGGCGCGGGACGGTGTTGTAGTCGCGCGGGTAGCGGAGATTCAGAAAGCGCAGCAATTGTTCGTTGATGAAGTAGAACCACAGGAAGCCGTGATATTGGCCGGCTTCGCTGTGCAGGGTCCAGGCGAAGAGCGGTGGATTGCGAACGGCCGCGAGGATGTGCCACGGGGCGGCAATGAGCAGGGCGAGGGCCGCGCCAGTGAATGGATGCAGGCGCTTCCAGGTGGCCCAGGAAAACAGCTGACGCGTGAAGAGCAGAAATAAGAACGCGGCAGCCAGCGGGAAAACCAACGCGACCAAACTTTTTAGCAGAAGGCCGACGCCCAGGCTTGCGTAGGACACGTAAGCCCACGCGCGGGGATGCTCTTCTTCGCCATCGAGGGCGCGGAGGAAGCCCCACATCGATAGCGCTATCGTGAAGGTGAGCATGACGTCGGGAATCTGGATACGGGTGAAAAGCCAGAGGCCGATGCAGGTGGCCATCACGAGGCCGGCGTAGAAACCGGCGAGCCTGCCAAAAGCCCATTTGCCGAAAGCTGCAGTGAGCAGAGCCAGGGCGATGGCGGAGAGCGCCACGGGGATGCGCGCAGCCCAATCGTGGAACCCGAAAACTTTATAAGTGATGGCGATGAGCCAGTAGATCAGCGGGGACTTTTCGAGGTATTTAATGCCGTTGATGCGCGGGGTGACCCAGTCGCCGGTGTCCAGCATGGTGCGCGGGATTTGGCCGTGCACGCCGTCGACGTCGTCCATCAGCGATGGGGGAGAAATGATACAAGTCAGGTAGATGGCAGAGGAGATGGCCAGGACCACTAGGAGAGAAACGCCCCAGCGCGCATCGGATTTTTCGTTAGACAACTTGCAGGCTCCGTGACGATTTTGCTATTTGGGATTGTACCGTGGGCGGCCGGAAGCAAGAAATGGATCGGGGAAACGGGGTGGTGGCTCCGCGCTCAAGCGGCCGGTCTGAAGACCGGCGCCTACAAAGACGTTTATTTTGATTTTTGCTGGGCGATCCACTGGTTGGTGCGGGCGTCGAGAAGGTCCAGGGGGAGTGTGCCGCCGTTTAGCATTTCGTCGTGGAAGGCGCGGATGTCGAAGTTGGGGCCCAGTTCCTTTTGGGCGCGGGCGCGAAGTTCGCGGAATTTGAGCTGGCCGAGTTTGTAGGCCAGGGCTTGCGCGGGCCAAGCGATGTAGCGGTCGGTTTCGGACTGGATGGTGGGCTCATCGACGGCGCCGGATTTGCGGAAGAAGTCGACGACCTGCTCGCGGGTCCAGCCCTTCGAATGGATGCCGGTATCTACGACCAGGCGGACGGCGCGGAACAGTTCGGAGGAGAGACGGCCGTAGTCGGAAACAGGATCCTGGTAGAAGCCGACTTCTTTGCCGAGCTGTTCGGCGTAAAGGCCCCAGCCTTCGGTGTATGCGGTGAAGCCGAGGCTGTGTTGGCGGAATTTGGGCAAGCCGGTGAGCTGCTGCTGGATGGAAAGCTGCATGTGATGGCCGGGTACGCCTTCGTGGTAAGCGATGGCCTCGTCATCGACCAGGGAACGTTGTGCGAAGTTTGAAGTGGCGACCACCACGCGGCCAGGACGCTTGCCGTCCGGCGTGCCGGTGTTGTAGTGAGTGGCCATGGCGGACTGGAAGGGCGGAATGGCTTCGACGGTGACCGGCGACTTGGGCAGCAGGCCGAAGAGTTCCGGGAGCTTCAGCTCCATTTGGGAGATGTAGTGGCGGAAGTCGTCCAGGATCTGGTCGGCGGACTTGGGAGTGTATTTAGGATTGTTCTTTAATGCTTCGCGGAAAGAGGAAATGTCGGGAAAGCCTTCCTTCTTGGCGATGACCAGCATTTCGGACTGAATACGTGCCATTTCGTGAAGGCCCAGTTCATGAATTTCGTCGGCGGTCATGTGCGTGGTGGTGCGGCCGTAGATGTAGTGTTCGTAGCGCTTGGGACCGTCGGGCAGCGAAGTGACAGCCAGGGTGGTGCGACCGGCGGGGGCGTATTCGGTCTGGATGAATGTGGCGAACTTTTTGTAGGCGGGAAAGACATCGTTGTTGGTGGCGTCGGTGACTTGCTGCGTTAAACGCTGCTGGTCTTCCGGGGAGATGCTGGCGGGAAATTTCTTTGTGGGCTGCAGGAAAGGGTTGGCGTCAATAATACCCTGGCACTGCGCGGGGATTTTTTCCAGGAGGAATTTCACGGGCATGAGATGGTCCTGCATACCGGCGCGGAGAACTTCGGTGGTTTGCAGCAGGACGCGGGGGATCTGGTGGAGACGGGAGATGTAGTCCTCGTAATGCTTGACGGAGTCGAGGGGGACGCTGAGCGGGAGATCCGCCAGGTTGGTGTGCGGGCCGCTCATCTGGTTGACGGCAAGTTCGTAGTCTTTGAATTCGAAATCGGAGATGCGCTGGCGGAGGGAGCGCACGAGGAGGTCGTGAGAGAGCTGGTCCTGGTCGGAGAAACCGGTGGTGGGGATGGCTTCGAGACGCGCCAGAAAGGATTGATTGAGTTTGTGGCGCTGGGCGATGGCGGCGAGGGAGTCGTCGTTTAACTCGTGGTTGTAGCGGTAGTCGCCATATTGGGTGGCGCGCTCGGGATTGTTGCGAAGATCGGATTCATACTGTTCGTCGAAGAGGGCGTTTTGCGCGGCCAGACGCTCGGCGACGGTTTGCGGCGCTTGCGCGTGGAGGACAGCGGGCGCCACTGCCAGAAGAACGGCGCTGAGATAAACGAATATTCGAATGACAAACTTTTTTTCGAGATGGGGATTCGGCATCGGCGCAGCTTATCACCGATGCGGTTGAGTTGGGAGAGGGGTTACGCACCGGAATAATTGAGCTTGGGATCGGCCGGTCGCGGCTAAAGCCGGACCCTACGATGCTGTTGCGAGCGTTTTTGAACACGCTCGCACATGTGCTTGGCTTGTAGGAATTAGACCTGGGCCATGCCGCCGTCGACGAAAAGCTCGATGCCGGCGACGTAACTGCTGTCGTCGGAGGCGAGGAACACTACGGCTTTGGCGATTTCGTCGGAGGTGCCCACGCGGCCCAAGGGGACCATGCTGGCCATGCCGGCCTTGAATTGGGCCAGTTCTTCGGGAGTCGGGAGCAGGGTGGCGACTCCCGGAGTGTCGATGGGTCCGGGGCTGACAACGTTAACGCGGATTTTGCGGTCCTTGAGATCAACAGTCCAGGTGCGCGCAAAGGAGCGAACGGCGGCTTTCGTCGCGCTGTAGACGCTAAAGTTGGCCATGCCTTTTATCGAGACGATGCTGGCGTTGAGAATGATGGAGCCGCCGGCGGTGAACAAGGGCAACGCTTTTTGCACGGTGAAGAGCAGACCTTTGACGTTGGCGTTGAAGGTCTTGTCGTAGTGCGCTTCGGTGATGGAGCCCAGCGGAGCGAATTCGCCGCCGCCGGCGTTGGCGAAGAGAACGTCCACGCGGCCTTTTTCTTTCTTCACTACGGAATAGAGTTTGTCGAGATCGGCGAGATTGCTGACGTCGCCTTGGACGGCGGTGACGTTCTTGCCGATTTTCTTTGCGGCGGCATCTAGTTCCGGTTGACGGCGTCCGGTGATGAAGACGTAGGCGCCTTCGGCGACGAAGCGTTCGGCGGTGGCCAGGCCGATGCCGCTGTTGCCGCCGGTAATGACTGCTATTTTTCCTTCGAGCTTGCCCATCTTATTCTTCCTCCGCGGTCGCGATTTGCGCTGCTTATCTTCGAGTTTTGCCGAGATGGGGCGCAGCATGCTGCGCCCCTACAAACGCTGCGCCGATTCTGGCAGGGCGTTGGTTATTGATTGCCGCCGGAGATGGCTAGAGTTTCGCCGGTTAGCCAGGCGGAGTCTTCGGAAGCCAGGAAGACGGCGGCCGGGGCGATGTCATTCGGCTGACCCACGCGGCCGAGCGGAGTTTGCGCAACGAAGCCCTTTTCGAAATCGCTACCCTCGAAGCCCGCGCTCTGCACGCCTTCAGTGATGACCAGTCCGGGGTTTATGGAGTTGACGCGGATTTTGCGGGGGCCGAGTTCCTTGGCCAGGGTTTTGGTGATGGCGTCGACTGCGCCTTTGGTGGCGGTGTATACGACGGTGTTCGGCGGTGTCAAGCTGCTGACCGCGGAGCTGATATTGATAACGTTACCGCCATTGGCCCCGAAGTGCTTTACCGCGGCTTGCGTGGTGAGGATCAGGCCGAGCACGTTGAGATTGAATTGCCGATGGAAGGAGTCGGCGGTGATGGCTTCGAGCGGGCCGAACTCGTAGACTCCGGCGTTGTTGACGAGGATGTCCAGCGAGCCGAAGGACTTTTTGGATTCAGCGAAAAGGCGATCGATGTCGGCTTGCTTGGCCACATCGCCTTGTACGGCGACGGCTTTGCCGCCGGCTTTGGTGATATCGGCGACCACCCGGTCGGCGCCCTCTTTGCTGGAAGAGTAGTTGACCACCACGGATGCGCCTTCCGCGGCGAGATGCTTGGCGATGGAAGCGCCGATGCCTTTGGAAGCGCCGGTGACAACGGCGACCTTGTTTGCGAGTTTTTTGCTCATCGTGAATCTCCTTAGATTTATACCTTTCGGTATGTACCCTCTTATGCGGCTCAGCGATCTCATGGCGCCGTCGAGTGTTTCGTACCGACTGGTATGTTAAGATGCAGGAGGTGCGGGAAGGATACAAGAATGATTCGCGCAAGAAAAAATATTGCAAGGAAAGAGGTTAGGCCGCCAGGGCGGCCGCGGGCGTTTGACCCGGAGAAGGCGCTGGAGCGCGCGCTGCGGGTGTTTTGGGAGCGCGGGTACGAAGGGGCGTCGTTGGCGGGCCTGACGCGGGCCATGAAGATCAACCGGCCCAGCATGTACGCGGCGTTCGGAAACAAGGAGCAACTGTTTCGCAAGGTGCTGGACCGCTACGCGCAAGAAGTCGGGAGTCATGTGCACGATGGATTGCGGGAGGCTACGGCGCGCGGGGCGATCGAAAAGATACTGTTCGACTCGGCGGAGGCGCTGGTTTCGACCGGGCATCCGCGGGGATGTCTACTGGTGCAGGGGGCGCTGGCCTGCGGGGCAGAGTCGCGCGGGATTCAGCGGGAATTATGCGCGAGACGCGGGGCCGGGGAGGCGCTGATTCGTCAGCGGCTGGAGCGAGCGAAGGTGGAGGGCGACTTGGCGGCCGAAGCAGACCCCGCGGAATTGGCCAGTTTCGTGGCCACGGTGTTGAATGGAATGTCCGTGCAGGCAGCGGGCGGAGCGGACGCGAAGAAGTTGCGCGGGATCGCGGAGCGGGCGATGCAGGCTTGGCCGTCGTGAAAGGCGGAAAGGGGAGCTAGGCGGGAAGTTCCACGAAGGCGTAGAAGGTTTGGGGTTCGGGGAGGGGCTGCCCTTCTTCGCGAAGGCCGTCCAGGTGGAAAGCGATCGCCTCATGCATGTTTTGTTCAACTGCGGCGCGGGTTTCGCCGGTCGCGACGCAACCCGGGACGTCGGGAGAATAGGCGGAGAACCCGGTGCTTGTGGGCTCGATGACGATTAGATATTTCTTCATGACTTCAACCCCGCTTGCTTCAAAATGCTGTTCAGGGTCTTGGGAGCCAGCTCGTCTCCGGGTTTCCCTGATATAGTTACGAGGCCCAGTTTAACAGGATGTTTGAATTGGCGATGACTTCCTTTTGTTCGAGCGTGCACCCAGCCATCCTGCTCAATACGCCTCATGATGTCTCGCACCTTCACGACCAAAACATAATCTGCCCAAAGATAAATTTCAAGTATCGTATCAAAGATATTAACTGCGGTAGGGTCTAGGACTATGAAAACTTCGACGAAAATTGTGGCGGTAGTGCTGCTGGTGTTGCTGGCGGCAGCGGCTTATGGCTTGCTGCGGACCGGCGGGCCGATGGTCGGTGCGCGCGTGGAAAGCACAACGCCGGGCGAGGTGCAGGCACAGACGGCGGTGGATCAGGCGCCACTCCTTACAGCGCAGCGGCTGGCGGCGCTGGTGACGGCTGCTGACGAACAGGGCTTCGCGCAGGACGCCTTGCGAATCGCGGACTACGGGGTGGAGCTGCAATTTGCGCAGGCGTTGCACGATGTGACCGCGCACCCGCCGGTGCTGTCCGCGGAGGCCAAGGAGATTCAAGGAAGGCTGCAAGCGGCGGAGAAGGCGCTGGAAGCGGACAAGGCGCAGGTCGCGGCGCTGACCAGCGAGGATGCCAAGGCACGAGGCGACAAGAAGGATGCGCTGGATGATGAGCTGGAACTAGCAAAATCGCAGCAGGAAGTGGACCAGTATGAGGTCGACGACGCCAAGCAGGATTTAGTTCGGGTAGGGGGCGATCCGCAGGCGCGTATACAGCAGCTGGTGGATGCGCACAAGGCGGCGGCGCAGAATACCGCAAAGGCTACGGCGGTTCTGCCGGCCGCCGGCGAAGAGCGCGGGTTAATTCACCGCCTGTCGCAATGGCGTGGGCTGCGGGACAAAGAGCGGCAACTGTCGCAGGCCAAGAGCGATGCTGAAACGCGCATCGCGCAACTTTCCGGCAGGCACAAGGCTCTGGACGCTCAGTTGACCGCGGAAAAAACCGGTGTGGGCTCCGCACCGCCGGCTGTGCCGCCGAGTGCGCCTTCTACTATGAAGCCCAGTGCACCATCGGCGGCCGCGCACCGCGTGACGCACAGCCACGACGAGGCGACGGCCATTTTGAAAAATACCAAGCGCCGGGCGGTGGATCAGCAGGCGCTGGCTACCTTTGACAAGCGCATCGACAACCAAAAAGATTTGGCGGAAGTGTACACGAACTGGAGCGCACTGATCGCCGCCAAGGAACGCGCCACGCTGCACATGATGCTGATCGGCTCGACCATCATTCTCGTAATTTTGCTGGTGGGACTGGTTTTCGATGGCTGGCTGGAAAAATTGCTGGGAAAAACTTCACTGGACCGGCGGCAAGTGGAAACGTTGCGGACGGTGACGCGCGTTTCGCTGCAGATTCTGGCGGTGCTGTTTATCTTGCTGGTGATTTTCGGGCCGCCGTCGCAGCTCGGGACCTTCTTGGGACTGGCGGGCGCGGGATTGACGGTGGCGCTGAAGGATTTCATCGTGGGCTTTCTCGGCTGGTTCGTGCTCATGGGCAAAAACGGCATAAGGCTGGGCGATTGGGTGGAAATTAACGGCGTGACCGGCGAAGTAGTAGAGCTGGGGATGTTTCACACCGTGCTGCTGGAGACAGGAAACTGGACCGATTCCGGGCATCCTACCGGGCGGCGCGTGACGTTTACAAACGGCTTTGCCATCGAGAATCACTACTTTAATTTTTCGACTTCCGGGCAATGGCTATGGGATGAGTTGCAGGTGGTGATTCCCACGGGGCAGGATCCCTATCCCATCGTGGCGGCGATTCAGGAGAAAGTTACCGAGAGCACTGCAGCTAGTTCGAAAGAGGCGGAGGTGGAGTGGAAGCAAGCCTCCGGTGCGCGCAACCAGACGGCCATGACCGCGGCTCCGGCGATTAATGTGAAGCCCGTGGTCGGCGGCGTAGAAATTTCCGTGCGCTATATTACGCGGGCGAACGAACGCTACCAGTTGCGCGCGAAACTGTATCAGGCGGCGGTGGATTTGCTAGGGAAGGCGGCGCCTGCTTTGCCTGCGGAGACGAAAAGGATCGACGGATAAATTAGCGCAAGCGGTAGTCCGGCGTGTCAGAGCGTTTCGACAGCGATTGTTACCGTCATGGTGTGGGACTTGCCGGGCGCTAACTCCACGGCATCAGCGACAATATTGGCGGCTTCGGCGCAGAGGAAATTCTGCCATTCGCCGGCTCCCATATCGGACATTTTGTTGGCGGCGTCTTCCCAGGGATTCCAGATCACGGTGCTGGCGGAATTTTGCTTGGTGATGTGAACCTTGCGATGGAGCGCCGGGTCGAGCAAGGCAATGGAGTGCTGCGAACCTAGGAACGCGATGTCTGTGGCCTTGGCAATGGCGATCTCGCCCTCCTGTTTTTTCTCGCGATTGGCATCGGTGTTGTCGCGGTAGGCGGCGCCGTCGAGGCCGCGGACGCGCCCGCTGCGAATGTCACCGACCTGATGGTAGGTGTGCAGGGCTTCCTCGTAGCGGAATGGGGAGTCGCCGGTGTTGGTCACGGCGAATTCGAGCGTCAGTTTCGGGCCGAAGGTTGCGGAAAGACTCGCGCGAAATTCGTGCGGCCACCATTCTTTTGTGGATGCGTCGCTGGCGGTGGACATGGTGACGACGACGCCTTCACTGCGCTGCGCGACGGAATCGAGCGTCCAGAGTTTGTTGCGCACGAAACCATGCGAGGGAGCGTTGGCGTTATCCGCCTTGGCGCGAAACCACGGGAAGCAGATGGGGATGCCGCCGCGAATGGCCTTGCCTTCCACAAAGCTGGCTTTGCTGCTCAGGAAAATCACCTCGGGCGTGCCAGCCGGCTTCCAAGAGGTGACTTGCGCGCCGTGCAGATGGATGGCACCGAGACATTTTTCCGTGGCGATGCGCACCACGGGATGGCCGGCGGGGTCGGCTTGGACGTGCGCTGCGCCGGCGATGGCGAAGCGGCGATCGAGTTCTGCGACTGTCGGGCTTGATGGGGGCATAGATGCTCCGTTTCGCGCTACTTATGAGGCGATGCTCATGAGGTCCATGCTCACGAGGCGATACTGCGCGCGCGGACCTCTTCCAGCGTCAGACCAAAAATCGGCGGCGTGCTGACGCCGAGCGCGCCAAGATAAACGTAAATCTGCCCGCGGTGATGGACTTCGTGTTCCACCATGGCGCGCAGCCATTTTGCGGTGGCGAGTTCGCCGCCGGGAGTGGTGCACTTGGCCGCGAGCTGTTCGTCGGTCAGTCTGCCAAAGATGGCCATCGATTCGCCGTGTAGGCGCTCCATGAACGCAAGAATTGTGGGAAGATCCGCGGCCCGCTCCGGACCGTGCGAGAGGATGCGGCTCGGCAGGCCTTGCACGTTTTCCGCCCACATGTAGCGTTCAGCGATAGCCAGATGACGCAAGAGATCGCCCAGGGTGAATTTTCCCGCGGCGTAGCTCCAGTCCACTTTGTCCGCCGGGATGCAGCGGGCCACGCGCATGGTGCGTTCGCGAACGTTGTCGAAGTAGCGGAGGAACGGCTGGATGGTGTGGATCTCCATAAGGTCGGGACCGCCTTCAAATTGCACTTTACCGCAGAAGCTGGCGGGCGCGCGATGCGAAAATCGTGGCGGCAACGTAGAGCAGAGCGAGCAGCGCGTACCCCGCGGCGAGATTAATGCGTTCGGCGATGACGCCCAGGCCCACGCTCATCAGCAACTGAAAAA
>Ga0209040_10002155_pt1 | contig 15540 bp, 13 predicted proteins | sample BogFormECP12_OM3_FD_188240 | JGI IMG/M metagenome (GOLD analysis project Ga0209040, IMG submission 188240) | Bog forest soil microbial communities from Calvert Island, British Columbia, Canada - ECP12_OM3 (SPAdes) (version 2) | ecosystem: Environmental > Aquatic > Freshwater > Wetlands > Bog ...
CCGGCCAGATCGGGACTTGCGTATGTCCTGGCGGCGGCCATGCAGGGGACTGCGCGCGCGCACCGCCGTACGCGAACACAACACAGAGAGCAAAGATCAAAGCCTTCATCACAATCCCGCAGCGCAAAACAATTAGTGACTGCCGGAAGCCGTGAACCAGAAACTTCCGGAGAAAAGAGAACGAGGAGGCCAAGGGCCTCCTCGTTCTTGAAGCTAGTTGGAAACGAGCAGCGGCTTACCCCAGCTGAATTAGCCAGGAATGATGCGCGGCGTCAGGAAGAACAGCAGCTCCTGCGACTGCACATTGACGCTGGTGCGTTTGAAGAGATTGCCGATAATCGGCAAGCTGCCGATGAAGGGGGTCTGCTGGATGTTCACGGTCTGCTGGGAAACGATGATGCCACCGATGACCACGGTGCCGCCGTCGGCAACCAAAACCTTGGTTTCCGCCGATTGCGTATCGAGCGCCGGAATACCCTGCACGCGGGGGATACCGGTATCGATCTGCGTGTTTTCCACGAGCACGTCCATGAAGATGGTGCCATCCGCGGTGATCTGCGGGGTGACCTCCAGCTTCAGCACCGCGTCGATGAACTGCACGGAGATGGTGTTGTTGATGGTGGTCTGAATGGGGATCTTGGTACCCTGCTTGACGGTGGCTTTTTCGTTGTTCTGGGTCACCACACGGGGCTTGGAGAGCAATTTGCCCACGCCCTTGGCTTCCGCCGCGGTGATGAAGAAGTCGATGGCGAAGTTCGGGGAACGGTGGGAGAAGCCGAAACCGCTGGTCGGCGCGCCCGCGCTCAAGTTAGTGTTCAACGGAATACCGGAAGTAACGCCGTTGCCGGGCACCACACCGCTCGAAGTGCTGACGGTTACGGGAGACGGCGGGATGCCGGCGCCGGTGGAAACGCCGCTGCCACCGACTAAGGGGTCGCCGCTGAAGAGCGAACGGCCGCCGGTAGTGGTTCCCGCGAAGCCCAGTTCGGTGCCGATATCCTGCGCGAAGGATCGCGAGGCGGCCACCACGCGGGCTTCGATTTCGACCTGCTGCGACTTACGGTCCAGCTGGTGCAGGAGGTTGTCCACCGTGGGGATCACTTGCGGGATATCGCGGATGATCAGCTGGTTGGAGCGATCATCGGCAAGAATGTCGCCGCGCGACGAGAGGAATTTCTTAAGTACGGGAACCAGCGCCGTGGCTTTCGCGTAACTGAGTTGGCGAGTGACGGTGATGGGCGCGGTAGCGTCGTTGCGGGCCTTTTCCAGGTCGCGCACCGTTTCGGCTTCCTTCTTCAGGGTGTCGCGCGTGGCAATGCGCAGCACGTTGCCGTTCAGCTGCTTGTCGAGGCCGTTGTTCTGCAGCACGATGTCCAGCGCCTGGTCCCAGGGAACTTCGTCCAGGACGATAGTGAGCGTGCCCTTGACCGCGGGGTCCAGCACCACGTTCAAGCCGCTGATTTCGTGAATCAAGCGGAAGAAGTCGCGCAGATCCACGTCCTTGAGGTTCACGGAGATGGGCTCGCCGGAGTATTTGCCGCCGGAAACGCTGGGAGCCGGAGTTGCGGGCGTCTGAGCCACGGGAGTTTGCGCCGCCATGGTGGAGGCCGCGGTGTTGGCCTGCTGCACGGCTTGCTGCGCTGCCTGCTGCACGGAATTATCCGGGCGCGTGGGTTGCGTGGCGGAGCCGAAGGATGCAAGAGCGTACGCCGGGCGCGTCAGTTCCGCGGGCAAGGCGAAATGCGGAGCAGCAATGTTCAGCGTTTTGGCGCTTCGCGCCGGGACCGCGCGGGGGCTGGCCTTCACGTCGTGAAACTGCGGACGAGGAGCCTTCTGATCGGTCTCGAGTTCATTGGAAGTGATGCTGGTCGTGGTGGCGGGTTCCGCCGGCGCCGCGGGAATGGCGTCAAAATAAACCACTACGGACGAGCCGTCGCGCGCGATCTGATAGGGGGTGGCGTCGGTCAAATCCACGACAATGCGTGCCACATCAGGCTTGTATTGGCCAAGGCGCACACCGCGCACGGGGGCCGCTACACCGGGGATCAAGGTCTTATCCACATGCAGGCGGGCGCCGGCAAAATCGAGCACCAGGCGTTCCGGGCTTTGCAGCCGGGCCGCGTGCACGTCCAGCCGTCCTTCCCCTTCCACGCGCACTGCGGCGCGCTGCGGGGCCTGGGTAATCGCCACGCTGGAAATCACCGACGCGGTCTCTGTTGCACCGCTAGGCTCGGGAGTCTGCGCCAGCGCCGGGCTGAGCGCCAAGGCCATGCTCGCAAGGATCAAGCAGCCATACCGTAAGGCCGGCCGAGTCGTCTTCATTGCTGTTCTCCTGCACCACTCGAGTAAATGCGTTTATTGACTTGGCGCTCCACGGGCTTTCCGAAGGCATCCTTGCCCATCTCGTGAAACGAAACGCCGTCCATCGCAATCTTTTCCACTTTGCCGTCGTACAGCTGGTCGCCCTCGCGCAGGAAATAGGTGCGCGATTGTGGGTTGGTGACCATGGCGATCATGCCGTTGGAGGAGCGCACGATGCCATCCAGGCGCAGGGTGCTGACCTGCAGGCCGGCTTTCCCGGGGGGCAGGTTCTTGGCCGCCGAGGCCGCCGCTTGTTGTCGTCCGACCAAGGACTCAAAGGGATCTCTGCGGCCGGCGCGGCTTTCGCTTTCCGAATCCGCGCTGCCTTCGACGGGTTTGGCGGCAGGCTTGGTGGCGCCACTGCCCGCCTTCTTGGTGGGGGACTTTTTGCCCGGCGAGGACGCCGGCTTGCCGGCGGGCTTCGCAGCGGGCTGCGTCGTCTGCGCCAGCAAACCGGGTGTGGCTGCCGCGAGTAAAATCCCTAGGATGAGAGTGTTCAGGAAACGCATAGTTCGCTCATTCCCGCTCAGTGTTTTCCAGCCGCCGCGCCGGAGGTCTTGGCGCCAGTCGGCGCCGCAGCCCCCTCGTCAGCAGGCTTGGTAAAAAATGTGGTGGCGGTAAATACCGCCGATACCGTGGTGCCAGGGCGCACGGGATACTTTGTGCCGGACTTGCTGGAGTCTGGATCCCCAAAGGTCAGGTCCCCCACGTTGATAATTCTGGAAAGGCGGCTCAGACGCCCGAAAAAGTCCAGGATGTTGAAGTACGGGCCGTCGGCCTGCACCTCAAAGGGCATTTCGAAGTGATACTCCTTGGACACGATAGCTTGCGCCGTTAGCCGCCGCAGTTGCACGTTCGAGGCGCTGGCTGCGCCCTGCAGCAGGCGGATGAATTCGTCGGTATCTTTTTCTTCCGGCACGATGGTCTTCAGGGTTTCCAGCTGCTTGGAGAGCGCGTCCATCTGCTGTTTCAGTTCTCCGTAGCGCTGCTGGTACACCTGCAGTTGCGTCACTTCCTGCGTGAGCTTGGTCCGATCCTGCACAGCTTTGTCCAGGTCCGTCCGCGCTTGCGCTACCGGCGAAAGTGGTACGAACACCCCCGCCACCACCAGCATGAAGGCTACGGCCACGCCCACCAGCACTTGCAGGAAAACCGACATGTCTCGAAACGGATTGGCCATGGTTCGTCCTTAACCTTTCTTGGCCGGCGTCCCGGCTGGCGCGGCTTTGGCCGGCACACTGGCTGGCGTAGGCTGGGCCGCGGGAGGCGGAGCAATTTCGGCGGTAATTTGGAACAAGAACGTCTGCACCGCGGTGTTCTTGTCGTCCTGCTTGGATTCCTTAATCTCCACTTTTTGGAAATATCCCGAACGCTTCATGGCGGTAATGAAGTTGGCCACCGCGTTGATGGACGCCGAGGAGCCCTCCATCGATAGGTTGTTGCCCTTGCGCGTCAGCGTGGTGAGCCACAGATTTTCCGTGCGCGACACGGTGTTGGCCACCATGTCCAGCAACTCTTCGCTCCCCGTGCGGTCGCGTTGCAGTTGCTCGATGGTTTGCACCCGCTGCTGCAGCACGATGCGCTGCTTGTCAAAAGCTTCTACCTGCGCCTTGGTCTGCTCCAGTTGCGTCTTCTGGGCTTTGAGGTTCTGGATGCGGTTTTGTTCGATGGCCAGTTGGCTCCTGGACTGATAGCCCATGTAGAACAGCACCACCGCGGCCAGCACCACACCCGCACCGATAAACAGCAAGGGCAGCGCCGCACCGGTATCCACTGGCCGTCTCGCCGAGCGGGGTCGAACTTGTCCGAGAAGGTTTATGCGGATCATGGCTAGTCGAAGCTCCTCAGCGCCAGCCCCACGGCAATGGCCAATCGCGGCGCCATCTCCCGAATCTGGTCGTCACTATGCTTGCTGGGATTGATCAACACTTTGCGGAAAGGATTTAGTTCTTCGACGGGCATGGCGAACTCTTCGCGCAGCAGATCCACTAGCCCGGGCACGCGCGCCGTTCCGCCCGCCACCACGATGCGCTGGATGTTTTCGCCGCTGGCCGTGGCGCGGAAGAAGTCGAAGGTCTTTTGAATTTCCAGGGTGAGAATGTCGGAAACGCTGCGAAGAATCTGCTGTTTCTGGTCGTCGGTGACGCTAGGCAGCGCCTCGCCTTTTTTCAGGCGCTCCGCGTCCTCGAAGCTCAAATCCAATTCCTTTTGCAGCGCGTCGGTGTACTGGTTGCCGCCCACGCTGACGTCGCGGGTAAACAGCGGGATGCCGCCGCGAACGATGTTGATGTTCATCACGCTGGCGCCCACGTTAAGCAGCGCCACGGTCTGACCCGCATCCGGCTCGTAATTGACTTCAAAACAGTTTTGCAGGCCGAACGCATCGATATCCACCACACGCGGCGTCTTGCCGGCCTGCGCCAAAACGTTGGTGTGGTTCAAAATTTTGTCTTTCTTCACCGCCACCAGCAGGACGTCCATCTGCGCATCCATGGACTCCAGCAGCTGATAGCTCAAATTCACGTCCGCGATATCGAAGGGAATATGCTGGCTGGCTTCCGAAGGAATGCGGTCGTACAACTCTTCCTCGGTCATCAGCGGCAGCGGCACGCGCTTGACGATCACCGAGTGCCCCGAAACCGAGGTGGCTACATCCTTGGTCTTGATCTTCTGCGCATCGAAAATTTTAGAAATGGCGTTGGCCACCTGCGGGGCGTCCATGATCGCACCATCCACCACGGTGTCCTGCGCCAGCGGCTCCATGCCAAAGCTCACCAGCTCATAGCCGGCTTTCGTGGACTTCAGCTCCACGGTCTTGATCGAGCTCGAGCCGATGTCCAATCCCACCAACTGCTTTTTGTTCCCGCCAAATAACGCCATATTCCGGCCTTTCCCCTCTCGCTCGCGCTGAACTAACGACGCCGCACGTGCGCCTGGCTCATTTTCCGTTCCATCCACCTGTCCAGGATTGTCTTACGCAGTTTCCACCGATTCCCCAGCTTGAACGCAGGTATTTCCCCTTCCGTGATGTAACGGTACAGGGTATCCGGTGAGATCCCCAGATATTGCGAGGCCTGACGCACATTCATCACTTCGCGAGATTCCATCACCACCGACTTCACCCCAATATGCAGCGGACGCCTATATTCCTGTGTTGCAGCTTGCACTTGAAATTTGCCCCGCGAACTTGCCCGCGAAATACCCCGCAAATTACTGCGCGCGATTCGTTGCAGCGTTTATGACATCGGGGTACTGGCACCGTCAAGCAAATCTCTGCCGCAGTTGCCTAAGGAATACGGGCAAACGTAGGCAATTCTGGGTGTATTGTGGGTAAGCCCTGGCATATCTTGGGTAGTAAGCGTCTCGGTACTACTATTAGTTGTGCTTTTAGGCCATTTTAAGCCCTGTCCTTATGGACGGTTATCCTTTGCCATCATTGCTGTGCTCGCTCGTATGGCGCGCTCTTCGTTCTTGCTTTTTGCCTGACTATCCCCAGCCTCGTGCGTCCTTTCATCCAGCACATTCTTCAGCCTATACTTGGCCGCCCATCTGCTACCCACCGCGATGCGCTTGGAGACTCGTTCATGCGTCGACTGCCCATTTTTCTCTTGCCCCTGCTCGCTTTCATGCTCGCTGACAACGCCGCCGCGCAGGCGCACCCCGCCAGCCCGGGATTTCTCGTTGTCGCCAATCAAGGCGACCATACTCTGCTCTTGCTGGACCTCGCCACGCACGCCACGCTCGGAAAAGTCGAAGTCGGCGTAAACGGCCACGAAGTCGTCGCCTCTCCCGACCACAAATTCGCCTATGTTCCCATCTACGGCAACTCCGGCGTCGGCAAACCCGGCACCGACGGCCGCACCATCGACATCGTCGATCTGCACACCCGCACCGTCGCCGGCCACATCGACCTCGGCAAACCCGTCCGTCCGCATTGCGCGAAATTCGGCCCTAACGGCCTGCTCTACGTTTCCGCCGAACTAGCCAATTCCCTTTTGGTAGTGGATCCCGCTGCCCGCAAAGTAATCGCCGAAATTCCCACCGGCGCCGAGCAAACGCACATGTTCGTAATCTCGCCCGATGGCACGCGCGCCTACACCGCCAACGTCGGCCCCGGCAGCGTGAGCGTCCTCGATCTGCAAAAACGCTCGCTAATTACCGTCATCCCAGTCGCCAAAACCGTGCAGCGGATCTCGATCTCGCCGGACGGCCGATACGTCTTCACCCACGATCAAGACCAGCCCCGCATCGCCGTAATCGACACCGCCACCAACAAAATCGCCAAGTGGATCGACGTTCCCGGCACCATCTATTCCTCTGCGGTAACCCCGGACGGCCATCGCCTGGTGGCCATGTCTCCCGGCGGAAAAGTATTCCTCATCGACATCGCGGAATCCGCAATCGTCTCCACCATCGCTGTTCCGCCAGCGAATGGCGAACTCATCGTTTCCCCCGACGGCGCACACGCCTACCTGAGCTGTCCCAGCGCAGCCACCATCCAAATCATCGATTTGCAATCGGGACAGCTCCAGGAAGCGTTCGTTCTGACCAATGGAGTGGATGGCCTGGACTGGCTGCCTAGTATTTAGGGGGAAAGCCGGGAAGTGCGGCAGCCCTGCTGCCGCCTTTGTCTACCATAGCAATTCCGACGCCTCGGAAGCGGGAGCGTGGCTCCCGCACTCCACAACTCGCCGCGAATGGCTCCTACAATCCCAGCGACTTCCACATCCCCGCGACGCGCGCCTTCGTCGCCTCATCCATCAAAATTTCATCCGGCCATGGACGATTAAATCCCTCCGTAGCCCACTTCCGCGTAGCATCAATCCCCATCTTCGATCCAAAATCCTGAATAGGAGTGGCGTGATCCAGGGTGTCGGTTGGACCTTGCGTAAACTGCACGTCTCGCTGCGGATCAATCGCGCACAAGGCCTTCCACACCACTTCGCGATAGTTGTGCACATCCACGTCGTGATCCACCACCACAATCACCTTCGTAAACATGGCCTGCCCCAAGGACCAAATCGCGCTCATAATTTTCCGCGCATGCCCCGGATACCCCTTCTTAATGGCCACAATCATCAAATTGTGAAAAATTCCCTCCGCCGGCAGCGCTACATCCACAATCTCCGGATACTGCATCTTCATCACCGGCAAAAACACCCGCTCCACCGCATAGCCCATAAAATAATCTTCCTGCGGCGGCGGGCCAACCACGGTAGTTAAGTAGATGGGTTCCTTGCGGTGCGTAACGCACTCCACGTGAAACACGGGATACTCGCCCTCCAGCGAATAAAATCCGGTATGGTCGCCGAAAGGGCCCTCCGTTCGCATCTCATTTAAATTGACGTAACCTTCCAGAACAATCTCCGCGTTCGCCGGCACCTCAATATCATTCGTCTCGCTCATCACCATCTCCACCGGCTCCCGCCGCAAAAATCCCGCAAACATCATTTCGTCCAAGTCCGGCGGAATGGGCAGCATTCCCGCCAGCGCGGTAGCCGGGTCCGCCCCAATCGCCACGCTCACCGCGATCCGCCCCTCGGGATTCGCCGCCCGCGCAGCGCGGAAATGCGCCGCCCCATGCTTCTGCGTCTGCCAGTGCATCCCGGTTGTCCGCTCGTCATACACCTGCATCCGGTACATCCCCACGTTGCGCTTACCCGTCTCAGGATTCTTCGTGAACACTAAGGGAAACGTGATGTACCGCCCGCCATCCTGCGGCCAGCACTTCAAAATTGGAAAATCAAACAAATTGACGTCCTCGCCCTTGTGAATCACATCTTTGCAATCGCCGGATTTCACGCTCTTCGGAAAAAACGACCCCAGCTCCGCCAATTTCGGCAACATTTTTATTTTGTCGAAAAGCCCCTGCGGCGACTTCATATCCATAAATCCGCTAATGCGCGCCGCCACTTCCTCCAGCGCCTCCACCTCAAACGCCAGACACATCCGCGCAACGCTCCCAAACGTATTCACCAACAAGGGCACGCGCGATCCCTTCGGCTTCTCAAAAAGCAGCGCAGGTCCAGCACTGTCCGCCTTGCGCGCGGAATCGCGCGCCACGCGCTGGGTAATCTCGGTAATCTCGAGAATCGGATCAACTTCCGTCTTGATCCGTTTCAACTCCCCGCTCTTCTCCAGCTTCCGCACAAACTCCCGCAAATCCCGATACGCCACGTACACCTCCAACTCGCCCCGCAGGTTGGCACAGACTTCAGTCTGTACATCCACTGCAACCAATCCGGGCACCACGGAAAACTCTAACACGTTCCGCGCGCCGATCTTTTTCTCCTCATACCATTCCGTTCTATTCATCCATTTCGATATCTCCTGGGACCCCGGCTGCCCCGTCCCACGCCCCCCTCTCCATACAAACCGCGCGTCCCCTGTAACTTCCTGCACTTTCGAGGGTCTGACCTATGCAATCACCTTAAATCCCAAATCGGAGCACCTCTACAATGCGAGTTCTGGCAACAAAACGCCATCGGATACCAAGCACCGCGCGCATTCGCTCAGGCCAAAACGGTCTGGAGACCCTCCGCGTTTTCCGACACCTATTTCCTCTCTGCCGTACCTTACTTACGCTCGCACTGGCCTGCAGTTTGTTTATGCCTGCGGCCATAGCTAATACCCCTGCCACCGGCGAAAAGGCGCCAGACTTTACGCTCTCGACACCCTCCGGCGCTTCCGTCACCCTCTCCACAGAATTGACCAAAGGCATCACAGTCCTCCTGATCCTTCGCGGCTTCCCGGGTTACCAGTGCCCGTACTGCCAAAAGCAGGTGCATGATTTCCTCGTGCATGCCTCGGACTTTGCTGCCAAAAAAGCAAATGTCCTGCTCGTCTATCCTGGCCCGCCCGCCGAACTCGACCGGCACGCCAAGGATTTCCTGGCGAAGCAAGAACTTCCCGACAACATCCATCTCGTCACCGACCCCGACTACAAAGTCACCAACTTGTACGGCTTGCGTTGGGATGCTCCTCACGAGACAGCCTATCCTTCCACGTTCATCCTCGACAAAAGTGGGAAAATTCTCTTCGAGAAGATCAGCCGCGAGCATGGCGACCGCACCACCGCCACGCAGGTCCTGGATCAAATCGCGGCGAATTAAACCACGGTTCCGGAGTGCAAATCAGCTATCGTAATACCGCCCATTCACCTCGTCCCCGATGATCGCGAACGCGCAAGTAGAAGTCTCCAGCGGATCCGACTTCCAGGAGAATCCAATCGCTGGCACCGCAACCTCCGCTTCCATCTGGCAATCTGCGCGCGTCCCTGTAAACCGGAAATGCTTGGAGGCATCCTCGATTTTCAGGGGCTCGCCAGTGGATTTCCAAACCATCTTGAAACTCATGCGCGCAGGTGTCGCGATAGCATCCAGCGCCGGCCAGTGCGGCTGATCCACCACCGCGATATCGTGCATGTCCAGTGTAAAGGTCTTTCCGTCAGGACTAATCGTCAGGCCCCGCTCCGGAACCGGAACGGTCCAGTACAGCCCGGATGGCGAAATGGGCGGGTGAAAATCATGAATCTGGTTGGCAGGGACAACCTGTCCCTGAAACAACGTGAGTCATATGTGGGTAAAGGAGCCGTTCTGCGTCGTCCGTCCAGCCCAGTAGTCTCCATGCATCACCCCATAATCCGTCGTCGGACTGCCGAAGGCGATCCGATTCCCTTTGTTGTCCGTCCCCATGCCGGTAAACGTGCTGCACCGCGCCACCAGCCCTTTGAAATGGTAAATGTGCGAAGGTTCCAGGTCCGGACGCGCCGGCTGATTGTGGCTCCCATTCTTATCCAGCCAAGGAATGGGATAAGGATCGGTGCCGCCGTTGGCAGTTATCGGTGCTTGCTCCCCAAACGCGGCAACCGCGGTGGGAACTATAAGCGGAACGACCGCCGCGGCGCCAGCCTTCAACAAGTCTCTGCGGCTGCGGAATTTGTTGTTTTCACTCATCACCCACCTCCACCAATCCGCAACCTAGATGCCTACCAGAACCATAAAGACACCTATGTTTTCATTATCGACTGCGTCCCCTCGGCACAAACCGTGCAGCGCGACTTCCTGCTATTCTGGAGAGTGCGCATGATCGGCAAATCTCCAGCCTCGAACGCCTCGCCTTCGGCAACCACGGCAACCCGAGTGTACCTCGATTACAACGCTACCACCCCGGTCGAGCCAGCCGTGCTCGACGCTATGCTTCCTTACTTCACCGAAAATTTCGCCAACGCTTCGAGCATCCACACGCCGGGGCAGCGCGCCCGCTCCGCCGTGGAAACCGCCCGCGAACAAGTCGCCGTGCTGATCGGCGCTAATCCCAAAGAAATTGTCTTCACCAGCGGCGGCACGGAGTCGGACAATCACGCCATCTTCGGAATCGACGCTTCGCATCTCGAATGCTCTACTTCCTTAGCTTGCTCTCGGCACATCATCACCAGCGCCATCGAACACGAAGCCGTGCTCAACGCCTGCCAGGAACTCGAAAAACGCGGCGTGTCGGTCACGTATTTGCCTTTCGATAAAAACGGCCTGGTCGATCCGGCCGCCGTGCGCACCGCGATTCGCCCGGAAACTGTCCTTATCACCATCATGCACGCCAACAACGAACTCGGCACCGTGCAACCGCTCGAGAAAATCGGCCGCATCGCCGCCGAGGCCGATATCTATTTCCACACCGACGCGGTGCAATCCGTCGGAAAGATTCCCGTCGATGTAAACACGCTGGGAGTCGATTTGCTCGGGCTCTCCGGGCACAAAATCTACGCGCCGAAAGGCATCGGCGCGCTGTACATCCGCAGCGGCACGCGTTTGCCACAACTTTTGTATGGCGGGCACCACCAGCGTGGCGCGCGTCCCGGCACGGAAAACGTCGCGGGTATCGTAGGCCTCGGCGCAGCTGCCGCAATCGCGCGACAATCGCTTACTGAAGACGCCGCGCGCGTCTCGGCGCTGCGCGACCGCCTGGAATTCGAAATCCTCGCGCGCGTACCGGACACTCGCGCGAACGCTGCCGCCGCACCACGCACACCCAACACCACCAACATTATTTTCTCGGGCGTCGAAGGCGAAGCCCTCTTAATCGCGCTGGACCTGAGAGGCCTCGCGTGCTCCACCGGAGCTGCGTGCAGCTCTGGGGCGGTAGAACCGTCCCACGTGCTCACGGCCATCGGCCTGACCCCGGAAGACGCCCGCGCCAGTCTGCGTTTCAGCCTCGGCCGTCACACCACTTCGGACGAAATCGATTTCGCGCTACAGGTAGTTCCCGCAGCCGTTACGCATCTCCGTAGTCTTTCGTCAACCTACGGGAGGACATCCGCAGTCGTAGCGCAGAGGGTATAATTCTTAAGTGGCACAGGCAAGAGTGCCTGTACCACTAAGAGACACAGACCTTGAACAACGAAACACAACTCGAAGCGCTGCCGGTGGTGGAGACGACGGAATCGCACGTGGTGGCCGTAGCTATGTCTGGCGGCGTGGATAGCTCCGCCGTCGCAGCGCTTTTGCAACAGCAGGGCCGCGGCGTCATCGGCCTGACCATGCAGCTGTGGAATCAGCGCCGCTTGCCGGAATTGCAAGGCAACGGCCCCGCCCAACATCGTTGCTGCTCGCTCGACGACGTCTACGACGCCAAGCGCGTGGCGCAACACCTGAATTTTCCGCATTACGTAGTAAATTTTGAAGAACACTTTGAAGAACGCGTGGTGCGTCCCTTCGTCGATCAATATTTATCCGGCCGCACCCCGATCGCCTGTACCAACTGCAATACCGACGTAAAGTTTGAACCGCTGCTACGCATGGCGCGGCAAATCGGCGCGGCAAAACTGGCTACCGGCCACTATGCGCGCATCCGCAAGAATGAATCCACGCAGCGCTGGGAACTGCTGCGCGCGCGCGACGACAGCAAGGATCAATCCTATTTTCTCTGGGGCTTGACCCAGGAACAGCTTTCCCGCAGCGAATTCCCCCTTGGGGAACTCTCGAAAGACGAAGTCCGCGAACTGGCGCGCGCCGCGAATCTGCCCGTGGCGGAAAAGCCGGAGAGCATGGAACTGTGCTTCGTGCCCACGGGCAACTACGTACAATTCATCCAGGCTTATTCCGCGGAACGGGGCATCGCGCTGAATCGCAGCGAAGGCGAAATCGTCAACGAAGCCGGCGAAGTCGTCGGCCATCACAACGGTGTGCACAATTTCACGATTGGGCAGCGCAAGGGCCTGGGCTTTGCCGCGGGCAAACCGCTATACGTCCTGAGCATCGACGCGGCAAAAAATCGCGTGGTCGTCGGCGACGACGAGACGCTGCGCACCGCGACATGCGAAGTGGAAAGCGTAAATTGGGTCTCTATCGACGCGCCGACGCAAGCGATTCGGGCCATGGTAAAGATCCGCCACAAGCACGAACCAGCTGTGGCTACCGTCGAAGTGATCGGCGGCGCAGAAAACAACTCGCAGTTCGGCGGAAATGTTCGCGTGACGTTTGACGCACCGCAGCGCGCCATCACGCGCGGCCAGGGCGCGGTGCTCTACAATGAAGATGGCCACGTACTAGCCGGCGGCTGGATTCGCTGACGGGACGAAGAAAGACAAGGATAACGCAGAGACACAGAGGACGCGGAGAAAACGTAGAGCGGAACCAGCGCGGAAATTGCTGGACGAATGGCGGAATGCTAAATGGAACGCGGAATTGCTAGATAAAAAGTTCTTCTTCTTGTTGTTCGAGCGGCTCGTCAGGATTGGAACCACCCTTTGCGGCGCCGCGCGACCGCAAAATATCCAGTCCAACTTTGATACCCGTTAGTAGCGCGGAGGCTTTTTTCACCGGCTGCAGGACGCTGCGGCGCATTTGAATTCCGGCGTCTTCGACGGCTTCCAGCGCGCCGGTCAAAATGCGGTCCGCGTGCACAATCTGGCCACGCAGGCGGTCCGCCGCATCGGTCACCACGCGGTCCACTTTTTGCGCTTGGCCGCGGGCCAAATACACCACGTGGGAAGCATCATTTACCATGCTGGTGATTTTTGGTTGGGTGTCGTCCAGCAATAACTGCGCGCGCGTGATCATGGGACCGACGCGGGAGTTCAGATCATCGGTGGTGCGGTTGACCTTCTCCATGGTGCGCTTCACTTCAAAAAACAGCGCCGCCAGGATGCTCACTTGCACGATTAGCGCAATCGCCGAAACAATACTGAAGAATTCGAGCCAGAATTGCATGCACGCCCCTGCCGCCCCCAAGTGGCGGAATCCGCTTCACACCCTTGCGACCGCTGCGCTCTGCGGTGCCGCGGTCACGAACGAATGGCTCTCGCGCTCCGGCGTTACCGCTTTACGGCTTTATCCGCGCTCCGGGCGCGCCGACGCTTCACGCAGATATGCTTCGCGGCCGGCATCCACGGCTGCGGAAATGGATTCCTTCTTGCGCGCGGCCACGTCCTTGCCGCGTTCAATCAAATCGTCGGCACGTTCGCGGAGTTCGCGCGCTTTGCGTTGGGCAAATTCCTTGCTCTCGTCGGCCTTCTGGGAAATCAGGTCGCGGGTCTCTTCGCCGGAACGCGGCGCAAACAGCACGCCTACGAGGGCACCAACACCCAAACCCACCAAGAAAAAACTAACTTTGGAGCCTACATTGTCCGCCATGGTCGTTATCCTCCGCCGAAAAGTTAGCATGGGGCAAAAATTGGCGCAATACAGACTAACCGGTATCAGGGCGGGCAGGCGGTTAACAGCTGATCGATTACGGCACGCGGACCTTGGACCCGTTGCGCCTATCTTCGGTGGGTTTTTCGATCGCGGATTTAGGCCCAGAGCGTTGATTCGCGGCAAGTTGCGCTAGAATCCGCTCCGCGCTCTTGCGCGGGACTATGCGGCTCAGGCTGTCGAGATCGGCGCGGCGAACGTTGGCAATGCTGCCGAACGCACGCAGGAGTTTGCGGGCGGTGGCGGCGCCGACGCCGGGAATGTCGTTAAGGGCGGAGCGAGTTTGGCGTTTGCCGCGACGCAGGCGGTGGAAGGTTACGGCAAAGCGGTGGGTTTCGTCGCGGATTTGCTGGATAAGGTGGAGGACTGGGGAGTGGCGGTCGAGGATGCAGGGTTCGTCTTCCTTGCCGAGGATATATAGAATTTCTTCTTTTTTGGCGATGCTGGCTAGCGGTTGATTGATGATTTGCAAGGCGTCGAGGGCTTGGGCGGCGGCGTGGAGTTGGCCGATGCCTCCGTCGATCAGGATGAGGCTGGGCATGAGCTTTTCTTCTTCCTGGACGCGGCGATAGCGGCGGAAGACGGTTTCGTACATGCTTGCGAAATCGTCGTTTTGGCCGGGAGGGAATTGCGGCAGGTTTTTGCGGATGGGGAGGATCTCGATTTTTTCGGCGTCATTCGGAGAAATCGGATTTCGTGCTGTGGGAATCTGGTCGCGTACTTCGCCACGCCCTTCCCCGCGAATGATGAATTTGCGATAGTCGGATTTTTTCATGCGACCGTCTTCCCAGACGACCATGGAAGCGACGGTGTCGGTGCCTTGCATGTGGGAGATGTCGAAACTCTCGATGCGCTTTGGTTCTTCGGGAAGCTCGAGGGCGTTTTGCACGGCTTCGGCGATGGTTTTGGAGGTTGGTTTCAGGACGCGGAAACGCTGTTCGAAGGAATGCTGGGCGTTATTTTCGACCAGGTCCAGAAAGGCGCGTTTGCTGCCGCGTTGCGGGGTGAGGATTTCGACTTTGTGATTAGCGCGTTCGGCGAAGGTTTCTTCGAGGAGTTCGCGGTCTTCAAAATCGGCGGGGACGTTGATGATTTTGGGCAGATAGTCGGACTCGAGATAGAGCTGTTTTAGGAGTGAGGTGACAAATTCCTGGGGGTCGAATTCGTCGAGATCTTCCCAGTAAAATTCGCGGCGATCCACGACGCGACCGCCGCGCAGGTGGAACAGATTGGCGGCCACTAGCGGAGGCTCGGCGTAATAGGCGAGGACGTCGGTGTCGTCGCCTTGCGCGGCGGCGATGCGCTGGCGCTCTTCGATGTCTTCGAGAGTGCGGATTAGGTCGCGGTACGAAGCGGCTTGTTCGTACTGTTCTTTGTCGGCGGCGGCGGTCATGCGGGCTTCGAGGCTTTTGGTTAAGTCGTGGCGGCGGCCTTCGAGGAACAGGCGGGCGTCACGCGTAGCTTGCGCGTAGTCTTCGTCGGTGGTCAG
>Ga0209040_10002156_pt1 | contig 15537 bp, 15 predicted proteins | sample BogFormECP12_OM3_FD_188240 | JGI IMG/M metagenome (GOLD analysis project Ga0209040, IMG submission 188240) | Bog forest soil microbial communities from Calvert Island, British Columbia, Canada - ECP12_OM3 (SPAdes) (version 2) | ecosystem: Environmental > Aquatic > Freshwater > Wetlands > Bog ...
CGTCCACGAATGTCGCAGATTTCAACCAGCTCGAAGCGGACTCGATGGCACGCTACTATCTCGACCATGCGCTGGCGGCGACCGACGATCTCGGCGTCGTGCTCCTGGCCGGCGCGTGCGTCGGCGGCGGCACGACGATCAACTGGTGCACGTCGCTGCGCATCTCGGACAAAGTCGCGGCGCAGTGGAGCGAGGACAGCGGCAGCATCGATTTCGCGGCGGGTCTCGCGCCGCATTACGATGCGGTGTCGGCGCGGCTCGAGCTCGCATCGTCGAAGGACCATAACCGTAACAACGCCTTGCTTCTTGCGGGCTGCCAGGCGCTCGGGTGGCATGCGGCAGAGAATCCGAAGAACAGCGTGGGCTGCGGCGAGGGCTGCGGGTATTGCGGTTTCGGCTGCGTCTACGGCGCCAAGCGCTCGGGGCCCGCGACGTACCTGCGCGACGCGGTCGCCGCCGGCGCACAGATCATCGCCGAGGCGCGCGTGGACCACGTACTGCTCCAGCGCGCCGCGGCGGCGGGCGTGGCAGCCACATATAAAGGAAGAAGATTGCACGTCCACGCGCCTACCGTGGTGCTCGCCGCGGGCAGTCTGCGCACGCCAGGCATCCTCGCGCGCAGCGGGGTGACCTTGCCGCACGTCGGGCGGCATCTCAAGCTGCACCCCACGACCGCGCTGTTCGCGAGCTTCGACGAGCGGGTGGACACGTTCGCCGGGCCGATGCAGACCGTGTACTCCGACCAGTTCGGCGACCTCGACGATGCGTACGGAGCGAAGATGGAAGTGGCACCGGCGCATCCGGGTCTGTCAGCGTTCTCGCTGCCCTGGCGTTCGCGCGAGCAGCATGCCGCCGCGATGCGCGAAACTCCGTATGCAGCTGCGCTGATCTCGCTGACGCGCGATCGCGGCGAAGGCTTCGTCGGATTGGATGCGCGCGCCGACGTGCGCTATAAAGTCAACGAGTACGATACGCGCCACATGCTTGACGGGCTCAACGGATGCGTCGAGGTCGCTTTTGCCGCCGGCGCCCGTCGGGTGATCACGTTGCATCAACGCATCATGGAACTGACGCGTGACGAAGCCACGCCGGAGCGGCGGCGCGCATTCAGCGAGGCGATCCTGCTCAACGATGCCGGGCCAAACCGGATGGCGGTGTACTCGGCCCATCAGATGGGCACGTGCCGCATGAATCGCGACGCCACCAACGGCGTCGTGGACGAGCGCGGCGCGGTGCATGCGACGCAGGGTCTTTATGTGGCGGACGGATCGGTCTTTCCGCTGGCCTCAGGCGTCAACCCGATGCTCACCATCATGGCGCTGGCGCACCGCACGGCGTCGGGGATCGTCGCCGGTGTGTGACGCGTTGGACGGTCGAATAAATTCGACCGCTCCACGACCCGCTGGCTAGCACGATCAGTCCCTCGAGGCGCAGTAGTATCTTCGGGGCGCCTGCGACGCTCGGAGCAGTTAGCATCTGGGCGCGTTCAGAGAACGCGCTACTACATCCTCGGCCCGCGCTCAAGAGCGCGGGACTACGTGCTGTGCGGCGCGAAGCCCGGCGCATCATGAAGACGACACCCGGCCCGGCGACCAACGCCCAGGATCCGCCGTTCCCCAATATGGTGTGGATCCCAGGCGGCACGTTCCGCATGGGCTCGGCAGATTTCTACCGCGAGGAGGCGCCGGTCCACGAAGCGACGGTCGACGGCTTTTGGATGGATCGCACGACCGTGACCAACGCCGACTTCAAGAAGTTCGTCGATGCGACCGGCTATGTCACGCTGGCCGAGCGGCTGCCCAACCCGGCCGACTATCCGGGCGGCCTGCCCGAGCTGCTCGCAAGTCCCGGCTCGGTGGTCTTCGCGCAACCGACCGGCCACGTCGATCGGCGCAACCATTTCAATTGGTGGAGCTACGTGCTCGGCGCGGATTGGCGTCATCCGTATGGGCCGGAGAGCTCGATCGAAGGCCTCGAACAGCATCCCGTCGTGCACGTCGCCCTGGAAGACGTCGAAGCATACACGAAGTGGGCAGGCAAAGAGCTGCCGACAGAAGCCGAGTGGGAATTCGCGGCACGCGGCGGACTAGACGGCAAGATCTTCTGGTGGGGAGACGAATTCGCGCCCGGCGGCAAGCTGATGGCCAACACATGGCAGGGCGATTTCCCGACCGAGAATCTGTTGCTGGATGGCTTCGCACGCACGGCGCCGGTGGCTTCGTTCCCCGCGAACGGATACGGGCTTTACGACATGGGCGGCAACGTGTGGCAGTGGACGCAAGACTGGTTCCAGTCGCACGGCGAGGCCGTTTCGTCTGCGTGCTGCTCCGCATCATTCAAGAATCCGCGCGGTGCCGCGCGCGATCAGAGCATCGATCCGCGCGACCAGCAGATCCGCATACCGCGCAAGGTCCTCAAGGGCGGCTCGTTCCTCTGCGCGCCGAACTACTGCCTGCGCTACCGCCCCGCAGCGCGCATCGCGCAACCCGTCGACACCGGCACGTGCCACGTCGGCTTCCGCTGCATTGTCCGAAATACGTAGGAGCTTCCCTATGTTGAACCTTAGGATGTGCGCATGCAAAGGCTCGATCGCCGCAGCGGTTGCGCTGCTCGTGGCGATCGCTGTTCCGGTGGCGAGCCAGGCCGCGCCCACCCCGTCACCGTCGACGCGGCCTGCGGCGCCGCCCACGGCGCCGCCGATCGATCCGCGAGCGTCGAGTCTCGTGAGGGCCGCGAGCGACTATCTCAACAAGCAGTCGTCGTACGGTTTCCAGGCACAGATCGCCGACGACGACGTCTTTCCGCCGGCGTTCAAGATCCAGTATCACGCACTGGCGCAGGTGATGGAGCGCCGGCCGAGCGATCTGGCCTTCATCTTCACCGGCGATCGCCGGCAGGTCAACGTCTATGCAAATGCCACATCGCTGACGCTGTACGATCGAGCGGCGAACGTGTACGGCTCGGTGCCGGCCTCGGCGACGCTCGAAAGCACGCTGCGCCAGACGCTCCAGACCTACGACTTCTCGCTGCCGCTGTCCGACTTCATGTACGCCGATCTGTACGGAACGCTCATGCGCAACGTGAAGACCGGATACTATATCGGCAAGAGCACGGTCGCCGGCGTAACGACGAGCCATCTCGCTTTCAGCCAGACCGATATCGACTGGCAGATCTGGATCCAAGACGGCGATCAGCCGCTGGTGCGCGAGCTGGTCATCAATTACAAGCAACTGCCCGGCGCACCTGAGTATACCGCGATCTTCACCCAGTGGGATTTCAAAGCGTACGACGACAGCGTGTTCGCGTTCACGCCGCCCGCCGGAGCCGGGCAGATCAAGTTCCTCAAACCGCATAACGGCGAGACGACGTTCCCGCCACCCCCGAAGTCCAAGTGAGGAGCGCGAGATGAACACGCGTATCATCAACAGACTTGTCATCGGCCTTGCGGCCATCGCGTTCGTGTGGGTCGGGTGCGGCGGCATCGCTTCGGCCTTCCGCGGCGGCGGCGGTGGCGGCGGTTTCCGCGGCGGCGGTGGCGGTTTCCACAGCGGCGGCTACAGTGATTTCAATCGCGGCGGCTTCGGCGGCGATTTCCGCGGCCAGGGCTCCGTGTCTGGCGCGCGCGATGCGTCATTCGACCGCCCGTCTTCGGGCAGCGCTTCCCACAACGCGCAGAACTGGCAGCAAAGCAAGGCGCCGGACGACGCGGGCAGCCACACCAACGTGAGCAGCAACGAGTCACAGCGCCAGAACGCGGTCAGCACCAACGAGACGAACCGCCAGAGCTCGGCGAGCAACCTGTCCGCGCAGCGCACCAATGAAGCGCAAAGCTTTTACAACAACGACGACTGGCACGGCGGCTATTATGGCGGAGGCTGGGGATGCTGCGGGCCGGACTATTCCGGCTGGGGCTGGGGCGTCGCGGGCTTGGCCACGGGACTGGTGATCGGCTCGGCCGTGACCGCCGCCGAGATGCCCGCGAACTACACGACGGTGTACGTCAACAACACGCCATACGCGTACTATGGCGGCACGTTCTACCAGCAGAGCGGAACCAATTACACGGTCGTCGCGCCGCCGACGGGCGCCACGGTCTCACAATTGCCCCCGCAATACACGACCGTATACGCACAAGGCGACAGCACGCCGTACTACTATTTCAGCGGCTACTACTACACCAAGACGTCCAGCGGCTACCAGATCGTGTCGCCGCCCAAGGGCATCATCGTTCCGTACCTGCCCAAGGGGTATACGCAGACCAGCGACAACGGCGTCGCGCAGTACCATTTCGCCGGTCTGACCTACGTGCCGTACTACCAGGGCGGCGAGGTCGTCTATCAGCTCACCTAAGGTCCGATCTTGAGAGCGCTGTTGATCGTGATGAGCATCGTCGAGGCCGGCGCAGGGCTTGCGCTGGTCGCCGTTCCGTCGCTTATCGCGTCGCTGCTGTTCGGCACGCCGCTCGAGGGAGCGATGCCCGTGGTGGTCGGGCGCCTGGTGGGCGTTGCGCTGCTGTCGCTTGGTGTCATGTGCTGGCTCGCGCGAGATGACGTCGACAGCCGCGCGGCCGCCGGTGTGGTCGGCGGCATGCTCGTGTACAACACCGGAGCGACGGCGCTCTTTCTCTACGGCATGTTCGGTCAAGGATTGATCGGCATGCTCACCTGGATCGCGATCATCGTGCACGGAGCGCTCGCGATCTGGTGCGCGGTCTGCCTGCGCGCTGCTTACTTGCCTGGCGGCGGCGTCGCGAGGTAGTCCGGCGGGCATTCCCCGATGACGTACTTGTGCGACGGGTCCGCGGTGACGCCGACGCAGATCCGGTAACCGGCGAAATTCACCGCGCGCAACACGACGTAGATCGTGCCGTCGGGCTTCTTATACTTCGTACCGTTGCGCAACACGTACTCGATGTCTTTGGGCTGCGTGCGCTCGTCGTGCACCAGCATCGCCGTGAGCTGCGCCACCGCGCGGTAGAACTCGTCGTTGTCGGTGCGATAGTGGAAGCCGATGACGGGACCTTGGTCCAGGGTGGAGTTGAGCGTCGCGTTAAGCCGGTCGATCGCCGCGCTCGGCGTGCCCGTCGGTCGCGGCTTCGGCGTGGGCGACGCGGTCGGCGTGGGCCGCGGCGTAGGCGGCTGAGTGTGCAGGGGGATCGGCAACGGGATGCCGTGCGAACCGGGCGGACCCGCATTGTTGGAATTGCCGGCCGGACCGGGGCTGGACGCGTTGCCTTGTGGGCCCGCGTGTGCGACCGCCGGACCTGGCGGAGCGGAGGTCGGTTGCGCGCTGGCCGCGGTCGTCGGCGCGCTGCTGGGCGCGCTCGTCGGAGCGCTTGTCGGCGCGCGTGTCGGCGCGGCCGGCGCCGCTGTCGGCGCGGTCGTCGGGGCTGTCGTCGGTGCGGCGGTCGGTGCACGCGTCGGTGCGATCGTCGGCGCCTGCGTGGGCTTCGCGGTCGGCGGCGCGGTCGGCGCCTGGGTCGGTTTGGCTGTCGGCGGCGCGGTCGGCGCTATCGTCGGCTTGGCCGTCGGCGTGATCGTCGGCGTGATGGTCGGCGTGATTGTCGGCGGCACCGTCGGCACTTGCGTCGGCTTGGGCGTCGGCGGCAGCGTCGGCGCGGGCGTCGGTTTTTGCGTCGGCTGCGGAGTCGGCTTCGGCGTGGGCGGCAACGTCGGCTGCGGCGTCTGCACCGCGACCTGCGTCGGCGACGGCTCGGGCGACGGAGACGGCGATGCCTTGGGCTGGATCGTCGGATGCGGATGCGGTCTGGGGTGCGGCACCGGCGTGGGCTGCGGCGTCGCGCCGTGCTTGGCGGCGAGCTCGACCGGGACGGGGACCGTGACCGCGCGATGGACGACGACCGGATGCGGGCGCGGAGTCGGACGCGGCTTGGGTGGTTTCGCGGGGGGCTGCGGCTGCCGGATGAGAGTCTGGACGATGACGTTCTGACTGTTCTGCACCGCCTCGCTCTGCAGGCCCGACTCGATATACGCGGCTGCGAGCAACAGTAGGAGCAGGACGAATAGTAAGTGGACGACCACCGAGGATGCAAAACCGAGCGACAAATTCCAACGGTTCTCCCGCCGGACTCGCTCGACCGGTGTTAGTTCGCTCGGTGGCGGCAGCATGCGGTCCCCCAAAGACGTCGACGTTGCCGTACGGCTGAATGATGCCTGCCTAAGACCCGCACGGGAGGATTCCCTTTCCGGTCAGGATTTCAGGTAGGTTTTGCCCGTGCTGTCGACGAGCTCGCCCGCGGTCGTCCATACCTCGTTGCCGCGCAGGTCTCCATCCTGCACCATGACCCGGACTTGGACGTCCTCGCGTCCGCCGTATTCGTATGGCTTGACTTCCTCGACCACGGCGCGCGTACCATTGGACAACACGAGCGTGTGCTGCCCGATGGCTGTGAGCGCCGCCTGGCTCTTCGCGTAGACCGACGGGTTGCGGGCCGCTTCGATCGTGAAACGCAAGTACGTCTGCAACCAATATTCGTTGTAGAAACCCCAGCCGAACTGCTCGTCGCCCACGGCGCCGCTGAAGCGCACCGAGTCGCCCTTTTGCGGCGTGCGAGCGTAGGGATTCGCGTCCGCATTCGCGGCGAACGGCATCAGGCAGACGAATGCGGCGATCGCGAGCGCGATCGCGCGGCTAGAGCGTGCCATATGGATTCGGCTCCGGCGATGGCGATTGCGGCGCAGGGCTCGGCGTGGGCGTGGCCTGCAGCTGCTGTTGCTGTTGCACGGGTTGCACGTTTTGGTTCGGCGCCTCGCCGCACAGCGTCGTGAGCGCTTGACGCGCTTCGGGCAGCGACGGCTGCGTCATCAGGCGCGAGTAGATCGCGGACCACGCGACGCCGTTGATGATCGTCGACATGCTTTCGAAGAGGACCTCGTGTCCGTCGATCAGACCGGCGTACGAAAGGTAGTGCGCGGAACGTCCGCACGTCGTGGTCGCCTGGTCGGCTCCGAGCCGGAATCCGGCGAGACTCTGCTGCAGCTGCGCGATGTCGTGCTGGCCGTATGCCGCCGTCGAGAGCGACGTCTTCTCGACGCTGACGACGATGTTCTGACGAAACGCCGTATCGCCGGGATGCACCCACACGCCGAGTATGCCCTTCGGGGGCGCTATGGGCGTCCATCCGGCCGGCGGCATGAACGGGGCTTGACTGCCGCGCACTTGGGCCGCGACGACGGTCAGCGCCACCGCTGCGACGAGCGCGGCTGCGATCTGCCGGCGCGCAATGAAGGCCGTCGCAAGAGCGTGAATCCACGTGGAGCGCATGGATTATATATCGGTTCTTGGGGCGTCCGACGTTACGGGGGCCGTCCGTCAGATGCGGGCCATCGTGGCCGGCCTGATCGCGTGGGCCGCGTCGGTCGCATGGCTTGCCTCATGCACCCCGGCAGCGGCCGCGGGCCCACCGCCGCCGGATGTGGCGCTCTCGTTGCGCGACGGCCGGTTCTTACATCTGGCGCCGCTGCCGTTCGGCACGCTGGCTGCGACGCCGGTCGGGGCAGCGCAATTCGACGGCAGCGGCACGCGCGCCGTGCTGTTAGCCGAATTTCCGGGCGCAGGTGTGCACGGCGATTGGCGCAGCGCGAATCCGACGTTCGCCTATCTGCTCGACGCGCAACGCCGCACGTTGACCCAGCTCTCGAGCGACGGGCACGCCGGCGCCGTCGCGTGGACCGGGATCACAGACGTGACGATCCGCGAGGGGTCGCGCGAGCCGTACGATCTGTCGGTGGCGGGAGCGGCGGGTGGCGCGTTGCCGCCGGGCCGGCTGCGCGCCTCTGACGTGCCGGCGAACGCGGCGTTCGTGTCGTCGAAGTCCACCGACCGGCTTGCGGTCTATAAGACGTCCGATGGATCCTACATCGTGGTGCAGATCGGCGCGCGGCGCTTTCGCATCGGCGGCGTCGCGCACAACGGCGCGTACGCGATCATCGGCGGGTATCTCGCGTGGATCGATGGACAGCGTCACATCGCTCGACAGATCGCTCGCTTCGGCCCGGACCTAGCCGAACCGCTCTCGTTTTCCGGTTCGCCGTACGGCGATGCGTTGGCGCCGATCCTGCCGCTCGGCAGCCCCGTGTATCAGACGGCGTACCGCAACGGCGTGGCCTACTTCTCATTCTCGTACGGCGTGCAGCGCATCGTCGCCGCCAGCAACGATCTGGTGAACTTCTGGTTTCCGGCGTTGCCGCACGATCCGCTGTTCACCGTCGGCGACGGGCTCGGCGCGGCACCGGACGGGTCGCTCTATTTCATACGGCCCGAAGAGGACGTCATGCTGTTCACCCGCGGTGGACGGTACGTGCGCGCTGCCATGAGCGGTCTTGACTCCGTGCGCAACCCAAGCGAGCTCGACCGTGGCTTCCCGGCCATCGATCCGTCCGTTAGCGCGTTGGATGCTGCGCTGCTCGAGTGGCGCTTCTATCCGGTCGGTGACGTCAGCGGACAGCGCTGGATCGGGTCACACCTGGGCCGGGTGCTCATCGGCGATCGCGCCGGCCGTTTCATGCGTGTGAATGCGCCGGCGTTTCCGTTCGCGGTGTTGGGACGAACCGATGATGGCCGCTTGTGGGGTGCCGCGCCGATCTCGGCCGCGGCGCGGGGCGCTTTTCATGCGAATCTGTTGAGCGCGTTGTGGTCGACGCGCGACGGGGCGCTCTGGCGACGGGTCGCCGTGGTGCACGGCGATATCGGAGCGATAAGTACACACGGCGGCGAGGTGTGGCTTGCCCTCACGCGCGCGTGGCAGGGCATGCCGATGATCTGGCTCGCGCGATTGCCGGGTACGGTCGGTGCCGACGTCGACGATCCCGATCTGCTGCCGACCGCAGGCACGTATTCAGGCGAACAGCTGGCGTTCGCCGATCTGCCGTCGGGCTTCTATCTGATCTGGGGCGCGACGCCTGGCCGGCGGCTTGGGGGCGAGGGCGGACCGCTCTGTGGCTTTCGGATCGATGCCGCGCAGTTGAGCGCGCGCGACTCGGCCGGCGAGAATGTCTACACGAGCCAGCGCTTGATGCCGTCGACCGATCCTTCGTTGCCGGCTGCCGGCGATCAGATAACGGACGCGGCGGAGCTGCTTGGCCCATCGCTGTCGCTTGCGAGCGGTCTAAGCGGCGGCCGACGTTTGACGATCGCGACGAACATCGCTGCCGATCCGGCTGCTTCGACAAACGCGACGATCATGAGTCTCGATCAGGAACGCGCGTACGAGTTGAAGTATGCGGGGCAGCCATTTCCATTGGCGATCGTGCGCGCCGATGTGCTCGGCGATACCGCATTCGTCACGCGCACGCTCGAATACGGACCGCTGCATGCTCGGGGGACGGTCGAGCGTTGGACCAAGACGTCGAGCGGTCCGTGGCAGTTCGCGGGCGTCACGTCGCGATTCGCCTACTGAGCGCTTGCATACGGCATGTCCCGAAGGAGGATGGCGCCGCGCGTCTGGGAAACCGAACGACACCCGGGGTGCTTTGATTGCATACCCGTTTGATGGAGGCCCTTGACGATGAAATTTTGGTCAAAGCTCCTGGTTCTTGCTGTTGCCTTCGGCGCTTTGTGCGCCGTGGCAAGCGCAGCGGCGACCCCGATCACCGTGACACTTCATGGCCCGAACAGCATGGTCGGCGGCGGCGCCGGCATGTGCCCGCAAGTGGAGCAGTTCACCGGTAACATCCACGGCTCCGCGGGAACGGCCGTCACGTACAGATTCGAGCGTAGCACAGGGGAAAAAGAAACCACGCACTCGGCGACGATCCCCGCGTCAGGATCGAAGCAGGTGAGCGATACCTGGACCGTTGGCAAGAGTGGCTCGTACTGGAATGAGCTCCATGTCCTCACGCCCACGAGCGTGGCATCGGACAAGGCCCCGTTCCAGGTCAACTGTCCGGGCGGAATGTAAGCACAGCGCCGAATACAGGGACGGCGGGCGCGCGATCGCGCCGCCGTCTTTTTTTGGCGCTTCGGCATTTTTCTCAGCGACGACGCGACAAGGTCAAAATGCGTCTTCGGCACGAAACTTTTCGTATGTCGAAGTTAATCTACATGACCAATACGTCACTCGACGGTTACATCGAGGACGAAACCGGTGCCTTCGATTGGGTCAATCCCGATCCAGTATTCGCGTTCATCACTGAGTTGTTGCGGCCGATTGGAACCCTTCTCTTGGGGCGGCGACTCTATGAGACGATGACCTTCTGGGACGCGCCGGTGGAGGACTATCCGCCCGAACAGCGCGACTTCGCACGGCTCTGGCAGAAGCCCGAGAAGATCGTCTTTTCACGAACGCTGACAGCCGCTACGACACGCAACACGCGTGTCGAGCGGGATTTCGACCTCGAGGCCGTTCGGAAGCTCAAACGGGAATCGGAGCACGACATCAGCATTGGCGGCGCCGAGCTTGCAGGGCTTGCGCTCGAAGCCGATCTCGTCGACGAATGTCACCTGTTTCTCAACCCGGTGATCGTCGGCGGCGGAAAGCCGGCATTCCGAGCCGCCCTACGACGGAATCTCGAACTCCTTGAGACGCGCCGTTTCGGCAGCGGAGTAATCCACTTGCACTATCGCATGTTCACTTCGGACCGGTGACGACGACGGTGCCGGCCATCTGCGGGTGGTAGGAGCAGATGTATTGGTACGTACCGGGTTTGTTGAACGTGAACTTGTAGACGCCGCCATGGTCGAGGTTCTGCGAGTCGAACGCGCCGTTGGACGAGGTCGCCGTGTGCGAGACGCTATCGTCGTTGCGCCATTCCACCGTCGTACCGGCGAGGACGGTGATGCTGGCGGGCTTGAACGCATAATTTACGATCGTCACGAGCACCGGCGGCGACGCGCTCGGGCCCGGACTGGCCGGATCCGCGGAGGCACTGCCGCTGATGGCGGCGACGGCGAGAGCTGCGAAGAGTGCGAACGCACCGAGCCAACGCGGTAAGGGAGCAAGCATGCTGTCCTCCTTCTTCAACGGTGTAACGCCTGCTATGTCGAGTTCGTTTGCACGGGGCCGTGCTGCCAAGCAAGCGGCGCGAGCACGATGAGCCCGAGCGCACATACGGCGGCGGCCGATCCGAATGCGACCGATGCGCCGGACATCTGCCACAGCAGCCCCACGCCCGCGCTCGACACAAAGTCGCCGATGCCGTTGATCGCGGCCAAAGTGCCGAACCCGGTGCCGCGGATCGGCGCGGGCAAAAGCCGGGTGGCGAACGTGCCCTCCATCGGGTCGACGATCGCAATCGCCGTCGCGGCTAACACGACCGAAAGGACTACCGCCGGAATCGACATCGAACCGAATGCGAGCAGCACCCCGACGATCATGAACAGCGCAAAACCGACAAGCAGCAGCCGTCCGCTGCCGACTTTTTCGCTCAGCACGCTTGCCGGATACGCAAGCGAAGCATAGATCACATTGTGCCCGAGATAGAGCGCCGTCGCGTATGCGATCGCGAGGTGCGGGCTCACGTACGGCGCGAATGCGCGCATGGCCACGAGCACGAGCAGCGTCGCGGAGAAATTCCCGAGTCCGAAGATGCCGGCGCCCAATAGGTAGCGTTTGAAATCTGCCGGCAGGTTGGCCAGCACAAGGTGCAGGGGTTCGCGCGGCGGCGTCGTGCGCGGCCGCTCCACGACGAAGATGTACATGACACCGGCGAGCAATCCGGGGATGAGGCCGAACAGGATGGCGTGGCGCACCGGCATCTGCGCCGAGATGAATGCGATTGCGGCGGCGGGCCCGATGACCGCTCCTACGGTGTCGAGCGCGCGCTGGAAGCCGAACGCGCGATTGATATAGGCCGGATCGGTGTCGTCGACGAGCAACGTGTCGCGGATGGGGCTGCGAAAGCCGCGGCAGATCCACGCGGCCGAGCGCAGCGCGACGACCGCAGGCACCGTGGTGGCCAGTGCGATCGCCGGCATGAATATGCCGACGCCGGTGTATCCGGCTGCCGTCCACGCCCGCCGGTGCGTGGTGTGATCTGCGAGCTGCCCGCCCCACAGCTTGAACGCGGCGGCAAGCGCGTCTGCTAGCCCCTCGACCAAGCCTAGCGCTGCCGCACCACCGCCCAGCGTCGCGAGGAACGCAGGCAGCAGCGGGATGATCAGCTCGTAACACGCGTCGGAAAAAAGACTCGCGACGCCGATGGCCAAGACGCTCGTGGTCAGCCACGTTTGCGCGGGCTGCTTCATCGCTCGCGCATATCACCTGCTCGCCGGGAAATCCTTCGGCGTCGCTTCGCTAACCTGAGGGAGCACGATCCACATGCTCGGTCGCCACGGCCTTCTCGTCATCGGCGCGGTCCTCGCCATCGGCTCGGCGGCGCTGCCCACTGCCGGCTCGGCGAACACACCGCCGCCAGTCTATCAGCTCACCTTCAAGAAGATTGACCTCACGATCGGCGGCGTCAAGTATTCCCCGCTCTTGCCATGCAAGAACGGCGTGCCGGGTCTGCGCTTCCTCGTCACCGTCGACAATATCGGGAAGCTCGACCTCTCGGCGGTGCCGTTCAACCAAGCGCTCACGGTGAAGGGGCCAAGCCACAGCGTGATGGCCGACCTGCCCTTTATCGCGGCGGGCGGCTCGGGCAAGGTCCTGGTCAATTATTACCCGCAGACGCCGGAGAGCGCGCACTATCCCAATTCGACCTTCACGTTCATCGTCAACAAGAATCGCGTGATCAGCGAGTCGAACTACGACAACAACACGTATACGACCAAGGTCGCGCTGACGGAGCCGCCGTGCGGGCCGTCCGCGTCGGCGATGCCGCCGCCGGCGACACCGGCCGCCGCTCCATCGGGCCACTGACGAGCGGCCCGCGCTCAAGAGCGCGGGCCTACGTTCTCGCGATTGCGCTGGTGTTGTTCGGCGCCGGCTGCACTCGCGTCGACCACGCCCCGGTGCATGCGCCGGCGGCCGCGCTAACGTTCAACGTCTCCGAAGATCCGCATTCGCTCGATCCGATCCTGGCGCGCAGCGATGACGAGCGCCAGCTCGCCCATCTGACCTTTGACATGCTGCTCGACGTCGACGCGCGCGGCCGGCCGACGCCGGCGCTCGCGCTCGCCGTGCCGACGGTCGCCAACGGGGGCGTCAGCGCAGATGGCCGGCGCATCACCTATCGCCTGCGCCACGACGTGCGCTGGCAGGACGGCGCGCCGTTCACCTCGCGCGACGTGCGCTTCACGTGGCGCGCGATCATGGACCCGCGCAACGCCGTGACGAGCACGCGCGGCTACGATCTCATCGAGTCGATCGAGACGCCGGATCCGTACACCGCGATCGTGCATCTCAAGCACGCGTGGGCGCCGGCCGTGCTGACGCTGTTCACCTACGGCGCGAATCCGATGCCGATCGTGCCTGCCCATCTGCTCGACGTGCCCTCGCGGGCGCCCTGGGAGGCGTTCGATCTTCATCCGATGGGCACAGGCCCGTTCGAGCCGGTCACCTGGGAGCGCTCCACGCGCATCGTGTACCGGGCAAATCCGCGCTACTATCGCGGCATGCCGTCGCTGCAGACCGTGACGGCCATGGTCGTGCCTGATTTCAATACGGATCTGACGCTGCTGCGTGCGGGCGACCTCGATTGGTCATTGCTCTCGCCGGCGCAGCGTCTTGCGCTCGGCTCGCCGGGCGATCTGCGCATGGTGTACGCGCCGTTCGCGGGCTACGGCGCGCTTGCGTTCGATCTGCGCCACGCGCCATTCGACGATGAGCGTCTGCGCGTCGCCGTCGCACAGAGCATCGATCGGCATCGGTTGAGCCGGTCGATCACAGCCGGGCAGTACCCCGTGACGGATAGCGATCAGCCTCCGTTCTCGTGGGCCTACGATCCGGGCGCGCGCCTGCCCTCGTACGACCCGCACACCGCCGACCGCGCACTCGATGCGTTAGGGTGGCGCCGCGGATCGGACGGAGTGCGCCGCAGGGATGGACATACGCTTGCGATCGTCTTCGCCGTGTTCCCCGAGGGCGACACTGCGGTGCGAACGGCGGAATACGTGCAGCAGATGCTCGCCGCGCGCGGCATGGAGGTCACCATCAAACGGGTGACGCTCGCGCACTTCTACTTGCCTGCCAGCGCGGGCGGGTTGCTCATGAGCGGCAAGTACGATCTCGCGTACTTCGCCTGGCGTTCAGGCGAAGACCCGGATGACTCGGATGTGGTCACGTGCGCGGGCGCGTCGAATTATGCGGGCTATTGCAGCGCCGAAGTGGATGCGCTCGAACGAGCGGCGCTTGGAACGCCGGATCAAGCGCAGCGGCGCGTGCGGTACTCGAAGATCCAGCGTGCGCTTGCGCGCGACATCCCCTATTTGTATCTCTACGCGCCGACGTACGGGTATGCGGTGAACCTTGCGGTGAGCGGCTTTGTGCCCACGCCGTTTTCGCCGACCTCGAACGCGTGGCAGTGGCGCAGATAGTTGAAGCCAAGTCCGTAAAAGGGTATGATGACAGGGGCTTTCTTACGGGCTTCTTGAGGAGATTCTCAATGCGCATTGCGGGCATCAGAACTGTCTTATGGTGCGTGGCCTTGGGCTTTCTGGCCGGCGGTTGCTCGAGCAGCAGCTCGACGCCGGCGCCGCCGGCCGCGCCGCCTCATCTGTATGTGACCGACTCGACCGGTACGCTTTACGCCTACACGCTGCCGCTCACGGCGACGAGCACGCCCGCCGTGACGGTCGCAGCGAAGACCTGCGTGTGCCAGAACGCAGTGTTCGGAGGCGAGCTCGTCAGCGGGCTATACGTGCTAACGCTCCCGCTTACCACCACCAGCACCCCGGCCAAGACGCTCACGGTCACATCTTCGCCCATTGGCGCCGCGATCGATTCGACCGGCACGATCTACTTGTCGGAGAATATGAGCGCCACGTGCTGCGCGGACGTCTATCAAGGCGGCGTCACGAGCCCTAGTTTCACGCTGAGCGGCGCCTCGGTGAACGACCCGTACGGCGCGGCCGTGGACACCGGCAATAATCTCTTCCTTGCGAATGTCGGCACGATCGGATACTTCGCAAGTCCCGTCCATTCAGGACAAGCCGGGATCGCGTTCGGGCGGGATAGTTTCAACGAGGGTCTGGTGACCGACTCGAGCGACAACTTGTACGTCGCCGACGGAAACGGCAAGGGCACGATGGACGTCTACCACCCGCCCTATACTGCCGCAAGCATGCCGGCGTCGACGGTGTCGATCCCGGGCACGCTGGAGCAGATGGCGATCGGGTCGGACGGCACGATGTACATCACCGTAGAGACGCCGAATCAGATCGACGTGCTAACCCCGCCGTACACGACTGTGTCCCTCGTCGTACCAACGACGTTCTTGCCGTACGGTGTCGCGAGCGGACAATAGAGAGTAGCGCGTTCACGAGAACGAGCTACTACATTTTGAGGGACCAGGTTTCGGTGGACTGATCGAATGCGAGCAGGCCGGCTTCGGTCAGCGCCTCGAGCAGCTCTTGCGTGCGTTTCCGGTCGTGCTTGTTCGGCATGCCTTGCCACAGCATGGCGATGTGCGCCACGCT
>Ga0209040_10002157_pt1 | contig 15536 bp, 14 predicted proteins | sample BogFormECP12_OM3_FD_188240 | JGI IMG/M metagenome (GOLD analysis project Ga0209040, IMG submission 188240) | Bog forest soil microbial communities from Calvert Island, British Columbia, Canada - ECP12_OM3 (SPAdes) (version 2) | ecosystem: Environmental > Aquatic > Freshwater > Wetlands > Bog ...
GCGAGACCCTGGAGCGCAATCATGTTTCGGTCAGCGATGCCCTGGGCGGACGTCTGGATTACAAATCCAGCCCGCCTACGCCATGACGACCCGGCCGTCTAGTGCGAGTCACCGTCATGGTCGACGTCGCCCACGGCCGAACTCAGATAAACGCTATCTGCCTTGGTTTGTTGCGTCGGCGTAGATTGCGCCGGATGCGTAGTTTTGGCTTGATTGGCCTGAGTAGTCTGGTTGGCCTGACTGGCCTGATAAGCCGCTAAAGCAGCGGATGAAGAGACGGAACTGATTTGACTCATGCCTCCCTTATCGGCCAGCGCGGCGGGGGCTTGAATCCGATTTTGTCTGCTTTGTACCTCAAGTAATTTGCGCTCGCCCACCCCGGGTCGTAGGCGTCGGATCACCCGGCGAGATCACCTTCGCGGATAGGCTCTCTTGAGGAAAGTCTTTGCGATTCAGCGTGACAATGAACGTTGCGCGCCCCTGCTCAGCGCAAGCGCAGAACGGATTATCGCCGGGATCTGGTGATATATCGGTGGCCAAGCGGACGTCAACGAGTTCTGCCTCCTCACGAAGGAGGTTGATGACCTGACCGATCAGGTTTCGCCGGACACCGAGCCTTCTGAGAATCAGCTTGTATTCGGCTAGGATCTCCTCGGTAACTAGCCATGTGAAGGTGTCGTTCTCAAGCCAGTCGCGAAGGAGTGCAGCGCTCGGATTCTGCACGGACTGGCGCGCCTTGAAGCCGGCGATGCCAGCCACCAGAACCGAAGTATCGATCACTCCTCTACGCCGGTCTCTTCGACCCGCCAATGGTAATCTCCGGCGGACGCTTCTTCTCGGCTCTGTAGCCGCGAATCGTCTTCAGGATCTGAGATTCCGTGACACCGGATAGATCGACAGAGGCTGCCTCTAAACTGCGGGCATACTCGCGCTTCCAACCCGGTCTCTTCCTTCCGCGAGGCAGATCGGGGTAGGCGACAGCCCGAGGAAGCTGTTGTTCGAGTTCCTTTGCCAGATTTCTGAGGGGTATGCGCACTTCAATCGGCTCGCCGCCCGTCGCTGGGCGAGACCGAATCCACACATACCGAAATTTGGACGACTTGTCTTCCTTCAAGCTCTTGGATAGAACTTGCGTGAATCGGGCCAGCACTTCCGTGGACGTACCCAGCAAGTCCTTCAAATAGAAAGCCACCTTCGCTTCAAGCAGAAGCCGGTTGTCGAACCAATAGAAGCTTTTCCGGCGCACCGGGTGCAAGACCTTGAATTGCACAAGATTCTGCAGATCTTTTGGATCCACGCCCAGCACCGCGCTAGCTTGTTTGAGCTTTAGCTGGACCGGTTGCGTCAAAGTATTCCGTCTATATTGTAGATGGAATATACAATCGAGTCAATCTGCGTGATCTGCCGATAGTAGGCTACTTTGAATGGTCCTTACATTTCGGGAGCTCTTGGTCGACAGAGCGGAGCAACTCGAAGAGAGCATCTCTCGTCTTTGGCGGATCTTGGTGGGGGTGCGATAGCGCGTCGGCTAACGCATGGTGATTGGGGCACAATGTCGTGAGATTGTCCGGCGCTTCGACGTCGCCGTTGTAACGAACTGGGATGACATGATGCGTTTTCAATAGGCTACCGAGCCAAGTGGGGCCTCTCCAACGGCAAACCTCGCAATAGTCGGTCCCATCCCGCCTTCGTCGTCTGCTTTCTTTGAGCGAGACGCTGTTTCGCAATTTTTGGAGTGACGATTTCGCCATTGGTGCGATTTTAGTACAGATGCACAGTAGGCGAGCAAAGCGTAAGACGCGCTGCGGCGCAAGTCTGGGAGCGGAGTTTGCTTGCCTTTGCCCGAGGCTTCGGCAACGTGCGATTTTCCTGGATGCTAAACTAGAGTTCTGCTCCCACCCAATGCTCGACCGCATTACCGTGCATGGCGCACGGCAGCATAACCTGAAAAACATCGACGTAGAGATTCCGCGCAATACCCTCACGGTGATCACGGGGTTGAGCGGTTCGGGGAAAAGCTCGCTCGCTTTCGATACCATCTACGCCGAAGGGCAGCGGCGCTACGTCGAGACGCTGTCCCCCTACGCCCGCCAGTTTCTGGACCAGATGGAGCGCCCCGAGGTGGACTCGATCGACGGCCTCAGCCCGGCCATTTCCATTGAGCAGAAGACCACCAATCGCAGCCCCCGTTCGACCGTCGGAACCATCACCGAGATCTACGATTACCTGCGCGTCCTTTACTCGTCGATCGGCGTCCCGCATTGTCCCAACTGCGGCCGCGAGATCACCCGCCAGAGTACTGAACAAATTCTGCAGCAAATCCTCGCCCTAAAACAGGACGAGCGCATCATGATTTTGGCCCCCATCGTCCGCGGCCGCAAGGGCGAATACAAGAAAGAGATGGAGAAGCTCTCGCGCCAGGGCTTCTTGCGGGCGCGCGTCGATGGCGTCTTGCGCTCGCTCGACGAGCAGATTCCGCTCGACAAGCGCAAGAACCACACGATTGAAGTCGTGGTGGACCGCCTGCCGCTCAAGCCTGGAATCGAGAAGCGGCTGGAAGCTTCGATCAATACCGCTTCCAAACTAGCGGACGGCTTGGTCATGGTAGCCGTGGTCAACGGTCCGGAGCATTTGTACAGCCTGAAGCTGGCCTGTCCGGACTGCGGGACCAGCGTGCCGCAACTCGAGCCGCGTTCGTTCTCCTTCAACAGCCCCTATGGCGCATGCGCCACCTGTCACGGGTTGGGCAGCCGCTGGAGTTTCGATCCCGGCAAGATCATTGTCGACCCCAGTAAGCCGCTGTTTGATGGCGGTCTGGGGCCGGGCGCAAGCTCCAGTTACACGCAGCAGCGCGTGACCGACGCGGCCGCCAAACTGAAAATCAACCTCAAGAAACCGTTCGAAAGCCTGTCACGCAAGAATCAGGCTTTGCTGCTGGATGGTGGCAACGGATTTCCGGGCCTTACCAAAATTCTGGACGACACGTTTCAGGAAGCCAGCGCCGGCTATCGCGAGTGGCTGATGGACTACATGTCGGCCGCCACGTGCCCCGATTGCCAGGGCCGCCGGTTGTTGCCCAGCAGCCTGGCCGTCCGTGTGAAAGGCGCGAGCATCGCCGATATTACCGAGACCTCGATCGCCCGCAGCATTGAGACGGTGCAGAGTTGGCGGCTGGACGAGCGGGAGCGCCAGATCGCCGGCCGCGTCGTAGAAGAGATTGCCAATCGCCTGGAGTTTCTCAACGCGGTTGGGCTCAGCTACCTGAATCTGGCCCGTTCGGCGGCCACGCTGTCTGGCGGCGAAGCGCAACGCATTCGTCTGGCGACGCAGATCGGCTCCAAGCTGCGTGGCGTGCTTTATGTGCTCGATGAGCCGTCCATCGGATTGCATCCGCGCGACAACGGCCGCTTGCTCGACACCCTCTCGCGCCTGCGGGATCTGGGAAACACGGTTTTGGTAGTGGAGCACGATGCCGAGACCATTGAGCGCGCCGATTACGTCATCGATCTCGGGCCCGGCGCCGGACGATTGGGCGGCGAATTGGTGGCCGCCGGAACTCCAGCTCAGATCGCCGCCAATGCGTGTTCTCTCACCGGCCGCTATCTCGCCGGCCTCGATAAAATCGAGCCGCCTTCGGGACGCCGCCATGGCAACGGCGAGCAACTGATAGTGCGCGGAGCCCGCGAACACAATTTGAAGGACATCACCGTCGCGTTTCCCCTCGGCTGTTTGATTGTGGTCACGGGAGTCTCGGGCAGCGGAAAGTCCACGCTGGTGAACGATATTCTTTACCGCGTGATCGCCAAGGAAGTTTACCGGTCACACGCCATCCCTGGCGCTCACGAAAAGATTGAGGGATTGGAGCATATCGACAAGATCGTGGAAATCGATCAAGCTCCCATTGGACGCACGCCGCGCTCGAATCCCGCCACCTATACCGGAGTCTTCACACCCATTCGCGAGCTATACGCGATGCTGCCCGAATCGCGCGAGCGCGGCTACAAGGCTGGCCGCTTCAGCTTCAACGTCAAAGGCGGCCGCTGCGAAGCCTGCCAGGGCGACGGCCTGCGGCGCATTGAAATGAATTTTCTGCCGGACGTGTATGTCACCTGCGACGTATGCCGCGGACGCCGCTACAACAGTGAAACGCTGCAAGTCAAGTATAAAGGGCAGTCCGTGGCCGACCTGTTGGAGATGCCGATCGAACAGGCTCTGCCGGTGTTGGAGAACATTCCACAGATCAAGCAAAAGCTGCAAACCTTGAACGATGTCGGCCTCGGCTATGTGCACCTTGGCCAGTCTTCCACGACTCTTTCGGGTGGCGAAGCCCAGCGCATTAAGCTGGCGCGCGAATTAAGCAAGCGGCAAACGGGCCGCACTCTGTATATCCTGGATGAGCCGACCACCGGGCTGCATTTTGAAGATGTCCGCCGTTTGCTGGACGTGCTGCAGCGGCTGGTGGATTTGGGTAACACGGTGTTAGTGATCGAACACCATCTGGATGTGATCCGATCGGCGGATTGGATCATCGATATGGGGCCGGAAGGCGGCGAATACGGCGGCCAAGTGGTCGCCACCGGCACACCCGAGCAATTGATGAAGGTCAAGAAAAGCCACACCGCCACGGCCCTGCGAAAGAAATGACGAACTTTGCTCATATTTCTAGGACTGTTCTCTCCCTCGCTGGGGCGACCGGGGGGTCGCCTGCCGACCAGGGGGTCGGCCCCACAACTGGCTGGCGGGCTGCGATTACCGCCGCCACCCCGCTTACATCGCGAAAACTGCTAGACCTTGTGGGGCCGACCCCCTGGTCGGCGGGCGACCCCCCGGTCGCCCTCGGCAACAGCCTAGCCCCGACCGTTAGGGAGGGGACCTCCCCGGCGCCATGAGCAAATACTCCCACCAGCCCCTGGATTTCGCCGCGCTCAAAACCGTCTCTCTCGAAGCGCGCGGCGGTAAAGTGCGCGCGGTCGATTTCGCCAAGTCCTACAAAGGCGGCGGAATCTCCAACTGGCTCGATTCTCTTCCCGCGATTCTGGCCGCCAACAATTTTCGCGACGTATTAGCAGCCCTGCTCGCCGCAAGAAAAAACCAGCGCGCCATCATTTGGGGCCTGGGCGGTCACGTCATCAAAGTGGGTCTCGCGCCCGTGCTCATCGACCTGATGCAGCGCCGATTCGCCACCGCTTTCGCGCTGAACGGCGCATCCGCCATCCACGATTTCGAAATCGCACTGGCCGGACAAACCAGCGAAGACGTGGACGCCGTTCTGCCCGATGGCAGCTTCGGCGCAGCGGAAGAAACCGGTCGGGAGATCATGCTCAATGGCGGCCAAACTACTGAAGACGACCCGGCGCTGGGCTACGGCGAAGCGCTAGGGCGCCGCCTGCAGACGCTGGCCAAGCCCGAATTCCGCGCCGTCAGTCTGCTACATGAAACCTATCGCGCCGGCGTTCCGGTCACCGTGCACGTGGCCATCGGCGCCGATACTCCGCACACGCACCCCACGGCGGATGGCGCCGTCATCGGGGCGCACTCACATCGCGATTTCCGCCTGCTGTGTTCCTTGATCCGCGATTTGAACGAGGGCGGCGTTTATTTGAACGTCGGCTCGGCGGTAATCCTGCCGGAAGTGTTTCTCAAGGCAGTATCGGTGGTTCGAAATCTCGGCTATCCGTTGGGCAATTTCACCACGGTGAACATGGACTTTCTGCAGCACTACCGGCCTCGTACCAACGTTGTCGAGCGTCCGCACACCAAAGCCGGCGGTCGCGGTTACTCACTCACTGGTCACCACGAATTGATGGTTCCCCTGCTGGCCGCGGCATTGGTGGAAGCCGACGCATGACTCCAGCCGAGCAAAAGTCCGAGCCCTTCTGGTCGTACCGCGACGTATTCCTGTTTCTGGGGATCGCGTTTCCCAGCCTGTTGCTCTCCGCGACACTGGCGCGGCTGGCTGGTCCGCGCTTGCATGTCTCGGAAGGGTTCGAGGAGCTTCTCGCGCAATCCGTCTGGTATGTTTTGGTGTTCGGATTTCTGTTCGCGCTGTTCCGCTTGGCCTACCATCGGCCGTTCTGGCGCTCGCTCGGATTTGCGCCGCCGTTCCCGCACGCGGGATTGTGCCTTGGGTTAGGCCCGGTGCTGGCGCTTTCCATGGGTTACCTCGCCTATGTGCTCAAGACACCCGAAATCCAATCGCCGTTTGACAAGATGCTCGCGGACCGGCCCACCATGGTTCTGTTCGCCATTTTCGGGGTTCTGTTAGGACCATTATGCGAAGAGCTGGCCTTCCGCGGTTTCTTGATGCCGCTGCTGGTGCGGTCTTTTGGTCCCGCGGCCGGCATTCTTTCCACCGCCGCGCTTTTCGGCGCGATGCATGCGCCGGAGTACCAGAAAACCTGGCAATACGCCGTGGTGATCGGACTGGCTGGCGCGGTGTTCGGCTTTGTCCGCTACCGCACCGGTTCCACTGGCTCGGCGGCATTTATGCACATTGGCTACAACCTGATCCAGTTTGTGGCGCTATGGACGAGAGCGAGCACGCTTCCATGATCGAAACCATTCTCTGGACCGATGCCGGCGTAGTCATGATTGACCAGACCCGGCTACCGCGCGAGGAAGTATACGTCACTTGCACCAGCTACCAACAGGTGGCCGAAGCCATCCGCTCTATGGTGATTCGCGGCGCTCCCGCCATTGGCGTGGCTGCCGCGATGGGAGTTGCCCTCGGCATGCAGAGTGCACAGACGGAAGACGACTTCGAGCAAATCTGTTCTACGCTCGCCAACACGCGCCCCACCGCCGTCAATCTGTTTTGGGCGCTAGACCGCATGCGAACGAAATATCGCGCGCTGAGCGGGCGTCCTCTCGCTGAAGTTCGCGAGGCGCTGGTGAAGGAAGCCAAGCAAATTCGCCTGGAAGATATCGCCATAAATGAGTGCATCGGACGCAACGGCGCGCCCCTGGTCCCAGACGGCAAAGTGGTATTGACGCACTGCAATGCCGGCGCGTTGGCGACCGCCGGATACGGAACCGCCCTCGGCGTGATAAGGGCCGCGGTAGCGGACGGCAAGAAAATCGAAGTGTACGCCGATGAAACCCGGCCTTTTTTGCAAGGCGCACGGCTGACGGTTTGGGAGTTGCAGCACGACGGCATTCCCGCCACGTTGATTACCGACAGTATGGCCGGACATTTTTTGAAATCCGGCAAAATTGGCTGTGTGGTAGTCGGCGCAGACCGCATCGCCGCTAATGGCGACGTCGCCAATAAGATCGGAACGTATTCGGTCGCCGTCCTGGCGCGGGAGAACAATGTCCCGTTTTATGTCGCTGCGCCGGTCTCGACGCTCGATCTGACACTGGCGTCCGGCGACGAAATTCCGATCGAGCAACGGGCCGCCAGCGAAGTCACTCATGTATTCGGCGTCCAAGTAGCGCCCGAGAACACGATGGTGCAGAATCCCGCGTTCGATGTGACGCCTCATCGCTATGTCACCGCGATCATCACAGAGCGAGGCGTGGCCCGGGCGCCGTTCGTCGAATCGCTGCGGACGCTCGGGGAGGAGTGCTTTTGAATCAAATTCGCCGGCCCGAGCCCTGCGATAGGATAGGGGTGAGAGCAAAGCGAGAGCCCCAACATGCAAGAAGGCGACATTATCGTTAAGGATCTCGATATCCTGGGAGGAACTCCGGTTTTCCGGGGCACACGTGTGCCATTTCAAGCCTTATTGGACTACCTGGAAGGCGGAGAGACCCTTGACGAATTTCTGGACGATTTTCCGACTGTATCAAAGGGCGATGCCGTTGCCGCGCTTGAGTTTGCGAAATCGCTTCTTGTTAGTCGACTGGGATGAAAGTCCTGATTGACGAGTGCATACCCAGGAAGCTAAAGAATTCATTCCCCGAGCACCATTGCTTGACCGCACCTGAAGCAGGCCTCTCCGGCCAGAAGAACGGGCGTTTGCTTTCGCTTGCTGAAGACGCCGGGTTCGATCTGTTTTTGACGATGGATAAGAGCCTGCAATATCAGCAGAACTTGAGCGGTCGCAGCATTGCGATCCTGGTCGTGCGCGCCAAGTCGAATCGCCTTAAGGACCTCTTACCACATCTAGAAGCGTGCAGGTTGATCATGAGTTCGATCCTGCCGGGCGAAGTAATTAGGGTCGGGGAGCGATTTGGACCCAAAAGGGGTGATTAGGCCCTGTCTTGGTGGCTACGATCATGTTCAATGAAACGCACGGGTTGACTGCGAGCTTAGGAGGCAGCGTTTGGTTGGGGGCCGTCGCGAAAGTTTATGGGTTGCGACCATCGCGAATACACCTATCCTCATTTGGGTGCGCCCTTAGAAAATCACATCGAAATCCGCCGTATACCGGCGCTCGTGCTGCCCGAAGAAAACACCATACAGCGGGTCGGCGATATTACCGTGCACCGTATCCGGATTGAAATGGTTGGTCAAGTTGTAGCCGCTTACGGAAAGCCGCACGGCATATTTCGGAGTCACTTGAAAGTCTTTGGAAATGCGCGCGTCCACCGAAAAGAAATTGGGAAAGCTTTGCGCGTTGGGGACGGCGGCATATTGCTGCAAGGCGCTGGTGACCAGATACGGAAACCCATTGCGGTATTCCACGATTGGCGCGATGCGGATTTTCCCTGCTAAACGGAGCAACCCATACATCAGAAAACGGTTGGGCAGATCGCCGGGAAGATTGGCGAACTGATTAGGACGGATGATCGGGATCGGGTAACTGCCCAGATATTGGTTGAAGTCGTTGAGATCGCCCCGAATCTTGCTATGGACATAAGAGAAAAAGAGCTGGCGAGTCTCCTCGCCCAGGCGCAAACGGGCGGTCAGTTCGAACTGCCGGTAACGGGACTGCCCGTTGCCGTCCAACACCAGGGATGCGGACTGCGCGCTGACGACGGGATTCAGCGTAATCAGATCGGATGAATTGTTGGACAGATAACTGGCTCGCAGTTTCAAATACCGGCCTGCAGGCTGGTCTATTTGCAGATTGTATGTGGCGCTGTGAGGAGAAAAATTGCCGGGCGCGGCCCTTTGCAGCACAAATGGAAATTTAGTCAGCACCTGGCCGATGATGTCTTGATACACCAGGGGTCCCGATGCGATCGTGCCGTCGCTGTTGTACGTGGTGATTACCTGCTGGGGAAAGCGGTCGAATTCATAGACATTTAGAGGTACTCGATCGAAGAATAATCCGAATCCGCCCCTCACTACCGTCCCCAACGATTCAAAGGGCATCCATGCGGCGCCAAGACGAGGCGCAAACCGGAAGCTTTGCGTCACCCGTTGTGTCTCCGCGCGGAGACCGAAGTCGAGCGCCAGGCGCGGCCGTATCTGCCAATGATCCTGGCCGAAGAAGGCTAATTCCCCGTCGGTGCGGTCGAAAGGCTGGCCTCCCGTAAAATCAATTTGCTGCAGCAGCTGGCTCCGCGGCCCCAAAATGCTGATGGGATGCGCGAAAAATTGGCCGTCGTCGTCGGCCCATGCGACGCTCGATCCGAACTTCAACTGGTGTCCGTTGCCCGCGCTGCCCCCGAACAAATCTGGCGAATACGCTTCTAACCACTCGACGCGCGACGCGCCCCGGTCTTCCGCGGCAAAATAGCTCCCGGAATTTCCGGTTGGTGTCAGCACCATGGGGTTGTTGCCGTTGCCCCAGACGTTGGCGTCAAAGCGCGTGATTGAAAGCGTGTTCTCCAGCAACCCGCTCTTGAGTGAGACGTGATCCGAAATGGCGCCTGCGTAGTTGCGGGAAGAAGAGCTGGGAGAAACCTGCTCGGGGTTGAAGTAGTTCAGGTTGACAAAATCGCGGCGCTGCGGCGCGATATGAAACGTCGCCGTAAGAATCTGCGTGGAAGATAGCAGATAGTCGAACTGCGAGAATGAATTGAATCCCTCCACCTTCTGCTGGTTGTAAGGAAACGGGAGCGTGATCACCGGCGTCTTGCGCACTTCATACTCCACTCCCTCGGCGAAATACAGCTTGTCTTTGATCAATGGCCCGCTGAAGTTCAGGCGCGGCGTGGCATCGCGAACGCCAGCCAGATGCCAGCTTCGAAACCGGAAATCGGGAAACGGGTCGTTGACGTCGAATTTCCATTTGTCCCCGCCGCGCTTGGTCTCCACGGAAACCAGCCCCGAAGTAAACCGCCCATATTGAGCCAGAAATGGCGTCTGAAACACACTGAGCGTTTCCACGCTGTCGATGGGAATCGTGGGCCCGAACTGCCCGGTGGCGGGGTCGGTGGCGTCCACCGAGTTGACGATCAATGCGCTCCGGTGTTCTCCGGTTCCGGAGATCTTCAGACCGCCTTCGGGAGAACGAACTATGCCGGGTAGTAGCGGCAAGGCGTCGGCGACCGTTGCCGGCCGGCTGGGCAGCTCGCGAACCTCGTTCAGTTGCGCTTCGGAGCCCGCGGCTGCGCTGTCCGTCACCGGGTTGGTGGTTCCGCGCACCTCCACGCTGTCGCGCCGCTCTGTCTCCACGCTGAACACCAGGTCCAGATTCAGGGCGCCGGCGCCGGGTATCTCAATGGATTTTTGTTGCAAGGTCAGGTAGCCTGGCTTACTGGCTTCGAGATCGTATTTCCCGGCCGCGAGCGGCGGCAAGTGGACCAGCCCATCGGCATCGGTCTCGCCCACGGTGGCGATGTCCGATCCCCGGCGGAGCAGAATCTGCGCGCCCGGCACCGGTTTACCCGCCGTGTCCTTGGCAGTGACCTGCAAGCTCGATTGCTGCTGGCCCCATCCCGACGCCGCGGTGAGCAGGACAAGCAGGATCGAAGCTGGCGAAAAACTCATATCATGATCTTTTCCAGCGGGAACCTGCTGCGCCAAAGTATAGGACGTACATTGCTGCTGGCCGTTGCAAGAAATCCTATTGAACCAAGGGTATACTCGGACTTCGGGATGAAAAAGAAAGTCTGCATGCTCGGTTCGTTCGGTGTCGGCAAAACCAGCCTGGTCCAGCAAGCGGTCCACAGTATTTACGAGACCAATTACCACACTACCGTCGGCGTCAAGACCGATGCCAAGGAAATGGTGTGTAAGGGGCGCGCACTGAAACTGATACTGTGGGACATGGCCGGCGAAGAGCCTGGCGCGCCGGTCAGGATCAACCAGCTTCGCGGGGCGGCTGGGTATTTTTTGGTCGTGGATGGGCTGCGCAAGGCGACCCTCGACGTGGCGCTGAGTATTCAACAACGGGTGAAACAGGAATTCGGAGAATTGCCTTTTCTGCTGCTTGCCAACAAGGCCGATGAGCGCTCGCAATGGGAGATCGAAGACGCCTCCTGGAACGATTTGCGGCAGCGCGGCTGGACCATCCTCGAGACCAGCGCCAAGACTGGAGCCAACGTGGAGGAAGCCTTCGCGCAGTTGGCGGCGAACATGTTGGAGGGAGAGGATGGCGGCCAGTAGCGGTATCGATCAATCCCCGCTGAACGCTCTTCCAGTCCTGCTGGGCGCGGCTGTATTTGAAGAACTCGGAGATGGCCGTTTTACTCCGATTGGCGCTTTGCCGGAGTGGCTCGAGATCGCGGCCGATCCCGTCGACCTAAGCGAACGGTTCGCGATGGTCGACCTGTTTCTCCCCGAGTTCGAGGCCGTGTGGCGGCAGCCGGAAGCGGCGCGCTGCGAATCCGATATTTGGACCGAGCCCGACCCGCGCGGCGGCGAACGATACGTGCGGGCGCTAGCCACAAATTCCTGCGGCCGCCGGTTGCTGATTCTGCGCGCGCTGTCGCAAGAGACATACACCCGCCAGCAACTGTCCAACGATTTGAAGCTGGCGAACGAAAAAGCCGAACGCGCCACCCGCGCCAAAAGCGAGTTCCTCGCCGTGATGAGTCATGAGATTCGCACGCCGCTGAACGCCATCATCGGCATGGCCGATGTACTCGCTTCCACGCCGCTGACGCCGGAGCAGAAGAAGTGCGTCGAGGTGTTCCAGCGTAACGGCGTCAATCTGCTCAACCTGATTAACGATATCCTCGACATGTCCAAGGTGGAAGCCGGCAAGCTGGAGTTGGAGTCCGCCAATTTCGAGCTGCGCGACGTGATTGCGCGGGCCTTTGAAGTGATCGAGATTCGCGCCACGCAAAAAGGATTGCAACTGCTGTGGGAGATTGCGCCGCAGGTCCCGGCGTACCTGCTGGGAGATTCCAATCGCTTGCGGCAAGTGTTGATCAATCTGCTGGGGAATTCGCTGAAATTCACGGAGCGCGGGTCGTTGACGGTGCGCGTGGAGCGGGATGCGCAGGAAGGATCCTTGCGCTTCGCGGTTGCCGATACGGGAATCGGTATCCCGCCGGAGAAACTCGGCCGGATTTTTGAGAGCTTCTCCCAGGCCGACAGTTCCACCACGCGCAAGTACGGCGGCACCGGCTTAGGTCTAAACATATCCAAGCGAATTGTCGAACGAATGGGCGGAAGGATCTGGGTGGAGAGCAAGCCGGGCGAGGGCAGCACGTTCCTGTTTACCGCGCAGCTTCCTCCGGGCGAGCCACCGGAGCGGCAATCCCATCCCGCCGTCGCCGCCGCCACTCTCGAGGAATCGTCCAATGAAATCCGGGTGCTGCTGGTCGATGACGCCGAGGACAACCGGTTTCTGTTTACGGCGTATTTGAAGAACACCCCCTGCCGCGTCGACCTGGCGGAAAACGGTTTGGAAGGCGTCCAACTATTCCGGCAAAACCATTATGATATTGTCCTCATGGACGTCGAAATGCCGGTTATGGATGGCTATACCGCGACGCGCGAGATCCGCAAGCTGGAAGCTGCGGTTTGTGCCGCTCCTACTCCGGTGATCGCGTTAACGGCCCACGCCATGGCCGATATGGCGGATAAGGCGCGCGAGGCTGGATTTACCAGCCATCTCATCAAGCCGATTCGCCGGGCCGTGCTGTTGGAGGCCTTGGCGCTGCAGACGCAGGCAATGCATGCGCAGCCACTGCAAGCCCAGCCGGAGCAGGTTTGCGCGGTAAGTGTGGAAGCGGGGATGGAAGACCTGGTTCCCGGCTATCTCGACAAGCGCCGCGGTGAAATCGCCAAGTACCGGGAAGCGCTAGAGCGCGGCGATTTTGAAGCAGTCCGCATGCTCGGGCATAAATTAAAGGGGACGGGCGCCGGCTACGGGTTCCCGGTTCTTACGGAGATCGGCGGAAAACTGGAGCAACAGGCGTTCGCTGAAGATGCCGAAGGACTCCGCGCGAAGATAGAAGAGCTGGCGCGGTATGTAAACAGCGTAAAGTTAGAGTTCAGGCACTAAGACATAAGCTCGGGGAGGCTTCCGGTGTTATTGCGTTTTTGGGGTACGCGTGGGTCCATCGCTACTCCCGGGTCCGGCACCAACCGTTTCGGCGGCAACACGTCGTGCGTGGAGGTGGTAGTGAACTCGGGCGCGCGCTTCATCCTCGATTGCGGTACGGGTGCGCGGGTGCTGGGCGCGCATCTGATGAGCCATGCCCCCAAGCCGCTGGAGGCTCACATCCTGCTCAGCCACACGCATTGGGATCACATCCAGGGTTTCCCATTCTTTGCGCCGGCTTTTGTCCCCGGCAACCGCTTTGTGCTTTGCGGCCCCCAAGGCTGCCACCGCTCGTTACCCGAAGTACTCGCCGGTCAAATGGAATATACCTATTTCCCGGTGGAACTGGGGCAGTTGGGCGCGAAAATCATTTACCAGGACCTGTCCGAAGGAGTTCATGATTTGGCCGGTGTCCGAGTCACCGCCCAGTTTCTCAACCATCCCGCCATAACGCTCGGCTACAAGCTTGAAGCCGATGGCGTTTCTCTTCTCTACCTGTGCGATCACGAGCCGTTCTGGGAACAGCTCTGGCGGTCGGACGCCGAACCCGGCAAGCCCGAATCGATTCTTCACGAACGCGACCGGTCCCATGCGGCGTTCATGGCTAACGCCGATGTGGTCATCCATGACGCGCAGTACACTCCCGAAGAGTATCCGGCGAAGCGCAACTGGGGGCATAGCACGTACTCTTATGTCACTCAGATCGCGGCTGCGGCAAGAGTCAAGCGTCTGTTTCTCACTCATCACGATCCCACGCACGACGACGATTTTCTCCTCGACATTGAGAGCAAGGCACGGAAAGTGGCCGAAGCGCTTCGGTCGCCAATGCGCATTTCCTGCGCCTATGAGGGCTGCGAGGAGCGCTTTGAGAACGCGGCCTCGGATCATGTCCTGGGGGAAAAGCCGGATTCCCTTCCGGTTCACGGATGTGGCCTGCACATCCTGATCGTGGACGACGACGAGGACATACGTGCGCTGGCCCGTAAATCGCTGGAGAAAGGCGGGCACCGGATTTCGGAAGCCGCGGGCGGCAAGGAAGGACTGGAACTCATCGGGCAAGATAAACCCGACCTGGTGATTCTCGATTTGAACATGCCGCCTCCGAATGGTATTGAAGTACTCAGAATTCTGCGTTCCAAGCCGGAGACCGCGTCGATACCGGTGCTGGTGCTGACCGCGCTAGAGGGCGAAGACAGCACGCGCGCCAGTTTTGAACTCGGCGCAAAGGACTTTTTGAACAAGCCATTTACGCAACCGCAACTCGATGCGCGCGTACGCTCGTGTTTTGCGCAAGCTTCCCGAGCGCAGTAAAATCGGAGCATTCTCGAACAAGGAGATACGAAAAATGACGCCAGCAGACCAGTCCCAACAGAGCCAAAACCCCGAACACGACGCCCGGACGCCCCAGGTTGTGCCGGCCAGCGCCGGAAACGTCGATAAGATCCGCGATATTCTTTTCGGCACCCAAATGCGCGACTACGAAACCAGGTTCGCGCGCTTGGAAGAGACCTTGCTCAAGGAGACCGCCGATCTCCGCGAGAGCAGCAGCCGCCGGTTTGAACAACTGGAAACCTTCATCAAGAAGGAACTGGAGGCGTTGGAAGCCCGCATTAAGATGGAGCGCCAGGAACGGACGGAAGTGGCGGCGCAACACACGCGCGAGCTGAAGGAACAGCACGAGGCGTTACACCGCCGTTTGCGCGATCTGGACGACCGCGGTTCGCACGTCGAGCGGGACTTGCGCGATCAGTTGCTGCAGCACGCGAAAAATCTGACTGAAGCGATGCGGTCGCATCATGAAGAACTCAGCGGGCACATCGAAAAGCGTTTCCAGGAACTGCGTCACGGTAAAACCGATCGCGCCGCCCTCGCCAGCCTGTTCAACGAAGTCGCCTTGCGCCTAAACGACCAGTTTCAAATACCCGGCGGCGACCACTAAGAGAGATCGGCCTACCCCACATCCAACGTACTGCCGTCCAAACTCACCAGCCGCCAGTGACGGTACCAGGCACTCCGGGTGCGCTTCTCCGCGATGGCCCAGCCCCGAACGTAAGTGAGGGGATTGCCACTCCGTCCCTCACACGCCCGGGTTAGACACGAGCTAGAGCTAGACATGGTCAACAGGGTTCAGGACTCTCGGAACTCCAGCGCCCGGCACAGCCGACCCGCGGCGAAATCGGCTTCTAATCGCATTGGCAATCTTGC
>Ga0209040_10002158_pt1 | contig 15532 bp, 10 predicted proteins | sample BogFormECP12_OM3_FD_188240 | JGI IMG/M metagenome (GOLD analysis project Ga0209040, IMG submission 188240) | Bog forest soil microbial communities from Calvert Island, British Columbia, Canada - ECP12_OM3 (SPAdes) (version 2) | ecosystem: Environmental > Aquatic > Freshwater > Wetlands > Bog ...
GAGATAATGGGGTTACGTCGCAACGGCCCTGTAGCTCAGATGGATAGAGCAGCGGTTTCCTAAACCGTTGGTCGGCAGTTCGACTCTGCCCAGGGCCCCATCCTATCTCACTGAAAGCACCTTGGTTGACGGCAGGCGGGCGTGAACGTCCCCCCGCTCAATGCGCTGCCTCCCCGAAACTGCATCCTCTGCCGTCCCAGCGCAACTATTTTCTGGGGCCGACCAGCTCGTGCTCTTCTTCTTCGATTTCTTCGATTTCGACGTGCTCAATCGTTACATGCTGATGATCGTGATTAAACAGCTCCTCCACCTCGAGGGTTTCGTACGCATGTTCGCCGTGCAGCGACTCATCGAGGCCGATCTCTTCACTCATTTCGGACACTTTGACGGGAGTGAATACGTCAATGATGCGCAGCATGGCATACGTGAACCCGAATGCCCACACCGACGAGAAAATCACCGCGACCAGTTGTTTCACGAAGAAGCTGGGGTTGCCGTAGAGCAGCCCGTTGGTTCCGGCGGGATTGAACGAACTGTTGGCGAACAGCCCCAGCATCACGATGCCGAGGAAGCCGCCGACTCCGTGAACGCCCCACACGTCCAGCGCGTCGTCCCAGTGCAGGTGGTTCTTCATCTCGACGGCGAAGTAACAAACCACGCCCGAGACCACGCCGATGATGACCGCCGTGGTTGGCGAAACATATCCCGCTGCCGGCGTTACGGTGGCGAGTCCTGCAACCGCTCCGGTCAACAGCCCGAGGAACTTGGGCTTCCGCTCACGGATCCACGCCACGATCAGCCAGGATACGGCCGCGAATGACGCAGCCACATCGGTGTTGAGGAACGCCGTCCCCGTCACCGAGTCGACGCGCATTTCGCTGCCGGCGTTAAAGCCATACCAGCCGAACCACAGCAGCCCGGTTCCCAAAGCAACCAGCGGAATGCTGTGCGGGCCGCGATCCAGAATGCGGCGCCGGCCGACGTACAGAACGGACGCCAGCGCTGCCATTCCCGCGATGTTGTGCACCACGATGCCGCCGGCGAAGTCTTCCACTCCCCAGCGCTGCAGGATGCCCCCGCCCCACACCATGTGAACAAACGGGAAATAAACAAAGGTGAGCCACGCCGTCAGGAAGAGACAGTAGGCCTTGAAGGTTACTCGGTTGGCAAACGCACCCGAGATGAGCGCCGGGGTGATGATGGCGAACATCATCTGGTAGGCGATGAAGACCATCGCCGGAATCGTGTCATTCGGCGCGGATGGCGTGGAGAGACTGATGCCGCGCAGGCAGACGTTGTTGAAGTTGCCGATGATCCCGTGCCAGTCGCCGCTGAAACACAGCGAATAACCGTACAGGTACCAGATGACCGTGGTCCAGCCCATCGAAACAAAACTCTGGATCATGATGGCGAGGACGTTCTTGCGGCCCACCAGGCCGCCGTAAAAGAACGCCAGGCCGGGAGTCATAAGCATGACCAGGCTGGTGCAAAGAATCATGAAGCCGGTATTACCGGTGTCAAGGTGAAGCATGAGAGCCTCCGGAAATAAATGTGCGGCAATCAGCCGCCCCGCCGCTCCGAGAGCAGCCAGGCTCAATCGACGCTCCGACTGAATTGCTGGGTATTAATAGGAAGGGAGGACACTGATCTACATCGCTCCGGATAGTCAAATCCCGCTTCACGTTCAAGGCGAGAATGAGCCGAGACGAGACAGCCCAGAATGGCAATGGGAGCGTACTTTGCCTCGCAGCAGCGTCCACCAAAGAGACGTCTAAATGCCGCCACATTATGCTGCGCTTCGCCGGTATCGAATTCTGTGCCAATTGTCACAGCCGCGGGTGACATCGGTATCGCGCCGAAGACGCAGAATCCAGACCGGTCCGCCGCCGGTGAGAGCGAACCAAGCACCTTGAATTGTGAGATATCAGCTTCGGGTGTTACCGCTTCCCGCCGGCTGTTGAGACCTGCGAGAGCCTTGCCAACGTGGCCCTCGCACGTTCTGACTCCGGCGCGTTAAAGTCGGAGGCTTGTCGCAGGTATCGCTTGGCCGCTGCTGTGTCGCCTTGCTGCAAAGATATTTCGCCGGCATGGCGGAGCATGTTGGCGTCCTGAATTCCCACTGCCAGCGCCGTCTCAATCTGCTTGCGGGCCTCGACATCCTGACCGTTGACATGGAGCGCCCAAGCATAGCAGTCCAGCGTGAAGACGTCGTGGCGGCGGGCATACTCGCGACGCGCTACTTCCAGCGCCTTGGCCGGCTCTTTCGCGTAGTCCGCGTAAAAGATGATCAATTCATGGTTCGAGTTGTCGGCCCGGTTGCTCTCGGCCAGCGACTTCTCCTCGAATTGCGCAAAGGCCTTCTTCGCCTCGTCAGTTTGGCCTGCCAGTTGCAGCGCTTCGGCCAGATCAAACAGGTTCTCGGCATGTGCAGCTGCTTCGTACCTCTGCTGGAACAGTGCCACCGCTTCGTCGTACCGCTTCTGTTGCATCCTTATTTTTCCGAGATTGCGCAGCGCATAGTGGTAGCCCGGGAACGTAGTGAGAGCTTGTTGCAGGAGTTCCTCGGCTTCTCCGGTTTTCCCCGTCGCCAGCTTGAGGTGCGCGATTTGCGTCGTGATCCAGGCGCGGTCTTCGGCTTCGCTCGGAGGCGTGGAATCAAGCGCCACCTTCATCAATTCGATTGCCCCCTCGGGGTCGCCAAACAATTCCCGCAGATAAGCGGCCCGCGTGAGCCCGGCCAAGTTGCTGGGTCGGAGATTCAGCATCCACTGCGCGGCATGTTCTGCATCGGTATAGTTGCCCAGTTCGACATTTGCGTCGGTCAGAAAGCCGTACACCATGACGTCGTCCGGAACTCGCTTGTTGAGCTTCGTGGCCTCTTCCAACGCTGCCGCAAACTCGTGCTTCCCTAGCAGCAGCCACACTTGAATTCTGGAACCATCGTAGTTTTCAGGCGATATGGCGAAGGACTTCTGCAAAGCCTGCTCGCCTTGGGTATAGAAATTGGGATCCGAAGTCTCGCGTGCTCTCCGTGCCAGCGCCAGAGCTAAAGCGTTGTAGGCTTCGAAGTCCTTCGGGTTTTTGTCGATGACCCGCTGGGCACGAGCGATGCTCAGCTGCGCGGGAGAGAGACTGCGTCCTTGCGACTCGGTAGTTTGCGCGAACGCCAGCGCCGTACCCAGGAACATCAGGATGATCGCAAAGAACTTCTTCATGGGCTTCCTCCTCTGGAAAGCAAAAGGTCGTGGCCGCCGCTCGGTCAATGTGACAGCGACCACGAAGCAGGTTTAGTTCACTGGACAGATGCCGTTGGGTTGCCCGCTGCAGCCGTCCTGGCCGGGGCCAATGTGATGGCTGTTGCGTCCGCTGTTGGCAGGCATGACATACGGGAAGGTTGTGCCGTACCCGTTTTCATTGATGTTCACGCCGTCGCCGATGGCCGCGCCATACTTCACCGGATCCACCAGGATTCCCGCTACAGCGCGGGATGCGATATCCACCACATCGTCGACCGGACGCCGTCCATTCGGGAAGCCAGCGATATCGCCGCCGAGGAATCCCAAACGCTTCTGTTTTCCGACCGGAGTCGGAGGGATACCGGTGTTCAACCGCAGCAGATCGGCGACTGGTCCGGCATCACTCGGTCCACATCCCGGACAGATGGGCGCCATGTACTGCACCAGGGGCAACAGGTCCAATCGAGGCGCGGCAGGAATCGGTATGCCGAGAACCGAGTTGAAGAGGTGAGCCAAGAGTGGGTCGAGGAAGAATGCGGCAAACTGGCTGTCGTTCTTTGGATCGTCGGTGCTGAACTTGTCCTTGGAACCGGTGCCGATGATCAGTTCATTGATCAGCGAATTGCCTTCACGATTGACCTGCTGGAAGGCCGCTGGCAGAGTGCCTGCCGAACGCCGAACTGTAACGACGGGACGAGAGGTGGCGCCATAGGTTCCAATGACAGCTTCCTTTTCGTCGGCACCATGAAGCTTGCCATCGACCGTGAGCATCCTGATGGGAACTTCCAACACGATGGTGTTCACGTTGTAGCCCGCGACCGAGTCGGGAGCATAGTTGTGGGTGTCGTCGCCGTCAACCTGCGGACTTAGGATTCCACCTACGCCCATCCGGAAGTTTAGGGAGTCAAACGCGGCGCCGAGATCGATGTAGAAGGGATCGTCAACGGTACCGGCGAATACGCGTATATCGTTGGCCAGGTTGAACACACCCTGATTGAACAGACTGTTGTAGTCCGGCATTGTCAGCGGACCCACGTTCGACGGAACGGCGTAAAGCGTATTCCCGCCCGTCAGGTTTGTCGCTACGCCGTGCTTAATCATGGTGACGGTGTAGGTTTGCCGCAGACTGAGCCCTGCAGAACCCGGTCCGCTCAAAGAGGTGATGGGCGGGATACCGTAGATTCCTCCCACGAAACCGGTGAACACTCCGGGCGCGCGGATTTCCGTTTGGAAGCGAAACTGGAATGTAATGTCCGGTATTCCGTCATGGTTGTTATCGATCTTCATTTCGTAGAGCACATTGGGATCGAAGGGAAAGTAGTTGGGACCGTTGGCAGGTTCGAGCAGTGGATCGACATTGAGAATCATGGTTACGCGATCGGGGTGGTCGTAACTCACGAACGCGTACCAGTCGGTAACGTCAGCACTTCGATCGAGAGCGGTGATGGGCGCTTCGCGATGGCTGGATGCAAACATGTTGCCCGATGCCAACACGAGCAGCGCCATGGCCAGCAATGCTTTGAGTTGCTTCATGGATTTACCTCGCGGTGAATTTGGTAGAGGGGTTCACGTCTTCCCATCTGGTGGAATGCGGCGCCGCATCCCGCGCAGTTGCACGTGAACTCGTCTACAGTCTCGAATACGCGAGGTGGTGCGATTTTGGATTGGATTCGCCGGACAGTTTTTCGAAGATTATTTCTTCTGTGTTCGAGCCTCTTTTATGAATCCAATCATTTGGCCGAAGCGTACCTCTCAGATACCACCAAGCAGATGAGTGTTTGAATTCGCAGTTTCGGTTCTCGCGGTTCCTGGTGGATAATGTTGGCGCTATGAAGCTTTCCGGGATCTCGCGACGCGAGTTTTTGCAACGTGCAGCGGTGTTGAGCGCCGGGCTGGCGATTCCGGGCGACGTCCTACTGTCAGCGGAAGACGTGCGGACTCGTGGTGCTCACCTGACGACATTTGATTACGGCGACGTGACGCTCAACAGCGAGTTACACCAGCAGCAGTTCTACAATACTCATAGGGTACTGATGGGGCTGAACGAAGACAGCCTGATGAAGCCGTTTCGCGAGATGTCGGGAATGCCTTCCCCGGGCGAGGAATTGGGTGGCTGGTACATGTACAAGCCCGATTACGACTACCGCAAGGACAGCGCGGGACTATGTCCGGGCGGGACTTTTGGTCAGTGGGTGTCGGCGCTGGCGAGGGACTACGTGATCACGGGCGACAAGGCAACGCGTGAGAAGGTCCTGCGCCTGAATCGTGCATTTGCACAATCGATCGCGAGCGGCTTCTTCGAGAAGAACCGCTTCCCTGCTTATTGCTACGACAAACTGGTCTGCGGCCTGATCGACTCGCACGAATTCGCCGGAGATCCGAAGGCTTTCGAAATTCTGCAACAGACCACTGACATCGCGCTGCCGCACCTCCCGGAAAAGGCGGTGGACCGCGAGCAAAGCTGGCGCGCCGGCAAAGATATTTCCTACAACTGGGACGAGTCGTACACGCTGCCGGAAAATTTGTTCCTCGCCTATCAACGGGGCGCCGGCGAGCGCTATCGCGAGCTCGCAATCCGCTACCTGGACGATGCGACGTATTTCGATCCGCTGGCGGCGGGCGAAAATGTGCTTCCAGGCAAGCATGCCTACAGCTATGTGAACGCTTTGAACTCGGCGATGCGGGCTTACCTTACACTGGGCAGCGAGAAGCACCTGCGGGCAGCGCGTAACGGCTTCGAGATGCTAGCGACGACGCAGAGCTTCGCCACCGGCGGGTGGGGGCCGGACGAATTACTGCGTAAGCCGGGAAGCGGCGCGCTGGCCGACAGCCTGACCGACAATCACAAGAGCTTCGAGACACCGTGCGGCGCCTATGCGCACTTCAAGTTGACACGCTCGCTGTTGCGCGTCACCCGCGATACCCAGTATGGCGACAGCATGGAGCGGGTAATGTACAACACCGTGCTGGGCGCCAAGGCGCTTCAGTCCGATGGGACGTCGTTTTATTACTCGGACTACAATTTCGCGGGGCACAAAGGATATTCGAACCACCGCTGGCCGTGCTGTTCGGGCACGCTGCCGCAGATGGCGGCGGACTATCAGCTCAACACATACTTTTGCGATGCGGATGGATTGTGGGTGAACCTGTACATTCCATCGACCCTGGAGTGGCAGAACCCAAACGCGAGGTCAAACCTGATCCAGACAGGTGCCTACCCGTTCGATAGCGTTGTGCAATTCGAGCTGACGATGGCGAACCCAGCTGAGTTTGGCTTGCATCTGCGGATACCGGCGTGGACGAGCGGGGCCTCGGTGACGGTGAACGGCAAGCGCCAGGCAATGCATCTGAGGCCGGGAAGTTTTGCGGCGCTGCGTCGGCAGTGGAAGTCAGGCGACCGGATCGAACTCGAGTTGCCCATGACGACTCGGCTGGAGGCGATCGACGCGCAACATCCGGAAACGGTCGCTCTGATGAACGGGCCTCTGGTGCTGTTCGCAATCACCAACACCGCCCCGGAGGCGACGCGGAAGCAGTTGCTGGCCGCCAAGCGCAATGGAGCGCAGCGATGGCAAGTGGAGACGGCGGGTGGTCCTATGACGATGCTGCCGTTCACCGAGATTGGTGACGAGGGGTACTCGACCTACCTCAGGGTCACATAGCCGACCAACGGCCCTTGGTTCTTCGTGGCACGTGGGCCGAACTTGTCATATCATGCTTCGTCTATGACCGCCCGTGCTGCTAATCCCACCGCTAAGTCTGTCGTTCTCGACAATGTGTTCGACGAGTTGAGGGCCATTTTGCTCCGGCACGCAGGCCCGTTTAGCGAGCACGAGGGCCTGGTAAGAAACAAACGCGATTACCACCTCAAGCTGGTGAAACCTCTGATAATCGACGGCCGCAAGAAAGATGAACTATGGTTTGCCAGCATCATTATGCAAAAAGATTCGGTTGGGTTCTACTTGACGCCGCTATCCTGCTGCGATGACGTGAAGGCCAAGCTGTCACCTGCTCTGCTGAAGCATCTGGATGGAAAGACCTGCTTGCACATGAAGGCGCTGACGCCGGAGTTGAAGAAAGACGTGGACGCGGCGCTAAAGATTGCGATGGCGGCGTACAAGAAGAGAAAGTGGCTGTGAGTTAGCAGCGAAACTTGTGGTCGAGCATTTACGTATTATTCACGATTTCACGTGTCAATATTAGCGGTCTGCCCTTGTTGCCGCCTCGCGACTTGCACTACCATTAGTCCGCAGTCGACCGTGTAACACCTCGAGTGTCACGACTCGGGACGATTCGTCATCCCTAGAACTCACCGAGTCAGCAGCCGTTGCCAAACAAGAAAGGTCAATCAATGCCAGAACAAGCGCCCCAGAGCCCGAGCATCGTGGTGGAAGATGATCGCACCGGGACGAGCGTAACAACTCTGAAGCAGGCCATCCTCGATAACCTTTATTACATCGCGGCGAAAATGCCGGAGAATGCTACGGACATTGACTACTTCACGGCAGTTGCCTGCACGGTCCGCGACCGCATGTTGGCGCAGTGGATGACCACACTCGAGAGCTACTCGCGTGAAGACCTGCGCGTGGTTTGCTATCTTTCCGCGGAATTCCTGATGGGACCTTATCTTGCCAACAACATTCTGAACCTCGGGTTGACGGATTCCTTCCGGCAGGCGGCGAAAGAGCTGGGCCTTGACCTAGACCGAATTATCGAGCAGGAGAGCGAGCCCGGCCTCGGGAATGGAGGACTTGGCCGGCTGGCTGCGTGCTACCTCGATTCACTCGCCACTTTGGGAGTCCGGGCAATCGGCTATGGAATCCGCTATGAATTCGGAATGTTTCACCAGCAGATTCGCGATGGCTGGCAAGTCGAGATGACCGATTACTGGCTGCGATACGGCAATCCCTGGGAGATTCGGCGGCCACAGGCTGCCGTGGATGTCGGTTTCGCCGGCCATACCGAGCCATACAAGGATGCGCAGGGCAACGATCGTGTTCGCTGGGTTCCGCGCTCCGTGGTTAGGGGAATTCCCTATGACACGCCGATCGTGGGGTATCACTCGGGTGTGGTCAATGACCTGCGGCTCTGGAAGTCGGAAGCCACCGAATCTTTCTACTTCGAGCGCTTCAATAGCGGCGACTATCAAGGCGCTGTCGCGGAGAAAGTGTTCGCCGAAAACATAACCAAGGTTCTGTATCCCAATGACGAAGAAATTGAGGGCAAAGAGCTGCGGTTACAGCAACAGTATTTCTTCACTTCCTGTTCCCTGCAGGACATGGTCCGCTTTCAGCATCGTTTTGGATGCGCGATGGAAACGTTTCAGAGCGAGTGGGCAATCCAACTCAATGACACGCATCCGTCGATCGGCGTCGCCGAGCTCATGCGATTGCTGCTGGACGACCACGGCATGGGTTGGGACCAGGCGTGGTCAATCACTACCAGCACTTTCAGCTTTACCAATCACACGTTGCTGCCGGAGGCGCTTGAACGCTGGCCCCTGCCACTGTTCGCTTCGCTGTTGCCGCGGCACCTGGAGATCATCTACGAGATCAATGCGCGGTTTCTGCAGGAAGTCCGCGAGCGTTTCCCTGGCGATGAGGCCAGAGTTGCCCGCATGTCGATCATCGACGAGAATGACCAGAAATACGTTCGCATGGCCTATCTCGCCTGTGTCGGAAGCCACAAGGTCAATGGAGTGGCCGAACTCCATACTCAATTGATAAAGCAAGAGCTGTTCCACGACTTCTACGAGATGTGGCCGGAGAAGTTTGTCAACATAACCAATGGGGTCACGCCCCGGCGATGGCTGGCCGTAAGCAATCCCGAACAATCAGCTTTGATGACCAGCAAGATCGGCGATGGCTGGATCGGGGACCTTGACGAGTTGAGGCGACTCGAAGTCTTGGCCGACGATTCCGCCTTCCGCGCCCAGTGGCGCAAAGTCCAATACGACGGCAAGGTGAGGCTGTCGAACTACATTCTTAAGGATACCGGTGTCACCGTCGATCCCGCTTCCATGTTCGATGCGCAGGTCAAGCGCATTCATGAGTACAAGCGGCAACACCTCAACGTGCTTCACATTCTGACGCTGTACCACCGGCTCAAGAACAATCCCAATCTTGACATCGCCCCGCGGACCTTCCTGTTTGGCGGAAAAGCTGCGCCCGGATACGTTATGGCCAAGCTGATTATCAAGTTCATCAATGCGGTCGGCGAGGTCATTAACAACGACCCCGACGTGAAACACCGGTTAAAGGTAGTTTTTCTGCCCGACTATAGCGTGAGTTTTGGCCAGCGGGTCTATCCTGCAGCGGATCTCAGCGAGCAGATTTCGACGGCGGGGAAAGAAGCGTCTGGTACGGGCAACATGAAGTTTGCCATGAACGGGGCCCTCACCATCGGTACTCTGGACGGAGCGAATATCGAGATCCGGGAGGCAGTCGGCGCGGAGAAGTTCTTCCTCTTTGGACTGACCGCCGACCAGGTTCAAGCGACCCTGGCCGCTGGATATCATCCCTGGGACATTTACCATTCAAACGACGGACTTCGTGAGGTAATCGATAGCGTAGCCTCAGGTCAGTTCTCTCACGGCGATCAAGAACTTTTCCGCCCGTTGCTCGATTCCCTGTTGCAGCACGATACCTACCTTCTGTTCGCCGACTATCAGTCTTACATCGACTGCCAGGATCAAGTTGCGCAGGCGTATCTCGATCAAGAGAAATGGTCACGCGCGTCGATCCTCAATGCTTCCCGGATGGGAAAGTTCTCGTCCGATCGATCCATCACCGAGTACTGCGAAGGTATTTGGAACGTCGCCGTGAAAGCTGGATCGGCACCAAAGCCCTTGCCATAGGCCAGCCGCAGCAGCTTAGCTTCTGGCCGCGACAAAACGTGACGCCCCAACCATGAGCTCGTTACTTTCGTGCCAGGTTGGCGGCAATGTCTCCGGCAATCGGAACCATGAATCGCTCACCCTGGTACGCCTTGATCATGCACATGATCCACAGGACAAGCGAGACCAATCCGATCACGCTTAGCAGCATCCATCCGATGCCGAAGCCGGCGAAGTGGCCGACGCCCCCGAAGGCCCAGCCCAGTCCGAACATCATGCCCAGCACGATGCGGATGATGTGCAGCCCCCCAAAGGTAACGATGGATTGGGCGGCGTGGAAGCGCACATAGGGGCGGCTGTCGATCAAATAAAAGATGATGCCGGTCAGCCAGCCGAGCACGTAGCTCAGGGTGGCGGCAACGTTCTCCGAAAGGCCGGCCGTGGCTGGCTGATACGGCGGCGTGGCGGGCCGAAACCCGGTGCCGGGCTGGGGCGCTACTTGCGGCTGGCCGCAACTCTGGCAAAACTGCGCTGTGTCTGGTAATTCGCCGCCGCACTTCGTGCAATGAGCCATACCTGCCTCCTATTTCGTCAGAGGCATGATAAGCCAGTTTGAAGGCGGGCGGTGGACCAATTTGCGATCCGACTCTGCGTGTATCCAAAAGAGGAAGGGCACGGAATTGCTCCGTGCCCTTCGTGTTGGTGGGGGGGAGAGGATACTAGGCGCCGCTGCTTGCGTGAAGCACGCGGAAGGTACTGCCGCCGTTACCCCATACCAACACCATTGCGTCCTGTCCTTGGGGGACATTGGCGAGGGCCTTCTGGACATCGGAAGCACTCTGCGTCGGACGACGGTTCACGCTGACGATGACCTCTCCGGGTTGGAGACCAGCTTCTTCGGCGGGGCTGCCGGGCTGAACGCGCTGGATAACCGCTCCCTGCAGGTCTTTCGGTGCCTGCAGTTGCTCGCGAACATCCGGAGTAAGGTCAGAGATTCCTACTCCCCAACGCGGCTTGCCGTTGTCGTTGTTCGCGGAGAGATCCTCTTTCCTGTCGCGGCTGCCCAGCTCTTCGAGGGTGACGGGCACGTTGACGCTCTTGCCGTCGCGCATCACTTCGAGCGCAACTTTGGTTCCCGGACGCTTCTGCCCAACTTCCATCTGAAGTTGTCCGGCATCCGTGACCTTCTTGCCATCGAGATCGGTGACCACGTCTCCGACTTTCAGGCCGGCCTTGGCTCCAGGCGAGTCGGGCTGGACTTCGGTGATGACCGCACCATTGGCGTCCTTCATGTCGAAGAACTTGGAATTCTCAGGCGTCACGTCGGTGATGCCTACCCCAATGTAGGAGTGGCTGACCTTGCCGTAACGCACCAGCGAGTCAACTGTGGGCTGAACGATCTGCGTGGGAATGGCGAAGCCCATGCCCGAGAAGGTGCCCGAGGGCGAGATGAGGAAGGTGTTGATGCCAATCACTTCGCCGTGTGCATTGACCAGCGGGCCGCCGGAGTTGCCGGGGTTGATCGCGGCATCGGTCTGAATGAACTGGCCAGGCTTACGGGCATCATCGGAGTACGGGTTGGGACGGTTCAGGGCGCTGACGATTCCACGGGTAACGGTAAAGCGGAATCCGAAAGGATTGCCGAAGGCCAGCACAGTCTGTCCAGGTTGCAACTTGGACGAGTCGCCCAGCGGAATGTTGGGGAAGTTGCTGCCCTCGATCTTGATGACGGCAAGATCGGTAAGCGGATCGTTGCCGATCAGTTTGGCCGACAGAATACGGCGATCGCTCAGCGTGACCTTGATGTCGGTCGCGCCGTCAACCACGTGGTTGTTGGTGATGATGTAGCCGTCGGGGGAGATGATGACTCCGCTGCCGATGCCGTGCTGAAACTGCGGCTGCTGCGGCATCGTCTGGCCGCGTCCGCCGAACTGGCGCTCGAAGAACTGCTGCACGTCGTCGGGCAGACCTTCGGGCATGCCCTGCTGCATCATCATCGCCTTCTGATTCACTTTGGCGGTGACGGCGACGTTGACGATCGCCGGGGTGACGCGAGCCGCGACGGTCTCCATCGCCTGGTCAAGCGAAAGCAGCGGGGCGATCTTGCTGTCGTCGAGCGGCGCGGCGTTGGAGGTGGCTGCGGCGCGCGCTATGGTGGGTTGGAGGAAGTGATAACCGCCGAGACCGGCGATCATGGCGAGGGCCAGGGCTGCGGCTCCAATGCGGCGCTTGGTGGTTTGGGTGGAAAACGTGTTCATACTTTGCTTGCTCCTATATTGTGTGTTCGCGTGTTTCTGTTTTGTCTGTCGTTGCTGCCTGACCATTTGCAACTAATGAATTAGTTAGTGAAGTGGTGGTTGTGCCCTTGCGGGCTGAAAACTGGACTAAATCTGTTTGGGAACGCCTCCGGTGATGAGACGCTGTTGCGCCTGGGTCAAGTGGACGATGGTGAGATGCCAGAAGATCGGGCCGTCTACACCGAGTTGCTCACCTTGCATAACGACCAGCACAGCAGACGGAGCCGCGGTGTTCTGCACCGTCGTGAAATTCGACAGAACCATCATGGGCGGCGCGGCAATCCCATCTTCGATGAACCGTTGTTTAGCTCTGCGCTGCGCGAACACAACCTGCGGCTTCGGTGTATCCCGACGCGATATGCGGAAACGAGTCGCAGAAGTCGCGCGGGCGACTCCGTTCACGTGCTGAGCATTTGCAACGAAGCTAACATTCACAGGGTGGAACCGAGCAGCTGTCGGCTGTGAGACTGCTGCGTTGGCATTCACGGCAGATGCATTTATCTCTGATCCGTTGTTGGCGAATGCGAACAGGTGTGGCCCGCGGGAAACACTGTACACGCCAACGATTCCGGCAACCGCCATCAGTACCACGGCAGGTTTCCACACTCGACCACTTCCCGCGCGGTCCTTGCGGAGGATCTCGACAATGCGCATTTTCAACTGCTGAACATGGCTAACGGCGGCCTGTGCCAACTGGACTCCGCGGCGGAGGAAGCTCTTTTCGGCCAGGCCGATTAGCGATTCCGCGTAGGCGCGTGGGCTGAAGTTGGCGGCCAAAACGGCGTCGTCGCAAGCCATCTCGCGCTCCAGCGAGAGTCGGCTCTCGATGAACCAGACAGCGGGATGAAAGAAGAAGACTGCCTTCACGATTTTCTGGGCAAGATTGGTCCAGTCATCCCAGCGGCGGAGATGTGCCAGCTCGTGCCGCAGGATGGCTTCGAGTTCAGTGGCAGGGATCTCTTGCAGCGCCCAAGCCGGAAAGACCACGACGGGGCGAAAATATCCAACAGCCGCAGGAACGCGGACCGCGTTGGAGCAGCACAAGGTAATGCGCCGGTGCGCCTGAGCTTCGGCGATGCGCTCTCGCAATCTTGGCTCGAGTTGGCTGAGATCGATCGGGGCGCAGGTGGAGCGCAAATGCTGCAACCGGTAGAGGCTAATCCCGACCCGAAGCAATCCGAATGTCGTGCCGATGATCCACGCCACAAACAGGTAATAAGCAACGGATGCGGGCAAAGCCACGGCACTTCGAGAAGCACTCGATAGAGCGTGTCCGGCTCCCACGTGGTAAAACCAGGGTAGGATTGCAATCGCGACCAACGCGGAAAACCACACCGCGAAACGCGTGCCCGAACCGCGGCGGCCGAACATCTCCGTCACTGTCCAAGCCAAAATGGCAATCGCGAGTCCCGCAAGCAAACTGTTGAGGATGCCGTCGGTGGCGACTTCAGCTACCGCTTGCAGGTTTTGAGGCGCAATCAGCATGTTTACCGGCTACTCCCTATCCTTCAAGTATTGCTTTAACCGTTGCAGTTCATCCGCATTCAGGCCAGAGTCTTCCAGGATATTCAGAACCAGCAACTCATGGGAATCGCGGAACAACCGCTGCACCAGGTGGCGGACTTCGGAACGGGTAGCATCGGAGCGCTCAACCACCGGGGCGTAGACATGCGCGCGACCATCCTTGGCGTGGGCCACGTATCCCTTTTTTTCCAGAATGCGGATAGTGGTGAGGACCGAGTTGTACGCCAGCATTTTTTCGCCGGGGAGGGCGTCCAAAACCTGCTGAACGGTCGATGCGCCGCGCTGCCACAGCACTTCCATCAAGCGCAACTCAGCTTCAGTCAGGGTCGCAGATCGTTTCGGAGGCACTTAGCCGTTGCTCCCATAAAAAGTCATACGGAACCTTAGACGGGGGTTAGTTGAAAAGGTAACTAATGCATTAGTTGTTGGATGGCAGGGCGGAAGAAGGTGGGTTGGGTCGAAGCACGTGCCGGCCCCGGACTCCGGAAATCTCTGCAAATTCAGCAGATACGAACTAGAATCTCGCTGGTGGGTTGGCGAAGCTCACGGTGGGTGTTCGCCAAGCGGGGAAAAGATTGAAAACCAGCATCTTCGAAATTTTTAAGATCGGAATCGGGCCGTCAAGCTCGCACACGGTCGGCCCAATGCGGGCAGCCCGCCGATTTGGACTGGATTTGCAAGATCGACAATTGCTCGGTGTCGTGGCACGGGTACGGGTCGAATTGTTTGGATCGCTGGCCCTGACCGGCCACGGCCACCAGACGGACCGGGCCGTGCTGCTCGGGCTCTCTGGGGAGGAGCCGGAGAAGGTCGATCCGGCGAGAATCGATGAAAAAGTTGGGACAATTCGGCAGCAGCACGCGCTTCGACTTTTGAATTCGGTAGAGATTCCCTTCCACGAAGATCGGGACCTGCTGTTCCTCAAGACCCAGATGTTGCCGGGGCACTCCAATGGCATGCGTTATACGGCTTTCGCCAATTCCGGGGCCGAGTTGTATTCAGCCGTCTTCTACTCAGTGGGAGGCGGATTCATCGCACGTGAGGGAGAAGATGCGGGGCATTCAGCGCTGAAAGCTGTTCCCTTCCCGTTTTCGAGTGCCGATCAGTTGCTGGAAATTGGCGATAAGCAAAAGATGGCGATCTGGCAGATCGTGCTGGAGAACGAGAAGACTTGGCGCGATGTCTCGCAAATTCGCGGTGACCTCGGGCGCATCTGGGAAGTAATGAAAGCTTGCGTGCAACGTGGGCTGGAGACCGAAGGTATTCTGCCCGGCGGACTAAGTGTGCGACGGCGCGCTCCGCGATTGGCACGCAAGCTTTGTGAACAAAGCACCGATCCGCTGGCGCCGATGGACTGGGTCAACGTCTACGCCATGGCAGTGAATGAGGAAAACGCGGCGGGTGGGCGAGTGGTCACCGCTCCCACGAATGGAGCGGCCGGAATTATTCCAGCAGTTGCCCATTACTACCAGCGGTTTGTCGAGGGCGCCTCGGACGAGGGATTGTTTCGCTATTTCCTGACGGCGGGGGCGATCGGCATACTTTATAAGGAGAATGCATCGATCTCAGGCGCAGAGGTGGGATGCCAGGGCGAGGTGGGTGTCGCGTGCTCGATGGCGGCAGGCGGACTGGTCGCCGCT
>Ga0209040_10002159_pt1 | contig 15526 bp, 14 predicted proteins | sample BogFormECP12_OM3_FD_188240 | JGI IMG/M metagenome (GOLD analysis project Ga0209040, IMG submission 188240) | Bog forest soil microbial communities from Calvert Island, British Columbia, Canada - ECP12_OM3 (SPAdes) (version 2) | ecosystem: Environmental > Aquatic > Freshwater > Wetlands > Bog ...
AGCAGCGATAGCGATCGCCAGCATAGTCGTAACCATTTTAGCTTGGTTCTTTCCTCGTCATTAACGGTTTCGGCGGCCTACCCCGCTTTTTCGGACTCGCGTCAACCGCAGGCTTAACATCATTAGGCTTGTGCGGCGTCGGCAGGGTTGCTGCCATGCGGCGTAGCACAGCGTCGCGAAGGCGCGTTGTCTCCTCGGTGCTACGTTCATCATCCTGCTTGGCCATGGAACAAAAGGTTCCCTATGAAACGTCCGACAACACGTAAGGCACCACTCTCACTCTCCGCGAGAGATATCAAACACGATGTTTCTACTAAGCAGCTCGCTGCAATAGGCGCAATCACCCTCGCGTTCAATGACCTCGAATCTTGCATAGAGTTAATGCTTTGCGCGGGGGCAAACATTCAAGACTGGCTATTTGTTGAAGTAAGTAGCAGAATCAATGGCCTAGAGGGCAAGACAGCAATTATAAAATACGTCATTGACCAAGTCGTGAAAAACAACAACGATATCATAGAATTGAAGGAAAGCGTAGGACGGTTCGCTGAGTTCAAGGGATACCGCGATGCAATTATCCATGCACGGGTTCTCAGCGCTGCGCTTGGAATAGGGATAAGTGCAGAGCGGCGCGCGGCTAAGGCTGAGGTCCTTTTGAGAGCTGATGCTTTAGAGACATTTTATAGCCATATACTGGCACTGCAGAAAGAACTTCTATCTGCAACTGAATTCTTGACTTCGATTATGGCTCGCAACTTACTCGCAAATAGCGATCCAAACATACCGTCAGCCGAACAAGAAATTCTAGATCGTCGCGTTCGATTCCAGGAGACTCGTAATTCACGACACTTGCTAACGCCAATGCCAAAATTTCCGACGGAATCCGAATTGCGTGAAGAGGAGAGCCAAGTTCTCGAAGAACTGCAAGCGCGGCGTGCGGGTTGGTATCGGCAATTTCAAGAACCTCCGCAATGGTATGATCCTCTGCCGCAGAGGAATAGCTCTCTGTTCGGTTTGATCGCGCCCTTCTTTCCTCGCCCTCCCGAAGAAGGCAAGGAATAAAGTCGGGCGCGCCAGCCGCCTCGCCTGAGACGACGGACAAATCATGGTTTGCGGACGCAGTGTTTGTCAAGTGCATAGTTGCCAAGTTTTGCGCGGAGCGCGCGCCTCACGGATAGCCGTGCGAGAAAATATCCATCGCGGCGAAGCCGGCGAGATCGAGGCGCACCCGGTGGGGCAGAAACGCGAAGGCCGCGCGGGCCAAGTGGTCGCGCCCCTCGCGGACGAGCATGGCGTCGAGCTTCTCGCGTAGCCCATGCAGATAGAGGACGTCGGAAGCCGCATAGGCGAGCTGCGCCTCGGTCAAAGTCTCCGCCCCCCAGTTGGACGATTGCTGCTGTTTTGAAAGCTCAACGCCGAGCAGTTCGCGGGTGAGGTCTTTGAGGCTGTGCCGGTCGGTGTAGGTGCGCGCCAGCTTCGAGGCGATCTTGGTGCAATAGACCGGCTCGGGCATGACCCCGAACGTGTGCCGAAGCACGGCCATGTCGAAGCGGCCGAAGTGAAAGAGTTTGAGGACGTTCGGGTCCGCGAGCAGGCTTTCGAGATTGGGCGCGCGCGTCTGCCCCGGCGCGATCTGGATCACGTCCGCGTCGCCGTCGCCGCGCGAGAGTTGGACGACGCAGAGCCGGTCGCGCCCGATCTCGAGCCCGAGCGTTTCCGTGTCGATCGCCACCGCGTCGCCGGAAAGCCCGTCGGAGGGAAGGTCGTGGCGGTGGAAGCGGACCGGCATTCACGCTCGCGTTGCTGTTGATGCAACGGCTTATCCACCGCCGCGAGCAGCAATGGCAACCGCTTTCGCGGCCTCCGTCGACTCGGACTCGCGCGAGCGCGGGCTTTGGCTGGCGATTCGCCGCCTAGGCCGCGGTCGCCCCGGGGGTCGGAGGCAAGTTTGAGACGGCGGCGCAAAACACGTAGCCGACGCCTCTGGCCGATCTGATCAAGCGCGAACGGGCGTTCGCGTCGATCTTCTTGCGCAGGCGGGCAACCAGCGTGTCGATTGATCGGTCGAAATAGGCGCACTCTCGTCCGCGCAGCAGGCCCGCGATCGTCGACCGCGCCAACGCCTCCCCCGGGCGGCGCAGGAAGGCCATCAGCAACGCATATTCGGAGGACGTCAAGTGCACCGGCCGCCCCTTGGGGTCGGTGAGTTCGCGGGTCAGCGTGTCGAAGATCCACCCGGCGAAACCATAGCGGGCGTTGGCGGCCCCAGCGAAGCCGGCGTCCGGCGAGACGACGATCTCCACTTCGCCCAAACGAATTGCGGATTGAATCGTAGCGAGATCGACGTTGTCGCCGCCGAGAACGAAAAGACGCATCAACGGTTCTGTCACCCTAAGCCCCCTTCAGGATGATTGATGCGCCCATCTTGAATCCCTGTTGATAACGATGTCAACTGCTCACGTTGGATGAGCCGCTCAATATTTCACAGAAACTTTTGCCACGCGCGCGGTAAGAAAAACCGGCGATCTAATTAGCTATTTCGCCAAACGGCAAAAGTAGGCGCGGTCGGCTCGCGATCGGAGTCCAAAACAAATAGTAGTCTGCCGCCTTTTGCTTGGCTTTACGCACTATCAGCCGCGACGCCCGCTGGTTTCCCCATCGCGCCGTGGATATGTTCGTCGGTTAAGAAGCGTCGACAATTATTGTAGAATACCCGCCGCCGCTCAGCGAATCGGGCCCAAAAGACTTCAGCTCATGCGCAGCATTCCGATTGACGTGCTCAGAGCCTTTGTGGCCGTGGTCGAAACAGGCGGCTTCACCCGCGCCGGAGAAGCGCTGGGCCGCCCGCAGCCGACGATCAGCCTGCAGGTGAAGCGGCTCGAGGAGCTGCTCGACGCGCCTTTGTTTGAGAAGGACACGCGCTTGGAGCTGACGGGCGTTGGCGCAGTCTGCTTTGACTACGGGAAACGATTGCTTCGTCTTCATGACGACCTGCTTGACGAGGTCTCGCGGCGAAACTCGCCCGGCTCTTCGCTTCGGGTCGGATTGCCGAGCGAACTTGTACGGCTCACTCCGCGCCTCAGTCGATTGCGAGACGCTGCGCGACCCGGAGCAAGCATCGAGGTGACAACCGGCGCTTCCGAGTCGCTCGCGGCCGCGTTCAATCACAAAGCGTTGGACATCGCCTTCGTCATCGGGCGGGACGAGGAAGCGAATGGGGCGCTGAAGTGGCTCATGAAGTTGCGCTGGTACGGAGGAAATTCGCTCCCGCTGGCGGCGGAGCGGCCCCTGCCGTTGGCGGTTCCGCCGCCGAAGTCGGCGTTGCACGAGGCCGCCGTCGCGGCGTTGCGCGAACACAAACTCAAGTTCAATGTTGTCTTCACTAGCGCGGATTGCACGACGCTCGCGGCCGCGGCTTGCGCGGGCCTCGGGTTGACGCCGCTGATCGAGGGTCTGGCGCCGGATGGACTGCGGCCGTGCGCCGACGAAAGTCTTCCGCCTCTGCCGCCGGTTACCCTTTCGCTTCTCGCGCGTTCGAAGGTCCTTATTGAGGCGGGACGCCAGTGGGCGGCGGAGGTTATGGAGACGCTTCAGCCGCTCTGAGGCCGAGGCTCCGTCGCATTTCGTTGCAATTCGTCACACAATACAACCACTCTCTCTGGCAAGGTTGTGGCGCGCCAATTTTGGCATCTATCGGGATCCAAAATGAGCAAAACGCCAAAACCACGACGGATTCTACGACAAGCCGACGGTCCGAACGATGACGGGTTAGAACTGGCGCTCTTGGCCGAGTTCATGGCCCATGATTCGGTCGCCTCGCTTGCACGGGCCATCGCGAACCGCTTGGGCGGGAAGGCGCGGGCCGAGGATTTGATGTCTTGCGCGAATCTGCGCCCTGGTTACGAGCGCCGACGCTCCTTCCCGGATTAACGAGAACGCAGACATTTTCGCTCAGTCTCATTGGGTCCCCAAACCCGTTCGACGATGACTACAACGACCGCCGCCTATCTCGCCGTTGCGCAGAACCTTAGCCGCTACCAGGCGATGACGGCCGCCGAGCCGGCCGCAAAAACCGCGACGGCGTACTATCAGGCTAATATCGGCAAGGTCACGTCGATCCAGGATTTGGTGGGCAACTATCGCCTTTTGTCCTATGCGCTGAACGCATTCGGACTCGGCGACCAGATTAACGCTAAGGGCTTGATCATCAAGGTGTTAGAGGGCGGCGTCTCGGACCCGAACGCCCTCGCCAACACCCTGAAGGACACGCGCTGGAAAGCGTTTGCCACGGCCTTCGATTTTCTCGGCAGGGGCGCGGCTTCAGTCTCGTCCGCGAGCTCGGTGCAAGCCGTCGCGTCGAACTATGCGCAACAGCAGCTCGAGAGCGACCAGGGCGCGCAGAACGTCGGGGTCCAGCTCGCGCTCTATTTCCGCCGCGTCGCGCCGACGGTCACGAGCGAGTATGGCGTTCTCGCCGACCCCAATCTGCTCGAAGTCGCGCAGACGATCTTCGGCCTGTCGCCGGCGACCAGCGCCACCAATGTCGATGCTGCCGCGAATGCGTTGTCGAGGCTGATGCCGCTGGCCGATCTGCAGGACCCGAAGAAGCTCGAGCAGTTCACCGAGCGCTTCGCCGCAATGTACGACCTGACCTATGGACCGGGTTCCGGCGCGACCAGTTCGCTGACCGCGAACTCGGGCAATTCCGGCGGGGCGGAGTCGGCTGCATCATCGGTGATGGCGTCGATCATCAATTCGAACGGCGCTGTGATAGGCAAGTCGCTGAGCGCGTTCGTCGGCGCGCCGACGTCGATGTTCTCGACTGCACTCATGTCGAGCATTCTGCGCCTTCCGCTCGGCGGATAGCGCTTTACCCGAGCTCGAACGCCTCTTCGCCGCCCGAAGAATGTCGTAGCAGCGATCCTTGAGCGCATCGCGGCCTGATCGCCAGATGGCCGACGGCCAATCCCGGCAGGTGGACGCCGACCGAGAGCGCCGCGCCGTCAGCCCTATCGGGCGCCAGCTGCCCGCAGGTCTCGTTGATTCGAACCGCTGCGCGTTTCGGCAAGCCGACGTCGCGCCCGAGGATGAGGCGGAGCCCAGCGATCGACCGGTCGCATATCCGGCGCTCGCGGACGAAACGGTAGGCGGCGTCGAGAAGCTTTGCCGAGCTGAGCCGCGTTCGACGAGAGGCGGCGGCAGCGCGGACGGCGTCCGGCGACTCCCAATACGCGACTTCCCCGCGCTGGGCGAGAGCCGCGCCGAGCGCGCGCGCCTGGGCCGGCCTCGTCCGCCAATCCGCTCGCTTCACGCCGTGCAAGACGGGAGCGGGGTCCCGCCTGCGCCGATTCGGTGTCCGGCCGACATCCTTTAGCACTGCGTTAACCATTTGCATAATACATATAACCATAAGACAACATCATTATGTCTAGGCCATAGCCAAGTTAGCTGTCTACGCACGTTTTATCAAACTGAGATTGCCGTTTGCGTAAACAATCACTGAGAAAAAAGAGACGTAGTTTAAGTTATTTCGCGTATAAGGTTGAGTATAAGTAGAGTGCGTTCTTGAGTTCCTCAGCGTCCGCGTACCGGTGGCGTCTCAGCCGATGGCTTGGAGCTTAAGCATGTACATCATAATCGACGATCGCGACACGGTGACCGGAGGCTACGCGACGAGTCTCGACCGCGAGGGCGTATCCTCCGCCGGCATCGAGGCGGCGGAGTTCCGCGACTGGATCGAGAAGACGAGCGAAGCCGACATGCACGCCGTCGAGGCGTTCCTCATCGGCGACTGCCGCGAGCGAGAGTCGTTGCCGCGGCTGATTCGGGAGCGGTCGAACGCGCCGGTGCTCTGCCTCAACGAACGCCAATCGCTCGACGACACGCTCGGCCTGTTCGCTGCCGGCGTCGACGACGTCGTGCGCAAGCCTGTGCATGTTCGGGAGATCCTGGCGCGCGTCGGCGCGATCAACCGACGGGTGTTTGGCGAGAAGGGCGGCGTGGCGATTGGCGAGTTGCGCGTATATTTCGACGGGCGCGAGCCCGAGGTGAACGGCGAACCATTTCCGCTTCCGCGCCGCGAGCGACGCATTCTCGAGTTTCTGCTGCGCTGCCGCGGTCGGCGGGTGACGAAAACGCAGATCTTCAACGCCGTCTACGGGCTCTTCGACGAGAACGTCGACGAAAACGTCATCGAGAGCCACATCAGCAAGCTTCGCAAGAAACTGAAGCATCGGCTGGGCTTCGATCCCATCGATTCGAAGCGGTTCCTCGGCTACTGCATCGAGAAGTAGTCGTCCGGCGCCGAGACTCCGATCTTTTGGGTCTTAGGAAGTCAGGCCGCCCCTGAGGGCGGCCTGCTTTTTGGTCGTCGGACGGCGACCGGGTCAGCCGAACAGCTTCAGGATCAGCTGCGCGTTCTGGTTGGCGACTGACAGCGACTGGATGCCGAGCTGCTGCTGGGTCTGAAGCGCCTGCAATCTGGTCGACGCCTGGTTCATGTCGGCATCGACAAGTCCCGACACGCCGTTGGCGTAGTTGGTCATCAGGTTGGTGTTGAAGTTCGACGCGGCGGTCATACGGTCCTGCGTCGCGCCGATCAATGCCGAGTAGTTGGTGACGGAAGCGAGCGCTTGGTTGACGGCGGTGAGGCCGAGCGCCGCGGTGACGCCGCCTTGACCGATCTGGAACGTGCTGACCGGCCCCGCGCCGCCGGTCAGGTCGATGCCGCTCTGAGTGAGCAGGTTCGACGTCCCGGAGGTCTGCGTCGTCGTCGTTACGGCGAGCGAAGCCGCATTGGCGAGCGTCAGCGAAGAGTCGTTGGCCGAATTGTTCCCGTTGGCGTCGAGCGCGGTGTAGGTCGTCGTCGTTGTGTTGCCGTACAGATCCATCGACTGGACGCTGACCCCCAGCGGCTGCCCCGAAGCGGAGGCAGTTATGACGTCGGTGCCGTACGACAGGGTCGCCGTGTTTGGGGTGAGCGAGGCGATCTGCGTGATCGTGGCCGGGTCGGTGATGGTGGACGTCGAGGTCGTCGTGGTCGGCGTCGAGCTCGCGCCCCCCGTCAAGGCCTGCGCCGCGAAGGCGATGATGTTCACCGATCCGCCGGTTGAGGTCGCGTTGAAGCCCGAGACGAAGTTGAGCGTGTTCTGGCTGCCATTGAGGACGTTCAGGCCGTTGAACGACGCGCCGTTGACGGAGTCGGTGAGCTGCTTGCTGAGCGAGGCGAGAGACGTGTTGATGTTGCCGATGTTCGCGCCGGGGTTCTGCGCCTGAGTGAGCGCGGTCTCCATCGTGTTCAGCGTCGAGATGACCGAGTTGATCGCCGACGTTGCGGTCGCCATCACCGACTGTCCTTCCGACATGGCGTCGTTGGAAGCGCTCACCATTCCCTTGTCGGCGGTGAGCTGGGTGGCGATCGCCCAGTAGGACGAATTGTCGGCCGCGCTGGCGACCTTGAGGCCTGTCGAGACCTGGTTCTGCACGGTCGCGAGGGATTGCTGTGTCATCTCGAGCGCCTGCAAGGCGCTGAGGGCCGCGGAATTGTTAAGTATCGAGCTCATGAGGGCGCTCCGGTGAATGTCGCGTGATTTTGCGGTACATTTCGGATTCGCACCGAGACGACGAACCGGCTTGCATGCCCTTGGGCTTCTTAAGGCGCCCTATCGTCGTATGCTCCGGCCCGCGCTCTATTGTGGAGCGCTCGCCAGCGACGTTAGTACTAACCGCAAGCGGCTAATGGCGCGTTAATCCGCTTGCTCGCATTTGAACGGAGTGCCGCGCTCAATCCCGGCGCAAGCTCCCGACGCAACAATCTCTCGTCATCCGTGTACGGGCCAGAGATTGCCGAATTTCCTTGCCGCGGTCGAACGGCTGTGGACCAACCTTAAAGGCCTCGGCGTCAGGCGCCTCAGCGCTCTGGCGGGAATCGGCGTCGCCGTTTTCGTCGCGACAGCGCTCGCCGGCTGGTGGCTGAGCCGACCGGCGATGGAGACGCTCTATTCCGGTCTCGATCGCGACGACGTCGCCGCTATCGGCGCGGCGTTGCGGGAAGCCGGCATCCCTTTCGACGTTAATGCTGAGAGCACGATCGTTCTCGCCGCGCCGGGCCAGGCCGCGGCGGCTCGCATGGCGCTTGCCGAAAGGGGCCTTCCGCGCGGGGGCGCAGTAGGGAACGAGCTCTTCGACAGGCTGGGGTCGCTCGGGCTCACCTCGTTCATGCAGGACGTAACGCGTTTGAGGGCGCTCGAGGGCGAGCTCGCGCGAACGATCCAGATGATGCGCGCGGTGAAGGCGGCGCGGGTGCATATCGTGCTCGCGGACGAAGGATCGTTTCGCCGCGAGCGTCAGCCCTCCTCTGCTTCTGTTGTCATCCGCACAGACGGCGGCGACGACGCCTCGACCGGCCGCGCGATCCGCCATCTCGTCGCGGCCGCAGTGCCGGGCATAAAGATCGACGACGTGACGGTGCTCAACGTGGACGGCCGCCTCCTGGCTTCAGGCCCCGACTCGATCGAGAAGTCGCCCGACAACCTTCTCGCACTGGAAAGGGAAGTCTCGCAGGAGCTGCGCGAGAATGTGGCGCGGACGCTGACGCCTTACTTGAGCACGCGCAACTTCCAGATCTCCGTCGCAGCGCGCCTTAACGCCGACAAGACCCAGACGAGCGAGACGATTTACAACCCAGATCAGCGCGTCGAACGGTCGGTGCGAGTCACCAAGGAGCAGCAGAGCTCCCAGAACGCCGCAGGCTCGCAGCCTGCAGGGATCGAAGCCAATCTCCCGAAGAACGCGGCGAACGCGACAGAGTCGAAGCAATCCAACGACCAGACGCAGAAGCGCGAGGAGCTGACGAACTACGAGGTCTCCTCCAAGTCGGTCCAGACGACTCGCGCCGGCTTCGCCGTCGAGAAACTGTCGGTCGCCGTCCTGGTCAATCGAGCGGCGCTCACAGCGTCGGCCGGGGAGAAGCCCGCGCCTGAGGCGGTCGCCGAGAAGGTCAAGGAGATCGAGCTGCTGGTCTCGTCCGCCGCCGGTCTCGATCGGGTGCGTGGCGACATCGTGACAGTTTCGGTCGTCGATTTTGTCGATTCGGGCCGAGACCTAGAGCCGGCGCCTGGGCCGTCCATCCTCGAGATCCTGGCGCGTCAGATGGGCTCCATCGCCAACGCCGGCGCGGTCGTTCTGGTCGCAGCCATGATGATCTGGTTCGGCCTCAGACCGGGACTGAAGGCGCTGCTTGCGCCTCCGGCGCCGGCCGGCGCGCCCGCTTTGGCTACGGCTGCGGAGACCTCGGGCGAGCAGAAGCTTCTCATCGAAGCGCAGAGCGGGCGCGACGAGTTTCTGGAGGCGCTCCTCGCCCGTCGCGACAACGGTCCCGAGCGGAAGCTTCTAAAGCTCATCGACTTCGATGAGAGTCAGGCAGCCGCCATCCTCAAGCAGTGGACAAGAGAAGGAATTGAAGAATGAAGTCGGCATCCATCGCGAATCTTCTTGACCACATCGGGCCGCCGCCGAACGAAACGCGATCGCTGCGAGAAGCTGTTTCCGCGCTGCGGCCGCGCGTCCCGCCAAGATCGGAAGGTGAGACTCGGCAGAGGTCGGCCTTCGCCCCGCGGCCAGAATCCGGAGCTGCAGTCTTAAGCGAGCAATCTTTTCCTCGCCCGATCGTGGCGCGCAAGCCGACCTCGGCGAGCGCCCCCCAGCCGCCGTCGGCGACGACGCGCGAGGCCAATAGCGCGGAGGCGGTGGCGCGGAGACTGGCCGAGGCGCGCGGCCGCGAGGAAGGGCTTGCGGAAGGGCGAGCGCAAGCCGAGGAGCAGTTTTCACGCGAACTCGCGGCGCTTCGCGAACGGGCCGAGAATGAACGTCGGGAGTTTCGAGAAAGCGAGTATGCTCGGCTTGAGACGGCCATTCGCACGGGCCTCGGTCGCCTCTCGGAGGAAATCGCGGCGGCGGTCGCGCGCATTCTGACGCGCTTCCTTTCTGACCGGCTGGCCGCTCGGGCGGCGGACGAGTTGCGCGCCAGCATCGCCCGCATCTGCGCCGGCGGATCGTCCGGCGCCATCAAGGTCCGAGGCCCGGAGAGCCTGCTGCGCCTTTTGAAAGAGCGGGTCGCTGACCTTCCGGCCGACATCAGCTACACCCCTGACGGCGAAGTCGAAGTCGTCGTCGAGGTCGGGCCGACGGGCATCGCCACCGAACTGCGCGCCTGGTCGGAGCTCCTGGCTTCGTTTGCGGATCAAGCTTAGCCCGTGGCTGCGCAGCACCCGGAAATCCTCATCGTCCGGCGACGAAGCTCAACCGAAGACGAGCATCACGGCGGCGCCTGGAAAATCGCTTTCGCCGATTTCATGACGGCGATGATGGCGTTCTTCCTCGTGCTCTGGATCATCAGCGCTACTGACAAGAACACCAAAACCATCATCGCCCGCTATTTCAATCCGGTGAAGGTCGAGGAGCCGGCGAAAGGGCAAAAAGGCATCCGGGGGGTGCCGGAACTCGACGCGAATGCTCCTGGAAAAGAATCGGGGTCGGCGAACAAAGAGCAGTCCAGCAAGGAGAAGGTCGAGGAGCATCCTGCGCCGACCGGGCCAACCCGCGAGGGCTCGGAGCACAACGCCCCCAGGGAGGCAGGCGACGACCGTTCGCCATCCTCTGAACGCAAGGAGCCCCCCGACGCCGCGCGGCCGAGCCCCACGATGTCGGAGCAGGAGCTGTTCAGCGACCCGCGCGCCAACCTCGACAAGATCGCCGGGCCGCCGCCGTCGGGGCCGCAATTGGACGCATCCTTGACCCCGGAGGGGTTTGGTGCGGCCCGCGCGACTGCGGACGACGTCATCAGGGATCCGTTCCGTCCTCTCGGCGCGGACAGGCCTCAGGTTCTGCCCCCGGAGACTCTGGGGATCGCGGCGGAAAGGGACGCGGCGAAGACAGCCGAGCCTACGGTGGCGCCGGGGGCCAAACAGGCGGAGGCCAAGGCGATGGGAAAGCACGAACAGGGCAAGCCCGGCCAGCCCGAACCGACTCAGTCGAAGACGGAGGCGCCTGCCTCGCCGGAGGCGAAGGCCGCTGCGGCCGAGCAAGCGCCGGCAAAAGCCGAGCCGGCGCCGCCGACCGAGGTTCAGGCCGCCGCGCTCGAAACGCGGCGTCAAGCCGCCGCAAGGCTGCTCGCCGACGTCAAAGCGAAACTCGGCGCGGAAGCCGACGCCCTGCCTGGTCCGCGGCTCGAAGTGCAGTCGACCGAAGAGGGGATTCTCATCAGCCTCACCGACCGACAGAACTTCTCAATGTTCGCGATCGGCTCGGCGGAGCCGCAGCCGCGCATGGTGCGGATGATGGACGCCGTCGCTGCGACCCTCAAGACGACAAAGGGCGCGCTCGTGCTTCGCGGGCACACTGATGCGCATCCCTACCGCTCGCCCACCTATGACAACTGGCGCCTGTCGTCGGCGCGGGCGCAGATGGCCTATTACATGCTCAATCGCGCCGGAATCCCGGAGAAACGCGTCGAGCGCATCGAAGGCTTCGCCGACCATCGCCTGAAAGACCCGGCCCATCCCTTCGCCGCCGAGAACCGCCGGATCGAGATTCTTCTACGCGAGGCCTCGCCATGAGAGCGTTCGCCTTTGTCATTGCGCTCTCTCTGGCGACGGCCGCCGCCGCGCAGTCGGCGCCGCAAACGATCTCGGAATTGGCCGACGGATTGCAGCGCATCCAGGTCCGCATGGCGCAGGGGGACAAGACCGCCTACCCCGAGCAGCAGAAGCAGCTGAAGGCCATGGGCGCCGCGATCGCAGGCGCTGCGCCTAAGACCTGGACGAACGCGCGGGAAGCGGACGCGCTCGCCATCTACATTTTGAGCGGCGGGGCGCCGGCGGAACTGGCGGCGCTGCTCTCGGGCGACGCGATCGCGGAGTCCCGGCGCGCGCTGGCGCGCGGCGCGGCCGCCTATATCGCCGGCCATTCGGCCGAAGCCGCCGAGCTCCTGGGCAAGATCGATCCCACCGCGTTTCCGCCGCGGGACGCTGGGCAGGTCGCCTTCGCGCGTTCCGTCATCGCAACCAAGCGCGACCCCAAGGCGGCTGTCGCCTTCCTCGACTGGGCCAGGCTTATCGCGGCGGGGACTCTGGTCGAAGAGGCCGCATTGCGCCGCGAGATCGCGCTGCTCGCGGAGAGCCAAGACACGCCGCGGGCCGCGATGCTGATCCGGCAATACGCTGCGCGCTTCGCTACGTCGCTCTACGCTGCGGACTTTTTTCGCGACCTCGCCCGACTGGCCGCCGAGTTTAGTCTCGCGGACGAACCGACCGATTCGGAGCGGCTTGCGAAGGCGCTCTCGCCGCTCAACGCGGAAACCAAGCGCGTCTTCTGGCTCGCCCTCGCGAAGACCTTGACGATCAACGGCCGCCCGGGGCCGGCCGTGGCCGCCGCGAAGGAGGCCCTTCGATACGTTCGGGTAGACAGTGAAGAGGGCTGGCGCGTCCGCCTCTACCTCGGCGCGGGCAGGTTGCTGTCGGGCGAATACGCCGCCGCCGTCGCGGATCTGCAGGCCTTCCCGCCGGCGAAGCTGGACCGGTCCGACGCGGCGCTTCTGGCTTACATACGCGGCGTCGCGGCGCAGCTGCGCGCGGCGCCGGGTCCGGCGGCAATCGCCGCGCAAGGCGACGCGGCGGGCGGGGCCAAGGAGGCTGGGAGCGCGATCGGGCTGGCCGAGGAGGCGCTGAAGCGGACGGCGGACCTGATGGAGGCGCGGGCGCCATGACCGCCGTCCCACCTCCCCTACCGTCCGCGCCGGCCGTGCCTCCTCAGGCAACTTCTGCGGCGCATGGCAGATCACGGGCGCACTCGGATTTCGCAGAGGTCCTCGACCGGCTGCCGCGTGCCGAGCTCAAGGACAACGCTCCGGCGGCCAGAGAGAAGCCGCCCGCGCCGGAGGCGCTCGACCCGCCCCAGCCGTCCCCGGCGGGGGCGGAAGCGTGGGTGGCGCTCTTGTCGTTATCTCAGCCTGCGGGGGTCAAGCCAACGACGGGACATGCGCAGGAGACCGCAAAGGAGCCGATTGCCCAGCCGCTTCCGAAGTCGTCTGTCCTCAAGGAGCCGCGAACGGTCCCGGCTATGGCCGCCCCCGCCGTCGGCGCGAGGCTCGTCGCGGCGCGGGCGTTCCTTGCGCCCTCCGGGGCCGTTCCGCCCGCTTCGGCGCTCGGGCATCCAACCGATGCATTCATCGCCCCGACAGACGCTCTCGACGCTGCTCGAACGACGCCGGCGGAAGAAGCCGCGGGCAAGGCCAGTCCCACCGCGGCGAACGCGCTGGCGGGGCTTCAGTCGAAACTCGCATCGCCGCGGCCCATCGTCCCGGCGTCAGCGGCCACGGGACCGACACGGTCTTCGCCGGCAAAAGCGGAGTCGCCCCCGCCGAAGCCAGCGCCGAGACAACCCGCGCCGCCCGAAACGTCGCGGGAATCGGGAGTCGTGCGAAAGCCGCAGCCGGCGGTTCCGGCGGAAAAAGGAGACGACGCCGCCTCGTCCGCGCCAGCCGTCCCGCCCGACTCGCGCGCCGGCGTCGCGGCCGGCGCCGAAGGCTCCCCAAACCCGCCCTTTGACCTAGCCGCGCCCCAATGGGCGCCGTCTACGGCCCCAGAGGCGGCGCCCGCGCCTTCGATCGCCCCGATCCAGGCGGCGCAGAGCGGCCCGACCGTGCCAGCCGGACGCGAGCCGTACGCGCGGGTCCGAGTGATCGACGTCGATCTCGCGCCGGGCGGGCTGGAGGACGTGTCCATGACGTTGCGGCTTCAGGGCGAACGACTCTCGGTCGTCTTCCGCGCCGGAAGCGGCCAGACCGCTTCCGCCATCGAGGGCGCGCGCGAAGCGATCGCCGAAAGCCTGGCCGCGATCGGCCAGCCGCTCGCCTCGCTTGTCGTCGAGCGGACGAACGCAAGCGCAGAGGGGAACGGGACGAGCGATGGTTTCGAACAAGGCCAGCGGCCTCAGGGCGGCGGGGACGATCTGCGCGGCGGCCGCCGCGGCGCTTCTCGCGCCTTCTGAAGCCGCCGCCCAGGACGGCTCGATGGCCTGCGAGCGGGAGATGATCCGCGCGTCGGCTCGGAGCGGCGTGCCGCTCAACGTGCTCTATTCGGTAGGGCTCACCGAGACGGGCGCGCGAGGTGAGCTCGACCCCTATGACATGAACGTGGACGGCCGCGCCGTCCCCTCTCGCACGCTGGCCGAGGCGCTTGCCCGGTTCGCGGAAGCCAAGGCGCGCAAGGCCAAGCTCATCGACATCGGCTGCATGCAGATCAATCAGCGCTATCACGCCGCGGAATTCCCCTCGCTCGCGGCGATGTTCGATCCGGCTCAGAACGTCGACTACGCGGCGCGCTTCCTGAAGGCGCTCAAAGCCGAAGTCGGAACCTGGACCCTCGCGGTCGCCCGCTACAACGCCGGCCCGGGCAACCCCGACGCCGAGCAGCGCTACGTCTGCGCCGTCATCCGGAACATGGTGAGAAGCGGCTTTGGCGGCTGGACCGCGAGCGCGCGGGCTTTGTGCCGGTAGGGCACGTGCAGTTGGCGGCGCGCAAGGTTTTTCAAAGGTTCAGGCGCAGAAAACTGTCGATAGCGAATTAACTTGTCCGGTTTTGGCAGCACATCAAATGTCCGCTGCTTCTGCTTTTGTTCCCCTGTGGGACTGTGGGCAACGCGGCAGCGATGTCCACGTTTCCACAGGTTCGCCGCCGAGCGGACTTAAGCGGCGTTCCTGGTTTCGCTGAGCGCTCCTTTCGCGTCGTAGCGGCCGATGCATCTTGGCCCGTGAAAGAGAGCGTGCGAGCCGTCGGGATAGAGGTGGACCTTGACTCGCGTCCTGACGAAGTGCGGTCGCATCGGGCTTTCCGGGATCTGCAGCTTCAGCGTCCGGTGGGAGACGCAATTGTCCTGTCCGACCTGGCGCTCCTCCTCAACGCACAGGATCTCGTCGAGATCGACGCTAAGGATCGGGGTGAAGCCCGAGCCCGGCTAAGCCGGCGCGACCGCGAAGCGCACGCTGTGGGCGGTCAGGTAGACGTCGCGGCGGGGCGGCGGCCGCCGGAAAGGCGGCCACAAATCCCGCGCCGATGAGAAATTCCCGTCGATTCATGTGATCTCCCCTCCCGGCCCCGAATCGCAGCCAAGTCCGTCCGTTTTGTGGCGCGAACATGATCGCATCTTCAAGGAGGCCGGCAGGCCGATCGCTGTGGACCCATTCAGGGAAAACACACCGCTCTCTTCATCCCAAAGCATGGTATGTTAACTTCCGTAGGGCCGTGTTTTGACGCCAAACAGGCCTGGACAAAAGACAGCGCATTCGCGGGGAAAGAGGGGCAGGGGGATGACCACCTATCAACGCCGAACAGAGTCCTACACATGTTCTTTCATCAACCAGGAGGTTGATGTCGAAGTTTTAATTGGGCTCTTATTTATAGCGTTAGTTGTTGGTAAGGCCCGCTTCCGATTGCGCTTCTGATCCAGTTTTGCGGCGTGGTTTGGTCGCCCC
>Ga0209040_10002162_pt1 | contig 15515 bp, 20 predicted proteins | sample BogFormECP12_OM3_FD_188240 | JGI IMG/M metagenome (GOLD analysis project Ga0209040, IMG submission 188240) | Bog forest soil microbial communities from Calvert Island, British Columbia, Canada - ECP12_OM3 (SPAdes) (version 2) | ecosystem: Environmental > Aquatic > Freshwater > Wetlands > Bog ...
AGAATTAGTAACTGGAAATGCCCAATTTATTGAGGTTTCCGCAGGCTCGCCGCCCGCTCTGACGATCTACGTCGTCTCGAATGTCAGGGCGGATAACAGCTTCGCCATTCTCCATTCCGTCCCCCCACCGCCCGCTGGCTTTGCCCCGGGCCCCGGCTCGAACTTCCTCACGGTAGCCGCGTACACGTTTCTGCGACCGAACAGCGGCTTTGATCCAGTCGCGGCTTACGACCCGAGCACGGGGTTGTTGCACATCATCGGGACGCAGAACAACGCGATCAATTCCCGCTATTCTGACCTGATTAAGTTCACTTTCGACACAAACACCCAGACCCTCTCGGGGCCGCATATCCTGACAACCGCCTCGGCGGTTCGTGACGGGTACGACATGGTGGTGTTGGCTAATGGGCATCGTTTCATAGCCGTGTCGGTTCTGGACGCCACGATGGTCGGTGCCGAAGTTCCGCCCCTGTTCCAAGCCACGATCACGAATGTGGCAATCGCAACCACGGGCACGCCAGCCGAGACCACGCTGACGATCACCGCGATCAACACGTTCTCAGAGGGCCAATTGGCTACCTTGACGGGGTTGACCAACGCAACGTTCCTTAACGGTCTGACGGTTCAGGTTTTAAGTGCCGACCCGACTCAATTCACTGCGGCGTTCACCACTAATTTCCCCGACTATTCTGCTGCCGACACAGGTCTGGCGACTCCGTTCTATTCTGGCGAAAATCTGCTTGCGTTTGAATTGGACACCAGCGACAATTACGTTTCGGGCTCGCTCCATATCGTTGCATCTTCGCCCGACCGTTCTGGTGATACGTTCAGTGCCGTGAGCTTGGTCACCCCTGATGGGCTGAGCATCGAGCTTTACTACGGGGCGCACCCGAAGGTTTACAATTTCAAAGATCAGTTGTTTACGATCAATCTCGTCAATCGCACCACGACACTCAGCCCTCCCGTCTCAGGTGTTTGGGATAGCGTACCGACCAACCTCTTTACGTTCACGTCTCGCTACGCTGACGACAGCCTGACCGTCATACCCGACTTGTTCGGCAACCGCTATTTGAGTTGGTCATTCTGGACACAGAGCAATCACCCCGAGGGCATCGTTGGGAACGTGATGCTTGGAACCCTGCAAGTGGGAAATCCGTGGCTCTTTAACCCCATCTATGGCACCTCGGTCAACGGTTCGATTGTTCAGGCAACCCTGTCGGTCACGCAGTTCGGTTCCGTCTCCTTGGCATACTTGCTGGAGCCATTCAATTTAGTGACTCCAATCCCAGCGATGGGAACCTTTCCCGCCTACCCACTCTTCGTGGCAACCGTCACCCCGACATTGGGCACCACAAACGCCGCAGGCTGGTACAACCAACAGGTTTTCACGTGGCTACGCGGGACGAACGTTCTTATCGACGATGCTTCCACATGGGCATTTGTGGGCGAGGCATCTCAGATCATTTCGGTTACCAATGAGGCACAAACAATTCCCGCCTCGGGAGTGGTTCAGGTAACGCATTTTGACGATACCCCATTCTCCAACTTCTGGGAAAACGTAGGGGTCATCTACTCGCAGACTGGCGTGCCGCTGGTCGAGGTTGCGACAACGCCCGCTAAGGGGCAGTATCAGGTTGAGCCCACCAACGGGCGGTACATATTCAATCTGGCAGATGCGGGGCAGGGTGTCCAGATTAGCTACAGCTACGTGGGTATAATCACCCCCGTGTACGTCTCGCTGTTCAACGTTCCTCCGATTGTCGGACTGGTGCCGCCTCTACCCCTGTGCGGCCCGCCTTTGATTGTGTATCGCGATACGGGATCGCCGCAGGGTCAGCCACTTACGATTAGTGCGGCTGGAACTTTTGACGCAGATCAAGACGCCATTGAGTATTGGTGGTCAGATAACGACATTACTGGGTTTGTGACATTGAACCCCAGCGGGCTTTGGACCCCCAGCGACATCTCCGTCCTCTCGGTCAGTCCTCAGATCGGCGGGGCGGAAGCGACTTTCAACGTGGGCGTTGCGGCGGTAGACCTTTACCCTGATCTCACCACACAGCGACACCCACCTCTTAACGTGACGGGCTATCAGGTATTGCTTGGCACCCTACAGGTGCCGCAGATGGTCGAGTTTACGGTGAGCAACACCCCCGTTGGGAACCCGCCCACCGACATCCCAACCTTGCCGCTGGCGATAGGCGAAGAGGTTATGACTTGGGATATCACGAGTTGCAGCCCTCCGTCGCTCATCCAATCTCTGAACGACCAAGTGTGGTACGTGATTGCATCGACATCCACAACTTTCACGGCAGTCCCGCTCTGTGGTATGAGTGGTAGCCCTCCGTCGCCTCCATCCCCAGTGCCTCCCCCATCCCCCGTCACTACGGAATTGGCTTCGGCGGCAAACTATGCCGTGCTCGCCTATAGTGGGATCACGAATACGGGCAATACCGTTATCACGGGTGGAGACATCGGCTCTTCACCAACCCCAGCCATCACGGGGTTCCCTCCCGGGATCGTGGTTCCTCCCGCCATCGTTGACAACGCTAACGCTGGTGCGGCACGGATGGACGCTCAAATCGCGTACAACTATTACTCCACGCTGCCATCGGGCACGATCATCAGTAGCGTGAGCAACCAGACGTTCACCCCGGGCACGTACACCGCATTGAGTACGTTGCTTTTCACGGGCGGCACCGTAACCTTGAATGGCGCGGGAGTTTACATTTTCCAAGTTGGTTCCGCGTTGAATGTCACCACTGGTCCGACGACGTTTGTTCTTACCAATGGAGCGACAGCCGATGACGTGATCTTTGTAGTGGGTAGTTCGGCCTCCTTCGATGCCAACCAAGCTATGGGCAGCTTTGTGGGAACCATCATTGCTCAAGCTGGGGTTTCATTCGTAGGCGGCACCCTAAATGGCAGAGCGATCTCCACGACGGCGCATGTCACCTTTGCCGCAGCCGAGACCATCAACGTGCCCGCAAGCGCCCAACCCCCAAGTTCTCCCACCTGTGCAACAGGATATGCGATCCCACAGTTTCAGTTCGCCGTGGTTACAGTATTGGTGCCATTCAACGCACCTCCGACGATCACGTTCCCTTACCCCGTATGGGAGGATATCGGCTCGCCGCCCGCACCAAACACTCTTGCGATTCCCGCTTCGGTTGCTCGGAATACTAAGATCACGATCACCCCAGCGGCGATCACCGATCCTTTGACTCAATTCCCTGTGGAATACGGCGGTATCAACGACCCAGATGATGTCGTCACCTATGCGTGGTCGCAGGTGTCAGGCACCCCCGTCGTCATTGTCGGTGCTTCTAACCTGCCGACGTTCACGTTCGATACGAACGGTGTGGCGATACAAGGCGAAGACCTCGTGTTTGAGCTTACGCTGTGCGATGGTGTCAACCCCTGTACCACATCCGAATTCACGATTCCAGTCGCGGGGTATGCTTACGCGCAAGGTACGGACGATCTTCAATTGTCACGGTCGGTTTACTCGGGCAACATCTCCCAGCGTAACCAGTTGGGGACGTGGGGACCTGTCGATATCAGCATCATATTCAACGATCTTGTGTCCATCAAGCGGAACTCGGTGAACGACGGCACTGACCGCTACCTCGTGATTTCGCCTTTGTCGATTCTCCTGTACGGCGGCATCAACCTGAGCACAGACCAGCCTATGGTTCTGTTGCGGAAGTTGTTCACCCCGAATGGGTCACTGATCGTGGACGCGGTTCACACCGAGGCGGATTACACGCTGGTGCTCGATGACGCGGGCAACCTGTTCCGCTACACCACCGCGAATTTCATCTACACGGATAATCCCGATACGACGCTCCGTCTATCCGCTATTTCCAACTTCACATTCAATCGCATTCTGAGCACAACGAGCTTCATCAATCAGCGTGTTCTGTTGCTCGGCGGACCCGATGGTGTTCTGATCCTGCAAGTCAGGAACGACACCCTGCAAGTGACGGGGATTCTGGAGATCAGCGTAGCGTCGAACCTCCTGTACGGCGCTAACAACGTGCAGTTTATCCGCACCGCAGGCGTCGAAAGTCTACGCTCAGGTCAAGTCTTGATTGGGAGCATCCTGAACGCGCAAGCAACGATCACTGGTGTTTCGACTACAGGCAACCTGCTGACGGTGATCTGTGCCAATAACTTCAAGGTCAACGATACCGTTGCCCTAAGCGGCCTTACGACCGCTCCCGAGTTCAATGGTCAGACGCTCCAGATTATTGCGAGATCGAACGAGTGGTTCCAAGTGTCCATCGTGCCCCTGAACGGTCCTTACGGGATATCCGCGACCCTAACGTCGGTCGCCGCGTCAGTGGGCAACACCGCAGTTTATACGGGCACAATCCCGGGTGGGGCGGGCAACGCCTACGCTGGGCGTATGGCGACAATCTTGGGGTTCACGGATTTCCAGAATAACGACACATTCAACGTCGTAGGCTCCACAGCCACTACCCTGACGCTCAACACCGCATCGGCAGTAAGCGAATCCGCCGCCGCTACAGCTACCTTGGACGCTGCGGAGACGGGTATCGCGACCGCCACGAACGACGGACAGACGTATGAAACCCTCATCAGCCTGAGTAATGGGGTCATCATCGGCACGTGGAATTCTTCCAAGCTGAAGAATCAGTTCGTAAACACGGGTGAAATCCTGTTCGACCCCAACAGCCAATACACGGGCTACCCGCTGCCGCCAGCCAATGTCGCTGCTATTTCCCAAGTCACTGCTCAGGGCACCATCGTGACCGTCAGTTGGGTACAGCAGCGCCCAGACCTCGTTTCCTCGTACAACGTTCAATACGGGACGGATGGAATCAGCTTCGCCCCGCTTCAATCCGTGGGTTCGGGCTCGATCCAGAGCATAAGCGTGCAGTTAGCACCCGGTTCCACGTACTACTTCCGAGTTCAGGCATTCTCGCTGGACGGCACCTCGAATTTTTCGAACGTAGCTTCCGTAACCATCTAAACCTCGGTATTAAGCGTAGAGGGTGTCATGGAAGATGTCATGGAATTAACTACGCCATTCACGGAATCGGAGCCTGTTCCCGTATCATCCGATAAGACCGAACTTCAAAAGACCCTTAAACTCCTGTCATCGTTTGACCCGATTGGGTCCCCCTATGTCGCAGTCCAATTCGTCGAAGGGAAGCCCGAGTTTTATCGCTCAAGTGTCAACGGGTTTGCTCAAACTAAAAATTTTCAGGTCGAAGAGATTTTCGTTGACCTACAACACTTCATTGAGTACCTGAAGTACCTGCCAGACAACGTGGAAGTGAGCGTGGCACCAAACGGTGTTCTGCGGCTGTATGCGATCAGAGATGGCTTCCCCACCAACATGTCCGTACACACCGTCCTTAAGGGACAGACTGGCTTCAAGTACCACGCCCCCGTGGGGCGCTCGCTCGAACTCAAACCTAAGACGTTCTCGGGCTTGGACGTGCGGCATATCACCAACCTCTCGGGCCATCCCACGGTTATGAACGGGATGGTAATGATTCCCACGAACACGGGAACCCTCGTTTACAGCGGTGCTGCCGAGTTCCTGCCGCCGACTAGCGATGTCAGTCCCAAGTTCTCCTTCCTGAAGCTTGTTAGCGGCGGGGCAGCGGTCGATGACATGTATGTCTCCCAGAACGGTTATTGGCGAGCGGCTGTTGAGGGTTTGACGGTCTATATGGTGGGGCAGGGGCCTGACGCCCGTCTGTTCCGTCGAATGACACTTCCGGGCACGGAGGTTTGCCAGTTCACCGCCAGTGCGCTGCTTTGGGGCCTGTCGGCGGCGACGGGCTTGATCGGGGATACGGAATATGTGGGTATGAGCCCGAGAGACGGCATCACGATTCAGGACAAGTTCGGTAATCCCGCTCAGTGGGCTTTGGATGAGGGGCTGGACTGGCCGAAGTTCCGCATAAACGGCGGGCAGGCGAAGCTGATCGTCAACACGCTTAAACAGGCTCAAGATGACAAGATCGTGTTTTCCGACGTGCCGAACGACACGTCCCCCTTGCTGCGGTTCAGCCGTGGCAATTTTGCTGTCAATATTTCCCTGTAACTGAGTATTAAGCATCAATGGAGGCTCTATGAGCGAACTGGACGAACTTGAAGGATATCCCGAAGGTACGGAAGACATGGAAGACATCACCTTTGACGACGCCCCGCCGCAAGTGAAGCCAACCATTGCCGTCAAAGCACCGAAGGCACCAAGAGCACCAAAGGTAGCCGCAGCGCCGTTGAACGTACTCGCCCCCAACAAGGCGATAAACGACTCCGTTGCAGCGCCTAAACCCAAAAGAACGAGGAAACCCAAAGTGGCAAAAGCAGCCCCAGCACTAAAGAGCAAGCACCGCGTAAACACCGTTGACAGCAACAAGCTTGAGGCTTATCTGGACAATCTTGTCAATGTCGAGGGCTACACCTTGATCTCCGTGACAGGTTCATCGAGCATCATGGGCGCATTCTCTGTCGTATCCGTCAAAGTGGGCTAAACAGGCCCCAATGGATGCGACACTGGTTTCGCGTATTGCTTCCGTCCGCGCAACTGTTGAACGCCTCAACCAACAGCTTGACTATGAGTCTCAGACCATAGTTCGGCTTGGCGGGCGCATCAAACAGTTGGAGGACGAGAAGACCCAGCTTGTCAAAGCTGTCGGACTCATCGACCGCTGCATTCAAGTCATCTCAGCCAACGGTATCGGCAAGATCGAAGGCATCGTATCGGACGGCCTACGCCGTGTCTTCGACGACCCAACCTTGACCCTCGTGGTCGAGAAGAAATCGTTGGCACGGGGTAACGCTTACAGCCTTCTGGTTCAGAAAGATGGCGGCGAGCCTTACGATCCGATGAAGTCTTATGGCGGCGGCGTAGTGAACGTCATCGGCCTGTTGCTCCGTTTGATCCTCATCAAACGGTTCAAACTCGCTAAGATGATGGTTTTGGATGAACAGTTCAACAACGTGTCCGCCGAGTACCTCCCCACCGTCTCAGCCCTGCTTAAAACGTTGACCGATAAGCACGGATACACTATACTGGCAGTAACCCATCAGCCCATTCTCGCGGATGCTGCGGACGCAATTTACCAAGTGCTCTGCGGAACGTGCGGGTCGGGGGACAAGTGCAACTGCCCGAAGAAGGGCGGTAAGCCTCCGATTCTCCGCAAGGTCGAGGGGTTGGAGCTAGAAACGTTGAAGAGCTTCCTCCATGAACGATCCGCTGCTGAAGAAGATCAAACTCAAGTCGCCTGAAGAGATCATAGCGCGGGCTCGTGATATCATCAGCCGTCACCGCCGCCGCTTCCTCTCGCGGAACCTTCACCCCTGCCCCGGAAATTGCGCCATGGCGGAAATGATGGGCCGTAAAGTCACGGGTTGTTCGGGTTGCGAGTCCATTGACCCAAATAAGTGCCTCCGTCCCGAAAAATTCCAGCCCGCTTATTCCAAGGAAGAACTGGCGAAGCAGTTCGCCGAAGAGCTTCGAGACCCGGGTACTCTTCTTAGGGATTACCGAGATGTGGTAGTATTCTTTTGGGTACTCGGTGCATTCGATGAAGAAAAACGAGTAGATGAAGAGATCGTTTCGAAAGTGGAGAAAAAACATGTGGAAGCCGGAAGTCCCGCTACAAACCCAAGTCGAGTTGAGCCGACTGCGGTCAAACCTCGTGACGTACAAGGTGATAAGCGCCCTGTTGATACTGGCGATGTTGTGCTGCCTCGGGATTCAGATGGTTCAGAACCAAACTATAACAGGGCAGAGAGCAACTATTCGTCAGTTGATGCAAGACTGTCCAGTCGTGCCCAAGGAACCAAGTAAATGATTCAAGTATCGGTATCGGAAAACCTGCCGAAGTGCGCGATCTCCGCTGGACTCAAAGCGGGGTACTTCAGGGTGTCGCGTCAGATGGCATACTTGATCTGGGATCGAGACAGGGTAACAAGCTTGGGGTCGGCGGTGGGAACTCAACTACGTCTATGGCCCTGCGACTCGTGTATGAATGACAAGAAGCTGTGGATCGATGTGATTGCCCATGCGATTAACATGTGCGGATTACAGGCGATAATCAACCCCCCTCACATTCGCTGCACATGGTGCTGCCGACAAGTGAACTACGCATACAATGACGCATCCAACTGAAAACATCCCGCTGCTTATGGAGAAGGTGGACGCCCTTTACGAGGATGCGGTCAAACGCGGGAAGCCATTCACCAAGCTGAGCGCCACTCGGGACAAGATCATCGCTGAGCGAGGCTGGAAACCCGCCGCCAGCTACATCGACGCCAACTTTGATCGGGTGTTGACCGAGTTCAAAATCGTTTACGTCCCCAAAGTTTTGTCCCCCGGCCCAATGTTCGTATTCCCTATTGCGGACACGGAGGGCGAGTACAACTACGCTCAAACCAAGCCACTTCTCGGTAGCCCGTACTATGGCAAGAAATACTACCGCTTGGGTATAGAGCCCACAGGCCCGCAATGGCTGGGGAATAGTATGCGTGCCATCCGCACCATCGTTGAGACGGGCGTAGCGGGGCTTGTGGAGGGACCGTTCGATTGGCTGGCGTGTAAGCTGCTTTTCCCCGACTCCCCCGTACTCTGCCCGCTGACGAAACGCATTGGGAAAGACCATCAAGCCTACTTGCGGTTGCTCGGGATTCACACCCTGTATTTCATGTACGACAACGAGGCGGATTTGAAGGGGTACGATGCCGCCCGCTACCAGTCTCGGGATTTTCAGTCCATTCCCATGATGAAATGCCACAACCTGCCGTGCCCCGCCCCAGACCCCAGCGAGGCTCTCAAGAACTACGACACCGCCCAGCAGCTTAAAACCTTGCTAAAAGGCTTGCGTTAACCCCGTGTTCGGTATTATCCTATATGAGCGACCTCCACAGATCAGACTTTATCGAGATTTTTAAGGTAAACGCGGAAATTCGAGACGACCCCAAACGGCCCACTTTCGCCCGCGAAATCCACGTCTTCGACGAAGTTGATGTAGAGATAGCCCTGTACGAAGCCGACCATCAGGTCGATGAGTACATGGAGCAGTTCCGTGCTCGTTTCTCGAACCAAGAGATGTTCGAAGGACTCGTTAAGGTTTACCGTGGGAAATTTCGCGTGCATCTCAAGGAGTTTATTTCCAACGCACGGGAGATTATGAAACCCAAAGATACCACGTGGGGAACGCGGGGCGACGACGGGTATCACAAGGATGACGACGATGGGAATATATAAGAAATCCACTCAGACACGGGCCAAGATGTACCTTCGCAAGCTCGAAAAGCGAGATAAGGCGATGCGCTTGTTCAACGATCATGACGCGGCTTTGATCGATGATGTCCGCCGTGAATTCGATGCTCTTCTCATGGTGCCGCTAACACCCCGAGACATCAAGCTCGCGTTTGAAAAGGCCGTGGCAAAAGTGGTTCTGCGACGGACGAACCCGAGAAGTGCGCCCGCCTCACGGGAATCGCTGGCGGCGTTGTCGCTGGCTCTAACCTACATGACGCAGGAAGCGGCATTCGGCCTGAACATCAAGTTTCCGCCGTCAGTCCAACATCTGGCGGATAAGACAATGGATGAGTTGACAGAAGTGGAGTGCAAGCGGTTGACGAAGGCTGGAATGATGGCCCACCGCAAGGCACTCGGAATCGGGAAGTAATCATGGGCGTTGACACACACAAGGTAGAAATCGTACCCGTTGAGATGGAGAAGCACCCCGACGCTGACTCGCTTAGCATCGTGAGGGTGTACAACTTCACGTGCGTAGTGCGAACGGAAGACTGGAAGGGCGTGACCAAGGCCGCATACGTGCAGCCCGACTCCGTGTTGCCCGACAAGCCCGAGTTCCGCTATATGAAGGAAACGTCCAAGCTTCGTCAGGAACGTCAGGAACTTTGGGACAAGCTCCAGCCTGACCACGAGAGCGATCTCGCACGCGACGACTACAACCAGAAAATCGCGGCCCTTGAAGCCAAGATTGACGCCAACACCAAGTACCTGCGTGTTGCCGTGAAGAAGCTCCGTGGCGTAATCTCCATGGGGATGCTACTCCCTTGCCCCGAGGGTGCGGAGATTGGCGACGACGTGGCCGAACTTCTGGGGATCACGCACTACGAGCCCCCGACAATGGATGAGATCGAAGGTGGACGTAAGCACGCAGGAGACGACGTGGCTTCCCCACCATCAGGCGTGTACGCTCCAATGTACGACGTAGAGAGCGTGTACAAGTACGCCAACCTGTTCGAGCCGGGTGAGTTGGTCTACGTGAGCGAGAAGCTGGACGGGCAGAACGCTCGCTTCGTGGCTTCCGTGGGCGGCAACGAAAGCTACGTCGAGCGTAGCGAGACAGGATATGTGCGAACCGTCACCAACGTGGATATGCACGCGGGGTCTCGCAAAGAATGGAAGAAAAAAGAAGGCGGCTCCAACTGGTGGAGGGTGCAGGACCAGAACCCGTGGATTCCAAGGTGGTGCTTCGAAAATCAGGAGCAAGTCCTGTACGGGGAGAACTTCGGCTGGGTGGGCGAACTCAAGTACGGCTCAAAGCAGGGGCAACTCTGGTTCCGTGCATTTGACATCCTGAACGGTTCCGAGTGGATGGACGCCGAACCGTTCCGTGCGGCCCTGCACTCCGATGTACGAGTGCCTGACTTCGGTATCATGCCGTTCGATTTCGAGAAGCTTCAGAAGCTCGCCGATGGACCGTCCCTCATTCCGGGGGCTAACCACATGCGCGAGGGGATCGTAATCAAGCCCCTCAAGGAACGTCGCCATTACAAGCTGGGACGTGTCATGGTCAAGATGGTGAGCAACGCTTATTTGGAGAAAAAGGCGCGGTAAACGGAGTATTAGGCATTATGAGCCGAGGATGTCCAATCGACGACGAGACGCAGTATAGCCGTCACCATTACACGCCCACTCCAGCCCTGAAGGTGGAGATATCACTCGGGCAAATACGAGAGATGGGAAAGACTCTCCGTAAGGAAGAGTTTACCACCACTCAGGCGCAGGCGTTTATCACCCTGTACCAACGCGATCTGGATGAGTTACTGAGTCAGACGGTTCGCGAATTCATCACGAAGAAAGTAGGAAGGTAGCATGGCATTGACATTCGAGCAGGTCATGGAGTGCGTTAAGAAAGAAAGCGAGTACGCTCGTGGTTGGGGCAAGGGCAGCCGTAAGGTTTCCGTCGTTCCGGGCATTGACGACTGTGATGTTCACTCGGGCACCACTGGTCCCGCTGGACAGCCGTTCGGTGTCGCCGACTACCACGATTTCGCAACCAAGTATTTCGACGAAATCCCGATGGCGATGGCGAGCTTCACGCCCGATGGCGGCTCGGTTCGCATCCGTATCATCAAGGTCATCTCGTTGCTGGTACGCTGCTTGATGATCTATGGTCGCCCCTCCGACATCGAGCGGCTGGCGGGCAAGTCGTCTTCTGAATTCCCGATCCTAAGCGGCGGGTTGAAGGCATTCGACAATTTGACCAGCGGGCAGGGTTGTTTGATTCCCACCCCGGAAACCCGCAGCCTGCGTAACGAAGCGCCAAGCTGCGATCCACTGAAGAACTAGGTAGCGTCCGTTCCGAAGTGGTGGTAGAATGAGGCATCATGCACATTGAAGGTTCCGTAAAATCCAAAGCATTCAAACGCGGCACCGATAAAAAGATCGCCGCCGCTCTCGGTGTTGACCCATGCCTGACCAAGATGGTCGGCAAGCTGGAACTCAATGCCTCACGCCCAACGGATTTCGCCGTCCTACGGGAACTCTACTGGGTATTCATGGGCGGTGAGTACGGCGGTGGGGGTGTCATCGACATCACCAATGCTAAGGGTGAGAAGTTCACCTACACGAGCCCGAACAAAGAAGAACTCAAGAAACTCAAATCCAAGAAGCCAGTAGGGGTGAACTAATGGGACTCCAGCAGATCGCCAACCAGTACGACACGAAAGCCAACCATCTCGCTCTCCGATACGAGGGCAAGTTGAACAAAGTGGTCGGTCATACGCGGAAAGACGGGAAACGTGTCTCAGTGACTCTGGCCGATGTTATTCAGAACTATCGCACCAATGCGGACAGGGTGCGGGCTTTGATCCTCCCCGAAGATGAAGTCCCAGCCGAAACGCAGTGGCAGCTTGAAAGTCAAACAGTCGCGGCAGCCCTGAACCCTAAGTTCTCGGGCAAGGACAAGGTTGCCAACCCCAAGGAACTCATCGAGAAGGCAAATAAGGAGTAGTCATGTTTGGTCGCGGCAATTGGGCAGTATTCGGCATCAAGCAATCCACAGAACAAGCCGTCATCGACGGTCTTGACAACTCCCACGATCTTAGCCAAGAAGTCGCCGTCGCAAAAGCCAAAGCGGACAAGATTCCGACTTTCGGCATCAACCCCTTTGCAAACCCCCGAGCGGATGAAAACAACAAGCTCGATGACCCATCCAGTGCGGATTTCAAGTTGAGCGACCACGCCATCGGTTTCTGGCTCTGCACGAACGATCAGAAGGACGTAACCCACGCTGCTTCGAAGAAAGAGCAGATCGCCTACGACGACATGGGTAAGCCCTTCAAGTTCCTGAACAAGGACGAGAAGAAGGTCGTCGAAACGACAGTCACTTCTACCGCCGTAGTCGAGCGCAAACAGTTCCCCGTGCTCGTGAACTTCACGACCGAACGGGTTTACGTTGGGGCTACTGCCGAGGAAGACGTTGAGACTGCTCAGACTATCCTGCAAGAACTCGGCGGCGAAACTTTTGCCATCGCGTGGCAGTTCGGCGGTTTCGATTGGGCGACCAAGTTCCTCAACGTGGTCAACGAAAATACGAAATTTGTCAACGAAATGGCGGAACGTGCCGAGGAACTCCAGCGTTTTCGTAAGGACGAAATCGAGAAGATGGATGACAAAATGATGGAATCCATTGTCAGCAATTTCTACGCCTTGAGCGAGTTGGACACAGGTCAATGGTGCGGTCTCACTACGCCCGCCCGTATCCGCCTCTACCACCCCGCCGACCCCATTGGGACGGCAGGAGCCAGCCTGACGTTCAGTCTCTTGCGGCTCTCCGATGATTCGGAAGTGGCGGCGTCGGCTGTGGTCATCCAGTCCCTCGATTCCAAACTCACGAAGAATGGCGAGAAGCAAGTCCGCAAAGACCTGCTCACTCTCGACCTGACCGACAACATCAACTTGCTTGATGTGGGTGCGGCATTGCTCAAGGGCTTTGATCTGCCGGGATTCAGGAAGGTAATCAAGACGGCAGCCAAGGCACAGACGGGTCCATTGGACATAGCCTACTACTGGGGCCAGTGGCTCATGGAGATGGAAGCAGGCGTCTATACGTTCGTGGACAACGTGACCGAAACCCTCGGTCTTGACAAGAAAAAGTTCGGTCTGCTCCCCTTTGCGGCAGAAGCAAAGGCGACGAAAGAAACCGTGGAAGTCGCATGAAGCCAGAGGAAATGGATCAGGAGAAGCTCCTCGCTTGGATCAAATCCTACCTCGAAAGGTCGGGTAAGAACCTCGAAGCGATGCGTGAGGCGTTCTACGGCTTTGTCATCGCGGGAGATAATGACGCGGCGGAACGGCAATTGAAGGAAATGAGCGTCCAGCAGGATGTTCACATGATGCTCCTCGGAGAAGTCATGGAAGCCGAAGAGTACCAGAAGATGCTGGAAATCATGCAAAAGATGTCCAAGGACGCACCCGAGGCATGAGTTGGAACCGTTTAGTCCTCACGAAAACTTGGCGGATGAAGTAAACCAAGCAATTGCGGAGGGAGAACTTCATGGAGGGGTTGACCTTCGTGATTTGGCCGTGGGACGGAAGCTGCATATTTACTTTCGCACGGGCTACTATGTCCTCGAACACCATGAGGACGGGTTCTACATGTCGGAGTACCTGTTTAATGGCAAGCTTGGGTTTTGGTCCGAGTCCGTTAAGTGTAAGGTGACGGGTTCGCTTTTTCATCCCGAAGGCAGTATGCTTAAGATGCATTGGGTGGGACGGGGAATGTTCTTAGAATTCCACCTGAACGACGGACCCCGCCTGCATTCGAGGCTTGAGATTTTGGAGATTGAAGAATCGTGAAGTTCACAATCGAACCCGTGCACGTGCGAGTGGACAACAAGGTTGACTTCCACGTTGAAGCCTATGAAAGCAAAGGCGAGAAGAGCCGCATCGCCTCTTTCTACGTACAGGCTGTCGAGCTATCAACGGGCTGGCTGGGGGTTCTACAGCAGATCGTTGAACAGGCCCCGAATTGCTGTCAGGATTTCGCCGTCACACATGCACGCTGGGAAAAAGAGGGCCTGCCGTACAGCCGTCGTATGAGTGAGTGGATTTCGCATTGCCCGCATCACATCGGCATTGGATTTCCCGCGTACCACGTGGCGACACTGTGCCGTACACATCCGCACGGTGAAGAGCGGATGTTTGAGTGCACGTACTGTGGTTGTGTGTTCCCAGAAAGTAAAGGAATCGAGGTTGACCGAAGATGAGTGAAAATTTACCCCGTGTCGGAGTAGCGACAATCGTAATCAACGTGGGGCACAACGTCCTGCTGGGACGCTCCACCAAGGAACAAACCAAAGGCCAGTGGATTATCCCGGGCGGCAAGATTGAACCGTTCGAGACCATTCAGGAAGCCTCCACCCGCGAGATTCTCGAAGAGACAGGCATTCAGGTCAGCAATCAAGAGATGCTTTTCCTCTCAGAGAAAGTCAACCCGCCCGACGAACATCGCCTCGTGATTTACGTGAGTGGGCAGGCTACGGGCGGCGTGTTGCGTTCGGCTTTTACCGAAGAAGACGAATTGAGCGAAGTCCGCTGGGTGGACCCCCGCGATCTCGGCTTCTACCAGCATGAAATGAGCGATATGACCATCGACGCTTTCATGAAGTACAGCATGGTGCTGAGAGCGAAGGCAGCCCACCAAGTACAACAGATGGCACAGCAGCAAAAGCCCGAGGGGAATGCTTAACATGCTGACCTATCGATACGTTGACGACGGGTGGTACTGCGTGGGATACTGGATAGAGGACGGCGAGGAACGTTACGCCGAAGCGTCTACCGAAGCAGCCGCCAAGGAAATCTGCGATGCGGTGAACTTCGCCCGCACGCGGACTGCGCTTGCGGCTGAAGTCGAAAAGGCAAACAATGGCTGGTAAGATTTTCTGTCGGTGGATGGTCAAGACAGTGGAGAATCCACAGGGCACGGATTGTTCCGCCCACCTGTGCGAGGGGCATATCTTTGAATGCCCGTTCGACGACGCCCACCATGCTCAGACCGCTGAGTATCCCTGCATGGATTACGAACCGCTCGTTCAGTTGGAGGCTGCATGAACCCTCGCGAGCTATTCAAAGCCTGCACCACGCAGTGTGTTTGGTGCAAAGAACAATGGCCGATTCTCGCTACGGGTGGACACATGATCCACGTCGGTCCTTTCACCAAAGACAAGCGCCTGTTCTCGATAAACTGCAAGGCAGAGGCGAT
>Ga0209040_10002164_pt1 | contig 15508 bp, 16 predicted proteins | sample BogFormECP12_OM3_FD_188240 | JGI IMG/M metagenome (GOLD analysis project Ga0209040, IMG submission 188240) | Bog forest soil microbial communities from Calvert Island, British Columbia, Canada - ECP12_OM3 (SPAdes) (version 2) | ecosystem: Environmental > Aquatic > Freshwater > Wetlands > Bog ...
TCGCCTGTATGACTTCTCGTCGGGCCCGCGGGAGGAGTGGCGCGGGCGCAAGCGAATGGGAGGTAGGTTGATGGCACCGAAATTCATGAAGGCGCTGGCGTTCGGCGCAGCGCTCGGAGCGGGACTTGCGTTTGCGTCCGGCGCGCTCGCCAAGGACTGGAAGACCGTCGTTATCGGCATGGAGGGCGCCTACGACCCGTGGAACCTCACCGACTCGAGCGGCCAGATCGTCGGCTTCGAGGTCGACCTCGCCAACGACCTCTGCAAGCGCATCGGGGCCGAGTGCAAGATCATCGCCCAGGATTGGGACGGCATGATCCCAGGCCTCAAGGCCGGTAAGTTCGACGTCATCATGGACGGCATGTCGATCACCGACGAGCGTAAGAAGGAGATCGACTTCTCCAAGCCCTACGCTGCGCCGCCCGCCGCCTTCATGGCGGCGAAGGACAGTGCGGTCGCCAAGGCGCTGGGCCCAGGCAAAGTGGTCGACATCAGCAAGGACAAGGCCGCCGGAGACGCCGCGATCAAGGCGGTACAGGCGGCGCTCAAAGGCAAGACGATCGGCGTCCAGTCCTCGACGACGCACGCCAATTTCGCCAACAAATATCTTAAGAGCGTCGCCACCGTCCAGGAATACAAGACGACGGACGAGCGCGACCTCGACCTCAAGTCCAGCCGCATCGACATCGCGCTCGACGACTATCCGCCGATCGCCGCCACGCTCGAAAAGCCCGACGCCAAGGACTTCATGATCGTCGGTCCCGAGTTCAAGGGCGACGTGTTCGGCGGCGGCGAGGGGATGGGCCTGCGCAAGAGCGACGCCGACTTGACGGCCAAGTTCAACAAGGCCCTCGACGCGGCCTTCGCGGACGGCTCGGTCAAGAACTACTCGATGAAGTGGTTCAAGATCGACACGACGCCTTGATCGTCTAGCATGGCGCCGCCCTTTGGGGGCGGCGCTTTCGCGAGGGCGGCGATGGGCGATCTTGGCATCTTCGGCTTCGGCCCCGGCGGATGGGGCCTCGCGCTCCTTGAGGGCGCCGCGATGACGCTGCTCGTCTCGGCCTGCGGGCTCCTTATCGGCGCGATTCTCGGCGCGCTTGTCGCCTGGGCGCGCCTCTCGGGCGCAGCCGTCCCCGGGGCGATCGGCCAGGCCTATGCGGCCCTGTTTCGCGGCCTTCCCGAGCTGCTCGTTGTCTATCTCGTCTATTTCGGGACTTCGACCCTGCTCACGAGCGCCGCGCACGCGGTCGGCTACGAGGGCTTCGTCGGCGTGCCGTCCTTCTTCGCCGGCGCGCTCGCGGTCGGCGTCATCTCCGGCGCCTATCAGGCGGAAGTGTTCCGCGGCGCCTATCGCGCCATCGCCAAGGGCGAACTCGAGGCGGCGGTCAGCGTCGGCATGAACCGCTGGCTCATGTTCCGCCGCATCATCGCCCCGCAGGTGCTGCGCTTCGCGCTGCCCGGCCTCGGCAACCTGTGGCAGGTGGCTTTGAAAGACTCCTCGCTCATTTCCGTGACCGGGCTTACCGAGCTTATGCGCATAAGCCAGGTCGGGGCGGGTTCGACGCATCGGCCGTTCGCCTTCTATCTCGGCGGTGCGGCGCTCTATCTCGTCATGACGCTCGTCTCGAACCAGGCTTTCGAGATGGCGGAGGCGCGCGCCACGCGCGGCATGCGCAGGGCGACGGGGTAGAGCCGATGGAGCAGGGCGTGTTCATCTCGTCGCTTCTGAAGCTCCTCGGCGCCCTGCCGCTGACGCTCGAAGTGTGGGCGCTCTCCGTCGTGCTCGGCGCGCTCATCGCGGCGGGCGTGACATGGATGCGGGGGAGCGAATCGAAGCCCATGAAACTCTTCGCCCGCGCTTATGTCGCGGTCTTTCGCGGCACGCCGCTCCTGATCCAGCTCTTCATCGTCTATTACGGCCTGTCTTCGCTGCCGGCGGTGCGCGCGAGCTTCGTCTGGCCGTTCTTGAAGAGCGCCTTCAACTGCGGGGTTTTGTCGCTTGCGCTCTGCACGGCCGCCTACCAGGCCGAGATCTTTCGCGGCGCGCTGCTTGCCGTGGCGCACGGGCAGGTCGAGGCGGCGCGCGCGTGCGGCATGTCGGGCCTGCTCCTCTTCCGCCGCGTCATCTTTCCGATCGCGCTCAGGCACGCGCTGCCCGCCTATTCGACGGAGATGATCTCGATGGTGAAGGCGACGGCGCTGGTCTCGCTCATCACCCTTTGGGACGTGTTGAGCGTCGCGCTCAAGATCCGCAACGACACGCTCGTCACCTACACGCCGCTGCTCATCGCCGGCGCCATCTATTTCGCCGTCAACTACGCCATCGGCGCCGCCTTCCTCACGCTTGAGCGGCGCCTGTCGACGCATCTGAGGCCCCGACCGGGATGACAGAGGACGCCTACACCGTCATCGCAACGAGCGCCGTCACTGCGAGGAGCGAAGCGACGAAGCAATCCAGGGGCCAACTACCGCGCCCTCGGGGCTTCTGGATCGCCGCGATGACGGCCAGAAAAAACGAGAACAGGGGGATGAAATGCCCGCCGTGACGCCCGCGCTGACCGTGGAGAAGCTGCACAAGCGCTTCGGCGAGGTGCAAGTCTTGAAGGGCATATCGCTTGTCGCCAACGACGGCGACGTCATCTCCATCCTCGGCTCGTCGGGCTCGGGCAAGAGCACGTTTTTGCGCTGCATTAACCTCTTGGAGACGCCGGACGACGGCGTCGTCGCGGTCGCCGGCGAGACGATAAAGATGCGCCGCCGCCGCGACGGCCGCTCCGAGCCGGCCGACCGCCGGCAGGTCGACCGCATCCGGTCCGAGCTCGGCATGGTGTTCCAGAGCTTCAATCTCTGGTCGCACTTAACCGTGCTCGAGAATCTCATCGAGGCGCCGGTGCATGTGCAGAAGCGGCCCAAAGCCGAATGCGTCGAGGAGGCGAAGGCCCTCCTCGCCAAGGTCGGGATGGCCGACCGGTGGAACTACTATCCCGCGCATCTCTCCGGCGGCCAGCAGCAGCGCGCGGCGATCGCCCGCGCCCTCGCCATGCGGCCAAAAGTGATGCTGTTCGACGAGCCGACCTCGGCGCTCGATCCCGAGCTCGTCGGCGAAGTGCTCAGGGTCATGCGCGCGCTCGCCGAAGAAGGGCGGACGATGCTCGTCGTGACGCACGAGATGAGCTTTGCGCGCGACGTCTCGACGCGCGTCATGTTCCTGCATCAGGGGCTGGTCGAGGCGGAAGGGCCGCCGGAGACGCTGTTTTCCGGCTCGACGTCGGAGCGCTTCCGGCAGTTCATTTCGAAGGAGCGGGGGTAGGGGGCTCGAAGACAGGTCCGGCCAGCGCATCGTTCTTGAAGTGGGGGCGAGATCCCCGACCGCGAAGCGGAGGACGATGAAGGGCGGCCTACCGCGGCGCCGAGTCCTCCGCCAGCTCTTCCGCGATAATGTCGCCCTTCGGCGCAACGATCTCATGGCCGAGCCGCTCCTCGGCGATGGCCCGGATATGCGTGCCGATGTTCTCGTTGCGCTCCATCAGCATGTGCAGGTCGCGCGCCTGCAGGATGAGCAGGTCAGCGCGCGTCGCCGCGATTGAGGTCGCGGAGCGACGGGCGCGCTGCAATAGCGCGATCTCGCCGAAGAAGTGCCCGGGGCCGAAGCGCGCCCTCTTGCGGCCGATCCAGATCTCGACCTCGCCCTTGACGACGAAGAACATCGAGGTGGCTGGCTCGCCGCGGCGCGCGACGACCTCCCCCGGCTCGACCCGGCGAGCCGTCAAGAGCTTCATGATGTCGCCGATCTCGCTTGCGCTCAAGCCCGCGAACAAAGGCACGCGCGACACCATGCTCCAGGTGACGATGAAGTCACGCCTGTGCACCTGCTGGGCGAAGGCGTTAGCGACGATGCCGATCGGCAGCGCCATCATGATGATGCCGCAGAGGATCGTGGCGGTCGCGACCATGCGCCCGAGGCCGGTAATCGGCACGACGTCGCCGTAGCCGACGGTGGCGAGGGTAACGATCGCCCACCACATAGCGTCCGGAAGCGTGCCCAGCTTGCCAGGCTGAACGCGCCCCTCGACCAAGTGCATGGCGGCGCCCGAGAAGAGCGTCGCCCCGAACAGGATGACGACGCAGCCGATGAGCGCGCGCCGCTCGGCGAACAGCGCCTCGAACAGCGAGTGCATCGCCGGGGAGTAGCGCGCGAGCTTGAGGAAGCGCACGATCCGAAGCACGAGCAGCACCCTGAGGTCGGCCGGAAGGAAGTAGGCCAGCCAGAAGGGCAGGATCGCGACGAGGTCGACAATTCCCGCTGGGCTCATGGCGAATTTGAGGCTCGCGCGCGCCGTGCCGAGCTTTTGATGCGGCGTCGAATCGACCGCCGTCCACAGCCTAAGCCCGTATTCGAGGGTGAAGATGAGGAGCGAGGCGATCTCGATGGCTAAGAAGACAGTCCGCCAGCGCGCGGCCAGCTCCGGCGACGATTCGAGGCAGACTGCAGTGATGTTGACGAGGATGACGACAACAATGCCGCGCGTGACGATGCGCCCGGTCCACAGGTCGCCCTCGGCCTCCAACAGCCGATGCACCCGTCGGCGCATGATCTCGGCGCGCATTTTCACCTCCCTCAAGCATAAAATGCTCCTCGGGGGCGGCCGGCAAGCCCCAGCGGCAATATGTCCCAATCGGACCGGTTCCTGACGTGACCGCGCTCAATCCTGCGGCTAATTAATCCTTGTGGCGGAGACTCGTCATGCCGCGCCTGTTCACGGGACTGGAGCTGCCGCAGACCGTCGCCGGCGCGGTGGCGCTGGCCCGTGGCGGCGTCCCCGGCGCGCGCTGGACCGAGCCCGCGGACTACCACATCACGCTGCGTTTCATGGGCGAGGTGGACGCGCGCACCGCGCACGAGATCGCCGAGACGCTGAGCGGCGTCCAACGCGCGTCGATTCGGGTGCGCTTCGACGGGCTCGGCTGGTTCGGCGGCGACAAGCCGCGCGCGCTCGTAGCGCATGTCAAGGCCGACCCGGCGATTGTCGAACTCCAGGCCGAGCACGAGCGGCGCATGCGCCGCATCGGTCTTCCGCCCGAGACGCGCAAGTTCAAACCGCATGTGACGCTGGCCCGGCTGCGCGGGGTCGGGCCGGCCGCGGTCGCGGACTACTTGAGCTCGCGCGGCCGGCTCGAGGTCGAGGCCTTCACGGTCGAGCGCTTCGTCCTCTATTCCTCAAAGGAAGGCGGCGGCGGGCCATATGTTGTCGAGGCGGCCTACCTGCTGAAATGAAGCGCAAAGCTTCTCGAACATGAACCTCGTCATCGACACTGCGCGCAGGCGCGTCCGCCTCAGCCCGCGCGACCCCGCCTTTTTCAACGACCCCTATCCGGCGTACCGCGCGATCCGCGCGGCCGCTCCTATCTTCTTTTGGGAAGACTACGGCTACTGGTGCCTCGCGCGCCACTCCGACGTTTCGGCGCTGCTGCGCGACAGGCGATTCGGCCGGCAGATCCTGCACGCGATGAGCCGCGATGAACTCGGCTGGCCGCCGCTTGAAGCCCATCTTGCGCCGTTCGACGCGATTGAGCGCCATTCGATGCTCGAGCTCGAGCCGCCCGAGCACACGCGGCTCCGGAATCTCGTGAACCGCGCCTTTGTCTCCCGCCGCATCGAGGCGCTGAAGCCTGCCATCGCCGCGCTTGCGCATGAGCGCATCGAGGCGTTCGAGCGGCGTGGCGAAGCCGATCTCATCGCCGACTTCGCCACGCCCATCCCGGTCGCGGTCATCGCCGATCTCCTGGGCGTGCCGCGCGCGATGGCGCCGCAGCTTCTCGACTGGTCGCACCGGATGGTCGCGATGTACCAGTACGGCGTGAACCGCGCCGTCGAGCAGAGCGCGGCCCGGGCCGCGAGCGAATTCGCCGACTTCATCCGCGCTTACGCGCGCGAGCGTCGCGCCAACTTGCGCGACGACCTCATCAGCCAGCTTCTTGTCGCCGAGAGCGACGCCGGTAGCTTGAGCGAGGACGAACTTGTCGCGACCTCTATCCTCCTTCTCAACGCTGGCCACGAGGCGACGGTGCACGCGATCGGCAATGGCGTGAAGGCCATGCTGGAGCATAATGTCGATCCCGCAGCCGCGTTCGCGACCGACGCCGCCCGCGACGCGACTGTGGAAGAGCTGCTCAGGCTCGACGCGCCGCTGCACCTCTTCAACCGATACGCGCTGGAGGACGTGGAATTTGCGGGCGTCAAGCTGAAGCGGGGCGAGAAGATCGGCCTCCTGCTTGGCGCCGCGAATCGCGACCCCGAGCGCTTCCCCGACCCCGACGCCTTCAATGCGGACCGCGATCCCAACCCGCATGTCGCCTTCGGCGCGGGCGTCCACTTCTGTGTCGGCGCGCCGCTGGCGCGGCTTGAGCTGGCGACGGCCCTGCCGATCCTCCTCGCCCGGCTGCCGCGCTTGCGGCTCGCCGAGCCGCCGCGCTACCGTGTCTTGTAGTATTCACTCCGCTTATTGGCGGCCTAATTGCTCCCGAGGCTGCGCTGATTGTCGAAAGAGAGAAACGGCCGCTCAACGCGCCTCCGAACTGGCCGACGTCCTTTGGGCAATTGACGAATCTTTCCGCAACTCTAGAACCTTATCTCGCGGACCGGTTTGGTCTCCGCTATGAGATGATCCGGCTCTACGCGAATCTAAATCTCCGACTCCTTCGAGACGGGAACGAGAAAGTCTTTGTCGGGAGCAATGACCGTATGTTTCTCCGATCGGAGGAATCAGTTTTTCAGAGCGCCGGGATTGTCCGGCGCGACCAATTGATTGCAGACACGGTGACTATTATCGCCGAGATGAATGACCTATTGAAGAAGCAAGGTATTCGATTCGTCGTGGCGTCGCCGCCAAATTCCGCTTCTATTTACCCCGATGAACTGCCGCGCTGGCTCAGAAATCAGGGCAGATTTACAGAGTATGATTTGTTGCTAGGCGCTCTCCGCGCTCACGGCATCAATGTTGTCGACCTGCGGGCGTCGCTTAGGCAGGCAAGAACGACAGGCAATTTGTATTTTCTGCACGATACGCACTGGACTCCGCGCGGTTCGATCATCGGCTTCAATTCTGTCGCGGAGGCGGCCGGGCACCCTGACTGGAAACTCGACGTTGACGCCTCGCTGTTGAAACCAATCCCACTGCGCGGCGGCGACCTTGCCCGAATGCTTGGTGTCGAAGAAGACGTGACCGAGGCTATTGAAAATCTCTCCTTCGCGGCGAATCCTGAGCTTGAGTTCACGAGCGACCATCCGGCGCCCCCAGAGCAACCTGCTTTCTCGGTGGCCGGGAGACGGAGTGGGGAAACACTGCTCGTGCTGGGAGATTCGTTCACCCAAACCTTCTTCCCTCCATTGTTGGTTGACCATGTGGGTAGACTTGTCTGGATGAGCCATGTGGAGTGTGGTCTTGACTGGGCTCTGGTCGACAAAATCCATCCCGATGAAATCTGGTGGATGCCGACTGAACGCGAATTCCTTTGTTTCAGAGGCCGCCCGGATCATTTTCCAAGTTACTTCGCGTTGAAAGGTCAGCTGCCGCCGCAAACTCTCCTCACGACGGAGTTCCCAGCAAACGCTCGCTAGAAGTCGGACGCTTGCGCGGTCATTTCTGCCGAAATAGGCCTGCCATAGCAAAAGCGGAGACCATTCGGAATGGTGTTTTCCTCGATCACGTTCCTGTTCTATTTTCTGCCGATTTTCCTTGCCTGCTATTTCCTCGCTCCGACGGTGTTCATGAAGAACGTCGTCACGCTCGTCTTCTCGCTCGTCTTCTACGCCTGGGGCGAGCCGCGCTTTCTGCTCATTCTCCTTTTTTCCATCGTCTTCAACTACGTCGCGGCCATCCTCATCGACCGGCGCGAGGGCCTGTCGCGCAAGCAGGCGCTGGCCGTCGCCGTCGCGGGCAACCTGATCGTTCTCGGCGTCTTCAAATACGCCAATTTCATCACCGGCAATGTGGCGGCGCTCTTAAGGCCGCTCGGCCTCAGCCTTGCCCCGACGAACATCGAGCTGCCGCTCGGCATCTCGTTTTTCACCTTCCACTGCCTGTCCTACATCATCGACGTTTACCGGCGCCGCTTTAAGGCCAATCGCGATCCCATCGATGTCGCGCTCTACATCTCGCTCTTCCCTCAGCTCGTGGCGGGACCCATCGTCCGCTACAAGACGGTCGCGCGGCAGCTCGACGCGCGGCGATGGACGCTTGGGCGCGCCTCGGCGGGCGCGCGCATTTTCATCGTTGGGCTCGCGCAGAAGGTGCTTGTCGCCGACGTCGTCGCGCCGCTGGCGCAGGTCGCCTTCGACCACGCGCCCAACCGCTCGCTGGCGGAGGCCTGGATCGGACTTATCGCCTACACGATCCAGATCTATTTCGATTTCGCCGGCTATTCGAATATGGCGATCGGACTTGGGATCGCGCTCGGCTTCACCTTCCCGCGCAATTTCCGCCTGCCATACACGTCGTTCTCGATCACCGAGTTCTGGCGGCGCTGGCACATGTCGCTGTCGTCCTGGCTGCGCGACTATCTCTACATCCCGTTGGGAGGAAACCGGGGAACGAATCTCCAGACCTACCGCAATCTCGTCGCCGTCTTCGTCCTCTGCGGCGCCTGGCACGGGGCGAATTGGACTTTCATCCTGTGGGGCGTCTGGCACGGCGTCTTTCTTGTCGTCGAGCGGCTCGGCCTTGGCCGGCTGCTCAAGCGCATGCCGGCGTGGACGCGCTGGACCTACGCGCTGCTCGCGGTCATGGGCGGCTGGGTGCTGTTCCGCGCCGCGGACCTCAAGACTGCGCTCGATTACTACTTAAGCCTCGTCGGCCTGAACGGCGTCGGCGACATCAGCTTCGACATGCACAACGCGCTGACCGAGCGGGCGATGGCGACGCTTGCGATCGGCTGCGTGCTGGCGGTTGCGCCGCGCTGGATGCGCGGCCTGCGCGCGCCGATCCTGGTCCGGGCGATGGGCGATTTCGCCTGGACCTTCGCCATGCTGATCTTCTCGATGGTGACCGTCGCGGCGGGCGCCTACAGCCCATTCCTCTATTTCAAGTTTTGAGCGATGCTGCCGGCCCGCCGCCGATATTTCGCGCTCCTCGGGCTCCTCCTCCTGGCGACCCCGCTTGTCGCCGGGCTCGTCCGCCCGGACAACCCCGAGCTGATCCGGAAGGAAGCGCGCGAACCAGCCCCCGCGCCCGCCGCCCCTCAGACGCTGGAAGCGGCGCTCGCGCTCCCTAGGCAGGCGGACGCGTATCTCGCGGATCATTTTGGCCTGCGCGAGAAGATGATCCGCCTGCACAAGGACTTCGCCAAGCCCGTCGTCCTCCAGGAGAACCCGATCGCCGTTTACGGCAAGAGCGGTCGGATGTTCGCGCTCGGCGACGACATGGTGCTGCAGAGCGCGGGTCGGGTGGTCCGCACGCAAAAGGTCATGGAAGCCGCGGACCTGCTCTCCGCACTGCGCGACGCGCTGGCGCTGCGGGGCGTGAAATTTCTTGTCGCGATGCCGCCGAACTCCTCGACCATCTATCCGGACGACCTGCCGAAATGGGCGCAAAATCCCGGCACGACGACGGAATACGACCTCCTGCTCAAGGAGCTTGCGGCGCGAGGGGTGAAGGCCGTCGATCTTCGCCCCGCCATGAGCTTGGCGCGGCTCGATGGCCCGACATATCTTCTCAACGACCTGCATTGGACCGCGCCCGGCGCGGTGGCGGCCTTCAACGCGGTGGCCGAAGCCGACGGCCATTCCGACTGGCGCATCGAGCCCTCCGCCGCGATCGGGTCGCCTGTTGTCCGGAAGGGCGGCGACATCGCCCGTCTGCTCGGCGTCTACGACAGCGTCAGCGAGACGACCGAGGGCTTCAACCTGCGTCCGGTTGGAACGAGCGTCCATCTGACGGAAGGCGAAATGCCGGAATACGTCCTCACAACCGGACGCGAGGGCCCGACCGTAATGGTGATCGGCGATTCGTTCACCAAGGACTATTTTCCCATCATGCTGTCGCAGCGCGTGGGGCGGGCGATCTGGATTCACCATCGCCATTGCGGCTTCGACTGGGCGTGGATCGACAAACTGCGCCCCGACGAAGTCTGGTGGACGCCGGTCGAGCGCTTTCTCGTCTGCTGGCCGGGACAAAGCCCGAAGAATTTCAGCGCGGTCGCGGCGCGGGCGGATCAAATCCCGAGCTTCTACTGAACATGCTTCAGCGCCGCCGCCGCTATATTTTCGCGCTTGCGTTTCTCCTGCTCGCGACGCCGCTCGTGGCGGGGCTCGTCGCTCCCGACAATCCGGCGCTTGTGATGAAAGAGGGCCGGCGGCTCGCGCCCGCGCCGCAACCGCCGTCAACCCTTGCCGATATGTCGGCGCTTCCCAGCGAGGTCGACGCCTATCTCAAGGATCATTTCGGCCTTCGCCACGCGATGATCGGCCTGCATAAGGACCTCACCCACTCCGTGATCCTCAAGGTCAATACGGCCGCGCTCATCGGCCGCGACGGGCGCATGTTCTATCAGGGCAACGAAATGGTCCGTCAGAGCGCCGGGCTCGTGCTGCGCGACGAACGCGTCGCCGAAGCGGCGGACATGATCGCGGCGATGCGCGATGCGCTGGCCAGGCGGGGCGTGCGCTTTCTCGTAACCGTCCCTCCCAACGCCTCGACGATCTATCAGGACGACCTTCCGCTCTGGGCGCAGAGGAAGGGGCGGAAGACCGAGTATGACCTTTTTCTCGAGGACTTGGCCGCGAGGGGGGTCAGGGCGGTCGATCTCAGGCCGGCGATGATCGCGGTCCGCTCCGAGGGCGAAGAGGCCTATCTCATGCATGACGCGCACTGGACGGCGCGCGCCGCGCTCGCCGGCTTCAACGCCGTGGTCGAGGCTGGCGGCCATTCCGACTGGCGCCTCGACCCCGCGACCGCGATCGGTCCGCCCGCCCCGCGCTCGGGCGGCGACGTCGCGCGCATCCTGGGCGTGCAGGACGACGTGGTCGAGATGACCGAGACGCTGGCTTTGCCGGCGAAAGGCGCGGATGAAGCGCTTTCCGATGATCCGATGCCCGATCATGTCGTCACGACCGGCAGGCCCGGCCCGACGGTCATGGTGATTGGCGATTCGTTCACGGCAAGCTACTTTCCCCTCATGCTTGCGCAGCATGTCGGCCGCGCGATCTGGATTCACCATCGCGAGTGCGGCTTCGACTGGCGGCTCATCGACAAGTTCAGGCCCGACGAGGTCTGGTGGGCGCCGACCGAACGCTTCCTGGTCTGCGATATCGGAGCGCGACCGATCGGCTTTGCCGGCTGAACGCTGATGCTGCGCGCCTGGCGGCGATATGCGGCGCCCGCGGCGTTTCTCCTTTTATCCACGCCGCTGGTCGTGGGAATCGTCCATCCGGACAGCCCGGCCGCGGTTTTGAGAGAGGGACGCCGGCTCGCGCCGCGGCCCAAGCCGCCGGAAACAGCCGCGGATTGGCTGGCGCTGCCGGCGGAAACCGAGGCTTTTCTCAAGGACCATTTTGGCCTGCGCCAGGCTATGATCCGGGCGCATAAGGACTTGACCAAAACAGTGCTCGGGCTCGGCAGCGACACCGTGCTTCTGGGGCGCGACGGACGCATGTTCTACCTCGGCGAGGATGCAGTGCGGCAAAGCGCCGGGCTCGTCCTGCGCGACCGGCGCGCCGCGGACACAGTCGCGCTTCTGAACGAGGTGAACGACAAGCTTAAGGCGCAAGGCGTCCGCTTTCTCGTCGCCTCGCCGCCGAACGCCGCAACCGTCTACCAGGACGATCTGCCGGACTGGGCGAAGAAAGGCGACCGGCGGACGGAGTACGATCTCGTCATGGAGGGGCTTGCGGCAAATGGGATCGAGGCCGTCGATCTGCGTTCCGTGATGGCGGCGGCCGACAAAAGCGCCGCCTACTACCGGCACGACAGCCACTGGACGCCGCGCGGCGAGCTTGCCGCGTATAACGCCATCGTCGAGGCGGATTCCCATCCCGACTGGCGGCTGGACCCGAAATCGGTCCTCGGACCGGCTGAGGTCCGGAAAGGCGGCGACCTCGCCAGAATGCTCGGGGTGCAGGACGCCGCCACGGAGGAAGTCGAGCCGCTGGCGCTCCCGATCGAGCCCAAGGCGCTTCTCACCTCGGACCCTTATGGGGATTTCGCTCTGACGTCCTTGAAGCCGGGTCCGACGATCCTCATCGTCGGCGACTCATTCACGGCCGGGGAATTCGCGCAGATGGTTTTGCAGCATGCGGGCAAGGTGGTCTGGCTCGACCACCGGCATTGCGAGTTCGACTGGAGGGCGGTCGAAAAATTTCACCCGAATGAGGTTTGGTGGATGACGAACGAGCGTTTTCTCATCTGCGATCCGGGCGCGCGGCCGCTCGCCTTCGCGGGTTAGCGGATCGAATCGGGCGCTTTGGCGCCGGCCGGATTGACTATTAAAGGGCAGGGCGGAGACAGGACATGGATATTCGCGAAGGCGCCATCGCCAAGGACGCGACCATGGGATCGCGGGACCTGATGGCTGCCAGGCCGCGTTGATCAACTGTCATTTTCTCGCGCATGCGTGCTGACGACCTATGACACGGTCGAAAACATGCGTTCCGAGGGTGCATGATGGCGCGTCTGCTGTCCTTGAATGTGGGGCTCCCCCGCGACGTTGTCTGGCGGGGACGGAGGGTCCACACCGCGGTTTGGAAGGAGCCGGTCCAGGGCCGGCGCAGGGTGCGGCGGCTCAACATCGATGGCGATGGCCAAGGGGATCTGGCCGGGCACGGCGGGGAACACCGCGCTGTTTTCGTGTATCAAATTGAATCCTATCGCTACTGGCAAAGCCAACTCGGCCGAACCGACTTCACTCAGGGAGAGTTCGGCGAGAACTTCACTGTCGAAGGCCTACCCGACGACGAGGTGTGTATCGGCGATCGCTACTGCGTCGGGAGCGCGTTGTTCGAGGTGACCCAGCCTCGCGTTACGTGCTACCGGATCGGCATTCGGATGAACGAACCGCAAATGGCCGCGTTGCTCGTCTCGCACGACAGGCCCGGTTTCTACTTTCGTGTCCTCGAAGAGGGTGAGGTCGAGGCCGGCGATGAGATCGTGCCGGTCATGCGCGGACCGGAGAGCATGACCGTCGTCGAGGTAAATGCGCTTTTGTACAAGTCCGGTCACCCGGCAGATCGGCTGGAGCGGGCGTTGCGCATTCCCGCGTTGAGCGCCGGCTGGCGCGACTCGTTTAAGGCGCTACTGGATCAGGCGCGGAGCCCAGGCGAGACGACCGGCAATGCCGGGCTTGTCCGGGCCGCCAGCTCAACGCCGGCATGGGTAGGGTTTCGCCCAGTGCGGGTCGCTGGCAAGATCCGCGAGAGCGACGACGTGACCTCGCTTCGGCTTGAGCCCGCGGACGGACGATCTCTGTCGGCTGGGCTGCCCGGACAGTTCGTCGTGGTGCGTCTGCGGCCGACGCCCGATGCGCCTCCTCTACTGCGCAGCTATTCGCTCTCGGGCGAGCCGAGCGAAGCTTACTACCGCGTCAGCGTCAAACGCAACGCCGGCGGTGCGGCCGGGGCCTATGTCGCCGACGGTGTCCGGCCCGGCGACATCATCGAGATGACTGCGCCACGCGGCGGTTTTACATTGCGGCCCGGTGACGGACCAGTCGTTTTTCTGAGCGCCGGCATTGGCGTAACACCTGTGCTTGCCATGCTGCTTGCGCTGGCCGCTGCGAAGTCGCCGAGAGAGGTCTGGTGGCTGCACGGCGCCCGCGACGGCAGTCAGCACCCGTTCGTCGACGAGGCGCGGGCCGCCCTCAAGGTTTTGCCGCGCGCTCACAGTCACATCCGCTACAGCGCGCCCGGTCCCGATGACCGGCTTGGCGTCGATTTTGATGCTCCCGGCCGCCTCGGCGCTCCCGTCCTCGCCGAATTGCGCGTGCCGCACGAAGCCGATTTCTACCTCTGCGGGCCGGCGGCTTTTATGGCCGATGTGTCAGCCGGCCTCGCAGGGTGGGGGGTGTCCAGCAATCACATTCACACCGAAGTGTTCGGGGCGAGACCGTCCCTGACGCCCGGGATTGCCGCGAGCCGCCGGAAGCCGCCACATCCGCCAACAGGGCCTGCAAGCTCAGGACCGCTCGTGTCCTTCGCGCGTAGCGGCCTCAACGTCCGCTGGGGTCCGCCGTTTCAAAGCCTGCTCGAACTTGCGGAGGCATGCGACGTGCCCGTGCGATGGTCGTGCCGCACGGGCGTCTGCCATAACTGTGAGACGGCCCTCGTGGCCGGCGTCGTCAATTATCAGCTCGACCCGGTCGACCCGCCTGCCGCCGGCAATGTGCTGATCTGCTGCTCTCGACCTGAGGCCGATATCGTGATCGATCTTTGAGATGAACATCGGCGGCGATGGTTAAGGGGACTTGATATGGAAGACCGAGAGATTCGAGCTGCCTTGGATCGACACTGGGCTGCCTCGGACGCAAACGACTTCGAGGCGGAGCACCAGATTTACCGAGAGGACGCGGTGCTCGAATACCCGCAATCGGGCGAGCGCATCCGCGGCCGTCTCAAGATTCAGCGGTCTCGCGCCGCGCAGCCAAACCGGAAACGCTTCACTGTGCGGCGAATCATCGGCGCGGGCGATCTCTGGGTCACGGAATTTGTCCTCACCTATGACGGGCGGCCGTCTTACACCGTGAGCATCATGGAGTTCCGGGACGGGAAAGTGGCCCATGAGACCCAGTATTTCGGCGACCCGTTCGAGCCGGGGCCTTCGCGCGCGCAATGGGTCGAGCGAATGCCCTGAGACCTGACCGCCATAGGGATCGCCATCCGCCGCTGGCTCGCGCGGATCTACCGATCGATACGGTCTCTCTCGCCCGCTATCTCATCGGCAAGGTGCTGGTGCGGGAGTTGCCCGAAGGCGCCGCCAGCGGTCGTATTGTCGAGACCGAGGCGTATGTCGTGGGCGATGCCGCCGGACACGCCTACCGGGGGATGACTCGGCGTAACCGCTCGCTGTTTCTCGAGCGGGGGCACGCCTATGTCTATCTCGCCTACGGCAGCTCATACATGCTGAATGTTTCGAGCGAGATGCCTGGGATCGGAGCCGGTGTCCTCATTAGGGCGCTCGAGCCCCTCGAAGGCATCCCGATCATGAAGCTAAATCGCGGCATCGAGCGCTTGCGCGACTTGACGCGGGGACCAGGAAGGCTCACCGCGGCATTGCGGGTTGATCGGCGTCTCGATGGGCTCGATCTATGCCGAGAAGGTTCTCTGTGGCTCGGACGCGGTGACCACGAACCTGGCGAAATCGGGCAAAGCATTAGAATTGGCATTGCGCGGGACGCGCACCGCCTCCTGCGATTTTATCTCTACGACAACCCGTTCGTCAGCGGTCCAAAGTCGCTCAATATCCGCTGACGGCGCAGCGTGTGGATCTATGGCTCTCGACTCAAGCAGCCGCTGTCCACT
>Ga0209040_10002165_pt1 | contig 15503 bp, 14 predicted proteins | sample BogFormECP12_OM3_FD_188240 | JGI IMG/M metagenome (GOLD analysis project Ga0209040, IMG submission 188240) | Bog forest soil microbial communities from Calvert Island, British Columbia, Canada - ECP12_OM3 (SPAdes) (version 2) | ecosystem: Environmental > Aquatic > Freshwater > Wetlands > Bog ...
ACCAGCAGCATTGAGCGTGCGGCGCGAAGTCTGGCGAGCCGCTTTAGATCACCCGGCCGCCGGAGACAGTGCGGTGTCCTTCGCCATTACCGCAATGAAGTAGCATCGCTCCTTTCGCTCGAACTGTCCAAACCGCGTCGACCCGGGCAGAGATACCCATTCCCGAGCGATTGGCCGAAGGTAGCGGGGCAAACGGTCGACCAGCTGGCGGCGGCGCGGGCCATCATTGCGACAAGCGTCGCCGACATTCGCCGTTATGTCGCGAAAGTACACGACCCTGAGGCCAGTCTTCTGGCCCAAACCGATCAGCCCGCGATGGCAGGTCTCCGGATTATGCGGCAGCGTATCAGCTACGGCAAAGATGCCATTTTCGCTGAGAACGCGGCAGATTTCTGCAAGGAACGGCAGTCTTGGCACATCGACCAGCGCCTCGACATTGACCGCGAGATCGACGCTCTCCCCGGGAAGTGGGAGCTGGAGGGCATGCCCTTGCAGATGAACGATCTCGGCGTTGCCGTTTCGGCCGTGCCGAATCGCTGCTAGCGAGCGATCAATCCCGATCGTCACCTCAGGCGAGAGCGTGCCGTGGAGATAGGCGAGACCGCCACCTCTGCCGCAGCATACCTCGAGCAGCCCTGCGGGCGCGGCTCGGCCTCCCACCGCCTGAACGGCCTTCGCCACCTCGGCATAGAGCTGGATCTGATAGGGCTCGGCCGGCCAGAGCTCTGCCACCGAAGCATCGAGCGGCGCATAGCCGTAATTAAAGGTCGAGACCTCCGGCCACTGCGGCAAGCCATAGGCGCGGTCGTAAATATAGCGGTGGAGCCGGTCTAATGCGCCGATGCCGAAATAGGACTCGAGAAGACGCTGGAGGACGCGGAACGCCGACAAGATAAAAGGCTATCCATGGCTTGTTTTGAGCGCCGGCACAGGATATCGAGTGGTTCGCGCCTGGTCCAGCGCCGGCTTTGTCACGCCGAGCAGCCGCGCGAGGGTGGCTCGTAAGGCAAAGTCGGGCATGTCTTTGATCTGTTATCGGCGCCACCGATTTCCGGCCCGAGATCTTGCCCGCGCCGATCGGACCGACGCGGATCGGCTTCTCAGCCGATTGGCGTTTCGGGAGAAGATAGCGCGGTTCATCGGCCTTCCATTTGGATCACGCTTTTACCATTTGCCCCGCTCTTCGGCCTCGCGCACAATCCGTTTCTATGCGACGGGCGACGGGCGACGGGCGGGGGCGATATGTTCTTTCGGGAGTTCGGCTCTCTCCTGGCGACCATTTTTGCTGTCTACGCCGCGCTGCTCGCCACTTATTTCACCACTTGCCTAATCGTCACGTGGCTGAACCGCCGCGCCGTGAAAATACAGTCCTTCCGACAGACGTCGGTGTCGCAGGTGCGGCGCGACCTGAAGCAGAGCGCATTTTCCCTCGCAGTCATCGCCGCAATGCTCGGCGGCGGTCATTGGAGCTACACGGAGCTCGGCTGGGGACTGCGGCCTTTGCCTGGCATCGGCGGGACAGCGCTATCAATCATCGCCTCGCTCGTGCTGTTCGACACCTGGTTCTATTGGCTCCATCGATTGATCCACACCCGCTTCTTTTATCGGCGCGTCCATCGCTGGCATCACCTGACGACGGTTCCAGTGGTCTGGTCCAACAACAGCGATCGGCTGGTCGATAATCTTTTCCTGCAATCGTACTGGTTCATCGTTCACATGCTGATACCGATCGCCCCTGCGGTTTTGTTCGCGCACAAGATCTACGATCAGATCACAGGCGTGATCGGCCATTCCGGCCACGAGCATGGCGGTCTATGGTGCTGGCCACCTTCACCGCTCGTGGGGGTCACTCATCACGACCAACACCATCAATTCTTCCGCTGCAATTACGCGACGCACTTCACCTGGTGGGACCGCATGATGGGAACCCTCCATCCTGATCACGACCGCGAGCTCAAAGCCAATATTGCACGCTCTCGTCGTGATTGGGCGAGACAGTGACTTGGCATTTGCTTGCGGGGGGAGAGGGCAGGGTGAGGGGGGTACCGGCCGCGCATTCGTTAAAAAAAGGCTGGTTGCTGTCCCGGCCCCCCTTACCCTGACCCTCTCGGCCCGGCCGGCGGGGGGAGAGGGGGATTACAGTTGCCTCGGTCGAGCGGCGCCGTGACGGGCGGAAGCAATGTCACGGCTGCGCTGGCCGCCGAGCACGGGCTGACTGCCGAAGAGTTCGAGCGCGCGGTCGCGATCCTCGGGCGCAGGCCGAACATGACCGAGCTCGGGATCTTCTCGGTGATGTGGAGCGAGCACTGCTCCTACAAATCATCGAAGGTCTGGCTCCAGACATTGCCAACGGCCGGGCCGCGCGTGATCTGCGGGCCGGGCGAGAATGCCGGCGTCGTCGACATCGGCGACGGCGATGCGGTCGTCTTCAAGATAGAGAGCCACAATCACCCCTCCTTTATCGAGCCCTATCAGGGAGCGGCGACCGGGGTCGGCGGCATTCTGCGCGACGTCTTCACGATGGGCGCGCGGCCGATCGCTATACTCGACTCGCTCCGTTTCGGCAGCCCTGATCATCCGCGCACCCGCCACCTCGTATCCGGCGTCGTCGGCGGGATCGGCGGCTACGGCAATTGCGTCGGCGTGCCGACCGTCGGGGGCGAGTGCGAGTTCCACCCTTCCTACGACGGCAACATCCTGGTCAACGCGATGTGCGTCGGTCTCGCGCGCGCCGACCGGATCTTCTATTCGGCGGCCGCCGGTCCGGGAAACCTCGTGGTTTATGTCGGCGCCAAGACCGGACGCGACGGTATCCACGGCGCGACGATGGCATCGGCCGAATTCGGCGCCGACGCCGGCGAGAAGCGGCCGACCGTGCAGGTCGGCGATCCGTTCACCGAGAAATTGCTGATTGAGGCCTGCCTCGAGCTGATGGAACAGGATGCCATCGTCGCGATCCAGGACATGGGCGCGGCCGGGCTGACGTCGTCCTCGGTCGAGATGGCCGGCAAGGGCGGGCTCGGCATCGAGCTCGATCTCGACCGGGTGCCGGTGCGCGAGAGCGGCATGACCCCGTACGAGATCATGCTCAGCGAAAGCCAGGAGCGGATGCTTATGATCTTGCGGCCGGGCAGCGAGGCCGAGGCCCGCCGGATCTTCGAGAAATGGGAGCTCGACTTCGCGGTGATTGGCCGGGTCACCGACACCGGGCGGCTGGTGCTGCGCGCCGCCGGAGAGGTCGCGGCCGAGATCCCGGTCGGCCCTCTGGTCACCCAGGCGCCGGTCTACCGCCGGCCGTCGCGGCGCCCCGATCCCGAACCGGAAATCGACCCGGTTTTGCTTCCCGAGCGCGACCCGCTCGAGTGCCTGCAGCGGCTGCTCGCTGCGCCGGCGCTCGCCTCGAAGCGCTGGATCTGGGAGCAATACGACCACCTCGTGATGGGCAACACGGTCAAGCGGCCGGGCGGTGACGCCGCAGTGGTCCGGGTTTCTCCGGAGGGCAAGGCCTTGGCGCTGGCGACCGATTGCACGCCGCGCTATTGCCGCGCCGACCCGGCGCGCGGCGGTGCGCAGGCCGTCGCCGAGAGCTGGCGCAACCTGACCGCTGTGGGCGCCGAGCCGCTGGCGATCACCGACAACATGAATTTCGGGAACCCGGAGCGACCCGAGATCATGGGGCAGTTTGTCGGGGTCATCGAGGGCATGCGGGAGGCTTGTCTCGCCCTCGATTACCCTGTCGTCTCGGGGAACGTGTCGCTCTACAACGAGACGAGCGGCCGGGCGATCCTGCCGACCCCGGTGATCGGCGGCGTCGGGCTGATCGCCGACGCAGGCGCAACGGTTGACCTCGCATTGCAGAGCGAGGGGGACGCCATGATCCTGATCGGCGACACGGGCGGCCATCTCGGTTGTTCCCTCTATCTGCGCGAAATCGAAGGTTGCGAGGTCGGCCCTCCGCCTCCCGTCGATCTCGTCGCCGAACGCCGCAACGGCGACTTCGTCCGCGCCATGATCCGTGGCAGCCGTGTCGCCGCATGTCACGATCTGTCGGATGGCGGCCTTCTCGTCGCGCTCGCCGTGATGGCGATGGCGGGTGTGCGCGGCGTCACACTCGGTCCACTCCCGACCGAATTGCCGCTTCACGCCTATCTGTTCGGCGAAGACCAAGCTCGTTACCTGATCGAAACCCCGGATCCCGAGACGGTGCTCGAGGCGGCGCGCGCCGCGGGGGTTCCGGCCCGCGTCATCGCCGTCGTGAGCGGGGCTTCGTTGACACTCCCCAGCGCCGGTGCCATATCGGTTGATGCATTGAAGGCCACCAACGAGGCTTGGCTGCCGGGCTATATGGCGCAGGATTGAGCGGAGGGAGTCGGGGGATGGCGATGGACGCGGCGATGATCGAGCGGCTGATCAAGGAGAGCTTGCCCGACGCCCGGGTTTCGATCGAGGACCTGCGCGGCGACGGCGATCATTATGCAGCGCATGTCGTCTCCGACGCGTTTCGCGGCAAGACGCGGGTCCAGCAACATCAGATGGTGTACCAAGCGCTGCGCGGCCGGATGGGCAACGAGCTGCATGCGCTGGCCTTGCAGACCGGCGCACCCGAGGACTGAACACGAGCTTCCCAACGGCGACTATTCGCGAAATCGAGGACCAAGCAATGGACGACACGGTTCAACAGCGTATCAGCCAGAACATCTCCGAGACCCCCGTCGTGCTATTCATGAAGGGATCGCCGGTCTTTCCGCAATGCGGATTCTCGGCTGCGGTGGTGCAGATCCTGAGCCACCTCGGGGTCAAGTTCAAAGGCATCGATGTGCTGTCCGACCCGGGTATTCGCCAGGGGATCAAGGAATTCTCGAACTGGCCGACGATCCCGCAGCTCTACGTCAAGGGCGAGTTCGTCGGCGGCTGCGACATCATCCGAGAGATGTTCGAGACCGGTGAATTGCAACAGGTCTTCGAACAGAAGGGCATCCCCGTCCGGGCTTAAACGCCGTCTCTGTCAGCCGGTAGTGAGGTAGTTTCGGAAAGTCAGCGGATCGCTGATGTTGCGGATCGGCTCGAAGGCGCTGCCGATGCCGCGGACAGTGACCGTACCATAGCGGAACATGCGGGCGAGGACCGTTTGGTCGACGGTGACGCTTTCAACCTTGGCCCGATTCATCTCGAGGGTATGGCGTGCGATGAGGCCGGTCTTATAGATGACGCGTTGGTCGGTCACCGCCAATTCGGTCGAAGCCCGGCGGATGAAAGCGCGGAGAGCCGACGACAGCGCCAGCAGGGCAAACAGCGCCGCAGCTATTCCGAGCGCGAGAGCCAGGTTCTGATCGTCGGCCGAGTACCAGGCCGATGCCGCCAGAACTACCGCGATGATCATCAGTAGGATGGCGCGCCAATAGATGACGGAGTGCAACCGCGTCGCATAGACGACCGTCTCTCCCGGTTGCAGTACCCGTCTCACATAGCGCATCGCTGCGAGTATCCTCGTCGGTCCATCCCCGCTGGCCCGCGAGCCTTCGCGCCTGCACGCGATGGCGCGGCACCCCATTCTGCTAGGTTGGCGCGTCCGTTCGGCGGGCGCAACTCGCTCGTCGCAGCGCTTGGCGATGCGAATGACACCGGGAGTTATTCGGCTGCGCGCGGGGCCGTTGCCGTGCCAATATGTCGGCGAAGCGCCGCGGCGAGCGCGTCCGCTTCGGCTTCGGTCGTGTCGAAACGGCAGACGAAACGGGCGAGGGTCCGGCTTCGGCGGTAGAACAGGAAGCCGTCCCGCTCCAGCGCATCCATCATCCCGTCCGGCAGTTCGAGAAAGATCTCGTTCGCCTCGATCGGGGCCAACAGCCGGGCGGCAGGGATGTCGCGCAACGCGGCGGCGATGCGCGCCGCAATCCCGTTGGAAGCGCGCGCCATATCGAGCCAGAGACCGTTCTCGACATAGGCAATCAGCTGCGCCGAGGCAAAGCGCATCTTCGACCAGACCTGGCCGGCGCGGCGTAACTGCACCGCAAGGCCGTCGGCGAGGTCGGGCGAAAAGACGACGATGGCATCGCACAGCATTCCGCCATTCTTGGTGGCTCCAAAAGACATGATGTCGATACCCGAACGCCAAGTCGCGTCGGCCGGGCTGCACCCCAGCCGCGCCATCGCATTGGCGAAACGCGCCCCGTCCATGTGGAGCCTGAGACCGCGCCGCTTGGCGACTTCGGCGACCGCCCGGATCTCGTCGAGCGTGTAGACCGCGCCCAGATCGGTCGCCTGGGTCAGGTTGACCGCGCTCGGCTGACCTCTATGGAGCTGCGCCGGCGAGATCCCGGCCAGAGCCTCGGCCAGCACATCCGCGTCGATCTTCCCGTGCCGCCCGCCGATCGTAGCGAGCTTGACGCCGCCGCCGAAGAACCCGGGCGCGTTGGCTTCGGAAGTGTTTACGTGGGCAACCTCGCTGCAGTAGACGATGCCCCAAGACGGCCCGAGCGAGGCCAGAGCCAGAGCGTTGGCGGCGGTCCCTGTGGCGACCGGAAAAACCCGCACCGAGATCTCGAATAGGTCGGAAAAGCGCTGTTGCAGGTTTGCCGTCCACGCGTCGGCGCCGTAACCCAACGCCGTGTCGTGATTGGCTCGAATCAGCGCCTCTAGAATTTGCGGTGCGGCTCGGCCGGTATTGTCGCTGCGATAATCGATCATCCCCATCGGTTCCGTTGTCGTGCGCGCAACCTCATCCCTTCTTCCCAGGGCCGCCGCGAGAGTGAGCCACGCGGAGCACGGCCACCTGCCGACCGCGCGGCTGACCGGCGTAAAAAGGGGCGTGCAGGTGCGCGCCGCGCAGAATAACCGGCTGTGTCCGGCCGCGCGACTGTAACGAGGCGGTACGGGTGGGTTTCGCATCGCCTTTTCGAGTCAGCTGCGCAGTCACACGAGTGACCGGCGGATGCGTCGTCGCGGCACGGGCAACCCGCTGGGCCGAAGCAGGGGGTGCTATCTGGGGGGAAGCCATAAGCACCGGCGCGTTCTGCAACCGCCTTTCAGGCAAGGTCACACGCGCGGGCGCGACTGGGCGTCCATTGCTGAAGACGGGGCGCGGGACCACCGTCGCGAACAGTCGGTTCGCGAAATCGTCGTTGAACATCTCCAAAGGCGGCTCTCCGTCCGCTCGCACTCCGATCACCGCGACATCTTGAACAGCCCCGAAATTCAGGTTGCGAACGTAATCGAGATCTCGCGTGTAGCTCGGCCAATAAGCCTCGCCTGGGGCGAGCGGGAACCAGGCGACCGTGGCTCCTTCTTCCGAGCTCAGCCCAACACCCGGCGTGCCGAGGAACGCCACCACCGCCGGCATATAAAGCGGTCGCGCAACATAGTTTCCGGGCACCCAGGCCCAATGCTCGTCAATGAGCGCCCACCGGCCATAATGCGACGGGGCGAAGCCCCAGGGCCGATCGTCAATCCAGGTCCAGCCCCACGGGGCCATCCAGCTCCAATGACCGAAGCGATAGGGCGCCCATTCTGCCGACTCGGTCGGGAACCATATAGGACCGTATTGCGCGTTGATCTTCCACACGCCGGCGGAATCGAGTTCGGCGAAGCCCGTCATGTATCGCGAAACATAATAGGGAGCGGCGAGGCGGGTCTCGTCGTAGTCGCGGTCGCGGCACCACGCGACAAAGTCGTCCGCCGTGGCCGGCTCGATCGCCGCGGCATCAGCCGGATCCGACTCCGTCAGGACGGCAACTTGGCCGCCCTCGATGCGCCTGTCGCCGGCGGCCCCGGTGAAATGCGCGGTCCCGCCGAATACCGCAACACGCAGCGGCTGATCGCCATCTCCCGCGTCGATGTCATACCTGCCGGGAGCCAGCAGCCAAATACCGCCTTGCGGGACATCGATCTCGACGGTTTCATTTTCGCCGGCCTGGCTCAAATGAAGGCCAATTCTTCCGCGCGCAAGGAGGATCTGAGTGACCCCGTCGCGCAAACCCGCGATCTCGATCTCGCTGCCGTTGGACAGGTCGATGGTATTGGCACCGATACGGATCTCGCCGCGGGCTCGGGGGTCGGTCCGCAGCGCTTCGCCGGCGAAGATCGGTTGATTCGACTCGGCGTCCGCCCAGGCGGTCCCGGCAGAGCCTCGGAGGTCGACATTTCCCGAGGCAAGGCTGAGGCGCCCGATGCGGCCCGGCGGCGACCAGTCTGCTGGCAGAGGAACGCTCGCCTCGACGGCTGACACCGCCTCGGCCTGAGTCACATCTTGCGCGAACACCGGGAGTAGCCCAGCAGCCATCGCGATGCAATAGATGCATAGAAACAATCGCATGGGTGCAACCCCCCAGCGTCCCCTGAGCCAACTTTAGCAGATAATTTTCGTTGACAATCGACAAATTGCAGCAATCGCGGTTAACTCGCGAGCTCCGATGGATACATCGGCTTATCGGAAGCTTTCGGATCATGACCGGGTTACTACCCGATGACATCGCCGTCGTCGTGCTCGGCCCGGGCGGCGCCGCGTTAGGCCGGCGACTGCGGATGGCGCTGCCCGGCGCTCGGTTGCACGGGCCGCGCGCCCATCCCGGCGACTGGGACGAGAACTACGATCGGGTGTCGACCCATATCGGTCGGCTGTTCCAAGCAGGTCAGCCGATCGTCGGTCTCTGCGCCGCCGGCATCCTGATCCGCTCTGTCGCACCCTTCCTCGCCGCCAAGCGGGAAGAGCCGGCGGTCGTCGCGCTCGCCGAGGACGGCTCGGTCGCGGTGCCGCTGATCGGCGGACACCGTGGCGCCAATGCCTTGGCCCGCGGCATTGCCGAGCTTACCGGCGGCATTGCGGCGATAACCACTGCCGGGGATGTGCGCCTCGGCATTGCGCTCGATGAACCGCCGCCCGGCTGGCGTATCGCCAATCCGGACAAGGTGAAGCCGGTCGTGGCCGCCCTCCTCGCGAGCGAGGAGGCTTCGTTGATCGACGAGACCGGCTGCGCCGGATGGCTGCGAGCCGGAGCAATCCGCTGGGCCGAACATGGCAAGCAACGGGTGGTCGTGACGGATCGGGCGGGCGAATCCAAAACCGATGCCCTGGTGTTCCATCCGCCAGTGCTCGCGCTCGGGATCGGCTGTGAGCGCGGCTGTTCCGCCGAAGAGATCGCGAATCTCGCACGCTCGGCGCTCGCCGAAGCTGGACTCGCGCCGGGGGCGGTCGCAGCGGTCGTCTCGGTCGAGCTGAAGCTTGCGGAGCCCGCGATCCACTTACTCGCGGCGGGACTCGGGGTGCCGGCGCGGTTCTTTCCCGCTTCACGTCTTCTCGCAGAGACGCCGCGCCTGACGGAACGCTCGCCTGCAGCGTTTCGGGCGACCGGCTGTTGGGGCGTCGCCGAAGGTGCGGCGCTCGCCGCCGCAGGACCGGATGGGGTGCTCGTCATGCCAAAGCGCAAGTCGCGGCGCGCGACCTGCGCGATCGCGCGCGCGTCGCAGCCGATCATCGCCGAGTCGATAGGCCGCCCGCGGGGAAGGCTCGCCATCATCGGCATCGGACCGGGCGATCCGAGCTGGCGCACCCCGGAGGCGAGCGCGGCGCTGGCGCAGGCGAGCGACGTGGTTGGTTACAGCCTCTATCTCGACCTGCTAGGCCGCGCGATCGAAGGCAAGAGGCGGCATATGAGCGCGATCGGCGAGGAGGAGGCGCGGGTGCGCCTAGCCTTCGACTTCGCCGCGGAGGGACGGTCGGTGGCGCTCGTCTCCTCGGGAGACCCCGGCATTTACGGCTTGGCGCCGCTGGTCTTCGAGCTTCTCGACACCGAGCCCAAGCCGGAATGGCGCATGATAGAACTGATGGTCTTTCCCGGGATCTCGGCGTTGCAGGCCGCCGCCTCGCGGGCCGGCGCCCCTCTCGGCCATGATTTCTGCGCGGTCTCGCTGTCGGATCTGATGACACCGTGGGGGACGATCCGCACTCGCCTCGAGGCGGCGGCAGCGGGAGATTTCGTCGTCGCTCTCTACAACCCCCGCTCGGCGCGGCGGCAGGCACGCCTAGCCGAGGCAGCGGAGATATTGCTGCGCCATCGCTCGCCGGAGACACCGGTCTTCATCGGCCGCAATCTCGGGCGCGACGGCGAGGAGCGGCGCGTAATCTGCTTGTCGGAACTGGCCGGCGCCGGCGTCGACATGCTGACGATCGTCCTCATCGGCAGCAGCCGCACCCGTCGGACCGAAAGCTATCCGGCGCGCCTCTACACGCCGCGCGGCTATTTCGACCGCGCCGTCCCGTGACGGTGCATTTCATCGGTGCCGGCCCCGGCGCGCCCGACCTGATCACGGTCCGCGGGCTGCGACTCATTGAGCGCTGCCCGGTTTGCCTCTACGCGGGTTCGCTGGTGCCAACCCAGATCCTGGCCGCCGCACCGCCTGGTGCGCTGGTGATCGACACCGCGCCCTTGACCCTCGACGAGATTGTCGGCCATCTCGCCGATGCCGATCGCCGCGGCCTCGACGTCGCCCGGCTCCATTCCGGCGATCCGTCGCTCTATGGCGCGATCGCCGAACAGATGCGGCGGCTCGAGGCGCTCGGCATCCCATTCGACGTGACCCCGGGGGTGCCGTCCTTCGTCGCGGCCGCGGCCGCGCTCGGCCGCGAGCTGACCCTGCCGGAGATCGCGCAGACCGTAATCTTGACGCGCACCGCGACGCGCTCCTCGCCGATGCCCGAACGCGAAGCCCTCGAACGGCTCGCCGCGAGCGGCGCGACCTTGGCGATCCATCTCTCGATCAACAACCTCGCACGCGTCGTGCGCGCGCTGATGCCGCACTACGGGTCCGATTGTCCCGCGGTCGTCGCCTACCGCGTCAGCTGGCCGGACGAGCGCCTGATCCGCGGTACCCTTGCCGACATCCGCGGCAAAGTAAAAGAGGCGCGCATCACCCGTACCGCCTTAGTGCTGGTCGGCGGGGCCCTCATCGGCGAGCCGGGGCCCGAAAGCCGGCTCTACGCCGCCGACCACTATCACCTGCTGCGGCCGTTCCGCGCTCCAATCTAGCCACTTCGATTTGACCCCTATTACGGCTCGCACCGGATAGCGGCGCCCCAAGGTTACGTGGTCAACCCCAAGGCCCGGGCCGGCTTTGAACGTCGCGTCGGTGCCGGGCAAAGCTGGCAGTCATCGCCGCTGGAAAAAACCACTATGGCGCGCATCGGCACCAGAAGGTCTGGGCTCGCCGATACTGGGTTAAAGGCATTGTAATCGCCAAAAAGGTTCCGCTTTGTGCACTGGCCCCGGTTCTGCTAAGTGACGCGTCGTATCTATGCCGGGTTAGCACAGTGGCAGTGCAGCGGTTTTGTAAACCGAAGGTCGGGGGTTCGAATCCCTCACCCGGCACCACGATCTGGCTGGTGGCTAGTCGTGGGGATGGTTTGCCGCTTGGAGTGAGCGGGCGGTGCGGCGCCCATGCCCGGGTGCCGCACGCCGAGCTGCGTCAGACGGGCGGCAACCAGTACCGGTCGATCCGCCCGGTGTATGAACGATCCGACCAATTGGGCATCTCGCGCGACGCGTAGCTCGGGGCACCCTCGAGCCTGCTGCGGTCGAGATCCACAACGTAGCCGCCCAACCGAGTGTCGTAGGTCAGCATCTTCCAGGGCAGCGGGTGATAACTCTCGCCAATGCCCAGGAAACCGCCAAACGACATCACCGCGTAGGCGACCTGGCCGGTATACTTATCGATCATCAGGTGATGTACCGAGCCCAGGCTTTCGCCTCCGCGATCGTAGACGGAGGTGCCGTTGACTTTTTCGGAGGAAATGAGCTGGTGGGTCTCGTCGGCTTCTAGATGGGCCGCAGTCGCGGTCGTAACGTCATTCATTGCGTCGTCTCCTGTGAACCGTAGGTAAAAGGCAAACAAGAGGCTTCAGACGCGGTTCCGATATTCGCGGGCGTTCAGCTCGGGGTTAGCGGGCGGTGGCGCTTGACGGCCTCCGCGTTGGTCGAATCCGCGCCCATATAAATGCCGCGCTCCCAGCTGCGCTTCAGCGGGTCGACAACGTTCAACGACATCCGGCCGATGCGCTCGATTTCGATTTCCGCGGTCTCGCCGTCCTGCAATGCGCCGAGCCCCTCGTGATTGGTGCCGCAGGCGATCACGTCGCCGGTGTTCAATGTCATGATCGTCGAGGCGAACTCGACGAGTTCCGGCACCCGGTGCTCCATATCGTCGGTGTTGTAGTTGTGGCGCAGCTGGCCGTCGTTCCAGAAGCGCACGACCAGATCGTTGGGCTCGGGGATCTCGTCGGCAGTCGCGATACAGGGTCCGATCGGCGCGAAGGTGTCGAACGACTTGCCGAGCCAGCTGCCGGCCTTCCAGGTTCGCCGCCCCTCGCCGCGCGCCGACACGTCAATGAGGCAGGTGTAGCCGAACACCGCGCTCTGCCAATTCGCCCCGCTGACCTTCTTGGCCGGGCCCTTGATGACGAGCGCGAGCTCGGCTTCATGCATGAAGATCCACGGCTCGGTGAATTCGGGCAGCACGATCGTGTCGTCCGGCCCGACCACCGCCTCCGGGTTCTTGAGGAACATGTTGAGCGGGCGCGCCTCGCGCTGTGCGTGCTCCCAGTAATTGGCGATGCAGCAGAGAATTTTGCCGGGCCGCGGCAACGGCGCCCGCAGGCGGACGGAACTCAGCGCCAACGCCTCACCCTCCGCCGCCTGGAGTTCGAGGGTCGGCCGCAGCCTGTCGAACCCGTCGATCAGCGACTGCATCGTCAATTGCGGGGTATGGCCTTTCTCGGCGACTCCAGAAATGTCGACGATCCCGCGCTCGGTCAGCAGCCCGGGCACCGGCTCGTCCCGCCCGACAGTCTGAAAAAGCACCAGCTTCATGATTTCCTCCCAGTCACGCCGGCGAGATTAGCCGGTTCGCTGCATGGCAACCATCGCGATTCTCGGTTTGACACGGTAGAGACCGCAGGCCGACCATTGCGCGGCTACCGACGGGAGAGCACGTTATGGTCGAGGTACGCCGCATGGGTCCGCAGATCGGCGTCGAGGTCACCGGTGTCGATGTCAAGGCGCTCGACGACCCCGGCTTTGCCCCGATCTATCAGGCTTGGCTCGACCATAACGTCTTGGTTGTGCGCGACCAGGAGCTCGAGATTGCGGATTTTCTCCGTTACAGCCGCCGCTTCGGGCTGGTTGTTCCACACCCCTCTAAATCGACGCGTCACCCCGAGTTTCCCGAAATTACGATGCTCGGGATCAACAAATTCAATGCCGATGGCAAATTGATCGACGCCATCTATCGGCGCGGCGCCGAGGGCTGGCACACCGACGGCGCCTACAACCAGCAGCCGTTCAAGGCGACCCAGCTCTACGCGCTCGCCGTTCCGAGCCGTGGCGGCGACACTTTGTTCGCCAATGGTTATGCGGGTTATGTTGCATTGCCGGAGCGGCTGAAGCTGCGGCTCGACGGGGTGATGGGGGCGTTCTCCTATGGCGGCCGCCGCGGTGGCTCACCGCTTCTCGATGAGGAAGACCAGGATTGGAAACCGGTCTTTCACCCGATCATCCGCACCCATCCCGAAACCGGACGCAAGTCGCTCTATTTCGATCCCGGCAAGATCGTCGAGATCGTCGGCTGCGGCCGAGAGGAGAGCGATGCGCTGATCGCCGAGCTCAAAAGCTGCATGATCCAGCCTGATGCCGAATACCGGCACAAATGGCGCAGGGGCGACATCGTGATCTGGGACAACCGGTGCTCCTACCACAGGGCGGCCGGCGACTACCCGCCCGAGGAAGACCGCATCCACTGGCGGGTCTCGATCAACGATTTCGGCGTCGAAGCCCAGGCGAGGGCTGAGTAGCGCGCGATGAGTATAGCGGTATTGCCGTTTGACGCCAGGCCGGGGCCAAGTTGATCGGGTTCGCGGCTGCAGAGGGAGGGTGGCAACGTGGCAACCATCGTTACCGCGATCTACCGCTACCCGGTAAAGGGCCTCAGCGCCGAGAAAATGGACCGCGTGGCGCTGATGCCCTGCGAATGCCTGCCGCACGATCGGCGCTTTGCGGTTGCGCTCGGCTCGACACTGTTTGATCCGCAGCGCCCGGAATGGCTGTCGAAGACCCATTTCATCATGCTGATGCGAGACGAAAAGCTGGCGCAATTGCAGACCGGCTTCGACGCGGCAAGCGGCGTCCTGGCGATCGCCGAAAACGGCCGGGTCTTGCTGCGCGCGCGGATAACCGACCCGAAGGGGTGCCGGCTGGTCGCGGAATTCTTCGCGGATTTCCTTGGCGATGCGGTGAATGGACCACTGCGCGTCGTCGAGGCACCAGGGCACGCCTTTGCCGATGCGCGGCGCAAGCCGAACGCGACGACAGATAAATACGTCTCGCTGATCAACTGCGCGAGCATCGCGGCGCTCGCAGCGGCGATGGGCGTGCCGGTCGATCCGATCCGATTTCGCGCGAATGTCTATTTCGATGGGGCATCGGCCTGGAGCGAGCACCACTGGATCGGCTCCGAGATCACCCTCGGAGCCGCGCGGCTGCGGGTGATCTCGCCGATCACCCGATGCGCGGCCACCCAAGTCAATCCCGTCACCGCGAAGCGCGACCTCGACATCGTCACCGCCCTCGCCCGCGCTTTCGGTCACATCAATATGGGCGTCTACGCCGAGGTGCTAGAAGGCGGCGAGATCGCCACTGGCGATGCGCTGTTCGGGCCGCTAAGCCCCCGACCGGCAGTTAACAAGATTGTCTGAGCGAGGGAGAGCGGCGCCGACCCGATCGGTGGCTCACGCCGTCGCGGCGCCGTCGACCGGCAGTGCCGCGCCGGAGACGAAAGACGCCTCGTCCGAAATCAGGAAGAGGGCGGCGTTGGCGATCTCTTCGGGCTTGCCGGTGCGGCCCATCGGGTTCTGCCGGCCGCGCAGTAGCACCAGCTCCTCCTTGTCCTGCCCGGCGGTCCGCTGCTGATCCGGCCGCGCGACAAATACCCGCAGCATCGGCGTGTCGATCGGGCCGGGACAGATCGCATTGACGCGGATCTTCTCCGCCGCGAGGCGCTTGGCAAGCGAGCGCACAAAGCCGACCACCCCGAACTTGGCCATCGAATAGACTGGGCTGAACGCCGAGCCTTGAATGCCCGAGGTCGAGGCGGTGTAGAGCAGAGCGCCACCGCCGCGCGCCCGGATCTCCGGGATCGCCGCTTCGGTCGTCACCAGAACCGTGCGCAGGTTCAGGTCGAGCGCGATCTCGAAATCCGCCATGTCGATGCCCTCGATCGAGGCGGGCCCGGGGTGGCCGACATGGTTCCATACGAAATCGAGGCCGCCGAAGGCATTGGCGGCGCGCCGCACAATGCTGCGGGCGAAATCGTCCTGGCGCAAATCGCCGACGAGGCCGAGCGCCCGACCGCCTGCCGCGGTGATCTCCCCGACGACCGCATCGACCCCAGCTTGATCGATGTCGACGACACCTACCGCCGCGCCTTCGCGGGCAAACCGGATCGCCCCGGCCCTCCCCATCCCG
>Ga0209040_10002167_pt1 | contig 15501 bp, 8 predicted proteins | sample BogFormECP12_OM3_FD_188240 | JGI IMG/M metagenome (GOLD analysis project Ga0209040, IMG submission 188240) | Bog forest soil microbial communities from Calvert Island, British Columbia, Canada - ECP12_OM3 (SPAdes) (version 2) | ecosystem: Environmental > Aquatic > Freshwater > Wetlands > Bog ...
TCATCGAGCACCACACGACTGCACTGCCGCGGGTTGATCGTGCCCGCGACAGCCGAACCCACGACCAGCTTCCCCGCGCCGCTGACAGTCGCCACGCCGGGTTCGGGGCCACCGAACGCCAATGAGGTCGAGACGCTCAACGTCCCGGCGATGCTCAGGGTGGCGTTGCGGAGGGCCAGCGAGGCGATGCTCGACGCGTCGAGGGCGTTGGTGAGTTCGAGCAGCCCGCCCGTGAGCGCCAGCGCCCCTTGGCCCTGGACCACGCCGGCCTGGTTGCTGCCTTCGGCGATGTCGACCGTGTCGCCCGCTTCAATGCACGCCACGTCGCTGGATGTGGGTACATTCCCGGCCGACCAGTCAGCGGCGGTCCGCCAGCTGCCTTCGCTGGGTCCCGTCCAGGTGTTCGTGCAGAGCGGTTCTGCCGACGCGCCGGCCGTCATGGTGAGGCACGCCACGAGCACGGCCACGACGAGGCCTGCCAGCTTCGCGCCGGCGGAGCCGTTCACGAATGCGTCCCTGGGCGATTGCGGTGGTTATCCCCCCGCCACGACATGCCACGCCTCCGATCCGATAACAGCTGTAAGCCAGCGGACCGAAACGGCGAGAGCCCGCCCCCGCTCTCGACTCCGTCGGCTCACCGGGCCGCACACTAGCACCGCCCGAATGCGCGAGCAATCCGGCCAGCAGAAACTTCACAAGCCGCTTCGGCAGGCGCCGCGTGCAGGCTAGGCGGTGCTCTCCCCGGCCAGCGCGGGTGCGTCCTCGGCTTCCACGGCTCCGTCCGGCGGGTCGCCATCCTCGAGCTCGCCGAACAGCGACGGGTCGCGGCTGGAGCCGCGGATCAGGTCGTCGGGCGAGCCGTCCGCGAGCAGGCGGCCCTGGCGCGTGCCGAAGTAGATTGCCTGCGGGTGGTGGACGATCAGCGCGAGCGTCGACTGCTCGGGGTCGGGCGCGTAGCCCGCGGTGATGCTCATGCCGATCTGGCGCAGGTCGAGCAGCTTCTCCACCTTCAGGTGCTCGCTCTGCTCGGGCACCGCCGGATAGCCCCACGAGTAGCGCCGTCCCTGGGCGGGGTCGGTGCCGAGCATCATGCGGGCCTCGTAGTGCAGCCACTCGGCCAGGCCCTCGGCGGTCTGCACGCCGAGGCCGTGCACGAACAGCTGCTCGGCGAATTCGCCTTCGGCCTCGAGCTTGGCCATCAGCTCGGTGACCTCGGAGCCGACGGTCACCGCCTGCACCGCGATCACGTCGAGCTCGCGAGGCGGGGTGGGTGGGGTCCCGTCCCCTGATCCGGACCCGCCCGCCTCCCCCGGGCGGAAGAAGTCGGCCAGGCACATGCGATCGCCCTTGGGCTGGCGCGGGCAGACGAAGCGCGTGAGCTCCGTCTTGCGGTCATCGGGATCGAGCACGATGATGTCGTTGCCGAGCGAGTAGCAGGGGAAGAACCCGAGCAGCGCGCGCGGGTGCAGATAGGTCTGCTCGCGCCACATGCGCTCCAGGCGGGGGCGGAAGTCCTCGCGCAGCAGCGTCTGCCAGGCCTCGCCCTTGACGCCCCGCCCGCCCCAGTGCAGCTTGAACAGCACGTGCGTGTCGAGGTGGCGGTAGACCTCCTCCAGATCGACCTCGATCTCCCTCACGCCCCAGAACGGCGGCGTCGGGATCGCCACGTCGGTGCGCGCCGGCGAGCGGACCGAGTCGTCATGCAGATCGAGCACCTCCTGCGGCGCGTCTCCCTTCGCACGGAACTCGCTCGCGCCGGCCCGCAGCTTCTCGAGCAGCGCGCTGTGCGCGTCGGCGTCGATCAGCTGGTCCATCACTCCCAGGCCCTCGAAGGCGTCCTTGCAATAGAAGACGCCGGGCTCGTAGATCTCCTCGGAGTCTTTGCCGCCGGGGTAGAGCGCGCGGAAGCTGAAGGCGCGGTTGATCGCCGCACCGCCGATCAGCACGGGGAAGGAGAGTCCCTTGGCGTGCAGCTCCTGGATGCAGGCCGGCATCTGCTTGGAGGTCGAGACCAGCAGCGCCGACAGGCCGATCGCAGTCGCGTCGTGCTCCTGCGCGGCGTCGACGATCGTCTGGATCGGAACCTGCTTGCCGAGGTCCACTACGGTGTAGCCGTTGTTGGTGAGGATCGTGTTGACCAGCGACTTGCCGATGTCGTGGACGTCGCCGAACACGGTCGCGAGCACGACCGTGCCCTTTGTGTAGCCCTCGATCTTGTCGAGGTATTTCTCGAGCTGGGCGACCGCCCGCTTCATCACCTCGGCCGACTGCAGCACGAACGGCAGGATCAGCTCGCCCGCGCCGAACTTGTCGCCCACCTCCTTCATCGCCGGCAGCAGCACCTCGTTGAGCGTCGGCACCGCGCCGATCTTCTCGACGCTGCGGTCGATCTGATCCTCGACGCCGTCCTTGCGCCGGCGCAGGATGTGGAAGTGCAGCGCCTCCTCGGGCTCCATCCCCTCGGTCGGGTCGGCCGCGCCTTGGGCGCTGTCCTCCTCGCCCTTGGACTCGAAGTGGGCGATGAAGCGCTCGAGGGCATCCTCGCGGCGGTTGAACGCGAGGTCGTCGGCCAGCTCTCGCTCCTGCTCGGAGATCTCGGAGTATGGGGTGATGTGGTTGGGGTTGACCATCGCGAGGTCCAGGCCGGCGTCGACACAGTGGTGCAGGAAGACCGAGTTGAGCACCGCGCGCGCGCCGGGGGAGACGCCGAAGGACACGTTGGAGACGCCGAGCGAGGTCTTCACGTGCGGGATCTCCGCCTTGATCGCCCTGATGCCGGCGATCGTCTCGACCGCCGACGGGCGCCACTCCTCATCGCCGGTCGTGAGCGTGAACGTGAGGCAGTCGAAGATCAGCAGCTCCGGATCGAGGCCGTGCTCCTCACAGCAGAGGTCGCGGATGCGCTTGGCGATCTCGACCTTGCGCTGCGCCGTCTTGGCCATCCCCACCTCGTCGATCGTCAGCGCGATCAGCGCCGCCCCGTGGGCCAGCGCCACCGGCACGACGCGGTCGAGCTTGGCGCGGCCGGCCTCCAGGTTGACCGAGTTGACGATCGCCCGGCCGGGGATCTGCTCGAGCGCCCGTTCGATCACCTCGGGCTCGGTCGAGTCGATCTGGATCGGAGCCGGCTGGGTGAGCGAGATCTTCTTGGCCAGGATCCGCATCTGTTCGTCCTCGTCGGTGCGCTCGGTCAAGGCGACGCACAGGTCGAGCACGTGCGCCCCGCCGTTGACCTGGTCCTCGGCGATCTGCACCAGCCCGTCATAGTCGTCCGCGAGCAGCAGCTCCTTGGCCTTGCGCGAGCCCTGCGAGTTGACCCGCTCGCCGACCATCGTCGGGCGCGGCTCCTGCACGAGCGGCGTCGCGGCGATCATCGATGACAGGTGCGGCGGGCGCGGGGCAGGACGCGGTCCGACGGGATGCCCGCCCGCCCCGGCGACGCGCTCGACGATCGCGGCGATGTGCGCGGGGGTCGTGCCGCAGCAGCCGCCGACGACGCCGACGCCGTAGCGCTCGACGAACTCCTTCAGCGCTTCGGCCAGCGGCTCGGGCTGCTCCGGGAAGATCGTCTCGCCGTCGGGGCCCTGCAGCGGCAGCCCGGCGTTGGGGATGCAGGCGACCGGCACGGGGCAGTACTCGCCGAGGAAGCGGATCGCGTCGCGCATGTCCTCGGGTCCGGTCGAGCAGTTCAGGCCGATCACGTCGACCGCGAGCGCCTCGAGCGTGCACAGCACCGCCGAGATGTCCGTCCCCAGCAGCATCTTGCCGCCGTTGGGCAGCAGCGACACCGAGGTGTGGATCGGCAGGCTGCGCCCGCTGGCGGCGAAGGCCTCGCGTGCGCCGAACACGGCGGCCTTGACCTCGAGGATGTCCTGCGCGGTCTCGATGATCAGCAGGTCCGCCCCGCCGTCGATCAGGCCCGCCGCCTGCTCGGCGAAGACCTCGACGAGCTCGCGGAAGCGGATCTGCCCGAGCGAGGGGTCCTCGGACGCCGGCAGGTAGCCGGTCGGGCCGATCGAGCCGGCGACGAAGCGGTGCTCGCCGGCCGCCTTGCGCGCGATCTCCGCCGCCCTGGTGTTGATCTCCACGGTGTAGTCGGCCAGCCCCCACTCTTCGAGCTTCAGGCGCGATGCCTGGAAGGTGTCGGTCTCGAGCACCTCAGCGCCGGCATCGAGCATCGAGCTGTGCACGCCCTCGATCACATCCGGGCGGTTGAGCACGAGCGCCTCGTGGCACTTGCCGGCCAGGCCGCCGTAGTCCCCGCTGGTCAGCTCGAACTGCTCGAGCGTCGCGCCCATCCCGCCGTCGTAGACGACGACGCGTTCGGAGACAGCCCGTAGGTAGTCGCGCTCAGCCATTGCAAGCAATGCTATCGGCGATCAGATTCCCCTCCCGAGCCGCTCCCGACACCATTCGGGCAGGCCGTTGCCCGACCCGGCCGACAGGCCTGTAGGCCCTGCGGGACGCGAGCGTAGATCAAGCGTCCAACATCTCCCCACCCCGGTTCGCGAGGGTGCACACTGCGCGGCGACGGTCAAGCGAACGGGGAAGGATTCACCATGACACCCGAGTTTCTCATCGAGGCATTGCTCAAGGAACAGACCGAGGAGACCGCGCCGGCCTGGCATGCCCGGCCGTCCCAGCAGACGGCCGAAGGCCGACGCGAGACGGCTGTGGGAGGTGAGCGAATCACACGCGAGGCGGCGGCTCCGCAGGCGCTCGTGGCGGTCGTCGGCCTTGGCTACGCCGGCCTGCCGAGCGCGATCGCGCTGCGCCGTGCCGGCTTCCGGATCGTGGGGATCGACACCTCCCCCAGTCGGCTGCACGACATCCGCAGCGGGCGGGCAGAGCTCCTCGCCGCCCACCGCGCGGACCTGCAGGGCCACCTCCACGACGAGGATTTCACACTCACCGAGAGCATCGAGGCGGTCCACGCGGCCGACCTGGTCCTGATCTGCGCGCCCACCACCGTCGACCGGATGGGGCGCCCGAACCCCGACACGCTCAAGCGCGCATGCGCATCGGTCGTCCAGCACGCGCGCGCCGGCCAGACGCTCGTGTTGACCTCCACCAGCCACGTCGGCAGCACGCGCGAGCTGCTCGTGGAGCCGCTCGCCGAGCGCGGGCTGCGAGCCGGCCAGGACGTGTTCGTGGCGTTCTCGGCCGAGCGCCTGGATCCCGGCGTTCCCGAGCACGCGCAGTTGCACACTCCGCGGGTGGTCGGTGCGGTCACCGAGGCCTGCTTCCGGCACGCCGAGGAGCTGCTGCGCCACATCGCCCAGGACCTGCACCGCGTCTCATCCCCCCAGGCCGCCGAGATGGCCAAGCTCTACGAGAGCACCTTCCGGGCCGTGAACATCGCCCTCGCGTTCGAGATCGCCGACGCCTGCGCGATCCAGGGGCTGGACCCGATCGAGGTCACCGACGCGGCGGCCACCAAGCCGTTCGGCTTCCTGGCGCATTACCCCTCCGCCGGAGTCGGCGGCCACGGCATCGCCGCGGACCCCCACTACCTGCTCGCCCCGCTGCGCGAGCGCGGCCGGCCGGCGACGATCGCCGAGGAGGCGCTGCGCACGCTGGCGGCCCGCCCGCGCCACGTGGCCATGCGCGCGCATGAGCTGCTGCTGCGGTCGGGACGGCACCTGCGCGACATCCGCGTGCTGGTCGTGGGAGCCGCCTACAAGCCCGGTGTCGCCGACTGCAGCAACGCGCCCGCCGTCGAGATCATCTCGCGGCTGCTGGCCGAGGGCGTGCAGGTCGACTTCCACGACCCGCTCGTACCCGTGCTGCGCGTCGACGGCGAACCGATGTTCTCGGTCGACCCCGATCCCCGGCGGGACGCCTCCGGCCTCGGCCCCGAAGACTACGAGCTGGCGGTCGTGGTCGCGATCCAGCCGGGCCACGACTACGGCTGGCTCAGGCGCTGCCCGCAGGTGCTCGACTGCACCTACGCGCAGCACACCGGCGGCCGCCGCTACCTGCCCTAGCTGCGCCTCTCACTCCACCTCGTCCCCCGCCAGGAGGAGGCTGCCCGGGCTCCAACCGGTCGAGCCCGGGCGGCGGGGCGTCACTTGATGAACAGCATCTCCGAGTACTTCGGCAGCGGCCAGAGATCATCGGCCACGATCTTCTCCAGGCGGTCTGCCACCTCGCGCAGGTCATCCATCGCCGGCATCACCCGGTCGTGCATGTACGCGGCCCACTTCTCCGGGGTGGAGTCGTCCTGGTTGTCGCTGAGGTTGACGTCCTCGAGCTTCAGCAGGGCGAAGTGCAGCTCCTTGATGACCGGCTCCAGCTCGGCGATCAGCTCATCGAGGCCCGCCCCACGCAGTTCGCCCAGCTGGCGCACGGCGGCCGGCAGGATCTGCGTCCGTGCGATCGCCGCCGCGGTCTCGGACTCGATGTTGATCTTGGCGGCGTACTGCTCGAGGAACACCTCGTGGCGGGACTCGAGCTCGCGCTTGGAGAGGACGCCGTATTTCTTGAACAGCGCGACCGTGGTTTTGTCCACCAGCCAGGGCAGCGCTTCGGGGGTGGAGCGCAGGTTGTACAGGCCGCGCTTCTCCGCCTCGGCGTGCCACTCGGGCGCATAGTTGTCGCCGTCGAAGATGATCCGCTTGTTGGCCGCGTAGCTGTCGCGAACGACTTTGGTGACGGCCTTCTCGAGGTTGGCGGAGCTGCCTTTCAGCGCCGTCTTGAGCTTGCCGGAAAGGTCGTCGATGGCCTCGGCGACGATCGTGTTGAGGACCGTGTTGGGGAGGGCCAGCGACATCGAGGAGCCGAGTGCGCGGAACTCGAACTTGTTGCCGGTGAAGGCGAACGGGCTCGTGCGGTTGCGGTCGCCGCCGTGCAGCGGCAGCGGCGGCAGCACGGGGGTGCCGAGGCCGAGGAACGAGCCGGGCTTCGAGCGTTCGGCTTTGCCGGACTCGATCGCCGCGAACACCTTTTCGAGCTCGGCGCCGAGGAAGATCGAGATGATCGCCGGAGGCGCCTCGTTGGCGCCGAGGCGATGGTCCTGGCCGGGCGAGGCGATCGACGCCCGCAGCAGCGCCTGATGGGTGTTGACCGCCTGGATCACCGCCGCGCAGAAGAACAGGAACTGCAGGTTCTCCGAGGGCGTGTCGCCAGGCTCCAGCAGGTTGTCGCCGGCGTCGGTGCCCATCGACCAGTTGTTGTGCTTGCCCGAGCCGTTGACGCCTGCGAACGGCTTCTCGTGCAGCAGGCACACCAGGCCGTAGCGGCGGGCGACGTTCTGCATCACCTGCATCGTCAGCTGCTGGTGGTCGGAGCCGACGTTGGAGTTCTCGAAGATCGGCGCGATCTCATACTGGTTGGGCGCCACCTCGTTGTGGCGTGTCTTGATCGGCACGCCCAGCTTGGCGAGCTCCATCTCCGTCTCGAGCATGCACGCGAGGATGCGCTCGGGCATCGAGCCGAAGTAGTGGTCGTCGAGCTCGTGCCCCTTGGGGGGCTTGGCCCCGAACAGCGTGCGCCCCGTGGTCACGAGGTCGGGCCGTTCGAAGTAGTACTGCTCGTCGATCAGGAAGTACTCCTGCTCCGGGCCGACGGTCGTGAACACGCGCCGGGCCTGCTCGTCGCCGAGCAGCGCGAGCGCGCGGATCGCGGCGCCGGAGAGCGCGTCCATCGAGCGCAGCAGCGGGATCTTGTGGTCGAGCGCCTCGCCGGTCCACGAGGTGAACGCCGTCGGGATGCACAGCAGCGCGCCGTTGGGGTTCTCGAGGATGAACGCCGGCGAGGTCGGGTCCCAGGCCGTGTAGCCGCGGGCCTCGAAGGTGGCGCGGATGCCGCCGGTGGGAAACGAGGATGCGTCGGGCTCGCCCTGGATCAGCTCCTTGCCGGAGAACTCTGCGATCGCCGAGCCATCGCCCACGGGAGCGTAGAAGGAGTCGTGCTTCTCGGCGGTCGATCCGGTCAGGGGCTGGAACCAGTGCGTGTAGTGGGTGGCGCCTTTCTCCATCGCCCACTCCTTCATCGCCTGGGCGACCGCGTCCGCCAACGAGGTGTCGAGCGCCTCGCCGTGCTCGAGCGTGCGCTGCAGCGCCTTGTAGACGTGCTTCGGGAGCCGGTGGCGCTGGACGACGGGTGAGAACACGTTCGCTCCGTAGACCTGGTTGCCCGGGAGGGTCAGGTCGAGCGCGCCGAGCGCGGATCCGTTGGCGCTCCACTGTGCGGCGGTGACGTTCTGCTGGCGGGTTCTGATGGGCATTGGCGGGTCGATTCCTCCTTCGAGAAGGGGTATAGGTCGCGGTGCGGGCTCAGCCATCGTAGGACTGCACGAACTCCCACGGGTGCGGGCGCAGGTCGATCTCCTTGGCCTCCGCCCGCTTGTAGGAGATCCACTCCTCGATCAGATCGGGAGTGAACACGCCGCCGTCGAGCAGGAACTCGTGGTCGGCCTGCAGGGCGTCCATCGCCTCGGCCAGCGATCCCGGCACGTGGCCGATCTTGGCCAGCTCCTCGTCCGAGAGGTCGAACAGGTCGGTGTCGACGGGCGCACCGGGTTTGAGAGATCGTTTGATGCCGTCCAGCCCGGCCATCAGCAGCGCCGAGAAGCCGAGGTACGGATTCGTCAGCGGGTCCGGCGGGCGGAACTCCACGCGCTTGGCCTTGGGCGAGGACAGGTACATCGGGATCCGCACCGCGGCCGAGCGGTTGCGTTGGGAGTGCACGAGGTTCACCGGCGCCTCATAGCCGGGCACCAGGCGCCGGTAGCTGTTGCTGGAGGGCGCGAGGAAGGCCATCAGCGCGCGGCCGTGCTCGAGCAGGCCGGCGACGTAGCTGAGCGCGAGCTCCGACAGCAGTGCGTAGCCGCCCTCGTCGAACATCAGCGTCGAGCCGTCCTTCCACAACGATTGGTGGACGTGCATGCCGGAGCCGTTCTCCTCGAAGATCGGCTTGGGCAGGAAGGTCGCGCTTTTGCCGGCCGCGCGGGCGACGTTCTTGACGATGTACTTGTGCATCATCAGCGTGTCGGCCATCTGCAGCAGCGGCTGGAAGCGCAGGTCGATCTCGCCCTGTCCGGGGCCCCCGACCTCGTGGTGGTGAAACTCGCACGGCGCTCCCAGCGCCTCGAGCGTGAGCACCATCAGCGCCCGCAGGTCGCCCATCGTGTCCAGCGGCGGGACCGGGAAGTAGCCCTCCTGCGAGCGCGGATGGTGCCCGACGTTGGGCCTCGCCTGGGGGTCGCCGAAACCCTGGCCGCGGTTCCAGTACGCCTCGGCGTTGTCGACCTCGTAGTAGGCGGTGTCGGTCTGCTGGTCGAAGGAGACGTGATCGAACACGTAGAACTCCGCCTCCGGCCCGAAGAAGGCGGTGTCGGCCACGCCGCTCTCTGCCAGGTGGCGCTCGGCCTTCTGTGCGACGTAGCGCGGGTCGCGCGAGTAGGCCTCGCGCGTGATCGGGTCGATCACGTTGCAGATCAGCGACAGCGTGCGGGCTTCGTAGAACGGGTCGATCTTGGCGGTGCTCGCGTCGGGCATCAGCAGCATGTCCGACTCGGAGATCTGCTGGAAACCGCGGATCGAGGAGCCGTCGAAGCCGAGCCCGTCGCTGAAGGCGTCCTCTTCCAGGGCGTTGACCGACAGCGTCATGTGCTGCCAGGTGCCTGGGACGTCCGTGAACTTGAGGTCGATCATGCGCACGCCCAGGGCGTCGCACATGCCAAGCACCGCAGCCGCGCTCGGGTCGCTGTTGCCTGCGTGCTGCTCGATCGTCAGCGGCTCATCACCCGTCACGAGGTCGCGGATTGCGGTCTGCTGGGGTGTCACGGACATGGATCGATCGATTCTTCCGAGGGATGAGAGCATACGGCTGCAAACGAGCGGCCGGCCGAACGCAATCGTAATGACACGCCGGCCGAAGGGCATCACCGGATGGCGAAAACGCGCAGGTGATCTTTCGACACCCGGCCAAACGCCGGCGCTAGGAAGGCGGGAAGGGGCCCGGTTCCACGCGCCCGGTGTTCGGGTTCACGTGGGTGACTTCCGGCGTGGGCGCGATCTCGACCCTGAACTGGCCCTGTACCGGGGCGCCCGTGATGAGCACCGCCCGGGCCTTGCCGGCGAGGCCGGCGGCGAAGATGAAGTGGACCGTGTGCGCCCCGGGCTTGAGCGGGGTGACGCGCCAGCTGAAGGTCCCGATGTGTCCGGGTGCGAGCGGGCCGAGCGCCCAGGTGTTGACATAAGCCGTCCCGGCGCCGCCGGGCCGGCTTACCTCCACGCTCTGCACCGGCGGCTTGGCGATCGCCCCCGGACCGCGATCGATCGCCCACACGGGGCGCTTGTTGGCGGACAGTTCGGGGAAGTGTTCGGTGTATTCGAGCGAGTTGAGCGTGACCGCCACGTTCGGGATCGTCTCCGAGCCGATGTTGCGGACCGACAACACCATCCTCGTCGGACGCGCGATCGACTGGTCGGCCGGGAAGCTCGCGCGTACCAGCTTCATCGGGAAGTTACCTTCGGGTTCGTGCGCGTCCTGGCGTGCCGCGCCGCCGCATCCGCCGGCGAGCAGCGCGCCGCCGAGCAGGAGCGCCGCTGCGCGCGCTGCACGAGTTGCGCCGTGGACACGGCGCAACGGCACCCGCAAAGCTCTCCACCTCCCCCTCACGGTGGGCCACGATATCAGCGGCACTGGCGTGCCGTCACGGCTTCGGGAGGGGGCGGCGGCGGCGTTGCGGGTGGCGCACGGGGGACTCATGGCGTAGAGTTCGCCAGACCACCGAACGCGACCCGAGGAGGGGCAGGAGGAGATGGTTCGTAGCGTCGCCGAGCGGATTTCCGTCCCGGCGGGTCACTTGCTCGAAGAGTTCGGGGACATGATGATCCTGACGGGCAAGACGATCTGGTCTGCCCTGCGCCCGCCGTACCCGTATGGCGGTGAGTTCGTCTCCCAGTTCCTGTTCGCGCTGCGGCTGGTGTGGCTGCCGCTGCTGATCTCGATGGTGGCCGTCAGCTATGGCGCGCCGGGGCTGCAGGCGGCCAACTTCCTGACGATCTTCGGCGCGCTGGACCGGCTCGGCGGTTTCTTCGTGCTCGCCTCGATCCGCGAAATCGGGCCGACCCTCACCTCGATCGTGGTCGCCGGGATCGCAGGCACCGCGATCACCGCCGACCTCGGCGCGCGCAAGGTCCGCGAGGAGCTCGACGCCCTGCAGGTGCTGGGCGTCGACCCGGTCAAGAACCTCGTCGTGCCCCGCTTCCTGGCGTTGATGATTGTTACCGGGCTGTTCGACATCTACGCCGTCCTGTTCGGCCTCTTCGGGGGCCTGCTCGCGGAGATCGTCAACGGCCAGCCGCTGGGGCCGTTCTGGAACACGCTGTTCGCCAACTCCTCCACCACCGACCTGTGGGGCTCGGTGCTGAAGACCACGGTCTTCGGGGCGATGATCGCGATCGTCTGCTGCTACAAGGGCATGGCCGCCTCCGGCGGCGCCGAGGGCGTCGGCCGTGCGGTCAACGAAGCCGTCGTGATCGCGTTCCTCGGCATCGGCGCGTTCAACTACGTCTTCACCCAGACGCTGCTGGCCACCCACCCACAGATCCTGGTGATCAAGTGACGCGCGCGAGCCGCACCGGCCCGCGCGCGCTGGCACGATGAACGAATTCCTGACGCTCCCGCGCGAATGGCTCGCCTCGACGGGCGAGATCGCCGGGTTCTCCTGGGAAATCGCGCGCGAGGTCTTCAACCTGCGCGTGCTGCGCTTCTTCGGCGAGACCCTGCGCCAGGCGGGGATTTTGATCGTCTACTCGACGCTGGTCATCTGGGCGCTGGCGTTCCTCTACGGGCTGGGCGTGTGCGGCGTGGGCGGCGCGTACTTCACCGAGGCCCAGGGCGCCCCCTCATACGCCGGCGTGTTCGCCGCCTGGTGCAACCTGCGCGAGGCCGTGCCGTACGTGTTCGGCTACATGATGGCCGCCAAGGTCGGCACCGGGATCGTGGCCGAGCTCGGCGCGATGCGCATCTCCGAGGAGATCGACGCGCTCGAGGTGATGGGGATCGACTCGCTGACCTTCCTCTGCGCCACGCGCCTGCTCGCGGGCTGGATCGTGCTCCCGTTCATGTACGTCGGGGCGATCGGCGTGGCCTACGTGGGCTCCTACCTGGCGGTGGTCGATCAGATCGGCTACACCTCGGCCGGCGGCTACCTGCTGATCTTCTGGCAGTTCCAGAACCCGCCCGATTTCATATACAGCATGATCAAGGGCCTGTGCATGGCCACGGCGATCATCCTGGTCGCCTGCTACTACGGCTACAACGCGCGGGGTGGTCCCGTCGGCGTGGGCACGGCCACAGCGAAGTCCATGGTGCTGAACCTCGTGCTTGTTAACCTGATCGGCATGCTCGGCACGCAGATCTTCTGGGGGGCCAACCCGCGCGCTCCGATCGGGGGCTGACGATGGCCGTCGAGCGTCGCGGGCCTGCTCGCGAGGAGGGCACGGACGAGTTCGAGTTCCACGCGGGGACCATCCGCCCCTCCGAGGGGCCCGACGCGATCGAGTTCATCGACGTGCACAAGTCCTTCGGGAGCAACCACGTGCTGCGGGGGCTGAACATGGGCCTGCCGGAGGGCAAGATCTCGATGATCATCGGGCCCTCCGGCACGGGCAAGTCGGTCTGCATCAAGCACATCGTCGGCCTGCTCTACCCCGACCAGGGGGATGTGATCGTGCACGGAGAGTCGGTGCCGAGCCTGCCCGACGCGGAGCTGTTCGAGATGCGCAAGAAATTCGGCGTGCTGTTCCAGGACGGCGCGCTGTTCGGGTCGCTGAACCTGTACGACAACGTCGCCTTTCCGCTGCGCCAGCACACGGAGAAGAGCGAGGAGGAGATCGCCGAAATCGTCCACCGGCGGATGGGGGAGGTAGGCCTCGGGGGCGAGAGCGAGAAGATGCCCAACGAACTCTCCGGCGGCATGCGCAAGCGCGCCGGCTTCGCACGCTCGTTGGTGCTCGACCCGGAGATCGTCCTGTTCGACGAGCCGGACTCGGGACTGGACCCGGTGCGCACCGCCCTGCTGTGCGAGCTGATCAAGGAAGTCCACGCCGAGAACGGCGGCTGCTACGTGGTGATCACCCATGACATCATGAGTGCCCGGCGCATCGCCGAGTTCCTGGCTGTCCTGTGGAAGGGCCGGATCGTCGAATCGGGGCCGGCGCAGGAGCTGTTCGCGTCGGAGAACCCATTCGTCCGCCAGTTCCTCTCCGGCGAGTCGACTGGGCCTCTCGGAATGGAGTGAAAGCGGCGGCCCCGCATCGCGGGGGCTTCGCGGCCGCGGGGACCGGCGCCGCATTCGCAACGCGCGCGGTATACCCGCAGGTGGACCCATGACGGCTCGGTTCCTCTCCAAGCTCGCCGGCGGTGCGGCCAGACGCCCGTGGCCGGTGCTGGCGCTCGCGCTCGCGCTCGGCCTCCTCGGCGTGGCGTTCGCCCTGCGCCTGGCGCCGACCGCCGCGACGAGCACGTTCGTGTCGAGCTCGAGCCCCGCCTACGAGGCAACCCAGCGCTTCTATGGCGGCTTCGGGGAAGAGCCGGTGGAGATCCTCGTCAAGGGCAACCTGCAGCAGCTCGTGCTCAGCTCTGACATCGAGCGGCTGCTCGGCCTCGAGGGATGCCTGTCGGGCAACGTGCCCGCGAGCGGGCTCGCGGTGGAGGGCGGCACCGACGGCCCGTGCGGGCAGCTCTCGCACATCAAGACCGTGAAGGTGGTGCTCGGGCCGGGCACCTTCATCAACGAGGCGGCCGGCCAGATCGATGAACAGCTCGCGAGCGAATCGCGCAGGGCCGAAGTCCAGGCCCGGCAGGCCGAAGGCGTCGTCTCCCGGGCGGCGCTGGCGCGCGGTCTCCCGGCCGCCGAAGCGCGCTCGCTGGGCGCGCAGGCCGGCAAGATCACGATCGCGCGCTTCCAGGAGAGCCTCGTGACGCTCGCGCTGCGATACGGCCTGACGGCCCGGCCGAGCATCGACGACCCGAACTTCGTCTCGTCGCTCGTATTCGATTCGAGCAAGCCGGCGGGGACGCCCAAGCAGCGCTTCGCCTACCTGTTTCCCAGCCGCGACGCAGCGCTCGTGTCGGTGCGGATGAAGGCCGGCCTGTCCGAGGCGGCGCGGACACGCACGATCGGCCTGATCCGCCAGGCGGTGGGCATGAGCCAATGGCATCTGCAGCACGGAGAGTCCTACCTGGTGACAGGTGAGCCGGTGATCGTCGCGGACCTGACCGGCTCGATCAGTCACTCGATCGAGCTGCTGCTGGTGGCGGTGCTGCTGGTGATGGCCGCGACGCTCGGCCTGATCTTCTCCGGACGTCCGCGGCTGCTGCCGCTCGCCTTGGCGGTGCTAGCCGCCGCGCTCACCTTCGGCGCGCTGTCGGCGGTGGGCGCCTCATTGACGATGGCACTGGTGGCCGTGCTGCCCGTGCTCGTCGGGCTGGCGGTGGACTACGCGATCCAATTCCAGTCGCGCGTGGAGGAGGCCTTCGCCACCCAGGAGCCGACGCGCTCGCGCAGCGCGGGTGCCCGCGCCGAGCTGATCGCCGGCGCCGCCGCCGCCGGGGGGCCGACGCTCGCGACGGCCTGTGCCGCGAGTGCGGCCGCGATGCTGGCGCTCACGCTCTCACCGGTGCCGATGGTCCGCGGCTTCGGCGTGCTGCTGGTGGTCGGCGTCGTGATAGCGCTGTTCTGCGCGCTCAGCGCGGGCGCGGCCGCAATGGCGCTGGCCCGGCGCCCCGTGCCCGCGGCGGGCGCTTCGCCGGGCGCGGGCAGTCCGCCCGCGCCGCTGGCGTGGTTAACGTCCTCATGGCGCGGCGCACGCGAGCTGCTGGTCAACAACCCGCTGACGCGACTGGTCGCACGGGTGGCGCTCGTCGAGGCGGTGCGCCGACCTGGGCGGGTGCTGTGCGTCGGCCTGGCGCTGGCAGCGCTCGGGTGGGGCCTAGACACCCAGACCCACGTGGAGACGGACATCACCAAGCTCGTCCCGCAGAGCATGAGCTCCTTGCAGAACCTGAACACGCTCGAGCGGACCACCGGGGTCGGTGGCGAAATCGACCTCATGGTGACGGGCAAGGACGTGGCGACGCCTTCGGCGATCGCGTGGATGAGCTCGTACGAGAGCGCCGTCCTGGGGCGCTACGGCTACGGCTCCACGAGAGGCTGCGGACAGGCCAGGATCTGCCCGGCCTTCTCGCTGCCGAGCCTGTTCGCGGGCCAGACGGCCGCCAGGGCGGGCAAGGCGAGGCTCACGCAGGGTGAGGTCAACGCGCTGCTGGATGCGATCCCGCCCTACTTCTCCCAGGATGTGATCACCGCCGACCGGCGTGCAGCGACGCTCGCGTTCGGGATCCGCCTGATGGGCCTCGACCAGCAGCAGCGGCTGATCGAAGCGATGCGCTCGAGCTTGCACCCCCCGGCCGGAATCAGCGCCAGTCTCGTGGGACTGCCGGTGCTGGCCGCCCAGTCGGGCGCCCAGGTGGCCGACCCGTGGC
>Ga0209040_10002168_pt1 | contig 15500 bp, 17 predicted proteins | sample BogFormECP12_OM3_FD_188240 | JGI IMG/M metagenome (GOLD analysis project Ga0209040, IMG submission 188240) | Bog forest soil microbial communities from Calvert Island, British Columbia, Canada - ECP12_OM3 (SPAdes) (version 2) | ecosystem: Environmental > Aquatic > Freshwater > Wetlands > Bog ...
CGGGCTGCCTTTCCGGATCGGCTCAAGTCGTTCTAGCAAAACAACTTTTGCCTGATTCGGAGGCCCGATGCGCTACATAGTTTGAGAAATGCGGGTTATATGCTCGCATTCTGCGCGGCGAATCCGCAGCTCAACGCGACCATTCTAGATTTTCCCCAAACCGTGGAGATGGCCAAGAAATACGCCTGGGAGGCCGGATTGACCGACCGCGTCGCGCATCTGGCTGGCGACGCCGTCACCACGGAGTGGCCCGCGGAACATGACGTGGTCCTCATGTCCTATGTCTGGAGTTCGGTGGGAGGCGCGGACATCTCCGTCCTCGAGCGTCGCGCCTTCGACGCCCTCCCTTCCGGAGGGCTCGTTCTCGTTCACGACTTCATGGTGGACAACGCCTACGAGCAGTCGCCGTTCGCCGCCTGGTACTTGCTCGGCAGCGTCTTCGACAATCCGAATGCGGTGTGCCTGACGCCAGCCTTCGTCGAGGATGCTCTCCGGCAGGTGGGCTTCGAGATCGATGCAACCGAGGTGATGCTGCCCGGAATCGCCATGCTGACCAAGGCGTGCAAGCCGGGATGGTCGCCTGGGGCCGATCCTTCCAAGGCCGCCGGCAGGAGCGTTCTGCAGTTTGCTGAATCGAGATGGATCCCGAATCGAGTAAGTCCTTGATTCGACCTGCTGGCTGGGCGGAGGCTAGCAGGGATGGCTGGAGCTTACGGTGCGGTCACGCGTCGACAAGATGCGCCCGCTGGCGGCTCAGCGTCCGGGCGGTGCGAAGGACCTCCTGCAGATGGACCGACATGGCCCGGCCGGCACGGTCGGGATCGCCCGCCTCGACGGCCTCGGCGATCTCGCGATGCTGCGCGAGCAGGACCTCGAGATGGTCTGTGTCGGGCAGGCTAAGATAGCGCACGCGGTCCATCTGCAGCTTGACCGACTGGATGACCCGCCAGCATTTCGGCAGGCCGACTTCCTCGGAGAAGCCGCGATGGAAGGCCTCGTCCAATTCGAGGAAGAGGTCGCGGTCGCGGGAGGCCGCCGCCGCCTCCTGCCGTTCCAGGCCGGCGCGAAGCGCGGCGAGGAAACGTGGCGAGCGCCGTTCGGCTAGCCGCCGCGCCACCGAGACTTCGAGCGATTCCCGGATGAACTGCGCCTCCTCGACATCGCGCAGGCGAATCGGCGCGACGAAGCTGCCGCGCTGCGGCAGGATGTCGAGGAGACCCTCGTCGGCGAGCCGGATCAGCGCCTCCCGCACCGGGGTGCGGCTGACCCCCATCTGGAGTGACAACTCCTTCTCGCTCAAAGCCTCGGAGGGCAGCATAGCGAGCGTGGTGATCGCCCGGCGGAGCCGTTCGTAAATCTGAGGGGCGATCGGCTGGCGCGGATTGACTGGCTCCATCCGCCGCAATGGCGGGTCCGCGACCGCTACGTCTTCCGTCTGGCTCTCGTCCAGGCCGCCGGTTTGGGTCGGCTGGCCGGCGCGGCGGCGTCCACGACGCACGCGGGACGCGCGATTTTGGGAGGAAGTTTCCGATGCGGTTCACCAGGAAGGCACTGGCTCTGACCGTCGCGTTGCTCGCAGGCGCGAGCGCGGCGGCGATCGGCGCGGTGCGCGCCGCCGACGGCGTGGCGACGGGCGACACGTCGACGAAGAAGATCGCCTTCAGCAATTCCTACGCCGGCAATTCCTTCCGCCAGGTCATGATCAAGAGCTTCGAGGATGAGGCGGCCAAGGCGAAGGCGGCGGGCAAGATTGGTGGTTCGACCGTCGCCTCCTCCAACAATTCGGTGACCGAGCAGGCCTCGCAGATCCAGAATCTGATCCTGCAGGGCTACGAGGCGATCATTGTCCTGGCGGGTTCCGACACTGCGCTCAACGGCGCCATCAAAGACGCCTGCGACGCCGGGATCGTCGTGGTCGCGTTCGCGAGTGGCGTCACCGAGCCCTGTGCCTATGTCGTCGACTATAATCTTGACTCCTACGCCAAGGCCGAGCTCGACTTCATCGCCTCGAAGCTCGGCGACAAGCCTGCGAACATCCTCGAGATCCGCGGCATGGCCGGCGACGGTTTCGACAAGCGCCTCAACGCGGGCGTGAACAAGGCGCTCGCCGCCCATCCGAGCTACAAGAAGGTCGGCGAGGTCTATGGCCAGTGGACCGGCACCGTCGCCCAGAAGGAAGTCTCCGGAATCCTGCCGTCGCTGCCGCAGATCGACGCGGTGCTGACCCAGGGCGGCGATGGTTACGGCGCGGCGCAGGCGTTCAAGGCCGCCAACCGTCCGCTCCCCATCATCGTCATGGGCAACCGCCAGGACGAGCTCGCGCTGTGGAAGAAGGAGCACGACGCGACGGGTTACGAGATCTTCTCGCTCGGCGCGACGCCGTCGGTCTCGCAGGTGGCGTTCTGGGTCGCCCAGCAGATTCTCGCGGGCAAGAAGGTTCCGAAATTCGTCGAAGTGCCGCTGCTCCAGATCAACCAGCCCGATCTCGGCGCCTGGCTGAAGACCGTGCCGGAAGGCGGCGTGGTCAATGCCGAATATACGCAGGATCTCGTCGCGAAGATCATTGACGCCAATGTCGACAAGACCGCTCTGCCGATGCCCGCGGCGCCCAAATAAAGCGCCGCCGCCATGCTCGCCGCCTCGCCCCGGGTCGTGGAGCCGCGCGACAGGGCCGCGCCCGCGCGGCCCTGTCGCGCGACCCACGACATCCACAAGACCTACGGCGCGGTGCGCGCGCTTTGCAGGGGTCGATTTCCATCTGGCTGAGGGCGAGGCGGTGGGGCTGGTCGGCCACAATGGCGCGGGCAAGTCGACGCTGATGAACGTGCTCTCGGGCGCTGTGCAGCAGATCAGCGGCTCGTTCCGCTATGCGGGGGTCGAGGCGGAGCATTGGGGCCCGGCCGACGCCCAGGCCGGGGGCCTGCGCTCCGTCTTCCAGGAGCTCTCGCTCTGCGCCAATCTTTCGGCCGCCGAGAACGCCCGCATCATCCATCTCGCGCTGCGGGGCCCGGGATGGCGGCGGCGGGCGCGCGACCTCATCCTCCGCAAGCTCGACGAGATCTTCCCGCGCCACGGCATCGATCCCGACAGGCCTGTCGCCGAGCTCCCGATCGGCGAACGCCAGATGGTGGAGATCGCCCGCGCCTTCACCGGAACCGACCGTCCGGTGCGCTGCGTCATCCTCGACGAGCCGACCTCTGCGCTCGGCCATGAGCCGACCGAGCAGCTTCTCGCCCATATCCGCAGGGCCACCGCGGAAGGAATCGCCTGCATTCTCATCACCCATCGGCTGAACGAGATCCTGGCGGTGTGCGACCGTGTGACCGTGATGATCGACGGCGCTGTCGTCGCGGACCGTTCGGCGCACGACCTCACCCGCGGCGACCTCGTCGCGATGATGGGCGGGGCCGAGGCCGAGTCTCGCGCTGGCGCTGGGGCGGCGACTGCGGGCCCGGTCGTGATCGACCATCCCGGCCGCGACGCCGCCGACCTTCCGGTCCGCGCCAGCCAGGGCGAGATCGTCGGTTTCGCCGGCCTCGACGGCCATGGCCAACGCGAGCGCCTGCGCGCCATTTACAACGCAACCATCGATACGCCTGTCGCCTATGTCGCGGGCGACCGCGGCTCGGAAGGCGTCTTCCCGCTCTGGTCGATCGCCGACAACCTCACCATCCGCAGCCTCGGCGCACTGCAGCGCTTCGGCTTCGTGTCGATCGAGGACGCGCGGGCGCTTGCGCGGGACTGGTCGGCGCGGCTGAAGTTCAAGGCGCCGAGCATCGACACGCCGATCCTGTCGCTCAGCGGCGGCAACCAGCAGAAAGTGCTGTTCGCGCGGGCGCTCGCCTCGGACGCGCGCGTGATCCTGCTCGACGACCCGATGCGCGGCGTCGATGTCGGCACCAAGCAGGAAGTCTACCAGCTTATCCGCAGCGAGGCTGCCCGGGGCCGCACCTTCATCTGGTACACGACCGAGCTCGACGAGCTCAAGAACTGCACGCGGCTCTACGTTTTCCGCGAGAGGCGCGCCGTCGAGGAGATTGACGGGCGCGACATTGACCCGGCCCGCATTCTCGAGGCGTCGTTCGGCGGGAGCTTCCCCGCCGGCGCTCACGGGAGGGAGTCATGACCGCCGCCGTCATGACCCGCCCGCGCGCGAGCTTCGGCGCGCGATTTGCGCCGGCCATGCAGATCGGCCTGCCGGCCGCGACGCTCGTCGCGATGCTCGCCGTCATCTTCTGGATCCGCCCATCGGCGATGAGCTATTTCGGCTTCACGCTGCTGTTCAAGTTTGCCGTCCCGCTGATGTTCGCGGCCCTGGCGCAGATGATGATCATTATGCTTGGCGACATCGATCTGTCGGTCGGCAGCTTCGTCGGCTTCATCACCTGCGTGACCGCGCTTTATCTCGACGCGGAGCCCTGGCTGGCTGTGGGGATCTATCTCGGCGCCGTTGCGATTTACGCCGGCGTTGGCCTTCTGATCCATGTCCGCCGGCTGCCCTCCATCATCGTCACGCTCGGCATGTCCTTCATCTGGCTGGGCCTCGCGGTCATCCTGATGCCGGGCCCCGGAGGCGCGGCGCCGAAATGGCTCAGCGGCCTCATGGCATGGAAGCCGTGGCTCCTGCCGCTTCCGATCGCCGCGGCGCTCCTCGCCGCCTTCTTCGGCCATCTCGTCATCACGCGCTCCTCCTATGGAGCGGTGCTGCGCGGCGCGGGCGCGAATCCGAAGGCGATCGAGCGGGCCGGCTGGTCGGTGCTCGCCGTGCCCTGCGCGATCTATGCCGCCGCCGGCGCGCTCGGCTGTCTGGCCGGCCTGACGCTGACCGGCCTCACCACGTCGGGCGACCCCAATGTCGCGCCCGCCTATACGCTGCTCGGCGTCGGCGCGGTCATCCTTGGCGGCGGCTCTTTCACCGGCGGCGTCGTGTCGCCGGTTGGAACCGTGATCGGCGCCCTGACGCTGGCGCTGGCGGGATCGCTCCTCAGCTTCCTTCAGGTGCCCCCGACCTGGCAGATCGGCGCGCAGGGCGCGGTCCTGTTCCTGGTGCTCGCCGGACGGGTCCTGTTCTCGGAGAAGCGGCCATGAGCGCTCCGGACTTTCGTGCAGGATCGGCGCCGGCGGATTCCTCCTTCAGCGTGCCGCCCTGGACCTACGGCTTCATCGTCGCGGTTCTCATGTGGGCGGCGACGATCGCCTATTCCGGCTTCGGCAGCGCCGGGCCGACGCTATCGTCGGCGCTCGTCTTCGCGGCGTTCAGTGTCGTGGTCGGCACGGGGCAGATGCTCGTCATCGCCTCGGGGCCGGGAAACATCGACTTGTCGATGCCCTCGGTGCTGACGCTCGCGGCCTACGCGTCGATGAGCGTGATGGCTCAGCGCGACGCGATGGTACTGCCTGGCCTCGCCGTCGCCCTCGGCGTCGGCGCGGCGGCCGGAATCCTCAACTATCTCGCGATCCTGCTGCTGCGCCTGCCTCCGATCATCGCGACGCTCGCCTGGAGCTTCGTGTTCCAGTCCTTCGCCTTCAATCTCGGCGGCGAGGCGACGCTCAAGCCGCCGGCGATTCTCTCCGACTTCACGCTTCTGTCGGCGGGCGGGCTCCGCGCCCTTCCATTTGTGGTCATGCTGCTGACGGCGGCGGCTTTCGTGCTGCTCAAGCGCGCAGTGCCGGGCCGTCACCTTCTGGCAGTCGGCCAGAGCGAACGGGCCGCGCGCTTCGCCGGCGTGAAGGTCGGTCGCGTGCGCCTGCTCGCCTATACGCTCTGCGGCATGTCGGCGGGTCTCGCGGGTTTCCTCCTCGCCGGCTTCTCGGGCGGGGCGGCGCTCAACATGGGCGATACCTATCTCCTCGAATCCATCGCGGTCGTCGTCCTGGGCGGCACGAGCGTCGCGGGCGGCCAGGCGAACGCCATCGGCATCTGGGGCGCCGCGTTGTTCTTCAACCTGATGGCGACCATGCTCAACACCTTCCAGATGCAGGCGGGCATCCGCTTCCTCCTGACAGGCGCGTTGATCATCCTCATCGTGGCCGCCGTGCCGCCGCCCAAGGCAGGGTGAGGCGATGGACCTCGACCCCCGCCACCTCGGCGCGCTTTACAGCCTCATCGCCGGTCCCAGCGCGCGGCTGATCGACCTCACCCATCCCCTGACGCAGGGCATGCCGGTATGGCCGACCCATCCGCGTTTCTGCCAGGAGGTGGTGGAGTCTTATGAGCGCGGCGACGTCGCCTGCAATCACGCGCTCGGCATGAGCGAGCATACGGGCACGCATTTCGACGCGCCGCTTCACTTCGCGCCAGGCGCGGCGGGGATCGACGCCATCGATCCGCGGCGTTTTTTCGGCCGCATGGCGCGGATCGATGCGCGCGACGCCCGCCCGTGCGAAGCCGTGGGCGTCGAACGCCTTCAGGCCTTCGAGCAGGCTTACGGGCCGCTCGCGGCCGGCGACGCGGTGTTCTTCCATTTCGGCTGGGACGCTTTCTGGAACGATCCGGCTCCGCATGCGCGCTTCCTCTCCGACTGGCCGGGCTTGTCGCGCGAGGCGGCGCTTTGGCTGCTCGATCGCGAGGTGCGCATCGTCGGCTCGGACTGCCTGTCGATCGACCGCTTCGGCAGCCCCGACTTTCCGGTTCACAACCTCCTGCTCCGGGCGGGAATCCTCATCGGCGAGAATTTCGCCCGGCTCGCCGAGACGCCGCCCTTCGCCTTTCTGATCTCGCTTCCCCTTCCGATCCGCGGCGGATCCGGCTCGCCGATCCGCGCGATCGCGGTCGCGCCCGCGTCCGCCTGATCGGACCCCGCTTCGAGGAACGTCTTCATGCGGCACACATGGCGCTGGTTCGGCCCTGTCGACAGGGTCAGCGTGCGGGACGCAGCGCAGGCGGGCGCGCAGGGAATCGTCAGCGCCCTCCACCACATTCCGACCGGAACGGCCTGGACCGCCGCGGAGATCGCCAGGCGCCAGGCCGAGACGCGCGCCGGCGGTCTCGAGTGGGAGCTAGTCGAAAGCATCCCCGTGTCGGAAAGCATCAAGACCCAGACCGGCCCGTGGCGGGAGCATGTCGCGGCGTGGCGGGAAAGCCTGCGTGAGCTCGCCGCCGCGGGGATTTTCACCGTCTGCTACAATTTCATGCCCGTCCTCGACTGGACCCGCACCGAACTGCGCTGGCAGACGCCGGACGGGGCGCGCGCGATGCGCTTCGATCTCGTCGACTTTGTCGCTTTCGACCTTTTCATCCTGGAGCGACCGGGTGCGGCCGAGTCCTATCCGGCCGTCCTAGTTGAGGATGCGCGGCGCCGGTTCTCCGGCACGCCCGACGAAAAGAAGGCGGCCCTGTCAAAGAATGTCGGCGCCGGCCTGCCGGGTTCGGCCGACCATTACAGTCTTCCCGAACTCCGTGACGCGCTCGCCCGCTATGCCGGCGTCGACGCCGAGCGGCTGCGCGCCCATCTTGTGGATTTCCTCGCGGAGGTCGCGCCCGTCGCCGAGTCGCTCGGGATGCGGCTCTGCGCCCATGGCGATGATCCGCCGTGGCCCCTGCTCGGGCTGCCGCGCATCCTCTCCACGGAAGGCGACTATCGCCACATGCTGGACGCGGTCAACCTGCCGGCGAACGGCGTGACGCTCTGCACCGGCTCGCTCGGCGCGCGGCCCGACAACGACCTTCCGGCCATGGCGAAACGGCTTGGCCCGCGCATCCATTTCGTCCACCTGCGCAACGTCCGGCGCGAGACGGCGGGCGTCCCTTGCTCGTTCTTCGAGGACCGGCACCTCGACGGGAACACCGACATGGTCGCTGTCGTCGCCTCGGTGCTCGCAGAGGAGCGCCGCCGAAAGGCCGAAGGCCGCTCAGACCATCAGATCTTCATGCGGCCTGACCATGGCCAGGAGGTGCTCGACGACCTCAGCCGCGGCGCGCAGCCGGGGTATCCCGCCATCGGGCGCCTCAAGGGGCTGGCGGAATTGCGCGGCGTCGAGCGCGTGCTGAGCCACCCCGCCTTCGGGCTCGCCTGACGTGGAGCGCCTCGGAGCGAAGTTCGCCGCGGGCGTTCAGAGGCCCGCTTACGACCGCGAGGCGCTTACGCCCGGTATCGTCCATATCGGCCTCGGCGCTTTCCATCGCGCGCATCAGGCCGTCTATACGGACGACGCGCTCGCCGTCGAGTTCGGCCCGTGGGGGATCGTCGGCGCGAGCCTTCGGTCCGTTGAGATCGCGCGGGACCTGCGCGCGCAGGATTGCCTCTACAGCGTGGTCGCGCGCGCCCCCTCGGGCGACCGCGCTCGCGTCATCGGCTCGATTCTCGACGCCGTTCCGGCGACGCAGGAGCGCGAGAGGCTGCTCTCGCTCTTGAGCGATGACGCCATCCGCCTGGCGACGCTGACCGTCAGTGAAAAGGCCTATGGGATCGATCCGTCGACCGGCGGGCTCGATCCGGACCATCCCTCGGTGAAGGCCGATCTCGCGAATCCGCGCGCCCCTTGCAGCGCGATTGGGTTGATCGTCGGGGCGCTGGCCCGGCGGCGGGAGGCGCGGCTTGCACCTTTCACCGTGCTCTGCTGCGACAACCTGCCGGCCAACGGACGCATCGTCCGCCGGCTGACGCTGGAAATGGCCGAACGGCGCGACCCGGCGCTCGCTGGATGGATCGCGGCCGAGGGCCGGTTTCCCTCCAGCATGGTTGACCGCATCGTTCCCGCCGCCACCGACGAGACGCGCGCCCTGGCGGCCCGTCTCATCGGCAAATGCGACGCGGTGGCGCTCGAGACGGAGCCCTTCACCCAGTGGGTCGTCGAGGACGCGTTCGTCTCCGGCCGGCCAGCATGGGAGGCGGGTGGGGCCTTGTTCGTCGCCGACGTCGGGCCGTACGAGAAGATGAAGCTCCGGATGCTCAACGGCTCGCACTCGCTGATCGCCTATCTCGGCCAATTGCACGGCCTCGAATTGGTCCGCGACGTGTTGGCCAGGCCCGAGCACGCCGCCCGCGTGCGGGCGCACATGGAGGCGGCGACTGCGACGCTCGATCCGGTGCCGGGCATCGACCTCGCCCTCTATCGCGACCAGCTCCTCGCCCGCTTCGCCTCGCCCTCGATCGCGCACCGGACCGCGCAGATTGCGATGGACGGCTCGCAGAAGCTGCCGCAACGCATCTTTGCCCCGGCGATGGAGGTTCTGGCGGCGGGCGGCGAGGCCGAGGCCTTCGCTTGCGTGACCGCGCTCTGGCTCGCCTATCTGCGGCGGACGAAGCATGCGGACGACCCCCGCGCCGCCGAACTGCGCACGGCCGCGGAGAAAAGCCTTGCGAGCGAGACCCTGTCCGCCCCCTTTTTCGCGATTCCCGGCCTTTTTCCGACCCCGCTCGTCGCGGCCGAGAGCTGGCGGGCCCGGGTCGACGCCCATCTCGCAACGCTGGCCGGCGCCGACGGGCGGCCGGCGCAAACTTCATCGAGGACGCCATGATCACGATTTCGGTCCGAAAGCCGCATGCCCTCTCGGTGGATGACCGCGAAGCTCCGGCGCCCGGCCCGGGCGATGTCGCCATCGCCGTCAGCCGCGCCGGCATCTGCGGGTCCGACATGCACATCCTGCACGGGTCGAACCCGTTCGCCGTCTATCCGCGCGTCATCGGCCACGAATTCGCGGGCGTGGTCACCGCGCTCGGATCCGGCGTGACCGGCCTTTCGGTCGGCGATCATGCGGTGGCCGACCCGGTGATCTCATGCGGAGCCTGCTATCCGTGCCGCGTCGGACGCTCGAACGTCTGCGCGAGTCTGCAAGTCATCGGAGTGCATCGGGACGGCGGCTTCCGGGCGGTCGCGGTCGTGCCGGAGGCCAACGCCATAAAGGTCGATCCGGCGCTGGGGCTCGACGTCGCCGCGCTCGCCGAGCCGCTCGCGGTGGCCGCCAATGTGCTATCGAGGACGGAATGCGGGAAGGACGACACGGTCCTAATCTACGGCGCGGGCACGGTCGGCGTCACGGTGCTGCAGGTGGCCAGGATGCGCGGCGTGCGCTGCATCGTCGCCGACATCGACGCGGACCGCCTGGGGCGGGCCCGCGAATTCGGCGCAGACGTTGTGATCAATTCGCGCGAGCGTTCGGTTCCGGAGACGGTCGCGGGCGAACTCGACGGGCTGGGCCCCTCGGTGGTCATCGACGGCGCGGGCGTCCCCGCTTTGCTCGCCGAGGCCTGCCGCGTCGCGGCTCCCGCGGGCCGGATCGGCCTTCTCGGCTTCTCCGCCGAGCCGTGCCCCGTCAGCCAGCAGGAGATCGTGCGCAAGGAGCTGACCCTGGCCGGCTCTCGCCTCAACCGCCGCTTCATCCCCGAAGTCGTGCGCTGGCTGGAGAGCGGCGCGCTGAAGCCTGCGGGCATGATAACCCAGACCTTCGCGGCGCAGGACGCGAGGGCCGCGTTCGATCTGGTCGAGCGGCGCCCCGAACAAACCCTGAAGGTCCAGCTCGCCTTCGACAGCTGACATGACGACATTGGCGAAGCCATGGTGGAGTTCGCGCCGGTGGGCGATGGGTCTTTACCGTCGGGGCTTCGCCGGCGACCACCGTCAACACCTGCTGGCAAATTGCCAAACTTTTGCGCCGTCGCGCCAGTGTCGGGTATTTAACGAAGTGCGGCGCACGAAGTGCGGCGCCGATGCGCTTTCGGTCGAGCTTCTCGATTTCCTTGTAGAAAGCGGGGTCAGCCCGGTCGCGATCGCTCGCGATCCTCTCAGGTCTATGGGACTCTAGTCATCACTCTTTCTCGGGAACCGAAAGAAGCTTCAGCTATTGGCGCGATTCCTCCGCTGCCCGCGGTCTTGCGAACGATTTCAGTGAACTGTTGGCGGGGCTCGGCGGCACCGGTTTAGTCCACATCTCGGGCGTCACCCTAGCGATCATCGACAAGGATGGCCGACGCAACCTCCTGAGAGCGCTTGAAACGGCGCGATCAAAAAGGAGCGTCGCTTCGTACGATCCCAACGTTCGTCCCCGCCTGTGGAAAAGCGCTTCCGAGTTGCAGTACGTTCTTCGTGAGGTGTCGGAAGTGGTCGATATAATCATGCCGAGCTTCGATGACGAGGCCATGGTGTGGGGAGACTCTGACCTCCAGCAGACCGCAACGCGCATCGCGAAGGCAGGCGTGTCCGAAATTATCGTAAAGAACGGTCGCGGCGAGATTACTTTGCTATACGATGGAGCAATCGTTCCAAGCGCCAACCGCGGAAGTCCCGAAATCCGCGACACAACGGGAGCGGGCGACTCTTTCAATGCTGGATACTTGTCGACTCGCCTTGCGGGAATGACCGAACTTCAGTCGTGCGAACTCGGACAGGGCGCCGCAGCTACGACTATCCGCTGTTTCGGAGCCATGGATCAATGATAATAGAGGCCACCTCTAGGTAATGAGGCTGGTTCTATAACGTTCCGGCGCACAATAAGGCTCATCTCATCTCGAAGGGCCGCCTGAACTGACAACAATCTACCTAAAGGCACAGACCGCTACTCGAGCGTTTACTGCGGGGCTTACGCTCTGGGCGGCCGCGTGGACGATCTCCTCCGTCGAAGTTATCAGAACAGGCGTTCGAGCCGCAATATTTGACGGCGTTGTTCCCTCGCTGTGGCCTCCACCCCGAAGTGCGCGCAGCCGAGCGAGAGATCGGCAATGCCGATCTTAATGTCCTTGGCCTCCGGAGCAACACTGCCCCTGCGCCGGAGCAAAGCGCCAGCTTCAATGTTTCCAGAATGCCCAGTCTTCTCCCGCTGGTTTCATCCGCTGTCATGCTCGGGCGAAGTCGCGGTTAAGTCCGCCTCGCCAGCGCCCGCGACGATGAAACCCCGAGAGCTTGCTGGTAATAAGAGTCGGCGTTGCAGAGGTTGCGGACTTTGTCGACGACGCGGAGCTGCTTGGCGGCGGCGGGACGTGTCGGCTCATCGAAGATAAATAAGAGCTTCGTTCGCTGAGCCGGTTCGAACATGCCCGTCTCGAAAAGCTTTGGGCCATCGGCATTTCGCGGTCCAGCTGTTGCGCGCGCGAGCTTGCCGTCTCCCGCGGGGCTGAGGCGTTCGCACCGGTAGAAAGCGGAAGCACGCGGTTTCGTGAAACGGGCGCTTGACTCGTGCTGAAGTTTGATGCATCAGACGTCACACATCAGAGGGAGCAGATGCTGGAAGTTGGGCGTGAGCCAGCCGTGGTCGTCGAATGCGCGAATCGTCTCGGCGAAAGCATCGTCTGGGACGAGCGGCAGGGCGCGCTGGTCTGGGCGAACATCCACGACTGCGAGGTCTGGACCTGGAGCCCCGCCTCGGGCGGCGACCCCAGGGTCAGCCGTCTTCCCGGAAGGGTGGGCACCCTAGGCCTGCGGCAGGCGGACGGCCTCGTACTGGCGCTGGAGTCTGGCTTCGCCCTCTACGATCCCGAGACCGACGCGCTCGAGCGTCTGGAGAGCGTCGAAGCCGACCTGCCGACGACGCGGCTGAACGACGGCCGCGTGGACCCCGCGGGAAGGTTCCTTTGCGGCGGAATGGACGAGGGGTCGCCTCAGCGCCATATCGCCGGCCTCTACGCCCTTGAAGCCGATCATCACGCAACACAGCGGCTCGCCGATATCGCCTGCACGAATTCGCTCTGCTGGAGTCCCGACGGGCGTACCCTTTACTTCACCGATATGCCGACGCGGCGGATCGACGCTTTCGACTATGACGTCGGGTCAGGCGCACTCGGCGCCCGGCGCGCCTTCGCCGACCTCGCCGGCGAGCCCGGCTCGGCCGACGGCTCTACGGTCGATGCGGAAGGGTGCCTGTGGAACGCCCAATGGGGCGGGAGCAAGCTCGTTCGATACCGGCCGGACGGCTCGGTTGAGCGCGAGGTCCCGCTGCCGGTGTCGAATCCGACCTGTCTCGCCTTTGGCGGTCCCGATCTCGACATTCTGTTTGTGACCACCGCATGGTTCGGCCTGAGCCGAGAGCAGCTTGCGCAGGAACCGTTGGCGGGGGCCCTGTTCGCCTTCCGCCCCGGAGTTCGCGGGCGGTTCGAATCCCGTTACGTCGGCTAGGCTGAAGCAGGCCCGCCACACCGGCGTGAGGAGTGCCATGTTTGATCGATCGTCTCTAAGCGAACAGGTCGAAGTCGCATTGCGGGAGGAGATCGCTTCGGGCCGGTTTCCACCGGGACAGAGGATCGCCGCGAACGACCTCAAGACGGCTTGGAACATCAGTTCGACACCGTTTCGCGACGCCGTGCGCGCGCTCGAGCTACAGGGCTTCGTAAGGGTCGAGGCGCGCAAAGGGATTTACGTCGCACCTCTCGACAGCTCGGCTGTCAACGAAATCTTCGACCTGCGCATCGCGCTCGAATGTATGGCGGTCGAGCGCGCCACGCCGCTCGTCCCGGACGAGGAAGCCGCGCGGGTCCGTCAGGCCTATCTCGACGCGCAGAAGGCGAGCGAGGTCCGCGATCTCGAGCCAGCCAGCAAGACGGACCGGCTCGTCCATGACCTCGCCAGGAACCATTGCGGCAACGGCCGGCTGCAGAAGGCGCTGGCTTCCCAGATGGAGTTGATCCGCTGGGTGCAGCGCACGATCAACCGCAAGCTCCCGGCGGCCTATGTGATCGCCTTGCCCGAACACATCCGGATCATGGAGGCGATCTGCGCCCGCGACCTGGAAGCCGCCGCTCGCGCCATGCGCGCGCATCTCGAAGCCTCGCGCGAACGGCTGCAGGCCCGCCTTCCCGGCGATTCCCAATCGGCTTGAGGAACGCGCCCACATGAAAATCCGCTCCATCAAGACCGTGATCCTGCGAGCGCCTCTGGGCGACAAGACTTTCTACTCGTCGCAGGCCGCTTTTCCCGAGCGCAACAGCCTGCTCGTCCGCGTCGAGACGGACACAGGGCTCGTCGGTTGGGGCGAGGGCGGGCAGTACGGACCGCCGGAGCCAGTCGGCGCCTGCGTCAATGCCGTGCTGGCGCCGAAGCTGATCGGGCGCGACCCGACCGAGCCCGTGCGCATCTGGGAAGAGCTATACGCATTCTCCCGCGACTTCGGTCAGAAGGGAACGTACATCGAGTCGATCTCGGCGCTCGACATCGCCTTCTAGGACATTGCGGGACAGGCGGCCGGACTTCCGGTGTGGAAGCTGCTCGGCGGGCGGTTCCGCTCGGACGTCCCGGCTTACGCGACCAGTTGCTACTATCCCGAGCAGTTCGACGACATGAAGGGTCTTCTGCGCGCGCTCGAAGCGGAAGCCTCTAGCTATTGCGACGCAGGCTTCGCGTTTCTCAAGATCAAGGTCGGCCTGCTCTCCATCGAGCAGGACATCGAACGCCTTGGCGTGATCCGCAACGCGGTCGGACCCGACATCGGGATCCTCGTCGACGCCAATCATGCCTACAACGCCGCATCCGCGATCCGCATGGGGCGCCGCATGGACGCCTTCGACGTGCGCATGTTCGAGGAGCCGGTCGTCCCGGAGGATCGCGACGGCTACCGCCGGGTGCGCGCCGAGAACCCGATTCCGGTCGCCGGCGGCGAATGCGAATTCACCCGCTACGGTTCCGCGACCTGATCGCCGGAGGCTGCGTCGATATCGCGCAGCCGGATCTCGCGGTCTGCGGCGGCTTCACGGCGTTCTGCGACATCCGCACACTGGCCTCGGCCTATGGCGTACGCATACTGCCGCATGTGTGGGGTTCGGGCATTGCGCTCGCCGCGGGCTTGCATGCGGTCGCAACGATCCCGCTCACGCCGCATACCGCCAACCCCGTGCCGCTCCTGAACGAGCCGGTGCTCGAGTTCGACCGCAAGCACAATCCGATGCGCGACGAACTCCTCGAGGAGACCTTCACGCTGACGAACGGCCGCGTCGCCGTTCCCGACAAGCCGGGCCTTGGCGTAACCGTCCGCGACGACACGTTGAAGCGCTTTTCCGCTAGCTGAGAAACCATCATGAGCCGATTCAAGAATGGGACCGCGATCGTGACCGGCGCCGCCGCCGGGCTCGGCAGCGTGATCGCGCAATCCTTCGCGAGAGAAGGGGCGGACATCGCCATCCTCGACTTTCAGCCTGCCGACAGGACCGAGGCGCTGGTCAAGGCGGAAGGACGGCGCTGCGCCTATTTTCCGTGTCACGTGCGCGACGAGGCCGCCGTCGCGAAGGCTGTAGCGGGCGCCGCGCAGTTTCACGGCGGTCGGGTCGACGTGCTCGTGAACAACGCCGGCTTCAACGGCCACTACAATCTCGTCAAGGACATGCCGCTCGCCGAGTGGCGCGAAACGCTCGACATCATCTCACCGGCACGATGCTGGTCACGCGCTCGGTGCTGCCGCTGATGATCGCCGCGGGCGGCGGCCGCATTGTCACGACCGCATCGAACGTCTCCCGGCGCGGACTTCCCTACCGCGCCGACTATCCCGCATTTCTCAAACTATGTAGCGCATCGGGCCTCCGAATCAGGCAAAAGTTGTTTTGCTAGAACGACTTGAGCCGATCCGGAAAGGCAGCCCGATG
>Ga0209040_10002169_pt1 | contig 15499 bp, 13 predicted proteins | sample BogFormECP12_OM3_FD_188240 | JGI IMG/M metagenome (GOLD analysis project Ga0209040, IMG submission 188240) | Bog forest soil microbial communities from Calvert Island, British Columbia, Canada - ECP12_OM3 (SPAdes) (version 2) | ecosystem: Environmental > Aquatic > Freshwater > Wetlands > Bog ...
GCCTTGGTTGTCATGATCGCCCGTGCGGGCGCGCCTCCTCGTGCTGATGGATGTGGCAATCCGCACCACCCGGGTTGCGAAGTTCTTCGGATAGCTCGGGTACTCGAATCATGTGCTCCGGCGAATCGTGGCTGTAGCGGATGAAGACGCGCAGCACCACGGTCTGCGCCGAATGATACCTCAAGCCGAGCGCCTCTCCAAGCGACTTGTGCGGTGGGGCATCAGTTTTCGATCCAGGCTTTTTGCGGCGTACACGACCAAATGTTGTTATCTTGCGGGGAGGATCGTTCGCTCGGCGGGCGGACCTGAGTCGAAGCACCTGCCTCGAGCAAAGCCGAGGAGAGGCCTCTATACAGGAATTGTTATTACGAGCGCCGGGGTTTGGCGCGAGGAATCTGCTTTTTCGCGAGATGACACAAAACGGATCCCTCACTCCTCCATCCCAGCGAGTGGAAAACCGGCACTCGCTGGGGATCTCGACGAACCCAGGATCGAGGCGGGCCTCAAGTTAATAACTTGACACGGTGTAACTTGACAAATTATAACTTGACAAATGCCGGCTGGCCTATCATGCCCGGATCGTAATTCCAAGCCGTTGTGAATGAACCCCTGCCAGGAATCATAGGTGCCGGCTTGGAAGGTCAGGTTCATCTCGAGGGCGTCGCCCGGATTGCCGCCGCTGGTGATCTGCTGGATGCTGGTGATCACGGAGGGATCGGAGCTCTAGGTCAGCGGCGCACCGTAATCGCCGAGATTGAAGGTGCCGTCGTAGAAATTAATGTCGGGCATAGGCCGGTGCGGCGAGTAACAAGAGGGACAAGAGAGAAACTGCGAGCGGTAAGCGGAGTCCAGAAAAGAATGACACGGGCTTGTCCTCTTGGATTGGGAATTCCGATTTGGGACGACGCTATGGCAGCGCTGGCAGAATTCCAAGTATTTATTCTTGTAATTAACCACTTAGGAGAATATCCACAGCGAGTAGTGCAACTTCTTGCGTCGCAGGAGGGGATTGCCCGCCCCCGGCAATGCGGCTGTTAGTACGCCTTCTCATCGACCTGCTCTGCTGTAGAAATGTTCCACGTGGAACAATTGCAGTTAATATATTTATATTCATATAGTTAGCGGCAATGGTCGCTCCGGTTAGGAGTTTGGCCTCTCACCGGGTCAAGAGTCGTCCCCGGCCCGAAGCAGCCGCGCCCCCCAATCTCGCGAAGGTTCGATAAAGCGTTCCACGTGGAACAATTGTTATTAAGTCACCATTTATTAGTGGCTTACAGGTCTTCCCTCAATGTCCGCTAACGTCTAAGATGATCCTCGATGAAGAAGGCGATCTGATCGATGTTTATGGGCCACGGGGCGTATGCCCTCGATTTCGTGATTGCAACTTGGATCAGTCTTCTCCAAATTCGCGATTGCATCCTTGACCCCCAGCGCTCATCGCGCATTTGTTGACGCGTTCCTGTTACCCACAACAGTCGCTGGGCCCTACTGTCTGCCGAATCAGCAGCTTCCGCCGCCGCGTCCGAGTCTTGCACAGGTTTTCCTCGGAATACTGCCGCCAGGAGAGACTCTGCCGTTGCCCCGGCGCGCCTCACGGTCTAAGCTTCTTGAGACCGGTAAATCGCTCCCAGGCCGCCGTCGTTGACACCGCGAGGGCGTACTGTCAAGTTACAAAGGCGCGGGCATCGCAGCCGGCGTTGTCCCTGTATCCTAACTGCCAATTTGCTAATGGCTCTTTACTAGAAAGTTATGTCCCGCGTCATCGCAGTCACTAACCAGAAGGGCGGGGTCGGCAAGACGACCACCGCCATCAATCTCGCGGCATCGTTCGCCTCGCGCGGCGCGACCACGCTGCTGGTGGATTGCGACCCGCAGTCCAACGCCTCCAGCGGGCTGGGCTTCCAGCGCGACCCCGAGCGGCCCAGCACCTACCAGGTCATCCTGGGTGCCATCCCGGCAGAAGAGGCGCTACAGCCGACCGAGGTCGCCAACCTCAGCGTGATCCCTTCGCACAAGAACCTGATCGGCGCCAACCTCGAGCTGGTTCCGCTCGAGGCCCGCGAGTACCGCCTGCGACGCACGCTGGGGCCCATCCTGTCGCGCTTCCAGTTCATGGTCCTCGACTGTCCGCCAGCGCTCGACCTGCTCACGCTCAACGCGCTGGTTGCCGCCGACTCGGTGCTCATTCCCATGCAGGCCGAGTACTTCGCGCTGGAGGGCGTCACCGAACTTCTGGACACCATCGATCGCATCCGCGTGGACCTGAACCCCAAGCTGGCCATCGAGGGCGTAGTGCTGGCCATGCTGGACGAGCGCACCAACCTGGCGCAGTCGGTGGCGGCCGAGCTGCGCAACTTCTTTGGGGATGTGATGTGCCAGACCACCATCCCGCGCAACATTCGCCTAGCGGAGGCGCCTAGCCACGGCAAGCCGGCGCTGCTCTACGATCCGCACGCGCGCGGGACGGAAGCGTATCTAAAGCTGGCGGAGGAGATTATGGGGAGGGTGGAGAAGCAGCAGTCAGTGGCTAGTGGCTAGTGGTCAGTGGCTAGTCATACAATGTGGGATGTACCACAATGTGGGACATGCGAAAGGCCCAGCGCCGTAGGCGCGGCCCAGTCTAGCCCAGCACCCTTCGGCTGCGCTCAGGGCAGGCTACGCCCAAGGCGGAGTGCTGGGAACAGTTGCGAAATTGATGGCTGATGGCTGAGGCTGATTGCTAAGAGCTAATTGCTAATTCCGCCCATCCCTCGCTAACATTAGGGAGCGAAGGGTGGGGCACCCAGGGGCAAGAAGGTGGAGCACGCAGCGCTGAATGGTAATTGTAGTGACCGCAGATCCCTCCGCTCGGACTAAAGTCCTCGGTCGGGATGACAAATTGATGGGTGATGGCTGATGGCTGATTGCTGACGGCTGATTGCTGACGGCTGATTGCTGACGGCTGATTGCTAATCGCTAATTGCTAAGTAGGCTGGTCTCAGGAATTCTGAGCCGGCTTCAGCCGGCGACACCGAAAGAGCCTGCCGCTGGGGATTGCCCGAAAAGCAGGTCCCTCCGCTCGGGCTGAAGCCCTCGGTCGGGATGACAAATTTAATGCCAGAAGAAGTGGATAGTGGTTCGTGGATAGAAAAATGATTGTTAGTTGTTAATACTGAGAGCTACGAGCTGATTGCTAGTTGCTAGTTGCCAGTTACCAAGGACATCGCCATGGTTGAAAAACACAAAGCTCTGGGGCGCGGGTTGGAGTCGTTGTTACCCGCGCGGCCGTTCTCCCATGTTCCTCCCACCCTCTCGCCAACACCAGGTGATAAGGGTGATGCACCGGCCACCGCGGCGACCGCCCTGCGGCCTGGCGAGGCGGTGCTGGAGATTCCGCTCGACCAGTTGGATGATAATCCTTACCAGACGCGCAGCCAGCTTGACGACGACGCGCTGGACGAGCTGTGCGACTCCATCCTCGCGCTGGGCGTGATCGAGCCCATCATTGTGCGGCCCGCGGCCGATGGCCATTACCAGGTGATTGCCGGCGTGCGGCGGTGGAAAGCGGCCCAGATGGCGGGCAAGGACACCGTCCCGGCGGTGGTGCGCCAGGTGTCGAACCAGCAGGCCATGGAAATGACGATTGTCGAGAACCTGCAGCGCGAAGACCTCGGCATCATGGACCAGGCGCGGGCGTTTCTGCGGCTGTCGCAGGAGTTCGGGCTGACTCAGGACGACGTCGCCACCCGGACGGGCAAGGAACGCTCCACCGTGGCCAACTACCTGCGGCTGTTGAAGTTGCCGGAGGAGGTGCAGGACCTGGTGGAGAAGGGCGACCTCAGCATGGGCCACGCCAAGGCGCTGATGACAATGCCGCCGAGCGCGGCGTCGCTGATGACCGATATGGCACGGCGGATCGTCAAGCACGGTCTGACGGTGCGGCAGGCGGAGGAGGCCGTTACTAACTTGATTCAGGCCCGTCCCAAGGCCAAAAAGGAGCGAATTGTGGACCCAAATGTCCGGCAAGCGGAGGAAACTTTGTATCGCGCGCTGGGAGTGCGGGTCACGATCAACGACCGGCGGGGGAAAGGCAAGATCACGCTACAGTACCGCTCGCTGGAGGATTTCGACCGGATTATGGCGGCCATCACCGGGGAGTGAAGCTATAATCCAGCTATGAAGCAACTGAGTCTGCCGATTGTGATCGAAGCCGACGCGGATGGATATTTCGTGTCCTGCCCGGCGTTGCAAGGTTGCTACAGCCAGGGCGACAGCTACGAAGAGGCGGTGGCAAATATTAAGGATGCCATTCGGTTGCACGTCGAGGACCGCATCGCCAACGGGGAAGAAATCCCCGAGCACCTCTCCGTAAGCCTATCGATGGTCGAAGTCGCCGTCTGATGACCAAGCTTCCGCGCCTCACGGCTCGCCAGATCATTTCCGTGCTCCAGAAGACAGGGTTCTCTCGCCAGGCAGAGCGGAAGCCACATGATCTACAAGAACGCTGCCGGAAAGCGTGTTACCGTGCCGTTCCACGCTGCGAAGACTCTGCACCCTAAAGTCTTGAGAAACATTCTCCGTGATGCTGACATGAGCGTCGAGCGGTTGGAGGGGATGCTGTAATCCTACTTCGCCCTTAAGGGAGGGCCATCACCTCGCGTCGCGCAGTGGAACGGAGTAGTTGCCGATGATACCGCTCGCCATCTTCGTCTCGATTCTCTTCCTTTATAGCCTGGTGTCGCGGCGGTTGGAGGCGACGGTCGTCACTGCGCCCATCGTGTTCACGGTCGCAGGCATGCTCATGTTTCCTGCCCTGGAGAGAATCCTTAAGTTCGGGATCGATCAGCAGATTTTCCTCGGGCTCGCCGAAGTCGGACTGGTGATGCTGCTTTTTACCGATGCCAGCCGCACGGACCTGAATGTTTTGCGCAGCATGCAAAATCTGCCGGCGCGGTTGCTGAGCACGGGCCTGCTGCTGACGATTGTGCTGGGCGCAATCGTGGCGCGGCTGGTGTTCCCCGATCTCTCCTTATGGGAGGCGGGAATCCTGGGCGCGATCCTCGCCCCAACCGACGCCGGACTGGGACAGGTCATCATCAACAGCGCGCGCGTGCCGACGCGCATTCGTGAGGCGCTCAACGTGGAAGCCGGTCTGAACGACGGGCTGTCCGTCCCGTTCCTGCTGTTCTTCACCGCGCTTGCCGCGGCCCGCGTCGAAGGCTACGCAAGCCACTTGCCGCGGTTGATTCTGGAGCAGTTGGGGATTGGCGCACTCATCGGCGCAGGAATCGGCCTCGCGGGCGGATGGTTGCTGGGCGTCGCAAGGCGCAAGGATTGGATGGCAGAACCATTCCTGCAGATCGGCGTCGTCGCGTTGCCGCTTCTTTGCCTGGCGGCGTCGGAGCTGCTAGGCGCGAGCATGTTCATTGCGGCGTTTGTGGCCGGGCTGGCGGTGCAGGTCGGGTTCAAGGAAGCCGGCAAGCACAACGTGGAGTTTGCCGAGGATTGGGGACAACTGCTGAACCTCGCCGTGTTCTTCCTGTTTGGCCTGGTCGTGGTGAGGAATTGGCCGCAGTTCACCGGGGCAGCGTGGCTGTATGCGGTGCTCAGCCTGACCGTGGTGCGGATGCTGCCGGTGGCCATCGCACTGCTGGGCGCGCGCCTGAGCCGGGCCAGCGTGCTCTTCATGGGATGGTTCGGGCCGCGCGGGCTGGCGTCCATCGTGCTCGGACTGGTCTATCTGGAGCAGGAAGTACACCTGCCGGGCGAGCCGACGCTCCGGCTGGCCGTGATCGTGACCGTGATGCTCAGCATCTTTGCTCACGGGCTGAGCGCCGTGCCGGGGATTGATCTTTATGCAAAGAGCATTGCAGGCTTAGCCGACGACGCGCCCGAGCATCAGGAAGTTAAGGTATGAAGACAGCGCGGGACGCAGCGGCAGAAATGAAGGGAGTCGCGCTTCCCGTGGGCGCGGCACTTGAATTAATCTAGCCGCATGACACTTTTCTGCTCGCAATCAACTCAAGGGAACCGTCGAGGAGATCCAGCTTGGCGGCGTTATGGCGCACATCGGGGTGCGCGTCGGCGACAATCTCATCGAAAGCGTTATCACCCGCAGGAGCGCAGAGGAGATGGCGCTTAAGAAGGGCGATGCCGTGAAGGTCGTGATTAAGTCAACCGAAGTTATGCTGCAGAAGGACTAGCAGGCAGCCGTCTTGAGGGGCTTTACCTCGCGCTCACTGAGCTCTCATAAGGGATACGCTGGTTAGCATCCGCACCCCGCAGGCTCACGCCGTCGTACTCATGCTTCTTCCCTTCGTGGCCGGTCGCACTCACGTGAAGCTGTGGCAGCTTGGCGAAGTCTTGCGGTCCCAACATTAATGTTGACTGCGGTGCGAACGACTCCCGTGTCCAGGTCTGTGGCTGTCAGCGTCGCTCCGGACACAGCGGCGCCGGTTTGGTCCGTCACTCTTCCCGACAGACTGGCCGACACCTGCGCTCTTGCGTGCAGCGGGAAGAGACACAAAAGCAACAGGATTACCACCGAGGAACGGTGCTCTTTCACCTGGACCCCCTTGGCGACTCAAAGCTGGCGCTTAGCCCGGAGACGAACCAAAGGCACCTCCAAACGAAACTAAAGCGCTTTTAGCCGTTTTCAATCGAGATAAGACTCTAATATAGGTCGTATCGAAACGCAAAACGAGGTCAACTTGATGAAAGGGATGATCGGGCTTCTTTCGGAAGCTTGCGTCAAGGCATGAAGACTCGCGGGGATTTGCCCGAAGGTTGATCGTCTCTGCAATTTGGGATCCGGGCATTAACCCATTGCCGGGAAGTTCATGCGGCGGAGCAGGTCCTGAAAGCGCGGCTGGGCACGCACTTCATCCCAATGGGGGAAGACTCTCGCCCAAACCAGAGACGAGGAGCGCTGCTGATAGCCCTCTTCCAGCGCCTGCCACATTCGCTCATCACCCAGAGCGCTGTAGGTGAACGCCCTCGACACTGGCGCCACATACCGTTGCCTGGAAAGTTCTTCCAGTTCATCGAGCACTCGTAGAGCATCGTCTCTTCTGCCCACTTTGGCGTAGGCGTATCCCAGGAGCCCTCTGGGATGGGCGACGTTCCCGGAGAGCGCGATGGCCTTCTGAAGTTCAACGATGGCTTCGTCGTACCGCCCCATCGGTACCAGGCAAAGTCCGCCGAGGATCCAGTGCGCGAACATGAAGTTGGGTTCGAAGAGCAGCGTTTTCCGTAACTGCTCCTCCGCGGTCCCGAACTGGCGCGCAAAGCAGTAGATGAGTCCCGCGACGCCATTCACGAGAGGGGAAACGGGGTCCGACTCCTGGGCAAGCGTCGATTGGTGGATGGCTTCGGAGTGGCGCCCGAGAGCGCTCAGAAGCAAGGCATACACGTGGTGCGCGTAAGGGTAGTTCGGACTGAGCTCAATGGCGCGCCGGAAGGATTTCTCTGCACCGGCCCAATCCCAGTCATAGTAAAACTTGATTCGGCCGAGGCTGATGTGTGCCTCGGCGAGGGTATCATCCAGCTCGAGGGCCTTGGTCGCGGCCGCTTGCACTTTCGGAATGACTGCGCCTTGCGGCACGATCTCCAGAATCGGGTTGGCAAGCTGGTTATAAGCATCCGCCAGGCCGGCGTACGCCAGCGCGTAGCGCTCGTCTTTCGCGATCGCCTCTGAAAAATATTCAATGCTCTTGCGCACGGACTCTTCCGTGGTCCGCGCCCAGGAGTAGCGGCCCTTCAGGTAAGCTTCGTGAGCTGAGGGATTGACCCGCCGCGCACGCGTCAGCCGAGCACGCTCCTGAGGTGTCAGCTTGGCCTGGACTTCTTCGGCGATGGCGCGAGCGACCTCGCTCTGCAACGCCAACACATCGCTTACATCGCGCTCGTAGCTCTTGGCCCAGAGGTGCTGATCAGTGGCGGCGTGAATCAACTGCGCAGTAATACGCACACGATCCCCCGCGCGCATTACCGAGCCCTCCACCAGAGCATCCACGTTCAGTTCGCGCGCGATTTCCGGAAGTGGCTTGTCACTACCCTTGTAGCGCATAGCGGAGGTGCGCGAGATGACGCGCAGCGCGCCGATTTGCGCCAAATCGGTGATGATTTCCTCGGTCATGCCGTCGACAAAATAGTCCTGCTCCGGATCACGCGAGAGGTTGGCGAGCGGCAGCACGGCAATGGCCTTGATGCGGCTCGCGACCGCCCTGGGTTCTCGCGCGGGACGCTCACGCGACTGTGATGCCTTGCCGACTCGCAGCCGCCCTGAGTCGAATTCGCGCTTCAGCCGCTTGAGATCGGCCCGAAGGTCGGCGGCCGTCTGGTAGCGCATCTCGCGGTCCTTTTCCAGTGCCTTGCTGAGAATCTGCTCCAGCTCGACCGGCAAATTAGGATTCAGGCGTGAGGGCGGTATGGGGTCACGGTTCAGTATCGCGTCAAAGACAATTGCCGAGGTGCTTCCGGAGAAGGCCTGCCGCCCTGTCGTCATCTCATAGAGCACCAGACCGAAACTGAACAGATCGGCGCGTGCGTCCACTTCCTTGCCCCGTGCCTGCTCCGGAGGAAGATATGGCGTGGTGCCCACCGCGGCCCCCGGGGTGGTCAGAGTTTCCCCAGCCACGGTGCCGGGTGGAACGGCGTGCGGCAAGGCCAGCTTAGCCAAGCCGAAGTCAAGAACTTTGGCCTGCCCGCGGGCGAGCACGAAAATATTTCCTGGCTTGATATCGCGATGCACGATCCCTTTGGCATGTGCGGTTTCGAGCGCGTCGGCAATCTGGATGGCGAGGTCAAGCAGCTCGTCAAGGTGAAGCGGTCGGCCTGCGATGCGTTCGGTCAGCGTTTGACCTTCCAGCAGTTCCATAACAATGAACGGCTGGCCGGCGTGCTCGTCCACGTCATAGATCGAGCAGATGTTGGGATGGTTTAACCGGGAGAGAGCCATTGCTTCATTGTGAAAGCGCTGGAGAGAATGGCTGTCGGCTATGGTTTCAGGCGGCAGGACCTTTATGGCGACTTCGCGATCAAGGTGCTCATCGTGCGCGCGGTAAACATCACCCATCCCGCCGGCGCCAATCTTCTCGACAATCCGGTAGCGGCCTAGCTTCTGGCCCGTAATCGTTCCCTGCCCGGCTGCCTGTCTCGCCATTGGAAAAATGCCCCTTCTCCTATTCTGAGGCAAATCGTAGGCTTGCACAAAACGCAAGTCAACGCAGCGAAGGGATTGCGGGCACACGCTTGACCTCGATGTGCAACGAAAACAGACTCCTTTTCGCTTATCGAGCTAACAAACCCTGTGATCTTGCAAGGACAAGCGCTCAGGGGGATAATACTGCCGCCAGGAAATCACATAGAACTCCCGGATCAAGATCCACCGCGCTTATGCAGCAGAATAGCGAAGTCATTAGCCAATGGAGCGAATCGGCTCCCTATTGGGAAAAGCACCGCGAGATTATCGGCGAGATGTTTGCGCCAGTCACTCAGGCCCTGATTGAGGATGCGAAGATTACGGTCCGCCGCTTGACAGTGAAGGTGTGCCTGGTCGCTCGAACGCTCGATATTACCTGTGGAGATTAAGCCGACATGTCTGCCTCAGCAAAAAAAAGCATGCAGACATGCTCTGACAATGTGAGACATGGACAAAAACTCTCCTGACAATGCTGCTCCTTTTCGCCGGCGGGCCAAGATTGTCTGCACCATCGGCCCCGCCAGCGATACCGAAGAGATGATGCGGGAGCTGATGCTGCGCGGGATGAACGTCGCCCGGCTCAACTTCTCCCACGGTTCGCACGAGGACCACGCGCGGGTGATTCGCCGCCTGCGCAAAGTGTCCCGCGAACTGGAACGCACCATTTGCATTCTGCAAGACCTGCAGGGGCCAAAGATCAGAACCGGCCGCCTGAAGGACCGCACGCCGATAGTGCTGGAGAAGGGTCGGTCAGTCACCATCACCGCGAAAGACATAATGGGCACCGCCGAGCTCATTTCCACCACCTATCAGGGCCTGGCGCGAGACGTAAAACCAGGCGAGCACATTCTGCTGTCCGATGGCCGCATCGAGCTGATAGTCCGGCAAGTCTCCGACGGTGATGTCATCTGCGAAGCGCTGAACGGCGGGACGCTCGGCGAGCATCAGGGCATCAACCTGCCGGGCACCAACGTCAGCATTCCGTCTCTCACCGGGAAGGACGAGAAAGACCTGGCCTTCGGCTTGAAGCACGCGGTGGACGCTGTTGCTATCTCATTCGTTCGCACTGCCGACGATATTGTCCGCGCGAGGCGTGCGATTGCGGCGCACGGTGGGGCTGCTCCGGTGATTGCCAAGCTGGAGAAGCCGCAAGCCATCGACAATCTCGAGTCGATTCTCGAAGTCTCGAACGGCGTGATGGTGGCCCGCGGCGATCTGGGCGTCGAGGTTGCGCCGGAGAAAGTGCCGCTCATTCAGAAGCATGTCATCCGCCGCGCTCTCGACTTCCGCAAGCCCGTTATTACGGCCACGCAGATGCTCGAATCCATGACTGAGAACCCGCGACCGACGCGCGCCGAGGCCAGCGACGTAGCCAACGCCATCTTCGATGGCACCGATGCCGTTATGCTTTCGGGCGAGACGGCGGTCGGCAAGTACCCGCGGGAAGCGGTAGAGATGATGGCGCGAATTGTGGCCGAGGCTGAAGCTCATCCGTTCCACCGCGTGCTGCCGGAGCATCGCCAGACGCGACAACTGTTCATTGCGGAGACGATCTGCGAGTCGATGGCGCACGCCGCGCAGGACCTCAACATTCGCGCCATTGCCGTTTTCACCGAGACCGCCACCACCGCGCGTATGCTGTCGAAGTATCGGCCGGCCGCCGGCATTTATGCCTTTACTCATGTCGAGACCGTGTGCAACCGCATGAACCTGTTGTGGGGCGTGACCCCGTTGCGCTGCCCAGCAAAACTGTCCGTGTCGCGCATGGCAGAGTTTGCCGAGCAGGAGCTGGTGCGCCTGGGAGCGCTTTCTCCGGGCGATGTCTTTGGCTTGATTGCCGGCACGACCGGGACCTCGGGAGCGACCAACTTCATGCGGCTGATCACGGCTGGGGACCAAAGGAAATGACGAAACAACGCCACGGCCAAGAAGAGCTTACTGAGGCCAAATTATTCTTTGCTTTTAGGCTTCCAGTCGATAATGTTCACCAGTTGCCAGGGATTCTGTCGCAGGGTGATGGATACCTGCCCATCGGAATCGATACCAAACTGAGCTGCCGGGTATAACACCCCGCCGCTCCTGTTCTTTTCCTGGTCATTGATTTCAATCTCGCCGGCGGTCAGGTCGTAAGCCTGAGAGCGGGTATCCCTGGCAGCCTCCAGGAAGGCGATCCTGCGATTGGTGATGAAGCGGATTTTGCGACCGGTTGGCGTGGGGATCGACACGACGTATGCCAGATCATAGCCCACTCTGCCTGGTACCTGAATGCGGCCGGACGACTTCATCTTCTCCAGCGCTTTCACCAGTGCCTCGTTCGAGCCCTTCTTGAAGGCATCCACCAAAGTTGCTCTGTCCTCCGGCGTCGAGAACTGGGTGACGATCACCTTGACGCTGAAAGTACCTCCCATTTGGGTGCTGGTGCCACGGGCCGTCGCATCGATGGTTTCGACCTGGCCAAATACGAAGACCGCCATAGTCAATATCGTCGCGAGGACGATGCAACGGGCAGTTCTGAAAAGCTTAAGTTTCGAGTTCATCCTCCCCCCTTTTTGGTTTGTTATACAGCAGCCGCAACCGAACCCGCCAGTGTGTGTGCCGGACCCTGAGAATTACTTGGCGAGGCGCGCTAGTATGGGGCCAAGAATCGCCATAAAGAGCACGTAGGCAGCCGCGAGTGGTCCCAGGGTGGTTTCGATTCCCACGCCCAGACCTAGATTCATGGGCATCTGTCCGTGACTGTCCAGATTTGGGCAGTGAGTGGCGGAGATGGACGGCCTTCCCGGGCGGCCTGACGAAACAAGATCAATCACAACATAAGGATTGAACCAACAGCACTCTGGCAGCGTAACTGCTTGTAACGACTTCTGATAGACACGAGAATTCCCCATGCATGATATCCGCATTGCGTTTCGTCAGCTCCGCAAGTCACCGGGATTTGCACTCACAGTCATTCTCACTATTGCTCTAGGGATTGGCGCGAACACCGCCATCTTCACCCTGGTACATGCAGTACTGATGAAGTCGCTACCGGTCGTCGATCCCAAAACGCTGTATCGCGTGGGCGATAAGGACGATTGCTGCGTGAATGGCGGCTTCGAGAACGACGATGGGGATTTCGACCTCTTCTCCTATGAGTTGTACCGGCAGTTTCGCGACACCACGCCGGAGTTCGAACAACTGGCGGCTATGCAGTCAGGAGGCGGAGAAATGACTGTGCGGCGGGGATCGGAACCCGCCAAGTCCGAGCGCAGCGAATATGTGTCGGGAAACTACTTCACCACGTTTGGCATAGGGGCGTTTGCCGGGCGTATGTTGACACCGGGGGATGATACCCCGGGCGCAGCTCCGGCCACGGTCATGAGTTATTGGGCGTGGCAGTCGGACTACGGCAGCGATCCCTCGGTGGTCGGGTCGACGCTTTACATTCAGGGCCAGGCGGTAACCATCGTGGGAATTGCGCCACCGCGATTCTTCGGCGACCGCATCAGAAGCCGTCCGCCGGCATTGTGGATTCCGCTGGCACTGGAGCCGCTCATCGAACGCGAGAATACGAATCTGCGCGTGCCGGCGAGCAACTGGCTCTACGCGGTTGGGCGGGTCAGGCCGGGCGTAGGCATTGGGCCTCTGCAGGCGAAGATATCCAATACCCTCCGCGTGTGGCTCAGAACTCAGGATACTTACACGCGGAATGGTGGTTCAACCGTTATTCCCCGGCAACACGTAGTAATCACGCCGGGGGGCGCGGGCATTCAGAACCTCCAGCAGGAGACCGGCAAGGGACTTTACCTGCTGATGGCCATCTCGGCTTTGGTCCTACTGGTTGCATGCGCGAACGTCGCCAATCTATTACTGGCGCGAGGCACGACCCGCAAGGCCGAGACTTCAATACGCATGGCCCTGGGCGCTGCGCGCAGCCGGCTTGTCCGGCAGATGCTGACGGAGAGCGTGCTGCTGGCATGTCTTGGCGGCCTGGCGGGACTCTTCGTTGCCTACGAGGGAACGCGAACCATCCTGTCGCTGGCCTTTCCCAATTCGCCTCATCTGCCGATCGACACCAGCCCGTCGTTGCCGGTGCTGGGATTTGCCTTTCTGCTGTCGTTAGTCACGGGAGTCGTGTTCGGCATCGTGCCGGCGTGGATTACTTCGCACTCTGATCCCGCCGAGGCGTTGCGGGGACTGAATCGCTCGACGCGCGACCGCGCATCGCTGCCGCAGAAGTCGCTGATCGTCTTTCAGGCGGCGCTGTCTCTTGGCCTGCTGGTGAGTGCCGGATTGCTGACCAAGAGCCTGCGAAACCTGGAACATCAGGACTTTGGTCTCCAGACAACCAACCGCTACGTGCTTCACCTGGACCCGGCCGGGGCTGGCTACACGCCGGAGAAGCTGCCAGTACTGTACCGGGAGTTAGAGCAACGGTTTGGAGCGCTGCCCGGTGTGCAGGGTATCGGGCTGGCGCTGTATAGCACCTTGGAGGGCAACAACTGGTCCGAGGGCATTCGGGTCGAAGGACAGCCAGAGCCGGGACCGAACGAACACAACGTGGCGTCGTGGGACCGGGTGAACCCGCAGTTCTTTGCAACGGTCGGCCAGCCGGTCATTCGCGGACGAGGATTCACCGACGCTGACACAGCGACCTCGCAACTGGTTGCAGTGGTGAACCAGGCCTTCGTCAAGAAGTTCTTCCCCAACGAAGACCCGATCGGGCGCCACTTCGGTGTCTTTGACCGGAAGTATGCCGGCGCCTTCGAGATTGTGGGTATCGTCGCCAACGCCAAGTACAATAACCCTCGCGACGAATTCCGGCCTATGTATTTTCGGCCGCTGACGCAGCAATTGAAAGTGATCGACGCGAACGATTTGATGGCCGAGGGACGTTCGCTTTATATCAACTCGGTGACCCTGAACTTCAGGAGCCGCCCGCAAAACGTGGATGCGATGGTGCGCCACACCCTGGCGGACATTAACCCTAGCCTTACGGTGATCGACCTGCAATCTCTGGATGACCAGGTAAGTTTCAACTTTAATCAGGAACGGCTCATCGCACGCTTGACCATGCTGTTTGGTTTACTGGCGCTGGTGTTGGCCGCGGTTGGGCTCTACGGCATCACGTCCTACAGCGTCGCGCGCCGCACCAGTGAAATCGGGCTGCGCATGGCGTTAGGCGCGGACCGGGGCAAAGTGGTGCGTCTTGTACTACGCGGCGCGTTTGCGCAGGTCGGACTGGGACTGGCGTTGGGAGTTCCTCTTACGCTGGTTGGCGCACATTTTATGAGTGATCAACTCTATGCCGTGCGCTCCTATGACCCACTCAGCATCGCCATAGCAGTTGTCGTCTTGTCCGGAGCGGCGGCATTGGCGGGATTCATCCCTGCGCGACGCGCTGCCAGCATTGAGCCGATGGAGGCGCTGCGCATGGAGTAACTGCAAGTCTGAAAGACGGAATGGTCCCGAGGGTTTAGGTGCGGGAAAGCGACCTGCAATTCCGGGTAGTGTCCTAATTTGCCAAATTAGGACACTACCAATTCCGCCGCCGCTTTACATCCGCGCGACTCTGCTTGAGAATATGTGTTAATCCGCCTGTCGGGATCCAACGAGGAATCTGTGAAGTTGCGAGGATGGCTGTTGATGTTGCTGTTTCTGCACGTTCTGCTGCACCCCCTGGTGCATGCGGCCGGCACATCAGGAGCGGCCGAGAGCCGCCTGGCGGTGTCCACCAGTACGACGCAATCGGACGCCAACCTGAATTCAGGCGACCAATGCGAGCTTTGCCGCGTGGGACATAACACCATCGTCACCCCGCCTTTGCCCAAGAGCGACCTGCTGAATCCGCGATGGATTCGCACCACGCTGCAAGCTGTCAACTACGCATCGCTACAAGCTGACCACAGACTTCCCTCCCGCGCACCTCCCAGCCTCTAATCCAATCGCCAGCAGAGGAACGTAACGTCGCATCTTGCGACACGTCCATAAATGCAATGGCAGTTTTCCCCTGGCTTTTCCTGCTCTGCTCGCAATTTCGGCGAGCGGAGCAGGGCAAGGGCCAGCGAATTGGAGAAGAGATGTTGGTGAAACAGGAAAAATATATGACCGGTGGAAGCGCCGGGCTTCAGCCCGGCGAATTGAGAGTGGAAAGGAAGGGGGGCTTTAAGCCCCGGTTTCAAGCCCCGGCGCTGAAGCCAACGGATTTTAGGCGCAACGTATTCACCAGGCTAAAGGCCGCTGCTTCCACCGTCCTGTTGGCGCTCTTCTGCCTGGCGCTTTGCGCCGTTAGCGCCAACGCCCAGACTTCGGGGAACTCATCGCTGAGCGGCATCGTCG
>Ga0209040_10002171_pt1 | contig 15495 bp, 15 predicted proteins | sample BogFormECP12_OM3_FD_188240 | JGI IMG/M metagenome (GOLD analysis project Ga0209040, IMG submission 188240) | Bog forest soil microbial communities from Calvert Island, British Columbia, Canada - ECP12_OM3 (SPAdes) (version 2) | ecosystem: Environmental > Aquatic > Freshwater > Wetlands > Bog ...
CGACGCCGAACCCGCCCCGCCGCCTTCCGCTCCCTTCTCGCAATCGCCCTCGTCCGCAAACCACTAACCTACAATATGTTGATCATGCCGGAAGCTCAAGGATAAGGCTTCGGATAGAAAAACGAACCGTGCACCAAATTGCAGACATGATGCTTGAGAATTTGGCCGAGGACCCCGGCAACGATGCCGACATGAGGTTATGGCTTCGCGCATTTCGGATGCTCCCAGAATTTACCATTACGGAGGCACTGGAGCGTGTATCGACATGGGCGGTCGCTTCTGATTCATTAGATGCGCACTACTATTTATACATCTTAAACTATGTGCACCTAGTCAGGGGAGCACACGCGAGCCAGTTGGAAGTTAGAAAAAACATTGAGGTCTGCCTACGCCGAGCCCCTCTTCTGCTTTCAAAGCGGTCCTTCGAATGGTGGGCGTCGGAAGCGCTCCACCGCCCCTGTCCCCTCGTCCACAACAGCGAACTAGAGAGTTGGCGGAGAGGGACAGAGTATTGGGCGAACGCTGACAAATTGGGACGCGTTGAGGGGATTGTTGATGAAATTCGATCCCCGCAGCATGGCACGTGTTTGATTCACGGGTTACCGGTCTTCTTTGTCCCTGCGCGCCTTGTTTCTAGCGCAGATGTAAATACCAAGGTGAGCTTTCATCTTGGGTTTAGCTATGAAGGGTTGCGAGCGTGGAATGTCCAAAATGTATAAACGTTATCGAAATTAAGCTATATGGATGCCTAACGGATACGGTAAATTTGCTACGAATTTTATGACTTTTGTACCAAATTAGGTTCCCAGTTAGAGCGGCTTTGCTACTAGCAAACTCTGCTTGGCGCGAAAAAACCCTTGAGGATGGGGTCTCTTTGCGGCAAACTAGAGAGAGGAGTTGAGAATGGGTAGATTGAGTGCAAAAGGGGAAGTTGTCGCGTATCAGGCACGTGCCTTACCGATATCCGAGAACAAGTTCTGTCCCCATCTGATCATTCGATACGGCGGTGGCGAGGTAGCGCAAGAAAGCCTCCGCGAGTGGTCACATGTCACTGAATCCGACGCTATTGCATTCGGTCATCAATACATGCGTGACGTCCTGCTGCGAGAGGCGCGTTGCATCGAAAAGGCGCGCTAGACCAGCCCTCTCGCGAAACGCGGGGAAAGGTGCGCCGACTGCGAACCCCTATGCGCCTCACTCCCCCTCCCCTCCCTCGTAGCCCCCACGGAATCGGCGGACGTAGTCGGCGTTGTAGAGTTCGCTCTCGCGAAAGTCCTTCGCGCCGAGCGCGGGGCCGATGAGGATCAGCGCCGTGCGCTCGACGGGGCGCTCGCGCATCGCCCCGTCGATCTCGCCCAGCGGCGCGCGAACGATCTGCTCGTCGGGCCAGGAGGCGCGGGCGACGACTGCGGCGGGGCATTCGCGCCCATAGAAGGGGATGAGCTCGGCTACAATGCTCTCGAGCGCGTGGATCGAGAGGTGGATTGCAAGCGTCGCCCCGGTGGCGGCGAATGCGGCCAGCGTCTCGCGCTCCGGCATCGGCGAAGCCCGGCCGGAGGTGCGGGTCAGCACCAGCGACTGCGCGAGGCCGGGCAATGTCAGTTCGCGCTTCAGCGTCGCCGCCGCGGCGGCGAAAGCCGGCACGCCAGGCGTCACCGTATACGGCACCCCCGCCTGGTCGAGGCGGCGCAGTTGCTCGCCCATCGCGCTAAAGACCGACACGTCACCCGAGTGCAGCCGCGCAACGTCCTTGCCCTCGCGGGTCGCCTCGACGCAGAGCTTGACGATCGCGTCGAGATCGAGCGGCGCGGTGTCGACGATCTGCGCGCCTGGCGGGCAATGGCCGAGAAGCGCTTTCGGAACGAGCGAGCCGGCGTAGAGACAGACTGGGCAGCGCGCGATGAGATCGCGTCCGCGCAAGGTGATGAGGTCCGGCGCGCCGGGCCCCGCGCCGATGAAATGCACGGTCATCGCCAGGTCCCCGAGAGCGCGATGGCGCAGGTCGCGCCGTTCGCCGCAAGGCGTGGTCCGAGCAGGCGGCCGCCCGCGCCCGCGCCGGCAAGCGCCGCCGCTTCGGCGACATTGGGCGCGCCGAAGCGCGAGTGCGCTGGCTTCGAAGGGGTCAGAATCCGGCTTGCTTCGGCCTTGAGCGCTTCGAGCGGCAGCGGCGTCAGCGATGCGCCGATCAGCTGCGCGGCCTCGATAAGCCCCGGCTCGCACGCTTTGGCCGCGAGTGTGAACAGGCGCCGCTCGCCGTCGGGCGCCTTGAATTCTGCCAGCGCGCGGCGCGCAAGCGCGGCGATCGCCTCGCCCTTGACGCCGGCGCGGCAGCCGAGGCCGATGGCGACGAACCGGCTCATGGCTTCGTCAGCCGCCATTGCACGACCGGCAAAGCCGGGCGCCAGCCGGTGAACCGCCCGACCGGCTCGGCATGGGCGACCGCGATCTGCATGAGCTCTCCGCCCCGGCGCGCGCGCCAGCTGACGCACGCGGCTTGCGTCTCCAGCGTCACCGCGTTGACGACGAGCCGCCCGCTCGAGGGAAGCGCGTCAATCGCGCGCTCGATCATCGTCGGCGCGGTGGCGCCGCCGCCGATGAAGACGGCGTCCGGCGGCGGAAGCTCCCCCAAAACATGCGGGGCCTCCCCGTTGACGACCGCGAGGTGGGGCACGCCGAAACTCAGGCTGTTGCGCACGATGCGCGCCGCGCGCTCATGGCGCGCTTCGATCGCGACGGCGCGGTTAGCGGGATCGGCCAGCAGCCATTCGATCGCGACCGAACCCGAGCCGGCGCCGATGTCCCAGAGCATCTCGCCCCGCCGGGGCGCGAGAGCCGAGAGTGTGATAGCCCGGATGTCGCGTTTGGTGATCTGGCCGTCATGCTCGAACCATTCGTCGGGCAGGCCGGCCGCGCGGGGCAGGACGCGGGCGTTGCTGTCCGCGACGACCTCGAGGGCGATGGTGTTCAGCGCGGCCACGCTCTCGAGCGCGTAGCTATGCGCCTGCGCTTCGCGAATGCGCTCGCGTGGACCGCCCATCGCCTCGCAGACCGTGAGCTTGGACCGCCCCATGCCGCGCGCGGTCATGAGCGCCGCGAGCTTCGCCGGGGTGGCGTCGTCCCAGGAGAGCGCCAGAATCCGGGCGCCGGGCTCAAGATGCGGAATGATCGCCTCGAGTGGGCGGCCATGCAGAGACAGCATCGCGCAATCCTGCTGGCTCCAGCCGAGCCGGGACGCGGCGAGGGCGAAGGCCGACGGCGCGGGGATCGAGATCATCTCGGCGGGGGCGAAGCGGCGGGTCAGCATCGTGCCGACGCCGAAGAAAAACGGATCGCCGCTGGCGAGCACGCAAACCGGCTTCCCGCGCCAGGCCTCGATTTTATCGAGCGCATCCTCGATCGGCGAGGGCCAGACGAGGGTCTCGGCGTCGAGCGGTTGAGCCAGCGCGAGATGGCGGCGGCCGCCGACGACGAAGGCCGCTTGCGCGACGAGGCGCCGCGCGGCAGGAGAGAGGCCGTCGAGCCCGTCCTCGCCGATGCCGACCACAGCAAGCCAGCGCCCGCCGCTCATGGAGCCGCCCCCTGAAGCGCCTTCGCCTTCTCATTCTCGGCGGAACGTCGGAAGCGAGCGCGCTCGCGCGCCGCCTGGCGGACGAGCCCGGCGTCGCGCCGCTCCTCTCGCTCGCCGGCGCCACCGCGAAGCCTGCGCCCGCGCCGATTCCACAAAGGGTCGGCGGCTTCGGCGGCGCCGAGGGCCTTGCGTCTTATCTCAAGGCCGAGCGCATCGACGCCGTGATCGATGCGACCCATCCTTTCGCCCAGCGCATGTCGGCCAACGCTCTCGCCGCCTGTCGCGTGACCGGGACGCCGCTCGTCGTCTTCACCCGAAGCCCATGGGCGCGGCAGGAGGGCGATCGCTGGATCGAAGTCGCGACGATGGACGACGCGGCCGAAGCGCTCGGGACCGAACGGAAGACGGTCTTTCTGACACAAGGGCGGCTGCAGCTCGCGGCTTTCGCAGAAGCGCCGCAGCATCGCTACATCGTCAGGGCGATCGACCGGCCGGCCGGCATCGACTCCCTGCCCGACTGCAAGCTGATCCTCGCCCGCGGCCCCTTCGCGCTCGAGGACGAACTCAAGCTCATGCGCGACGAGCGGGTCGAGGCGCTCGTCACCAAGAACAGCGGCGGAAGCGCAACCTACGCCAAGATCGAGGCGGCGCGGGCGCTCGGCGTCAGCGTCGTCATGGTGCGGCGGCCGAGGCCGCCGGAGGCGGAGACGCTCTTTGATCTCGACGCGGTTATGACCTGGATCGCCGCTCATCGCGGCGCCCCATAGGAGCGCGGCGTCAGCATCCAGGCCCTTGCGCCGTCGCGCGTGACGAAGCGCGTCTCGCTCGATCCGACGATGACCAGCGTCGCCATGTCGACCAGACTGACGTCGGCCTCGCCGAGCGTGGCCAGTATCAGCGTCTCGTTGGCGCGCCCGACCGCGCGGGCGAAGGCGACCGGCGTCGTCGCGCCCTTCAGCGCCCGTAAGAGGTCGAAGGCCTCGACGATGCGCGAGGGTCTCGCCTTCGAGGCGGGATTGTAAAGCGCGAGAACGAAGTCGCCCTCGGCCGCGGCCTTGAGGCGTCGCTCGACGATCGCCCACGGCTTCAGATTGTCGGAGAGCGAGATCGCGCAGAAATCGTGGCCGAGCGGCGCGCCGAGGCGCGCCGCCGCCGCCTGCATCGCCGTGACTCCGGGCGCGACGGCGACGTCGAGCGCGCGCCATTCCGGCTTTTCTTCGATTGCCTCGAACAACGCCGCTGCCATGGCGAAGACGCCCGGATCGCCGCCCGAGACAACCGCGACGGCGTGGCCCTCAGCGGCGAGAGTCAAAGCGAGACGCGCGCGATCGAGCTCGAGGCGATTGTCGCTTACGTGAGCGCGCTGATCCGGCCGCAAGGCGAGCCGCTCGACATAAGCCGCATAGCCGACGACGTCGCTCGCGGCCTCGATCTCCGCGCTTGCTTCCGGCGTCATCCAGCGCGCCGGGCCGGGGCCGAGGCCCACGATCGCGACGCGCCCGCTCACGGCCGGCGCCCCCGGCCGGGGACCAGAATCAGCGAGAAATATGGCGCGGCTTCGTCGCTCTTGTCGGCGAGCGGCATGACCGCCTCGCCGGTCATGGTCGCGCGCTCGACATAGATCGCGCGCGCCGCCATGCCGGTCTTCATAAGCGCCGCTTTCGCGCGCGTGAAGTTGCGGCCGATCTTCATGATGACCGCCGCGTCGGCGAGCGCGAGGCGGCGGATAAGCTCTTCGAGCGGCAGCGTCGCCGGCAGAACCACCAACGAATCGTCGCCCCAGGTCATCGCCTCCGCCGCCGCGCCCCAGGCGCCGCAGATCGAGGAGACGCCGGGCACGATCGTCACCGGAAACCGCTCGCGCAGGCGGATGAAGAGATGCATGAACGAGCCATAGAAAAGCGGATCGCCTTCGCTGAGCAGCGCGACGTCGCGGCCGGCTGTCAGATGCGCCGCGATCGCCGCCGTGCTCGCCTCATAGAAACGAGCTAACGCCTCGCGATAGGGTGGATCGTCGAAATGCGACTCGGTGGTCATCGGGTAAAAGAGCGGAAGCTCGACATGCGACGGCTTCAGCCAGCAATCGACGATGCCGCGCGCGCTGCCGCGTCTTCCTGCCTTGGCGAAGAACGACACCACGGGCGCCTCGGCGATGACGCGCACGGCCTTCACCGTGAGCAGCTCCGGATCGCCGGGCCCGATGCCAACGCCGTAGAGCCGGCCCTCGGTCATTCGCCCTCGCTGGCGAGAGCGTTGACGGCGGCGGCCGCCATTGCACTGCCGCCCTTGCGCCCGCGGATCGCGATGGCGGGCAAGCCACTCTCAATGAGCGCCTCCTTCGATTCGGCGGCGCCGACGAAACCGACCGGCATGCCGATGATCGCGGCGGGGCATGGACCGCCGGCGGCTACGAGTTCCAGGAGCCGAAAGAGAGCGGTCGGCGCGTTGCCGACGGCGACCAGCGCGCCGGCGAGTCGCGGCAGCCAGAGGTCGATCGCCGCCGCCGTGCGGGTCGTGCCGAGCTTTTCAGCCAGTGCGGGCGTCGAAGGATCGGCGAGCGTGCAGATCACGTCGTTGCTTGCCGGCAGGCGGGCGCGAGTGACGCCCTCGGCGACCATGCGGGCGTCGCAGAAGATCGGCGCGCCGGACTTGAGCGCGCGTTCGGCCGCCTCGACGGCCCCGGGCGCGAAGACGAGATCGCGCGCCGCCTCGACCATGCCGCAGGCATGGACCACCCTGACCGCGACACGCTCCTCTAGAGGCGAGAATCGCGCGAGATCGGCCTCCCGGCGAATGATGGCGAAGGACTGGCGATAGATCGCGGCCGCGTCCTTCTCGTAAAGGTAGCGCTCTTTCACGCGCCCGGCCTCTCGCCTTCGAACAATTTTGCCCCTTCGCCCGCGAGAAACGCCTCAATCGCGGCGCTCGACAGGTCGCGGCGCACGGGCCGGTCGGCCGCCCTTCCGTCGACGACGAGATCGTATCCGTTTTCGGTCGCGACCAAAGTCGCCGCTGTCGCGAGAGGCCTTGCACAACCTTTGGCGCAGCCGCTCACGTGCAGAACGACGCCCTCGCCTTCGGGCAGCAGCGACGCCCAACGCGCAGCGTCCTCGCGTAGAGGGCGGTACGCGTGCATGCAGGCGGGAGCGCCGGGACAGGCGACGACGCGCATACGCAAGTCGCCGGAATGGACGACGAAGCCGAGCTTCGCGCAAGCTCCGAAGAAGGACACAGCGCTCCTCGGCGTGAGGCCGGTGACGAAAAACGATCGCCACGGGGCGAGCCTCAGGCCGTCGGCGCCAGCGGCCCGGGCGCGTTCGATGAGCGTCCCGAATCGGCCTGCATCGATGTCGCCGAACGGCGCCGCAGCGCCGACGACGATCGCGGGCCCAAAGGCGTGACCGCCGAGCACATCGCGCGGCGAGGTCGGGCGGCGCAACCGCGGGCGCGGCTTCGCGTCGAGCCCGGCGCTGGCGAACACAGCCTTCGCGCCAAGACGTTCGACAAGCGCGCGCATCCGCCGCGCCTCGCCGGCGCCGGCGAGGGAAAGGAAGGCTCGCGCGAGATGCGACGCTGCGCCGCCGATGTCGGAGGGCGCCAGAATCGCTGCGAGCGCGTCGTCGCCGCCGAGATACGCCGCGAAGGCGGGGCCCTCGGCGCTACGCGTCGCTTCGAAGCGGATATCAGCGTCGATGTCGCCGACCGGCAGCCGCCCGCCCGCGTCGAGAACGAAGCTGAACTTCGCCGGCAGCGGGCGCAAGTCCTGGTCTCCGGCCAGCCGTGCCTCGAGCGCAGCGACGCTCGGGGCGAGGTCGAGGGCCGCGTCCGGATCGATGTCGCTCAGCGGGCTCACGAGAATGTTGCGGAGCCGCTCAACCTCCGGGTCCGAATCAAGGACTCCGGCCGCCGCGAGGCGCGCCTGCAGATCCGGCAAAGTCTCTTCGCTGACACCGCGCACCTGCAGATTGCCGCGGGCCGAAAGGCTGATCGCGCCGTTGCCGCAGGCAAGCGCGCCTTCGGCGACCGCTGCCGCCTGATCGAGCGCGAGGCGCCCGCCGGAGGCCCGCACCCGCGCGAGCAGCCCGTCGCCCGTCTCCATCGGCCTCAGCGCCCCTGGACACCAGCCTTTCCGGCGAGGCGCGATCGCGCTCATGCGGCCTCCTGCAAGAGCAACGCCAGAATGCTCGCCGACGAATTGCGGCGCGAGCACCAGAAGCCGCGCCGCTCGGCGTCCTTGAACACGCCCGCCATGTGCCGCGCGGCCGGGCGGTTTGCGCGGACGAGAAACGCCCGCACGGAATCGTCGCCGAGCGTCGCGTCGAACATCAGGTCGAACTGTGCGCTGTCGACGGCGTCGGTCAGCGCGGCGAAGGCGTAGAGATTGTCGAGCGACTGCGCGATTTCCGCCGCGCCGCGATGGCCGTGGCGCATCTGCCCTCCAAGCCAGCGCGGATTGGCGGCGCGGCCGCGTAGCGCCCGCGCGATCTCCTGTTCGAGGGGACGGATTTTCGGCGTCGCCGGTGCGCTCGAATCGAGATGGTAGAGCGCTGGCCTCGCGCCGAGATGCGCGGCCGCCGCGGCGAACCCGCCCTCATGCTCTGAAAAGGCGTCGGCGTCGAGCGCGTCCTGCCCCGGCAGGTCCTGCGCGTGGACGAACGCGTCGGCGCCGGCGACGCTGGCGCGGAACGCCCCTGCGGCCTCCTCGCCCTCGCCGTCGCCGTCATAGGCGTGGCTGGTCGCGGACAGATAGGCCTCCGCCAGATCCCGGCGTTGGGTCCAGTCGCCTTGGGAAATGCGCCGGCCGAGGCCGACGCCGTAGGCGCCGGGCGCGGCGCCGAAGACGCGCGCCAGCGCGACGCCTTTGAAGGCGGCGAGCGGATTGTCGTCCTCGCCTTCGTCAAGCTCGGCGACGGCCCGCGCGGCGGCGCTGAAGAGCGCGATCTGGCTCGGAAAGACGTCGCGGAAGAGGCCCGAGATTCTGAGCGTGACGTCGATTCGCGGGCGCCCCAGCATCGCGAGCGGCAGGATCTCGAATCCGCTGACTCGGTTCGACGAGATGTCCCAGGTCGGCCGGCAGCCGAGGTGCGCAAAGGCCTGGGCGAGATCGTCGCCGCCGGTGCGCATCGTCGCCGAGCCCCAGAGATCGAGCACGAGCCGCTTCGGCCAAGCCCCATGATCCTGCGCGTAGCGCGCTAGCACTTCCTCCGCGGCGCGGCGCCCGATCTCCCAGGCGTTGCGGGTCGGGGCGGAGCGCGGATCGATGGCGAAGAGATTGCGCCCGGTCGGCAGCACGTCGAGGCGGCCCCGCGCTGGCGCGCCGGCCGGACCCGGCTGCACAAAACGCCCGGCAAGCGCGCGGATGAGGCCGAGCGACTCGGCGGCGCCGCAGGCGGCGATGCGGTCTCTCAGGGTCTCGCCGGCTTCGGCGTCGAGTTCGAGCCCCGAGGCGAATCCGTCCGCGCTTTCGGGCGAGCGGCCGAACACATGCAGCCCGTCGCCGACGCGCATGTCCTTAAGATCGCAGAGCCAGCCGTCGAGCGTCACCAGCGCCTCATCCGGCACCTTTCCTTCGGCGGCGCATTCCCTGAGCAGGCCAGTTTCGGCTCCCCGCTCCAGGATCAGCGCCGCGATCGCGCGGGCGCGGCGTGGATCGAGCGCCTGGGCCTGGACGAATTCATCGAACAGGCCTTCGAGCTCGAGCGCCGCGCCATGCGAACCGGCGGCGATCAGCGGCGGCGTCAGATGGCCGATTGTCGCCGCGCCGATCCGGCGCTTCGCCTGCGCCGCCTCGCCGGGATTGTTGACGATGAATGGATAGACGACCGGCGTCGCGCCGATCAGGACTTCGGGCGCGCAAGCCTCCGACAGCGCCACCGCCTTGCCAGGCAGCCATTCGAGCGTGCCGTGCGCGCCAAGCTGGATGAGCGCGTCGACGCGCTCCTTCCGTGTGAGCCAGAAGTGGAACGCGACGTAGGAATGACGCGGCGCGAGCGTCAGATCGTGATAGTCGCCCTTGCGCGCGGCCGGATCGCCCCGGTCAGGCTGCACCGCGACAATGAGCTTGCCGAGGCGCAGGAAGCGGAACCGGAAGCCGCCGCCGATCAGGCAGGGATCGTCGGCGGGTTCGCCCCAGGCGGCGCGCAGGGTCCTCTGGAACGCCGCCGGCGTCGCCGCGAGCTCAGACTCGTATTCGGCGAGCGTCAGCGTCGCCTCGGGCGGTGCTTCGGACAAGACCGCGATCAACGAGGGCGCATCGCAATCGCCGGCGACGTCGTAGCCGGCGGCGCGCAAGGTGTCAGCGATGGCGATGGCGCTCGCGGGCGTGTCGAGGCCAACCGCATAGCCCGTGCGTCCGCCACGCGCCGGATAGTCCGGCAACACGCAGGCGAGGCGCTTGTCGGCTGGCGCTGTTCGCCTGAGCCGCGCCCAGGACGCCGCGAGCTCGGCGACGAAGGCGACGCGGTCGGCGAGCGGATGATGGGCGACGGGGCCGAATTCGGTCGAAGCGTCGCGCGGGCTCGCGGTCTTGAAGGAGATGGCGCGGGTCAGAATCCGCCCGTCGATCTCCGGCAGAGCGACATGCATCGCAAGGTCCGCCGGCCCGAGGCCGCGCGGCGATGCGCGCCAGGCCTCGAGCCCGATGCCCGCCAGCACCGCCTGCAGCACCGGCGCGTCGATGGAATCGAGGACGGTTCCCTCCGCCTCGTCGAGCCTGGCCGAAAAGGCTGTCGCGTTGAGCACGACATCGAAGGGCTCGCGCTCGATCAGGGCTCGGAGCGGGGCGAGCGCGTCCTCGTCCTTGAGGCTCGTGACATAGACGCTCGTCGTCGCGAAGCCCCTGGCGCGGAGCGCCTGCGCCAGCGCCTCGATCGGCTTGAGATCGTTGGCGAGATAGATCGAGCGGTAGAACACGATCAACGCATGCGGAGCGCCCGGCCCGGCCTCGAAACACGCGTCCTCGAAGCCGCCGAAGGCGCTGACGCGCTCGGGCGGCAGGGCCCGCGTCGCCGCGCCGAGTTCGGCTGCGAGAAAGGCGAGGCACGCGGCCATGTTGGCGGGGCCGCCTTCGTCGAAATAGCGCCAGATCTGCTCGGCCGCGCGGGGAGCGACGGTCGATGCTGCTTCGAGACGCGCGTCGGCTCGCCGGTCGCCTGGCAGCAAGGCGAGTTTGACGCCGCGCTTGCGCGCCAGCGCCGCCAGTTCGTCGACGCCGTAGCGCCAGTAGTCCGCGCCGCCGAGGACACGCGCGACGACGAGCTTCGCCCCGGCGCAGACGCGCTCGAGATAGAGGTCGATCGAATAGGGATGGCGGAGCGCCGCGAGGCTGGCGAGCCTCAGCGTCGGCTTCGGCTGCGCTTTCGCGTCATAGGCGCGCACGAGCGCATTGAGGTCGCTGTCGGAGAACGAGAGGAAGACGACATCCGCCGCCGTCTGGCCGAGATCGACCGCTTCGACCGTTTCGTCGAGCGAGCGGACCTCGATGCGGGGGATGTGCATGGGACCTCAGGCGCCGAGCGCGGCGGTGACCGCCGCGCGGTCGACGCCCTTCTGGGCGATCACCACAAGCCGACTATCCCGTCGCTCGCCAGCGCTCCACGGCCGGTCGAAGTCGCGCCGGAAGCGTTGTCCTACGCCCTGCACCAGCATGCGCATCGGCTTGCCGGCGACCTCGACGAAGCCCTTGATGCGCAGAATGTCGTGCGCCCGCGTCGCTTCGCTGAGGCGGTCGATCAGCGCATCGGGATCGCGCGCCGCCGGGATCGCGACGACGAACGTGTCGAAGTCGTCGTGATCATGCACGCCCTCGGCGTCGTGATGCGAGGGCCGGGCCGCAAGATCATCTTCCGCCGCTGCCTTCACGCCGAGCAGCACATTGGGGGCAATCGCGCCCTCGCGGGTCGCGGCGATCTTGACCGCGCGCGGCAGGCTTCTGGCGATCTCGGCGCGTAAGCGCTCGAGCGCGTCTGGCGCGACGAGATCGGCCTTGTTGAGCACCACGAGATCAGCGCAGAGAAGCTGGTCCTCGTAGACTTCCTCGAGTGGATTGTCGTGTTCGAGCGAGGGATCGGCGGCGCGCTGCTCGGCGATGCGCGCCGGATCGTCAGCGAATCGTCCCTCGGCGACGGCGGCTGCATCCACGACCGCGACGACTCCGTCGACCGTGAGCTTCGTGCGCAGGTCCGGCCAGTCGAAGGCCTTGACAAGCGGCTTCGGCAAGGCAAGGCCGGACGTCTCGATGACGATGTGGTCGGGTCTTGGCTCGCGCGCGAGCAGCGCCGTCACCGCGGGCGCGAAGTCGTCGGCGACCGTGCAGCAGATGCAGCCGTTGGCGAGTTCGATGATCGCCTCGCGCGGGCAGGCGGTGTCGGCGCAGCCCTTGAGGAGCTCGCCGTCGACGCCGGCGTCGCCGAATTCGTTGATGATAAGCGCGAGGCGCCGTCCGCCGGCGTTAGCGAGGAGATGACGGATCAGCGTCGTCTTGCCGGCGCCGAGAAAGCCGGTGACGATGGTGACGGGGGTCTTGGCGAGCATCGGCGAACCTAGCGTGTGAGGACGGGGGCGAGCGGCGGCGTGCGCGAAATGACGCCCTTGCGGAAAGGAAGCGGACGTTCGCGCCAGGGAACGAGTCCGTCGGGGGCGGCGGCGTAGCGGCGCGCCGCGGTGACGATGTCTTCGACATTCGCCTCGCGGCTGAGGTCGCCAACGACATAGGTCCATTTGCCCGGCGCGGCGAGCGCGACCGTGCATGGGCGCTTGCAGACCGACAGACACTCGACCGCGCGAAGCGCGATGTCCCCGTCAGCGAGGCGGGCTTCGAGCGCGTCGTAAAGCGCGGCGCCTAGCGTCCCCTGTTCGGACTTGCAGGTGACGCAGACGAGCACTGTCGCGGCGGGCGGAACGGCTTCTGCAATGGTCATGTCGGGCGGTCCGGGCGCGGCAGACATTTCAGGCATCGCGCGGACGATCGGCCGTGCCGGCGTAGAGGCGCATCCATCGAAGTGGTGAAGTGGGATTCGGTGAAGAGGTCATCGGCGCTCCTTGGCCGCCCCACCGGCGGCCATGCGGAATGATCGGCGCACGGCAGGTCTCCTGGCTCGCGGCGTATCGCAGACGCTGCCTTCCCGGGCGAAGCGCCCAGTGGCGAAGATGCGTCGGCACGCCGCTCACAGTCGCGGGGGCGGCCGCGGATCGGCCAAAGGCCTGCCGCGTTCCCTTTTCACCCTCGAAGACGCGAGGGACCGTACGGATCTTATGTTCCAGCTTGGCATCGGGTTGTCAAATGACGGCGCGGCCTAACGAGACGGAGTATTGCAAGCTGATTGCAGTATGTTGACATCGTGAAATCGAAATGCAACTCTACCTCCAATGAGCACGGCGGTCAGCAGAATCCTCGAGCGCCTGAAGGACGACGGCGGCCTTCAGGGCAAGGACATCGCCAACATTGTCGATGTGTCTCCCGCGACCGTCTCGCGCTGGTCGAGCGGCAAGGCGACGCCCGACCTCAGGACGCAGACGGTCATCGCGGAATTGCGCTATGTCGTGGACCGACTGGCCGATTTCTACACGCCGGAGGAAACCCGGCTCTGGCTGCACGCCAGGCATCCAATGCTCGGCAATGCTCGCGCAATCGATCTCATCAACAGCGGCCGCACCGAGGAGGTTCTGGCCGTCATTGAGGCGCTCGATTCCGGGGCCTACACTTAGTGCCCGACCGGCCGCGCCCGGCCCGCGACTTGCAACTGCTGGACGCAGTCGACGCGTTTCGCAGGGAGCCGCTTGGCGCCGAGGTCTGGCGCGTCGTCCGGGTCGGCCGCGATCCCGTTCTGGGCAGCCCGTCGCTAAGCCGCTGGTGCAACGGGACGTTTGATGTTCTATATACCTCGTTCGAGCGCGACGGCGCGGTCGCTCAAATCGATTCGCTGCTGTCGTTGCAGCCTGTCTTTCCTTCCAAGATGCGCTGGTTCGCGCACAAGCTGAAGGTTTCCTGCGCGGCGACGCTGAAGCTCGTGGACATGCCGACGCTCGCGCGGCTTGGCGTGAACACGGACCGTTATACGGAGCGCAACTCCACGCAGACCCAGCCGATCGCCGACGCCGCCTATTTTCTCGGCTTCGACGGATTGATTGCGCCGAACGCGCGCTCGCCCGGCCTCAATCTCGTCCTGTTCACCGAACGAATAGCCCCTGCGCGGATCGAGGTCGTCAGTCGCGAGGATGAACCGATCGACTGGGATCGGCGGCGCAAACGCGCGCGTCGCTGATCGGCGGGGATTTGTCGCCTTTCTCTTCATTTTGGACGGATTCGATGAATCCTGCTAGCGATCCGCCCCTCGCGAGGATGGACATGGATTCAGCCGAGGAGCGGCACAAAGCCAAGATGATGAAGCGCAAGGCGGCGCAGGACGCCGAGGTCGCCGCCAAGCCGATCGCCGAAAAGGGGCTCCTGATCGTCCACACCGGCCCGGGCAAGGGCAAGTCGACCGCGGCCTTTGGGCTGGCGCTGAGAGCGCTCGGGCGAGGGATCCGCGTCGGCGTGGTGCAGTTCATCAAGGGCGCCTGGTCGACCGGAGAGCGGGCGGCGATCGAGCGCTTCGGCGACAGGATCGAGTGGCGCACGATGGGCGAGGGCTTCACCTGGGAGACGCAAGACCGCGCACGCGACGTCGCCGCCGCCGAGGCCGCATGGGGTGAGGCGAAGCGCATGATGGCCGATCCCTCGATCCGCCTCCTTGTGCTCGACGAACTCAACATCGCGCTCCGCTACGACTATCTGAAGCTCGCCGAGGTGGTCGAGGCCTTGCGCGGTCGCCGCGCCGATCTCCACGTCGTCGTGACGGGACGCAACGCCAAGGCGGAGCTCATCGAGGCGGCCGATTGCGTCACCGAATTCGGCCTCGTGAAGCACCATTTCGCCGCGGGCGTTCGCGCCCAGGAGGGCGTCGAGTTTTGACCGCTCGGGCGCTCATGTTCCAGGGGACGGGATCGGACGTCGGCAAGTCGCTGATCGTCGCCGGCCTCTGCCGCGCATACGCCCGGCGCGGGCTTCGGATCCGCCCCTTCAAGCCGCAGAACATGTCGAACAACGCGGCGGTTACGGACGACGGCGGCGAGATCGGAAGGGCGCAGGCGCTCCAGGCGCGCGCCTGCGGCGCGGCCCCAAGCGTTCACATGAACCCGGTGCTCCTGAAGCCGCAGAGCGAGATCGGCTCACAGGTCGTGGTGCAGGGCCGCGCCATTGGAAATGCAAAGGCGCGCGACTATCAGGCGCTCAAACCGAAGCTCATGGGCGCCGTGCTCGAGAGTTTCGCAAGCCTAAAGGCCGAGGCGGACCTCGTCCTCGTCGAGGGCGCGGGCAGCGCGGCGGAGATCAACCTGCGTGAGGGCGACATCGCCAATATGGGCTTCGCGCGGGCCGCCGGCTGCCCGGTTGCGCTCATTGGCGACATCGATCGTGGCGGCATTTTTGCACAAATTCTCGGAACGAAGGCCGCGCTCACGCCAGACGACGCAGCGATGATTGTCGGCTTCATCGTCAACAAATTCCGCGGCGACGCCAGTCTCTTTACGAGCGGCATGGCGACGCTCGCCGAGCGCACCGGCTGGCGCGCCTTCGGCCTTGCGCCTTTCTTTCCGGCCGCGACGCGCTTGCCGGCGGAGGACGCATTCGGCCTCTCCAACGTCAAGGCGCGTAACGAAGCGCCGGTGACGATCGCCGTCCCCATGCTCTCCCGCATCGCCAATTTCGACGACTTCGATCCGCTGCAGCTTGAGCCGAACGTGCGGCTCGTCTTCGTGCGGCCAGGCGAGCCGCTGCCGGTCGCCGATCTCGTCATCTTGCCAGGCAGCAAGGCGACGATCGCCGACCTCGCGTTTTTCCGCGAGCAGGGCTGGGCGATCGATCTTTTGGCCCATGCGCGGCGCGGCGG
>Ga0209040_10002173_pt1 | contig 15476 bp, 15 predicted proteins | sample BogFormECP12_OM3_FD_188240 | JGI IMG/M metagenome (GOLD analysis project Ga0209040, IMG submission 188240) | Bog forest soil microbial communities from Calvert Island, British Columbia, Canada - ECP12_OM3 (SPAdes) (version 2) | ecosystem: Environmental > Aquatic > Freshwater > Wetlands > Bog ...
CGAGATCTCCCTGCCCGCCACGAATCACCTCCACCGCCGCATCGCCGCGACAGAGATTCAGAAAAACACTGCAGATTCAATGACGCTGGTGACTAGGTCGAGTTGACGATTCGACTCCGGACCTTAGGTGCTTGAGCCACCCGGGCAGGCATTGTTCGAGCCATTGCCGCTAGCTCCGTTGCTTCCGCCCGTATCGCCCGGAGACGTCCCGTTTGCCGGTTGCGGGGTCGCGGGCGAGTTGTTGCCGGCAACGCTCGCGACCTTCTTCGTACCGCCGGGATGAACTCCTGTCCCCGCGCCGCCACCCGCAGCACCGGTACCTTGCGTTGAAGTTGCCGACGAGGAATGAGCAGATTTGTAGGTTGTATAGGCGCTGTTGATCGCGGAGCCAATCCGGCACCCGTCCGCGATAAATGTAGACCACTCAATCGATGGATTCTCGAGGTTGCGCTGCATGTCATTCAGTGTCGTGCGCGCGTCCTCAAGTTGGCTCTGAAGAGTTTGGGCTCCTTCAGCAAAAGTCGCAAGCTTATCGTTTATTCCATTCAAATAGGTATGGTAGTCAGAGTTCTCACGTGCATATACAAGTTGTCCAACCCACCCCGGTCTTTTTACACTGATATCGTTACGCGCGGACGAAATTATTTGGTTACGACACTCTTGAACGATGTGATATGCCTTTGTCAAATGGTCGTTTACTGTCCTGTTGGTATTTTCTAAAGAAGCGATCGCGTTGTCAAGTTTATCCCAGTTGCTTGAAGAACTTATAAAAGCTAGTATTTTCTCGTCCTTCGCTTCATTATTTATATAGGTATTCACAACCTCAAGTACCGCAAGAGCATCCCCTACGTATCCGGACGCTGTTTTGAGGTCTTTGCTGAAATCTTTCCCAAACTGCGTATTTATGCCAGCGCCGGTTTGGATTACACTGGATAGACTATCTTTATTTTCACCTAGGATAGTTGCAATTTGAGTGATGATTGAACCAATCGATTTAATATAGTGATGATTGAACCAATCGATTTAATATATTGCTCCCTTCTGTTGAGGATGTCAATATCAGATTCAACAGTATCGAGACAGTCATTATATACGTGTGCTTGCCCGTATAAATCTACGTAGTTTGATTGAGCAATACTTAGATCCCGATCAAGTTGTAGAGTAAGATCTTCCTCGCTCTTTACAATGGCCAAGGAGCTATTATATCCGGACTGAAGCTTTGTTGCGTCCGGCGTATAGCACCCCTCTAAAGATACACTCAGAGCGCACACGGCTACGACCGCGAAAACGCGGCATGGTATTTCCGGTTTCATTGCTTGACCTACGCCCCTGTCGAATTTTCTTGCAAACGACGCGACGCGATGCGCTCACAGCAACGTGATCGTCAGGTGGCGACGGCAGAATATCAAGCCGAAAAGCAGCGAGAGCGTGTTTTATCCACAGGGTTGCGGGCCATTTCGACCAGGTGGAACGCTGCAGCTCGAAATAATTGTAGGAGGAGCGCTCGTTCGCAGCCGACGTTGGGGCGCTCAGGCGTGGGCCGCTTCGCCTCTGAGGCGCTGAAATTCGAACGCGACGAGGCTCGGGCCGTGCTCCCGCTCGAGCCGCCGCACGATGAAGTGACCGCGGGCGAGCGTCTGGAAATGCTCGGCGAAAACGGCATTGACCGCCGCGCCGCCGATCGCGCCGATGACCGGCGCCGCCTGGGCCGCAATCTTTTCGCTGACGACGACCCCGAAACGCGCCGCAATCTGGGAGATGAACCGCACGACGACCGGCGCCGACTGGGAGGCTACGCCCTGGCTCGCGACGAAGCGGGCGCTGTCGGTGACCGACTTCGCCAGCGCCGCGCGAACGGCGAAATAGCCGCTCTCGAACATCGCCTCTTCGTCCGCCTCGCCGCCGAGACCGAACACTTCGATGCAGGCGAGCGCGGCTTGAGGGGCGTTGAGATCTTCGCCTTCCTCGCGGGCGATCTCCGCGATCGAACGCAACAGGATCGTCGTCGACAGCGGCAGTTCGACCGGCAGCGCCGCGAGCCCGAACGCTCCGCCGAGCGCGCCGCAAGCGGCGGCCGCGAATTTGTGCGCACGATTGGCGGACGGTCCCGCGGAGCGCCTGAGATCGATGGTGCGCAGCGCGAGCTTGAGGGCGCCGCGGAGCGCCCGCTCACTCGCATAGGCGACGACGCGCCGCGCGGGCAGGGGCAGGCCCAGGCTCAGGGCGGCGACGGGCCGGCCGACCGCGTCGGTCAGTCGCTGGGCGAAGCTTGATCCTTCGAGGCAGGCGATCGAGCGCTTCAGGTCCTCGGTCTCTTCGCGGGTCAGCCCCGCCGGCATGATTTCGATCGTGGACATGACGCCCTCGCAGCCGGGCGTGATCTGCGCCGGAGTCCGTGAATATAGGGCGGCAAGCCCCGGGACCAAGGCCCCGTGGCCGTCGCGCGCCTCTCTCACATGAGCGTGATGATCGCGAGGAAGAGGAGGCCCGCCGCCCAGCAATAGTAGGCGAACGGGGCCAACGCCTCGAATTCGTGCTTGTGGAACCAGCGCATGAGAAAGGCGAGGCTCGCGTAGGCGACGACGCCCGCCACGACGCCGGAGAGTATGGCCATCGGGCCTAGCGTCGCCCCCCCCTTCAGCAGCTTCGGCGCCTCGTAGACGTTGGCGGCAAGGATGATTGGGGTGCCCATCAGGAAGGAGAAACGCGCCGCTTCCTCATGCTTGAGGCCGGCTATGACGCCCGCGACTATGGTCGAGCCGGAGCGGGACACGCCTGGAATGAGCGCCAGGCACTGCGCGAAGCCGATCGCCAGCGCGCCCTTCCAGTTGAGCTGATCGAGTTTTCCGACCGCCTCGCCGGCGATCAGATCGCCGAAGTAAAGGAGAAAGCCGTTGACGATCAGGAAGGCCGCCGCGATCCACGGAACGCCGAATGCCTCTGAAAGCGGCTTGTGCAGCCCAGCTCCGATCACCACCGCCGGGATTGTCGCCAGCACGACAAGCCAGAAAACTCGCCGATCCGCGGCCGACCGCGGCCCGGCCCGCTTGATCAACGACGTTCCGAACGCGAACCAGTCGCGCCAGAAGAAGATGAACAGCGCGACCGCCGTGCCGAAGTGCATGACCGCCAAATAGGCGAGCCAGTCGGGCGCTTTTTCATCGACGCCCCAGTGCAGGAGGCGCGGCAGGATCACCGCATGCCCGAGACTGCTGATCGGGAACAGTTCCGTCACGCCCTGCAGCACGGCCATGACGATCGCTTGGATGGCGGTCACCGCAAACCTCGCCTGTCAGGAAAACGACGCCGCACAGGCGCGGTTATGAGTTCATCCCGGGAAAGATGAGGGCCGCCTCAGCAAGTCGCTCGCCCGCACTTGTGCACCGAGTCGATCTTGTCCTTGAGCTGATCGTAGCCGACCGCGCCAACGACGAGATCCTGACCCACGACAAAGGTCGGCGTTCCGTTGACCTGCAGCGAATCGGCAAGCTGCATCACCTCGTCGAGCCCGGTCTTGACCTCCGGACTCTCCATGTCCTTGGCGAGCTTGTCCATGTCGAGCCCGAGCTCCTTGGCGACCGCCAGCGCCTCGGCCTTGCCGACGGGCCCGTGGGTCCCGAGCAGCTTGTAGTGAAAAGCCCAGAACTTGTCTCCGGGCAGCTGGTTGCGGACCGCGCTCGCGACTTTCGCCGCCTCGACGGAGCCAGGCCCCAGCACCGGAAAATCCTTGAGGACCAGCTTGAGGTTCGGATCGTCCTTCATCAGCTTGGCGATGTCCGGGAGGGCGCCTTTGCAGAAATGGCAATTGTAGTCGAAGAACTCGACCAACGTGGCGTTCGCCTTCGGATTACCGATCGTCTCCTGGTATTTCGAGCTAAAAAGCGGCCCCGCCTCGGTCGCCACAATTTTTTGCCGCTCGGCTTCGGCCGTCGCCTTGTCGCGCTTGTCGAGCGCCTCGATCGCCTCGCGCAGGACGTCAGGATTGTTGACGAGATAGTCGCGGATAAAGGCGCCGAGCTCCTGCTTCTGGGCCGGGGTGAACTCGTCCGCGAAGCCGGGCAAGGCGACGATAGATGAAGCCGCGGCGAGGCCGGCGGCGAAGAGGGCGGCGGTCAGTCTCATCGATCTCTCCAGCTTCGGCGGCGCGCCATCAGACGGCGCGCCATCCAACCGCCGGCCCTTAGGATCGACGATTGCTCACAGTTGTGTCCTTGAGAGCCCATCTTAGCGGATTTCCGCGATCGTGTCTTCCCGGGCGAGCGTGCTGAAGCGGGTCACTTCCGCGTCGAACTGAAGTTCGATCGTTCCCGTCGGCCCGTGGCGTTGCTTGCCAATGATGACCTCGGCGCGGCCGTGCGCGCTTTCCATTTGCGCCATCCAGGCGATGTGCTCCTCGGTTCCCGGGCGGGGCTCCTTGTTCTTGAGATAGTATTCCTCGCGGAAGACGAACAACACGACGTCCGCGTCCTGCTCGATCGAGCCGGACTCGCGCAGGTCCGAGAGCTGCGGACGCTTGTCGTCGCGCTGCTCGACTTGGCGCGAAAGCTGGGAGCATGCGAGAATTGGGATGTTGAGCTCCTTCGCCAGCGCCTTGAGGCCGGTGGTGATCTCGGTGAGCTCCTGCACGCGGTTCTCGGAGCGCGCCTTCGATCCCGTCATCAACTGCAGATAGTCGACGACGAGCATGTCGAGCCCCTTCTGCCGCTTCAGCCGCCGCGCGCGGGCGGCCAGCTGCGCAATGGAAACGCCGCCGGTCTGGTCGATGTAGAACGGGATCTGCTGCATTTCAGTGACTGCGTCCGCGACTCGCCGGAAATCGTTTTCGGTAATATCGCCGCGGCGGATCTTGTAGGAGGCGACGCCGGATTGCTCGGCGATGATGCGCGTCGCCAATTGCTCGGCGGACATTTCAAGGGAAAAGAAGCCGACGACGCCGCCGTCGGCGGTCTCGACCACGCCGTCGGCGCGGGTTCTGCTGCGATAGCTCTTGGCGATGTTGAAGGCGATGTTGGTGGCAAGCGCCGTCTTGCCCATGCCGGGACGGCCCGCGAGGATCACGAGGTCGGAAGCCTGGAGGCCGCCCATGTAGCGGTCGAGATCGGAAAGTCCGGTCGCGATGCCGCTGAGCGACCCCTCGCGCTCGTAGGCGCGTGCGGCCATGTCGACCGCGATCTTCAGCGCATCGGAAAAGCGCTGGAAGCCGCCGTCGTAGCGTCCGGTCTCGGCGATCTGATAGAGGCGGCGTTCGGCCTCCTCGATCTGGTCGCGCGGGCTCGAATCGACGGGCGCGTCATAGGCGACGTTGACGACGTCCTCGCCGATCGAGATCAGTTCGCGCCGCATGGCGAGATCGTAGATATTGCGTCCGTAGTCGTAGGCGTTGATGACCGTCGTCGCTTCGCTGGCCAACCGGGCGAGATATTGCGGCACAGTGAGGCCGTCGACGTCATGCTCGCCGAGGAAGGTCTTCAACGTGACCGGCGTCGCGAGCTTGCCGGCGCGAATCATGGATCCGGCGATCTCGAAGATGCGGCGATGAATCTCCTGGACGAAATGCTCACTGCGCAGGAAGTCGGAGATGCGGTCGAAGGCGTCGTTATTGATCAGAATGGCGCCGAGCAACGCCTGTTCGGCGTCGAGATTGTGCGGCGGAGTCCGATAGGGGCGCTCCTGCTGTCCGGATTGTCGCTGAGGAAAAGCTTCGACTGTCGCCATGGGCGTTGCGCGTATCTCATCGCTAAAGGGGTTGAAGCGAAACCAACGACGCGAATCGCCGCACATCATGCAACGGCTCCGCCTCGCGGGACAAGGTTGTGCGCCCGATCAGTAGCCGGCGCAAAGGATGACCGCGGTTGTCCCCGCTATACACTTTATCCACCCGCGCCGACGACAAAGCTTGATTGTGACAGCGAAAAGAGTTGTCGCGAGCGCAAGGCGATTCAGCCGCAGATGCGCCTTTTCGCTTCCGCATATTCGCGCTTGAGCCGCCCGACGAGCTCGGCGACTGGCGCGACCTCCTTGACGGCGCCGATGCCCTGGCCGCTGCCCCAGATGTCGCGCCAGACCTTCGCGTCCGACGAGCCTCTCGAGGCGAAGTTCATCGCCTTCGCGTCGCCGTGCGGCAGGTTGTCGGGATCGAGGCCGGCCTTCACAATCGAAGGACGCAGGTAGTTGCCGAAGATTCCGGTAAAGAGGCTCGATCCGATGATGTCGGACGCCTCGCCCTCGACAATCGCCTGTTTGTAGGCATCCATCGCCCGGGCTTCTTCGGTGGCGATGAAGGCCGATCCGATATAGGCGAGGTCGGCGCCCATCGCCTGCGCCGCGAGAATAGCCTGGCCGGTGGCGATGGCGCCGGACAGCAGCAGCGACCCGTCGAACCAGGCGCGGATGTCCTGGATCAGCGCGAACGGCGAGATCGAGCCCGCATGGCCGCCGGCGCCCGCCGCGACGGCGATGAGGCCGTCCGCGCCTTTCTCGATCGCCTTGCGCGCGAACCGGTTGGTGATGATGTCGTGCAGCGTGAGTCCGCCGTAGCCGTGCACCGCCGCGTTGACGTCCTCGCGGGCGCCGAGCGAGGTGATGACGATCGGCGCCTTCCACTTGACCGTCAGCGCCATATCCTCTTCGAGCCGGGCGTTCGACTTGTGCACGATCTGATTGACGGCGAAGGGCGCGGCGGGCTCATCGGGATTGGCCCGGTCATGCGCCGCGAGCGCCTCGGTGATCTCGTGCAACCACTCGTCGAGCTGCGAAATGGGCCTCGCGTTCAGCGCGGGAAAGGCGCCGACGATCCCGGCCTTGCACTGCGCGATCACCAGCGCCGGGTGCGAGATGATGAAGAGCGGCGCGCCGACAGCGGGCAGGCGCAGCTTGTCCTTGAGAAACGCCGGCAGCGCCATCGAGGCCCCCATGTCCGTTTATTGGTTCGCACATAAACCGATCGGCGCCGCGCGGGCAAGCGCGCCGTTAACGCGGCTCCGTCAGCCATTCGCATGCGTGTCCGCCCCGTCCGCCGCGGGCAAGGAGCGCGGCCAGCCAGGGCATCAGCGCGCGCGCTTCGGCGAAGAGCGTGTGCGGCGGGTTGACGACGATGAGGCCTGCTCTTGCGAGCGGCTCCTGGCCGTGGACACCGGCCTCTCCCGGGCCGACGTCGAGTTCGAGCCTGAGAATGCCCGGGACGCCGATCGCCGCGACAGCGTTGAGAAAGCGCGCGTCGGCTTTCGTCTCGCGGATCGGCCGCCAGGCGACATAGACCCCGGTCGGCCATTTGCGGATCGCCCGCGCGAGCGCCTCCTCGACGCGCCTCGATTCGTCGGGCGACTCGAACGACGGGTCGATCAGGACGAGGCCGCGACGTTCTTTCGGCGGACAATAGGCGTTGAGCGCGACATAGCCGTCCGTGCCGACGATGCTGAGCCGCGCGTCGCGCCCGAGCGCGGCGACCAGCTTCTCCTTTTCCTCCGGATGCGCTTCGCAGAGCGCAATGCGGTCCTGCGCGCGCAGAAGCGCCTGGGCGATCGCCGGAGAGCCGGGATAGGACGCGGGCATGCCGCTGGCGTCATGCGGGCCAAACGCTCGAAGATAGGGCTCGATGAGGCCGGCGATCGCAGCTGGGGGCGACGCCTTGAGGACCCGCGCGATCCCGTCGCGCCGTTCCGGCGAGCGCCTTGCTTCCGCGCTTCCCAAGTCATAGCGGCCCGCGCCGGCGTGCGTGTCGATGAAGCGAAAGGGGGCGTCCTTCAGCGTCAGGTAGACGAGGATGCGCGCGAGAAATGCGTGTTTCATGACGTCGGCAAAATTGCCGGCATGAAATGCATGGCGGTAGTTCATGACGAGTCCGGCCCGCGGCGCCGGCGCCAGCCATGGTGGGCGAGGACGCTCAGCGCAGCGGCTGAACGACGACCGAAGAGCGCTGGCACGTGTGCCCTGAGACCTTCGGGCAGGTCGAGAAGGCTTTCAGATCCCTCGTCAGACAGAACCTGACGTCGATGAGCTCGCCATGGCCGCAGGTGACCGCCATGTTGTCGGGATGCAGGTTGGCGTTCGCATCGATGAAGGCCTGCTCGATCGCCTGGGGCGAAAAGCGCTGCGCCTGATGCGGCGTCCTGAGCATATCCGGGATCTTGAGCTGGTCGCGCACGTAGCGGACCGCGGCGAAATAGTCCGCAGCGTTGAGGCCAGTGCAGGTCCCGTGCTTGGCGTACTCGTGCTCCGCGAGATCATCGGTCGGATAGAGGCCGCGCGCCGCCGCGAGATCCGCGGGCGAAGCGTCCTTGGTCGGGTCGCAGTCCGCCGGATCCGCGCTCATGCGATTGTCGGGCCAGAGGCCGTGCACCACGAAACCGTCGTTCGAGCCGACCGCGCATTGCTCAGGCGACTTCTCCTCGCCGCCGGTGTCGCAGAAGCCCGGCGACCAGGAGAGCGTCATCACATAAAAGTCGAACGGCGCCGTCGCAACGGGCGGCAGGCTCTGAGCCGGGGCCGCGCTCGCAAGGCCGACCAGCGCCAGCGCGCCCACCACAAAACTCCGCGCGCGTCGCGCAATCATAGGGTTTCCTTCATGGCTCCTTGGCGGGCGTCTCAGTAGCGGGCCTTGAGGCCATAGTCGGCGAGCCATTTGTATTGCCCGATCCATCGCTCGATGATCGGCCTGAGGACGTAGCAGTCCGGCGCGTAGGCGTGTTCGCGGTCGAGGCCGACGACGCACCATTCGACGCCCCAGCTCACGCCGATGATGCCCGCGTTGGTGGCGATCGAATAGACGGCGGTCCGCTTCGGCATCCGGTCGTCTGTCGGCGCGCGGGGATCGTCCATCAGGGCGCGCGCGACGCAGTAGCGGCGTGGGATGTAGGCGAGGCCGTTGGCGCGGAAGCCAATTTCGCGCACACGATCGAATCCGGCGATCGCGTGCTTGCCGCCCCAGAATGTGTTCTCAGTCTGGGCGAATCGACTGCTGATCGTCGACAGCACGCCCGCGTCGTCGCATGCGGGCAAAACGGCGAAGAACGGCGCCCATCGCGCTTCGGCGGGCGTCCCGTACATCGAGTCTTCCGCCGGCCCGCTCTGGGCGCGTGCACCCGACGCGAGGCCGATGAGCAGCAGCAAACCGAAGATCGCGCGAACCATTGCGGTCGTTCCCCTCCTGGCGGCCCGGCCGACGTCCGCTCCCGCGGTTTTGCCGCCCGATGGCACAATGGGGCGCTCAAGGGCGCAAATCAAGCCGTCGTCGCCGCTTCAGTTCAGGCGGGTCTTGATCCCGGCGATTTCGCGCGCCACAAGATCCGCGCCGCCCGGCCCCTGCATCTGGTCCTTGAGCACGACCTCGGCCGCCTTGGCGGCATGATCGGCCGCGGCGGCGCGCACGTCGGCGGCGGCCTGGGCTTCGGCAAACGCGATCTTGGCCCCGGCCTGTTTGGTGCGCCGCGCAATGAAGTCGTTCATCCGCTCGGCCGCGTCCTTGGCGAGCTGTTCTGCCTGGGCGCGCGCTTCGGCGACGATCGCCGCGGCGTTGGCTTCCGCTTCGGCGGTCTTTTTCTCGAAGCTCGCCAGCAGCGCGGTCGCTTCCGCGCGCAGCCTCTTAGCCTGGTCGAGTTCAGCCTGGATCGCTTCGCCGCGCGCGTCTAAGCCCTTCAGGACAATGCGGTGAGCGCCGACATAGATCAGCACTCCGACAAAAACAAGAAAGCCGAGCAGGACGAAAAATTCGGCGTCGATTTCCATCACGCGTCTCCGCTGGCGGGCTTGACCGAATCGACGGCCGCCGCGACGACCGCGGGGTCGGCCGGGCGGCCTCCGAGCCGCTCGACGATAGCCGCCGCCGCCTCGCGCGCGATCTCCGACACGTTGGTCATCGCCTGGGCGCGGGTCGCAGCGATCTGACGCTCCGCCTCGGCGAGCCTGGCGGCGAGCTCGTCCTCCAAAGTCTTGCGCTTGGCGTCCGATTCGGCCGCGAGCTGATCGCGGGCGGCCTGGGCCATGCTCTGGGCCTTGGCGCGCGCCTCAGCGAGCGTCTTTTCGTGAGCGGCCGCGGCCGCGTCGGCCTTCTGCTGCATCGCCGTCGCGTCGTCGAGGTCGCGCGCAATGCGCGCCTTCCGGTTTTCGATCACCGCCCCGATCTGGGGCAGCGCGCGCTTCGACATGAACCAGTAGAGCAGGCCGAAGGCGATGAAGAACCAGAGGATCTGCGCGGGAAAGGTGCTCGCGTCGAACGGCGGGAAGTTCGAATGGCCGCCGCCCTCGTGGCCGACTTCGGTTTGGGTTGTTTCGGACTGGGCCATCGCGGGTCTTTCAGGAAAGACATTGCCGGGAGGGCGCGCTTAGCGCGTCTCTCCGCGTCTCGAACCGTTGGACGGAAGGCGTCAGACGGCGAACAGCAGCAGGAACGCGATCAGGAGCGCGAAAATGCCGAGCGCTTCCGTCACCGCGAAGCCGAAGATGAGGCGGCCGAACTGGCCGTCGACAGCCGACGGATTGCGCAGCGCGCCGTTGAGGAACTGGCCGAACAGCGTGCCGACGCCGATGCCGGCGGCGCCCGTTCCGATGGCGGCGAGGCCGGCGCCAACGTACTTCGCGGCGATGGCGAGTTCATGGGGTTCCATTCGTAGCTCCTGTCTCGTCTCTTCAAGATCATTCTTGGGTTGATCGGGAGGTCAGTGTCCGCTGGGGTGAAGCGCGTCGTTGAGATACATGCAGGTGAGCATCGCGAACACATAGGCCTGCAGGAACGCGACAAGCAATTCGAGGGCCTCGAGGCCGACCGTCATGGCGAACGGCAGCACTGCGAGCGCCTTGACGGCGGCGCCTGCGCCGAGCAGCATGACGACGAAAGCGCCGAACACATAGAGGGTGATGTGGCCGGCGAGCATGTTGGCGAAGAGCCGCACCGAGTGGCTGAGCGGGCGCGACAGGAAGGAAATCACCTCGATCGCGACGACCAGCGGGAGAATATAGATCGGCACGCCCGAGGGAACGAAGAGCTTGAAGAAGCCCACCCCGTGCTCCGAGATGCCGATGATGACGACTGTCAGGAACACGAGCAGCGCCAGCGCCGCGGTGATGACGATCTGGCTCGTCACCGTGAAGGAATAGGGGATGAAGCCGAGCAGGTTGCAGAGGAGTATGAAGAAGAAGATGCTGAAGACGAACGGGAAGAACCTCATTCCCGCTTCGCCCGCCGCCGAGCGCACCATGCCGGCGATGAATTCATAGGACATCTCCCCCATCGCCTGCAGGCGGCCGGGGACGCCCGAGTCGCCCCGCGCCGCGATCGCAGCGATGAGGCAGCTCAACGCCACCGCGAGCAGCATGAAGAGGCCGGAATTCGTCAGCGAAAAGTCCTGGCCTGCGATCGAAATCGGAACGACCGGATGAATGGAGAATTGATGGATCGGATCGATCGACGGTCCCGTTTCGGCGGCCACTTCTAATCCTCGTCGTCGTCATCCCCGCCCGGGGTCTGGGTGGCCCCGTCGGAAGCTCCTCGCTTGCTGTGCAAGACGTCCCGCCCTGCCCCCGGAGGCGAGCGCCGCACGTCTTTATCGGGCGGTTCTGGGCGAGACAAGGGCGAATTGCGGTTGGCGGGCGCGCCTTTTGGCGAAGTCGCCCGGATCACGTTCCAGACGCCGGCCGCCACTCCGAGCATGAAAAATACAATGAGAAACGCTGGATTGGTTCCAAGCGCGCGATCGATCACCCAGCCGATGCCGGTCCCAACGATGATCGCGGCGACGAACTCGCTGCCGGCCCGCATGCCCATCGCCATCGCCGATCCCATCCCGTCTGCCCGCGGCGCTGAGCTCTCGGGCGCGGCGGCATGCGGCGCTGTCCGCCCCTTCAGATCGCCCGACAGCTTGCTGAGCCGCGCCCGCAGCTTGGCGTCCTCGTCGTCTCCCTGGTACGGCATGGCTTGAGCCCTCGCTCTCCGGCAAGAGAGGTCGAAGAATTCGCAAGCAGAGTCAAATCCGGAGCTGGAGCCTCAGGACGCGGGGGGATCGGCCTCGGGCGCGAAAGCGCCGTGCCGGCCCTCGCTGTCCCGGAAACGCTCCGATCCCTCGGCCGTCTCGCCGCTCGCGATGGCATCCAGCCCCCGTTCGACCTCGTTGGCGATCGCGTCCGCTCCACTGAGCTCCCATTGCTCGAGCGCGGAGAGACGGTCGTTGCGCATCGCGGTCTGCGGAAACGCGCAAAGCGCCTTAGCGAGCGCGACGGCCCTCACGAGCGCCCCGCCGTCCTCTGTCACCTCGTTGACGAGGCCGATGCGGAACGCTTCCTCGGCGCCGACGGCGCGGCCGGTCAGGATGAGTTCGAGCGCCCGGCCGTGCCCGACGATCCGCGGCAGGCGGATCGTGCCGAGGTCGATCAGCGGCACGCCGAAGCGGCGGTTGAAAATGCCGAAGACAGCCGAGCGCGCCGCGATCCTGAGGTCGCACCAGAGCGCGAGCTCCATGCCGCCCGCGACCGCGTGGCCCTCGATGGCGGCGATCACCGGCTTGCCGAGCTTCAGCCGCGTCGGACCCATCGGCCCGAATTCGCCTTCGGGCTCGACCGGCCGCCTCTCGCCCTCAGCCAGAGCCTTGAGATCGGCGCCGGCGCAGAAGGCGCCGCCGGCCCCGGTCAGCACCGCGACGTCCGAATGGCCGTCTTCGTCGAAGCGCCTGAACGCGTCGAACAGCGCCTTGGCGGTCGGGAGATCGACGGCGTTGCGCCGCTCCGGCCGTTCGATCGTGACCACGGTCACGCGCCCGTCGGCGCGGACGGAAACCGTCGCGCTCATGCAGGCGGTCCAATATTCGCCTTCGCCATGACGTCCGTCTAGCACCGAACGCAGCGACTTATAAGTTAAGTGAGGTCCCCCCTCCACCAGGCCATAGGGCGTCGTTTACGACGCCCCGTCACTCGACGGGCTATGGCGTGGTCCCCCTTGCTCCCCCCGCGCTTTGCAAGCGCAGGGGAGGAAAAGCGGCAACGAGGGCGCCATCTTCACCCGCGGAGCGGACACAAGGGGGACCGCGCGTCGCGCGGTGGTGGGGGCGGCGGACAGGCTCGTTAAACCTAAAGCGATTTCCCCAGCGTCCAGGGCCTGGCGTCGACTCGCATTTCCGAAGCGCTTGCCCGAGCCGCGGCGTAATGTCGCGGCTTTGGAATTGAAATAATTCCGATTTTTGGGCACGCGGCTTGCACCCTGAGCCGGGCGCGGTCACCAATGGGGAACTGCTCTTCTCCTCCGCGCTAGGTCTCGTATCCATGTCCGTCGACGCTCTCGCTCCTTCCGCCTTCCGCTGGCGCCGCTTCCTCGCCGTCGCCGGCCCCGGCATTGTGGTGATGCTGGCCGACACCGACGCCGGCAGCGTGATCACGGCGGCGCAGAGCGGCGCCCAGTGGGGCTATAGCCTCTTGCTGCTGCAATTCATTCTGATCCCCATTCTCTACCTCGTGCAGGAGCTGACCGTCCGCCTTGGCGCCGTGACCGGCAAGGGACACGCGGAACTGATCAAGCAGCAGTTTGGCCGCGGCTGGGCGTGGCTCTCGGTCGCGACGCTGATCATCACCTGCCTCGGCGCGCTCTTGACCGAATTCGCGGGCCTCGCCGGCGTCGGCAACCTCATCGGCGTCCCGGCCCCGCTTACGCTGACGCTCGTCGTGGCGGCGCTCATGGCGATGGCGCTCATGCACGGCTACATGACGGTCGAGCGCATCGCGATCGCCGTCGGCGCGTTCGAGCTCGTTTTTCTCGTCGTCGCCCTGCTCGCCCATCCGGGCATGGACGAAGTGATCTCGGGCGCGCTGACGATCCCGATCACGGATCCCAAATATCTTCTGCTCGCCTCCGCCAACATCGGCGCGGTGATCATGCCCTGGATGGTGTTCTTCCAGCAGTCCTCGGTCGCCGAGAAGGGCCTCACCACCGCGGACCTGCCCTCCGCCCGGCTCGACACCGCCATCGGCGCCGTCGCGACCCAGCTCGTCATGGCCGCCGTGCTCGTCGCAGTCGCGGCCACGCTCGGCAAGGAAGGCGGCGATCGCGCGCTCGACACGGTCGAGGAGATCGTCGGCGCGATCACGCCGTTCCTCGGCGACTTCGCCGGAAAGCTCTTGTTCTGCCTCGGCATGGCGGGAGCGGCGCTGGTGGCGGCGATCGTGGTGACGCTGACCGCCGCGCGCACGCTCGCCGAAGTGCTCGGGGCCAAGCACAAGCTCGAGGACGAACCGCGCGAAGCGCCCTGGTTCTACGGCTTCTACGCGGTCGCGCTCGTCGTCTGCGCGCTCGTCGTCGGATCGGGCATGAACCTCGTTTCGCTCGCGGTCGGCGTGCAGGTGATGAACGCGCTTCTGCTGCCGATCGTCCTCGGCTTCCTCTATCTGCTCGCGCGCCGCCTGCCTGAGCCCTACCGGCTGAAAGGGGCCTATGCCGCCATCTCCGGCGCGATCATCCTGGCGACGGTCGTCTTCGGCGTCTATTCCGGCGTCGCGGGGTTGTGGGGCTGACGGCAGGGTTGTTGCGAACCTGACAGCATGTCGCAGACCCGCCATTGACGCGCCGCCCATGACGGGAACCCGTCATTGCGAGGAGCGAAGCGACGAAGCAATCCAGGTGATCGAAGGGCTCGGCCCCTCGGCCCCCGCCCAAGTCGTGATTTCGGGAAAGTCGACATTTTCTTGCCAAAGGCCGGAATCTGTGTTTTACTTTTCCAGAAAGTTCTAGCCGCGAACGCCGGGTGGGAGGGCTTTGGCAGGCGAGGCACGCTGGTGGAATGTCCCTTTGTAACTCCCAAGCACCCCCCTCTTTTGAGAGGTCAAAACAGCCCTCCTGCATCAGCCGGATTGCAACGTCGCCAACAAAGATGAATCGCATCGCGAACAACCCCGAATCGCCGGCGGCACTCGCTGGGACGGGAACTGCTTTCCCTGCCCGGCAGGGAGGGGTGCTTGGGAGTTACAAAAGGACAGAAAAAGGCGCCTAAGCCGCTGAAAAGGCTTCATCGCGGCCAAAACTGCACAGGTCGCGCGTCGGGGCTCTAGCCTGCGCCGGAATCCGCGCCTCCGCTCTGCCCTTCATCGAACGACTGGCGCGGGAGCAGGAACATCCACGACACCAGAATGAACGGCGCCGTCAGCGCCGGAATCGCGAACGGCCTCAGCGCGACATCGAGCGCCGCCTGCGCCACGACCGTGAAGACCGTGCCGAGCGCCGCGTACGCGGCGACGCGGACGCTCGGCCGGTGGAACGTGGCGCCGAGCGCGATCGCGGTCAGGACCGGGCTGAAGCCGAGGAGCCCGCCCACGATGAGATCGCTCTCCGCGCCGAAGAGATGGGCGGTGACGACCGCGAGAATGGCGCCGCCGAGGGCGAAGGCAGCGGCCGGGATCGAGCTCACCGCGAGCCCCGCAAGCAGGAGGAGCGCCGCAACGGCGCTGCCCTTGAGGAACACCTGCGAGATGCTGAGCAGCACGCCTTTGACGAAGCCGGCCCACCC
>Ga0209040_10002174_pt1 | contig 15473 bp, 16 predicted proteins | sample BogFormECP12_OM3_FD_188240 | JGI IMG/M metagenome (GOLD analysis project Ga0209040, IMG submission 188240) | Bog forest soil microbial communities from Calvert Island, British Columbia, Canada - ECP12_OM3 (SPAdes) (version 2) | ecosystem: Environmental > Aquatic > Freshwater > Wetlands > Bog ...
GGACGGTCAGCTCCTCCTCTGCGTGTGCACAAACACGCTCGCCGCGAACCTCGCCGGCGTGGGGCACGATCGAGCCGGGGGGCAGGAAGCTGCCAGGCGCAGCGCGGTGCCCTCAGTGGCTCTCGAGCACGCGATCGACCAGGCCGTACTCGACGGCCTGCTCGGCTGTGAAGAAGCGGTCGCGCTCCATGTCGGCGCGCACCTCCTCCGTCGGTCGGCCGGTGTGCTCGGCGTAGATCTCGTCGATGCGCGCGCGGACGTTGAGGATCTCGCGCGCGTGGATCTCGATGTCGGTCGACTGGCCTTCGAACCCGGCAGAGGGCTGATGGATCAGGATCCTCGAGTTGGGCAGCACGGCACGCTTGCCTTTGGTGCCGGCGGCCAGCAGCAGCGAGCCCATGGACATGGCGACGCCCACGCACATCGTGGTGATGTCGGGCTTGACGAACTGCATCGTGTCGTAGATCGCAAGGCCCGCGTAGATGCTGCCGCCGGGCGAGTTGATGTAGAGCGAGATGTCCTTTTCGGCGTCGTCGCTCTCGAGGTGCAACAGCTGCGCGACGACGAGGTTGGCGACCTGGTCGTCGATCGGGGTGCCCAGGAAGATGATCCGCTCGTTGAGCAGCCTCGAATAGATGTCGAACTCGCGCTCGCCGCGCGCCGTTCGCTCTATAACCATCGGGATCAGCGGCATGGCACCTACCCTATCGACCGTCGCCCGGCGAGCCCGGGTCGCCCGCCTGTTCGCCGTGGTGCTGCCGGCCGTGCTCTGCGCGGCGGCGCCGGCGCGGGCGATGACCGACCATGCCGGCTGGCCGGCCGATCAGCACCTGGTCATGGATCGCGGCCCGTCCGGGCGTCACAACGTGCTGATGGGCAGGCAGCGCGTCCACAACTACCTGCTCGGCGGCTATGGCGACGACACCATCTATGGCGGCGAGGCGGGCGATGTCATCTGGGGCGACTACCACGAATCCGGCTGGCCGTCTTTTCAGACGGCGGTCATTCACGCCGGTGACGGACCCAACATCATCTATGCCAACGACACCTTCAACTACGTCTGGACCGGCACCAACCCGGCGACCGTGGTGCACGTCCACGAGAACTCCGGCGTGGTCCACTGCGAAAACCCCGACATCGTGGTCTTCACCAGCCATCGTGCGCTGCCCCATTACAAGCTGGACGGCTGCCGGCGCATCAGCTTCTACTCGGTCGGCTACTGACCGGCCGCGGGCGTCTCAAAGGTTGACCGAGCGCATGCCTGCCTCGTCGTAGCGCTCGCCGGCGGCGGCGGGCACCGCGTCGGCGATCTGCTGCGCCTCGGCCGCGCTCAGCTGGATGTCGGCTGCCGCGAGGTTCTCTTCAAGGTAGGCCACCCGCTTGGTGCCGGGGATCGGGACGACGTGCTCGCCGCGGTGCAGCACCCAGGCCAGCGCGAGCTGCCCCGGCGTGATGCCCTTCTCGGCGGCGAGCTCTTTGACGCGCTCGGCGAGGATCAGGTTGTGGCGCAGGTTCTCGCCGGTGAACCGCGGCCCGTAGCGGCGGAAGTCGCCCTCGTCGAGCTCCTCGGGCGAGGCGAAGCGCCCGGACAGGAAGCCGCGCCCGAGCGGCGAGTAGGCCACAAGCGCGATCCCGAGCTCCTCGAGCGTGGGCAGGATCTCGGCCTCGACGTCGCGCGTCCACAGCGAGTACTCGCTCTGCAGCGCCGTGATCGGGTGCACGGCGTGTGCGCGGCGTATCGTCTCGGCGCTGGCCTCGGAGAGGCCGAGGTGGCGGACCTTGCCCTCGGCGACGAGCTCGGCCATCGCGCCGACGGTCTCCTCGATCGGCGTGTTGGGGTCGACGCGGTGCTGGTAGTAGAGGTCGATGTGCGCCACGCCGAGGCGCTGCAGCGATCCCTGGCAGGCCTCGTGCACGTACTCGGGCCGACCGTCGATCGAGCGGCGCGGCGGCTCGCCCGGTCCGCCCGGCTCGACCTTGATGCCGAACTTGGTCGCCAGGAACACCTCGTCGCGGCGCCCTTTGATCGCCCGCCCGACGAGCCGCTCGTTGGTGTGGGGCCCGTACATGTCGGATGTGTCGAGGAAGCTGCAGTCGAGGTCGAGCGCGCGCTCGATCGTGCGCACGGCCTCCTGTTCGTCGGTGGCGCCGTAGAAGGCCGACATTCCCATGCAGCCGAGGCCGATCGCGGAGACCTCGGGGCCGCCTGGTCCGAGTTTGCGCTTGTTCATGGCGCTGTTCCTTTCCGGTGGAGTCGATGGTTTCCGGTGGAGTCGACGGCGCGTCGACGGTGGCGAGCCCTCGGGCCCGGTGAGCCGATGGCCGCGCGAGCGCCTCGGGGTATACCAGCAACCGCGAGCCCGCGGGACATAATGTCGACGGTCGTGTTTCCCCTGAACCTTCCCAACGTGCTGACGGTCCTGCGCATCATGCTGGTGCCTGCGCTGGTGGTGGCGCTGCTGGGCAACACCCCTGCCGGCGATGTGCTGGCGGCGGTGGTCTTTGCCCTGGCCTCGCTGACCGACTTCGTGGACGGCTACCTTGCGCGGGCGCGCGATTCGGTGACCACGTTCGGAAAGCTGATGGACCCGCTGGCGGACAAGCTGCTGATCATCGCCGCGCTGATCTCGCTCGTGTCGCTGCACCGGCTGGCTGCCTGGGTGGCGATGGTGATCATCACGCGGGAGCTGGCGGTGACCGTCCTGCGCCTCGGCGCCACACAGGCGGGAGTGGTGATGCAGGCGAGCATGTTCGGAAAGGTCAAGACGTGTCTGCAGATCGCCGCGATCCTCGCCGTGATCGCGGTGCACGGGCAGCCGACATGGGTCTCCGTGCTGCTCTACGTGACCGTGCTCGTGACCGTCCTCTCCGGGCTTGACTACTTCTTCGGGCTGCGCCGGCGGATCGCCCAGAGCGAAGCTCAGGCCGGCGGCTGAGCGGGGGCGCCGGCGTCAAGCCACTCATCCAGGCTCGTCTGGTGGGCGGCGGGGCGACCGGACTCGATCTCGGCGCGCAGCTCGCTGAGCAGGCCATGGCGCTCGGCGACGACGTTGTGCTGGTGGATCGTCTCGAGGTTCTCCTGGCGCGCCGAGACGAAGCTCGCGCCGTCCAACAGCGGGAACGCGCCCACGACGCCGGCGAGCATCTCGCGCACGCAGTCCTCGACGAAGCGCGGGCGCCGGTGCGCCTTCTCGACGACCTCGGCCTCGTCGGCGCGCTTCATCAACTCATAGATCTCCGAGGACATGCTGTCCTCGGCGATGCTCAGCAGCGTCTCCGCGTCGATCTCCGCGGAGCAGTCCTCGGTACAGCCGATCTGCAGCGTGGCCAGCCCGCGCTGGTTGTGGGTGGCGAGCGGCACCTGCTCGAGGATGCGGTCGATCTGCTCGGCTGAGAACTGATCGGCGGCGAGCCGCTCGCGCGCCCGCGCGGCGAGCAGCTCCTGCGCGCAGGGGCATGCGGTCATGCCGGTGGCCGACACGCCGACCGTGCGGCGGGTTCCGTGCGCGAACGCCACGGCCCGCCCGTGCAGCGTGTAGATCTCCTGTGTCTGCATGCCCGAGACGGGCGCCGGCTTGTGCTCGGGGTAGCGCGCGGCGATCGTGACCTCGGCGCGCTCGGCCCCCTGGCGGGCGCGTACCAGCTCGGCGATGTGCTGGGCGAGCGTCTCGGCGCGAAACGGCGACTCGCTTAGCACGACCTCGCCGATGGCCTCGTTGATGACCTCGTCGAAGCGCGACATGTGCGCGCCCTTCTGGTCGCGGCCGAGATCCACGAAGCAGTCAAGCCGGGCGAAGAACAGCTCGTCGCGAATCCGGACGACCTTCTCGACGCCGGTCACGCCCACGCGCGAGAGCCCCACCGGAATGCCGGGCGAGCGGGCCTGGACATCGTCGCCTGCGCCCACGGTCGGAGACAGCGAAGGGGTGAGCCGTGTCACCTGCACCTGGGTCAAGCCTAGCGCGCGCCTGCAGCCGTGCTCGTGGCGGTCGGGCACGGCCGGGCGCAGGTATCCCCCGCCGACGATTCTGGTATCACTCCGCACTAAGCTCGCGAGTCATCCGCGACGATCGCGGGGGAGGTTGCGCTCGAGCGGCGACACGCAAACGAAACTACCGATGAACGAACGCAACGCACAGGAGGCTTAGCGTAGGTCAGGGGAGGTCGGGACGGCTCTCGTCCCGACGGGGAGTCGGATGCGGTCCTAGGGAGAGTCCAGTGAGCCAGAAGCTTGAGGGTGTGTCGACCGCCACGGACACCGCGGTGCTCGACATGGAGGAGTGTCAGGGCATCATCAGCGAAGGCCAGGAACGCGGGTTCCTGAGCGCGGAGGCGCTCGGCGCCGTGCTCGAGGATGCGGAGCTCTCGAGCCAGCAGGCGCAGGATCTGCTGAGCCATCTGGAGGAGCACGGCATCGATGTGATCGCCGGCGCGGAGACCGCGGCCGATCTGCGGCTGCCGACCGACGGCGCGGGTAGCGAGGATGTCGACGGGGACGATCCGCTTTCGGGGTCCGCGGGCGGGTCCGGGCTGGCGGGCGCCGGGCGAGACGAGGAGGGCGCCGGCGAGGAGCAGGTCAAGGACCTGCAGGTTCGCCTGGAGGAGCTCAAGCGACCGGATGTGGACCTGACGGTCGAGCCGAGCCTTGACTCGCTGCGCCTGTACCTGCGCGCCATCGGCCGCGTGCCGCTGCTGAGCGCCGAGGAGGAGGTCGCGCTGGCCAAGCGGATCGAGCGTGGCGACATGGCGGCCAAGCAGCACATGGTCGAGGCCAACCTGCGGTTGGTTGTGTCGATCGCCAAGGGATACGTTGGGCGCGGACTCAACCTCCTGGACCTGATCCAGGAGGGATCGCTCGGGTTGATCCGCGCGGTGGAGAAGTTCGACTACCGCCGTGGCTACAAGTTCTCGACCTATGCGACCTGGTGGATCCGCCAGGCGGTCAACCGCTCGCTGGCGGACAAGGGACGGACGATCCGCATCCCGGTGCACATGGTCGAGCGGCTGAACAAACTGATCCACGCCGAACGCCGGCTGATCCAGCAGCTCGGGCGCGAGCCCACGGCCGCCGAGCTGGCCGCGGAGCTCGAGTGCGAGGTCCGCGAGGTGCGCGACGTGATGCGCATCGCTCAGCAGCCGATCTCGCTCGAGAAGCCCGTGGGCGAGGAGGACGATTCGGCGCTGGCGGACTTCGTCGAGGACGTCACGGCCGAGTCGCCGTTCGAGATCGCCTCGGAGGCCCTGCGGCGGGAGAACGTCATGCGGGTGCTCGCCTCGCTGCCGCACCGCGAGCGTGAGGTGATCGAAATGCGCTACGGCATCGTGGGCGGCCGGGCACGCACGCTGGAGGAGGTCGGCCGCGCGTTCAACATCACCCGCGAGCGCGTCCGCCAGATCGAGAATCGAACGCTGAAGAAGCTGCAGACGCTCCCCGACGCCCAGCAGCTGCGCGAGGCCTCCTAGGCGCTCCGTTACGCCAGGCAGCTGCCCGAGGCCTCGATCGCCGGCGGCGAGCGCGGCGGCCGGGCGGGCAAGCGGACCGGCCGCAGCAGGCCCTAAACTGACGGCCCCCGGCGGGGTTCCCGAGCGGTCAAAGGGGACGCGCTGTAAACGCGTTGGCTCTGCCTTCGAAGGTTCGAATCCTTCCCCCGCCACTGAGTAAGGCCGCGAGCCTCCTCGCGGGAGACAGACAATCCGTGACACGGCGCGAGCGGGCTGGTCGCCGACCGCGAAAACGCGACCCAGCCGAATCTCCTTCAGGCATCTTCCCGCTCTTTGCGATCGTTCGCGCCCGCGAAACCACCTCAGCCCAGTGATCGGGGGCCGGCCAGGCAGTACCGTAGGTCGTCGAGGCACCGGACTGTCACGGACGAGCGCCCGCGGTGGACTCAATCATCCCTTCTTGGGAGAAGAACGACAGAGAGGAGCAGGGGAGATGAAGCGCATACCAATCGTCGGGCTATGTCTCGTGGCTGCGTTCGCGATGAGCGCACTGGCGGCCGCGACCGCATCGGCAAAGCCGATAGTCACGGCTACGGGGGCGGGTTCAGAAACGTTCTCTGACGGCACGACAATCTCATGGAGCATTGACGCAGAAGTCTTAGAAAAGACGACGGCGAAAGGACAGCTCAAAACGACAGGAAATGTGTTCACAGGAGTAGAACTAAAAGGTGCGAAATGCAACTCAGCAGGCGCTGCAGAAGGAGTAGTCAAAACGGCGCCTCTAACCGCGACTCTGGGATTCATCAACAAGGCCACACTCGAGGTCGGCCTGGAAATGAAGTCGACGAATGAAAAAGAACCGCTGGCGAAGTATACGTGCGGCGAAACGGCAGTCGAAACCAAGGGTGCTGTGATTGGGACAATTGGGCCGGTTAATACGAAGATCGGACCTGGCGAACACCTTACCCAGCAGTTCACACAAGACGAAGGCAAACAGGAAATCACACACTTCGAAGGCGGGCCCACCGTCGGTCTCGAAGGGCAGATCGATGGCGGCGGGTTCCAGGCCGTAGGGTTTCAGGACCCAGGTGAAATCAAAGCCCCGCCGGGAGAAACGCTCGAAATTCACGCGACGACATCCGGCACGCTGGAAATCGTCACAGAACCTTTGTTAAGGTACGCGTCCTGTGTCAAAGTCTCGAAAGCCAACAAAGGCAAAGGCAAATGGAACGACAAGCTCTGTTCCAAAGCATCGAAAGGCGGCCTCAAAGAAGGCGAATATGAAGAAGGCACGTGGGAACAGCTGAAAAAGAAGACGTTCACGGGCAAGAACGGCGTGAGCACGCTCGACGCCTACATCCCCGAAAACGAAGCAACCCCGTGGGCCGGCGGCACCGTCGTAGGCTCAATCACTTGCAAGAACGGCAAGTCGGCAGGTCAGATCACGGGACCGAACACGAGCACCATGACGGTGACGTTCGCATCCTGCACAAGCGAAGGCAAAAAGTGCACCTCGCCCGGTGAGGCGACGCACGGCGACATCAAGACGAACCTGCTCGAATCCGAACTGGTGATGGTCGGAGGCAAAGTGGCGGAGTTAGTGTCGGCAGCCGACAAAGAAACAGGCGAGTCCGCGGAATTCAGCTGCGAAGGACTTGAAGTCAAGACCTTCGGGAGCCTGAACGGGCTGGTGACCGGCGACACTGAACAATTCAGTGCGACATCCGTGCAGACGTTCTCGGTCAACGCCAAAGGTGGCCAGAACGATCCGTTCACCGAAGAAACGCCAGAAGTCCCTGACTTCCTGGTGAGCAAAAGCACACCGCCGGGACTCAACCTCCCGTCGGGCGAGAACACCACCTCGACCCTCAAGGGCGAAAATACGAAGATCGTCTAGCTGCATTCAGGTCGAGCAGCGGGCAGTTGCTGCGATTCAGCGCGTGTGTGGGGCCTCCGGGCCCCACCCACGTCCCGCCGCGCCGCCCGCGTCGTGCCGCACATGCGGTTGAGGATCTCGACGCGGCACCGCGCCTCGCGGCTAGGATGAGCCCGTGGTGCTCTACGTCTGTTCCTCGGGGACCGTTGGCGGCGGACTGCCGGCGCCGATCGCGCATCCCTGCGGCCGTGCGGCGAAGGCTCTTGACGACGCCGGGCACGCATATCAGCTCGAGCAGGTCGGCGGCGGGACCCTGAAGCTGTGGACGTGGCCGTCGCGCGCGCGCGACCGCGCCGAGGTCGAGAGGATTAGCGGCCAGCGCACCGTTCCTGTGCTGGCGCTGGACGACGGCGAAGTGCTCATCGGCTCGGGCGCGATCGTGTGCTGGGCTCAGGAGCACGAGGCCCACACGCCGGCCTCGGCCTAGCGGCTGCGATCAGCTAGGCATCGGCGAACGCCGAGTGACCCGCGGCCGGCGCCAGGCCGAGCTGGCCGCCCACACGCTGCAGGAGGTCGAGCAGCTGCTCGCGCTCCTCGCCGTTGAGCTCGGCGCACAGCTGCAGCTCGAACTCGACGGCCAGCTTGAAGGCACGCTCCAGCAGCTCTTGCCCGGCGCTGGTCAGGTGCAGCTCGCGTGCGCGTCGATCGTGCGGATTATGGCGGCGCTCCAGCAGCGAGCGCTCTTCCAGCGCGTCGACGAATGCGACCATGCGGCTGGGCGGAATGCTCAGCCGCTCGCCGATCGCCTGCTGGGACTGGCCCTCGGCGGCACCGACGGCGCGCAGGAGCGCGAACTCGCGCGGCTCGAGCCGAAGGGGCGCGAGCGTCTCGCGAAATCGCCGGGCGACTGCATACCCGACCGAGGACACGGTGAAGCCCACAGCGCGGAACGGCGGGCTCGCCGCGGACGGCAGCTCGCCGCCGCGGACCGAGCCAGGTGCGAGGCCGGCCGGCCACACCCCGTCTAGGCACTCGGCCGATCCGAGCTCGGCAGTCTCGCCCTCCGCACCATGGCCGCCGTTCTCGGTCTTCACGAGAAGATCATACCGCACAGGAAAGGCTTATGCTATAGATTATTATGCTCGGAACCATTCCTTGGACGAAATACCGGAGGCGCTGCGATGACCCCTTCCCCCGTACCGGCGAGACGTCCGCTTCTGCTAAGCGTCGTTCGTGCACCGCGATGAGTCCCGCGCGGTCGCGGGGTCTTAGGCGTGCGCCACATGCATGGACGGTACCGCCCGACACCGAAAGGAGAATGACATGGCAGCGCTGACACGTTGGGTTCTTGCTCACAAGCGCGTCGTCGCGGCCTTCTGGGTCGTCCTCACGTTGGTCGGTATGGCCTCAGCGGGGCCGGCGAGCAAAGCGCTCAAACAGAAGTTCTCGGTGCCGGGCAAGGAAGGCTGGATCACCAACCAGCAGATCCAGCGTGACTTCCACGGCACGGGCGGCAACGGCGCTCCGCTGCTCGCGGTGGTCACCCTGCCGCCCAGGGCATCGGTGGGCTCGCCCTCCGTTCGGCAGGGGCTGCGCGGCGTCGAAGCCCGCCTGCTGGCGACGCTGCCGGGCACGCGCCTGGCCGGCTACGCGAGCACGGCCAGCCCGGCCTTTCTCTCGGCCGACCGGCACACCACGTTTGTCGTGGCCTACCCGCCGCCCGACCGGACCCAGGCGTTCGAAGACAATCCCGAAGCCGCCAAGAAAGCGAGCGCCGCGCTCGCCGGCGTGACGGTTGCCGGTGCCCCCGTCCACCTGACCGGCTTCGACGCCCTGTCCGTCCAGAGCGGCGGCGGCAAGGGGCCGGGTGTCCTCCTGGAGGCGCTGCTGGGCGGCCTCGGAGCGCTGCTGGTGTTGGCGTTCGTGTTCGGCTCGTTCCTGGCGATCGTGCCGATCCTGATGGCCATCACCTCGATCCTGACCACATTCCTGATCGTCTGGGGCCTGACCACGATCACCGAAGTCTCGCCTATCGTCCAGTACCTGATCGCGCTGATCGGCCTGGGCGTGTCGATCGACTACTCGCTGCTGATAGTCGTGCGCTGGCGCGAGGAGCGCGCCCATGGCCTCAGCGGCGACGCCGCCATCGAACGCGCCATGCAGACGGCCGGCCGAGCGGTCGTGTTCAGCGGCACCACGGTCGCGATCGGCCTGCTTGCGCTGATCGCGCTGCCGCTGCCGTTCCTGCGTTCGGTGGGCTATGGCGGCATGCTGATCCCGCTGGTGAGCGTGATCGTTGCGCTCACGCTCCTGCCCGTGGTGCTGAGCAAGTTCGGCACTCGCCTGGACTGGCCCCATGTCCGTGACGATGACAAGGCCAGCCACTCGTGGACGCGGTGGGCGCAGCTGGTTGTACGCAGGCGCCCGCTCGCCGCGCTCGGCGCTTCGCTGGTGCTCGCCGCGCTCGTGCTCGCCGCGACGAACCTGCAGTTGGGCATCTCGAACGTGAACGCGATCGCCAAAGAAGGCGATGCGAAGCAGGGCCTGCTCGCACTCGAGCGCTCGGGCATCGGCGCCGGGGCGCTGATCCCCCATGAGGTGCTCGTCATCGGCGCGAGCTCTCCCGAGCAGGTGGCCCAGACCCTGGCCAGCGTGCCCGGCGTGCATGGCGCCGTTGCACCCGCCTTGCCGCAATGGCGGCGTCCGGGAGCAGCGGTGCTCGACGCGTTCTCCGGCCCGGACGCCTCGACCGCCGAGGGCCGCGCGACGCTCGATCGCGTGCGCGCTGCGACGCACGCCGCCGGCCCGGACGTGCACCTCGGGGGGCTGGCCGCCCAGAATTCGGACTTCATCGAAGCGGTATACGGCAACTTCCCCCTGATGATCGGGCTGATCGCCTTGATCACCTTCGTGCTGCTGGCGCGGGCGTTCCGCTCGCTGCTGCTCCCGCTGAAGGCGGTCATCCTGAACGTGATCAGCGTCGCCGCGGCCTGGGGCGTCCTCGAGATCGTGTGGCAGAGCGGCCACGGCTCGGAATTGATCTGGGGAATCCCGGCCACGGGCTCGATCACGGCATGGATCCCGCTGATGGTGTTCGCGTTCCTGTTCGGCCTGTCGATGGACTACGAGGTTTTCATCCTCGCGCGCATGCGCGAGGAGTACGACGCCACCGGCTCGACCGACACGGCGGTCGTGCGCGGCATCGGACGCACCGGTCGACTCGTGACCAGCGCCGCGTTGATCCTGTTCCTCGCGTTCGTGTCGCTGGCCTCTGGACCTGAGACCGAAATCAAAGTGCTGGCCACCGGGCTGGCGGCGGGCATCATCATCGACGCCACCATCATCCGGGCGCTGTTCGTCCCTGCCGTCGTATCCCTGTTCGGCCGCTGGAACTGGTGGCTGCCGCAGGTGCCCGCGCGGCTCCTCCGCGTCGAGCCGTCTCCCTCTCCGCGCCGGGCACGGCAGCGGACGGCGGCCGAGGGTGCGCTGTGAGCGCGGGGTCGCCGGCCGGCGAGAACGGGATCGAGGTCGAAGCGCTCGTCCGCGACTTCAAGGGCGGCGTGCGGGCGGTGGACGGCATCGACCTACAGGTCGCGCCCGGCGAGATCTACGGCTTCCTCGGCCCCAACGGCGCCGGCAAGTCGACGACGGTGCTGGTGCTGACGACGCTGCTCCCGCCCACCTCGGGAACGGCGCGCGTGGCGGGCCTGGACGTGGTCACCCAGGGCGCGGAGGTGCGCGGCGCGATCGGCGCATCGCTGCAGGAGTCGGCGCTCGACCCGTTCCTCACCGGGCGCGAGCACATGCGCCTGCAGAGCGCGCTGCACGGCCTGGGCAAGGAGGAGCGCGAGCAGCGGGGCGCTGAGCTCCTCGAGCGCGTGGGATTGACCGAGGCGGCCGATCGCAAGGTGGGCGGCTACTCGGGCGGGATGAAGCGCCGGCTCGATCTCGGCCTCGCGCTCGTGCACCGTCCGCGCCTGCTGTTCCTGGACGAGCCGACGACCGGACTGGACCCACAGAGCCGCGCGGCGCTGTGGGACGAGGTGCGCCGCCTCGCCGGCGACGGCGTGACGGTGTTCCTGACCACGCAGTACCTGGAGGAGGCCGACGTGCTGGCCGACCGTGTGGGGATCATCGACCGTGGCCGGATCGTCGCGGAGGGCACGCCGGCGTCCCTGAAGGCGGACATCGGTCGGCCGAGCGTCGAGGTGGTGCCGCAGGACCCGGGCGACCGCGAGCGCCTGGCGAGCGTGCTGCATCGCTTCGGCGAAGAGGGCGCGGCGTCACCCAACAGCGTGGCGGCGCGGCTGCCCGAGGGCGTGAGCGACCTGGCCGAGATCGTGCGCACGCTCGACGCGGAGGATCTGCCGATCGCCGACCTGCGTCTGCACGCGCCGACGCTGGACGACGTGTTCCTGGCCAAGACGGGACGTTCGCTCGAGGGCGCCGGCGACGAGGAGGACGACGAGGGCGGGCAGGCGATGCCCGCGGCTGCGAGCGCATGAACAGCCTGCTCTCGACCCAGGTCGGCGTGTTGGCGAGGCGCTCGATGCGAAAGACGTTGCGCCAGCCCTTTCAGCTGTTTCCGATCGTGTTCTTCCCGATCATCCTGCTGGCGGTCAACGCCAGCGGTCTGAAAGCGGCGACGGAGCTGGTCGGCTTCCCGACGCGCTCCTACGTGTCGTTTGCGATCGCCGTGGCGTTCATCCAGGGCGCGATGTTCGCGCTCATCAACACCGGCACCAACCTGGCGGAGGACATCGAGAGCGGTTTCTTCAATCGCCTGGCCCTCACGCCCCTGCGCCGGGTGTCGTTGATCGCCGGGCTGCTCGTGGGCGTGGCGGGGATCGGCGCGCTGCAGTCGGCCGTTTACATCCTCATCGGCCTGCTCGCCGGCGCCCACCTGGACGCGGGCCTCGGCGGTGCGCTCGTGGTGATCGCGCTGGGCTCGCTGACGACGCTGGGGTTCGGCGCGCTCGGTTGCGCGGCGGCGCTGTGGACGGGCTCGGGCGAAGCGGTGCAGGGCCTGTTCCCGCTGTTCTTCGTGTTCGTGTTCCTGTCCTCGAGCAACCTGCCGCGCAACCTGCTCGGCACGGGCTGGTTTCACACGGTGGCCGACTGGAACCCGATCTCCTACCTGATCGAGGCGTTCCGTAGCCTTTACATCTACGGCTGGGATGCGACGGCCTTGTGGCGAGGCTTCGCGGTGGCGAGCGCCCTCGCGGTGATTGGCCTGTTGGCGGCCAGTGCGGCGCTGCGAAGGAGGATGCAGCGGACATGAGCACGGCCCCCAGCAACGGCCGGCAACCCGTGGCCGCGCCCACACCGGCGTCCCCCGGGGCGCCCGACGGCTCGTCCGCGCGCCACGGCAGCATCTGGCGCGTGGCGTGGACGGTGGCGTGGCGGGGCATGCACACCTACATCCGCCGGCCCGACCTGATCTTCCCGTCGCTGATCTTCCCGCTGGTGTTCTTCGCGAGCTTCGCGGGCGGACTGTCGGCGCTTGGCAGAGTGCCCGGTTTCACGTTCCCCGCGGGCTACACGGCCTTCCAGTTCGTGTTCGTGATGTGCCAGTCGGCGATGTTCTCGGGCCTGTTCACCGGCTTCACGCTGGCATTCGACTTCGAAAGCGGCTTCGCGCGCCGGCTGATGCTCGCCGCCGAGGACCGGCGCGGGATCGCGCTGGGATATGCGCTGGTGGCGCTCGCGCGTGCTGCGATCACGCTGACTCTGGTCACGGCGGTGGCGCTCGTCTCGGGCATGAAGATCACGGGCGACAGCGTCGACCTGTTCGGGCTCTACGGCCTGGCGGCGCTGCTGGTGCTCGTGGGCTACGGCTGGGCGGCGGGCGTGGCGTTCCGCTTTCGGACGATCCAGGCGGGCCCGCTGATGCAGACCCCGGTGTTCCTGATCCTGTTTCTCGCGCCCGTATACCTCCCGCTCGCGTTGCTCAAAGGATGGATCCACGACGTCGCGAGCGTCAACCCGGCGACGGCCTTCCTGGACGCCGGGCGCGGTCTTATCTCTGGGGTGCACGACCACACGGCGCTGGCCTTCGCGTGCGCGCTCGGCCTGATCCTCCTGTTCGGAATCTGGACGCTCAGCGGCCTGCGCAACGCCGAGACCTCGGCCTAGCCTCTCGCGCGGGGCAGGTTCGAAACCGCCCAGCGCCCGGCGCGGGCCGCCGCAGCGGGCGTCAGGAGCCCCCCAGCTCGCGCACGAGCCGCTCGGCTTCGGGCGTGCTCACGAGCACCCTGCGCAGGGTCCCGCCGTCGCCGACTGCGAACGACAGCCCGGGGACGCCGCGGCGCACGACGAACGCCTGGTCGAGGCGGATCGTGCGGGCGACGTAGTAGAGCCAGGGCACGCGCAGACCGACCTTCACACCCGCCCCCATCGCCTCCGCCAGCGGATCCTCGACGACGTGGGCATCGCTGACATCGGCGCGTGGCACACGGATGTCCCCGAGCAGGCCCAGCACCTTCTGCCAGCGCGCCAGCACGACGACCAGCGAGTCCTCGGTGAGGTCCACGCGCATCAGCGAACAGCCTACGCCGCGGGCACGTGACGCGGCGCCGGGATTGCGCTAGAAGTCACATGAGACCGCGATGCGCCGCTCTCGCGCGCTCGCCTCCAAACAGCCAGCAGAAGGGAGTGCCGATCATGGAGTCCGAAACCGCCCCCACCAGAGTGCTCGTCGTGGCGCACAAGACGGCCGCCACGCAACCGCTGCTCGACGCGGTCAGGGAGCGCGCGCAGGCCGGACCCAGCAAGTTCACGCTGCTCGTCCCCAATACGGCGCACGGCCTGCACAAGGTCGTCGATCCGGAGGACCAGGGTGCCGGCGAGGCACAGGGTGTGATCGATCGCGCGGTGCCCAAGCTGAGCGAAGCCGCCGGGGCGCCGGTGGAGGGGATCGTGGGCGACGCCGATCCCGGGGCGGCCATCCAGGACGCGATCAACCTGCGCGGCTTCGATGAGGTCATCATCTCGACACTGACCCCGCGGTTGTCTCGCTGGCTCAAGCTCGACCTTCCCAGCAAGATCTCGGGCATGGGGCTGCCCGTCACCACCGTTACGCCGGGGGACGACGCATCGGCCTAGCGCCGGCCGACAGTTGTCATCGAGTCCGGTTAGTGTTTCCAGCTGAAAGGGCAGACGCTGCGGGATGCCGCCGCGAGCGACCTGGCGACAGCTGTCTGTGGAACTTTCGTCTGCGCGTCGCAAGAGTTGGAACCATGGAGACTGTTCGCAAGCAATTCGCCACCAACCTGCGCCACCACCGCGACCGTGTAGGCCTCTCCCAGGAGGCGCTTGCGGACATCTGCGACCTGCACCGGACCGAGATCAGCCTGCTCGAGCGCTGCAAGCGCTCGCCACGCCTGGAGACGATCGTGATCCTCGCCCGCGGGCTCGGGCTCGCCTCCCCGGGCGAGCTCCTCGAGGGCATCCGCTGAGGAGGAACACCGCGCCAGCGCGCGCTAGAGTGCCTCTCGCCCGCCCAGCTAGCTCAGTTGGTAGAGCACTTCCATGGTAAGGAAGGGGTCATCGGTTCGAGTCCGATGCTGGGCTCTCGGAAAAAGCCCTGCAAATCGTCCGCTCAATTGATGCTGGAGAGCTGTTGCGTAGGACGAGGGGACCGGGCGAGGGAACTGACCGGCGTCTAGGTGTAAGACCCGAGCAGGTTGTTCAGGCGGTTGATGGGTGTCTGAGGAAGCGATCGTGGGCGACGTCGGGGCGCTGGCTAGCGCTCAGCCTGTCAGCTGCGGTAGCCGACCGCACGCCTGTCACGGGCGTGCCTCCTCGATGAGTCCTAGTGAGCCGTTGTCCGATCTCGTGCGAACATGAGGCGATGCCCACTGCCAGCGGGGCTGAGCTCATCGAAGTGAGCGAGGGCTTGACCCGAGCCGGTGACTACGCAGGTCAGGGGCGACTCGGCGAGGAAGACCGGTATGCCAGTCTCCGCGGCGATGAGTTCTGGGAACCCGCGCAGTAGGGTGCCCCCGCCGGCGAGCAGGATGCCCTCGCGCGCGATGTCGCCCGTCAGCTCGGGCGGGGTCTGCTCAAGCGTGTCCTTGATCGCCTCGACGATCTCGCGCAGCGGGCCCTCGATTGCCGCCCGTACCTCCCCGCTGCGTAGCTCGATCTGGGTCGG
>Ga0209040_10002175_pt1 | contig 15465 bp, 12 predicted proteins | sample BogFormECP12_OM3_FD_188240 | JGI IMG/M metagenome (GOLD analysis project Ga0209040, IMG submission 188240) | Bog forest soil microbial communities from Calvert Island, British Columbia, Canada - ECP12_OM3 (SPAdes) (version 2) | ecosystem: Environmental > Aquatic > Freshwater > Wetlands > Bog ...
ATCCCTCCCGTCACCGACGCCGCCGTCCGGGCGTTCGGGGACCCGGCGGTCGCCGTCCTCGGGCGGGTCGGGGTGGCCCACGTGGCCGACGCCCAGGTGGGGGCCCTGCCCACCGGCACCGCCCGGCTGGTGGAGCTGGCCCGGGCCCTCTCGATCGGGCCGCGCGTCATCCTGCTGGACGAGCCGTGCTCGGGCCTCGACGACAACGAGACCGAGAGCCTGGGCGCACTGCTCACCGACCTGGCGGTCGAGGGCCGGGCCGTCCTGGTGGTCGAGCACGACATGGACCTGGTCCTCAAGGTCTGCGACGTCGTCCACGTGCTCGACTTCGGCGAGGTCATCGCCTCGGGGACCCCACTCGAGATCCGGGCCGACCCGATCGTCCAGGCCGCCTATCTCGGGCGCATGGATCTGCCGGCGGCCCTGGAGGACCCCGACGGGGCGGACCCCGGTCGGCCGGAGCCCCCGGTCGGCGGCCCGGACGGTCCGGCCTGGGCCGGGGCATGACGACGGTCGGGGCGCCGCCGGCCCTCCTCTTCGACGACGTGCACGCCGCCTACGGGCGGATCGAGGTGCTGCACGGCGTCGACCTGCACGTCCCGGCCGGGAGCGTGTTCGCCCTCCTCGGCCCCAACGGCGCCGGCAAGACCACCACCTTGAAGGTGGCCAACGGGGTCATGCGTCCCACGTCGGGCAGGGTGCATATCGAGGGCGTGTCCTCGGCCAAGCACACCCCGGAGGCCTTCGCCCGGGCCGGGGTCTGCGCCATCCCCGAGGGGCGCGGGGTGTTCCCCAACCTCACGGTCACCGACAACATCCGCATGTGGACCTACCAGGGCGGGGTGACCCGGGCCGAGGCCGAGGCGCGGGCCTTCGGCCGCTTCCCGCGCCTCAAGGAGCGGCGCAAGCAGCTGGCCGGGACGTTGTCGGGGGGCGAGCAGCAGATGCTGGCCATCTCGCGTGCCCTGGTCGGGCGGCCCCGGCTGCTGCTGCTCGACGAGATCTCGATGGGGCTGGCCCCGCTGGTGGTGTCCGAACTCTACGAGCTGGTGGGCCACATCGCGGCCGACGGGGTCACGGTGGTGGTGGTCGAACAATTCGTGAGCACCGCGCTGAGCGTCGCCACTCGGGCGGCCATCATGCTGCACGGCCGGGTGCACAAGGAGGGGACACCCGACGAGATGGCCGACGCCGCCCTCGGGGCCTACCTCTCGAGCGGCACCTGACCGGACCCCCGGGACCCGGTCGCCGAGCGCGTCCTCAGATGTGGCCGAGCACCGGGTGGGGGACGTAGGGCTCCTCGAGGGCGGCGATCTCCTCGGCGTCGAGGCTGAGCTGCTCGGCCGCCAGCGCGTCCTCGAGGTGGCCGACCCTGGTCGACCCGACGATCGGCGCCGTGACCCCCGGCTTGGCCAGCAGCCAGGCCAGGGCCACCCGGGCGGGCGGGACCCCGCGGGCGGCGGCCACCTCGGCCACCCGGTCGACCACGTCGAAGTCGGTGGGCTGACTGTAGAGGTAGTCGGTGAAGTCGTCGCTGCCGGCCCGGGTGGTGCGCTTCTCGCCCTCCCGGCCCCGGTTCCCGGTCAGCAAGCCCCGAGCCAGCGGACTCCACGGGATGACGCCGACCCCCTGGTCGAGGCAGAGCGGGATCATCTCGCGCTCCTCCTCGCGGTAGATGAGGTTGTAGTGGTTCTGCATCGAGACGAACCGGGACCACCCCCGCCGCTCGGCCGTGTGCTGGGCCTTGGCGAACTGCCAGGCGAACATCGACGACGCCCCGAGGTAACGGGCCTTGCCGGCCTTCACCACCTCGTCGAGGGCGCCCATGGTCTCCTCGATCGGCGTCCAGTGGTCCCAGCGGTGGATCTGGTAGAGGTCCACGTAGTCCATGCCGAGGCGGCCGAGTGACGCGTCGATGGCCGAGAGGATGTGCTTGCGGGATAGGCCCTTGCCGTTCTCGCCCGGGGTCATGGGCATGTAGACCTTGGTGGCGACCACCATCTCGTCCCGGCTGAGGAACTTGGGCAACAGGCGGCCGGTGGCCATCTCGCTGGCACCACCCGAATAGGTGTCGGCGGTGTCGAAGAAGATCACGCCGCCCTCGACCGCGGTCTTGACGATGGGCTCCGCCGCGTCCTCGTCGACCACCCATTTCCGCTCGCTGCCGTTCCCGAAGCCCATCATGCCCATGCACAGCCGGGACACCCGGAGACCGGTCGAGCCGAGGTTCACGTACTGCATCGCCACCTCCCAGGAGACGTCGTGCGGGTCGGCCGGCGACGGCGTGCGCCGGGGCCGGGGCCAACCTAGCGGCCGGACCGCCGGGCCCCACCGGGGGCGCGGGCCCTTGGTGCCCCGGCGCTCCGGGTCTTTACCGGCCGTGACCGGTGCCGGTGCGGCTCCTCACACCCCGACTCGGGACCCGACGGCACCCGAGGCCGACACCCGAGCCGAAGTGCGACCAAGAGCACGACGGGTTGTGCGCCAGGTCCTGGTCGGACCGATCACCCAGCTTTGAGCCCCGGCGCGTCACCAGGGACGGCCCTCCGCCGTGTGGTCGTGGGATCGGTGGCGGTGCGAGCGTCCCCTGGCCCAGAGGAACAGCACGACCACGCCCACCAGGAACCAGGGCACGTGCGGGACGGCCCAGGTGGACCAGGCGATCGCCAGGACGACCGCCACGGTCACGATGGCGAACACCGCGACGCGGCGACGGGGCCTGGGGGCGGCCGCCTCGACCGCGGTGCTCGGCAGGTCGGTGAGCAGGCCGGACAGGTCGGACCGGGTCTTGGCCCCCATCGCCCGGTCCAGCCGCTCCTTGAACTCGGTGTCGTCGAGGCGCCCGTCGGCGTAGTGCTTCGAGAGCGCATCGGCGACCTCGCTGCGCTCGGCGTTGGAGACCCGCACCTGGGGTTCGGGAGCCGGGCGCCCGGCGTACCACGGTCGGTCGAATCGGTAGCTCACTGTTCCTCCTGTTCCCGTTCCGGCTGTTCTGGCGGCGTCGACGCCGATGGTTCAGGAAAGGTGGGCGTGACGGAGCAGGTCGTCGGCGATGGCGTGCTCGGCGCCCTCCTCGGGGACGAGCAGCCAGGCCGCCACGTACAGCGGGATGCCGGCGCCTCCGAAGAGCACCAGGGCGACGAGCAGGATCCGCACCAGGGTCACGTCGGCCCCCAGGTACTCGGCCGCGCCGGCGGCCACGCCGGCCAGCATCCGGCCCTCGACGGGGCGGCGGAGCAGGGGGCGCTCGGTGGTGGTGTGCTCGGGCGGTTGTGCGTTGGTGTGTTCCATGGGTCCATCTTGGGGTGCACCGCCGTCCGGCGGTATCGGGAATGACCCTGAATGGGCCCCCACAGGGCGCCGGGACGATGGGGGATCTACCCGATGTCGCCGTGAGCGCCGGGGTGCGATCATGGTGGCATCACCCGCCTCGACGACGACCAGACACCACCGGGGGAGGACCTCACCGACCGGGCCTCGAACGGGTGGTCGGACGCGGGCGCGCCGTGGTGGGGCCCCGGGGGGCGTCAGGCCTGGCACCACCACGGGCGGCGCTGGCGCCACCGCCCCGAGCGCGGGCCGCTCCGCCGCAGCCGGGACGACCGTCTGATCGCCGGCGTGGCCGGCGGCCTGTCGCGCCGCCTGGGCATCGACGTCACCGTCGTGCGGATCGGTCTGGTGCTGCTGGCACTGGTCAGCGGGTTTGGCGCCGCCGGGTACGTGGCGGCGTGGCTGTTCCTGCCCGTGGAGGGCGAGACGGCCACGATCGCCGCCCGGGCGGCCAAGGACCGCCGGGGCCTGGCGCTGGCCATCGGCTGCGTGCCCCTCCTGATCGCCCTGGGGGTCGTGGTCTCGGTTCTCGGCCTCGGCTTCGTGACGTCGTTGATCTGGGGTCTGGTGCTGGCCGCGGCGGGGATGATCCTCGTCTATCGCAACGAGGACGAGACCGAGCGGGTCCGGATCCACCGGGCGTTGGCCACCCTCACCGAGATCGGCTCGCCCGCCCACCGGTCGCGCCGGTCGTTCGCCGCCCGGATCCTGCTGGGGGTGGTGCTCCTCGCCGCCGGCCTGGCCCTGCTGGCGATCGGCCACACCTACCGCGGGGCGCTGGGCCTCGTGCTCGGGGCGGTCCTGATGGCCGGGGCGTTCGTCGTGCTCTTCGGGCCGTGGTGGCTTCGGCTCGCCCGCGACCTGGTCACCGAGCGCAACGCCCGGATCCGGGCCGAGGAGCGGGCCGACATGGCCGCCGAGGTCCACGACTCGGTCCTCCAGACCCTGGCCCTCATCCAGCGCAACGCCGACCAGCCCCAGAAGGTGGCCCAGCTGGCCCGGGCCCAGGAGCGCGAGCTGCGGTCGTGGCTCTTCGACGGGGTCGCCCCGTGGTCCCTCGGCGGAGCGGAGCCGGCCACACTGGCCGCTGGTGTGGCGCTGATCGAACGCGAGGTGGAGGCGACCCACGGCGTCGCCGTCGACTCGGTGACGGTCGGGGACTGCCCCCTCGACGACGACCTCCGTGCCCTGCTGGCCGCCACCCGGGAGGCGACGGTCAACGCGGCCAAGTGGTCCGGCGCCCCGACGGTGTCGCTCTACGTGGAGGTGGAGCCGACGTCGGTGTCGGTCTACGTGCGCGACCGTGGCGTCGGGTTCGACCCCGAGACCGTCGACGGGGACCGTCGGGGGATCACCGAGTCGGTGTGCGGGCGCATGGCCCGCCACGGCGGGACCGCCGCCGTCCACTCGCGTCCGGGCAAGGGGACCGAGGTCGAGCTGCGCGTCCCCCGCCACCCCGTGCGGGCATGAACCCGGCGCCCCTCCGGGTGGTGCTGGTCGACGACCACCACCTCTTCCGGGCCGGGGTTCGCACCGAGCTGGGCGACGCGGTCGACGTCGTGGGCGAGGCCGAGGACGTGGCGGGGGCGGTGGTCCTGGTCGACGGGGCGGTCCCCGACGTGGTCCTGCTCGACGTCCACCTTCCCGGCGGCGGCGGCCGGGCGGTGATCGAGGCGGTGAAGCAGGGCCACCCCGACGTGCGGTTCCTGGCCCTGTCGGTGTCCGACGCCCCCGAGGACGTGATCTCGGTCATCCGGGCCGGCGCGCGGGGTTACGTCACCAAAACCATCTCGGGCCCCGAGCTGGTCGACGCGGTGCGCCGGGTGGCGGCCGGGGACGCGGTGTTCAGCCCCCGCCTGGCCGGCTTCGTCCTCGACGCCTTCGCCACCATGCCCGGGGCCGACGGGCCGCCGGCCTCGTTCGACCCCGAGCTCGACCAGCTCTCGCCCCGCGAGCGCGAGGTCCTGCGCCACATCGCCCGCGGCTACACCTACAAGGAGATCGCCCGGGACCTCTCGATCTCGACCAAGACGGTGGAGAGCCACGTCTCGGCCGTCCTGCGCAAGCTCCAGCTGTCGACCCGCCACCAGCTGACCCGCTGGGCGACCGAGCGCCGGCTCATCTGAGCCGCCGCCCCCGGTCGGCCCTCAGGGCTCCTCGGGGGCGAGCTCGACGGTGACCGAGGGCTCGGGACCGGCCACGATGGTCCAGTCGACGATGCCGCCGGCCTCCATCAGGTCGGCCCCCCCGGCCAGCAGGTGGTGCAGACGCTCGTCGGTGTCGACCACGGTCAGGCCCGAGACCGTCGCCCGCATGGAGCGCTTCTGGGACGTCTTCTCCCGCCGCACGGCCCCGAGCACCTCGGCGGTCACGTCGAGGACCGGGGAGCGGCCGAGCTCGGTGCCCACCGGCAGGGCGGGGAGGATCTCGGCGTCGACCGACGGCCACCGGCCGCCGTCGTGGACCGAACCCACCCGCCACCAGCTCCAGACCTCCTCGGTGACGAAGGGCACGAAGGGGGCGAAGAGACGGAGCTGCACCGACAGGGCCAGGGCCAGGGCGGCCCGGGCCGAGGCGGTGCCCGGGAGGCCGGCTGTGCTGTAGGCGCGGCCCTTCACCAGCTCGAGGTAGTCGTCGCAGAAGGACCAGAAGAAGGCCTCGGCCGCCTCCAGCGCCCGGGTGTAGTCGTACTCCTCAAAGGCGGCGGTGGCCTGGCGCACCACCAGGGCCAGGCGCGAAAGCATGTCGACGTCGAGCGCCTCGCTCACGGCGTCGGGCCCGGGGACCGCCTCGTTGCCCAGCCGGCCGATGACGAACTTGGAGGCGTTCAGGATCTTGATGGCCAGTCGCCGGCCGACCTTCATCTGACCGTCGTCGACCGCGGTGTCGCTCCCGGGGCGCCCGTTGGCCGCCCAGTAGCGCACGGCGTCCGAGCCGTGCTGCTCGAGCAAGGGGAGCGGGGTGACCACGTTGCCCCTGGACTTCGACATCTTCTTGCGGTCCGGGTCGAGGACCCAGCCCGAGATGGCGGCGTCGGTCCAGGGCAGGCAGCCGAACTCGAGCTCGGCCCGCACCACGGTCGAGAACAGCCAGGTGCGGATGATCTCGTGGGCCTGGGGCCGCAGGTCCATCGGGAAGACCCGGCCGAACAGTTCGGGGTCGTCCACCCAGTGCCCGGCGATCTGGGGGGTGAGCGAACTGGTGGCCCAGGTGTCCATGACGTCGGGGTCGCCGACGAAGCCCCCCGGCCGGCCCCGCTGCTCCTCGGTGTGGCCGTCGGGGACGTCGGTCGAGGGGTCGACGGGGAGCCGGCCCTCCGAGGCGGTGAGGCGGCGGTCGAAGTCGACGACCCCATCGTCGGTGACCGGGTACCAGACCGGGAAGGGCACCCCGAAGAAGCGCTGGCGGCTGATGTTCCAATCGGTGGTGAGCCCCTCCACCCAGCTCCGGTAGCGATGGGCCATGTAGGGCGGGTGCCATCGGAGCTCGTCGCCCCGAGCCAGCAGCTGGTCCCGGATGTCGAGGGTCCGCACGAACCACTGGCGGGACGAGACGATCTCGAGCGGCCGCTCACCCCGCTCGTAGAACTTGACCGGGTGGGTGATCGCCTTGGGCTCGCCGACCAGGTCCCCCGACTCGGCCAGGAGCTCGACGATCCGGGTCTGCGCCGCCCTAACGGTCTTGCCGACCAGCTCGCCGTAGTGGCGGGCCGCCGCCTCGGGGTTCTCGGACTCCCAGGGGGACTCGCCCCAGTCGATCGGCTCGAGTCGGCCGTTGCGCCCGACGACGGTCCGGGTGGCCAGGGACAGGTCGCGCCACCACACCACGTCGGTCGTGTCGCCGAAGGTGCAGACCATGGCGATCCCCGAGCCCTTGTCCGGATCGGCCAGGCCGTGGCCGACGACGGGGACCCGGACGCCGAACAGCGGGGACACTACCTCGGTGCCGAAGAGGGGTGCGTAGCGCTCGTCGTCGGGGTGGGCCACCAGGGCCACGCAGGCCGGGACCAGCTCGGGCCGCGTCGTCTCGATCTCGACGTCACCGGCGCCGTCGGCCCGGGCGAAGCGGAGCCGGTGGTAGGCGCCGGGGCGCTCGCGGTCCTCCAGCTCGGCCTGGGACACCGCGGTCTGGAAGTCGACGTCCCACAGGGTCGGGGCCTCGGACTGGTAGGCGTGCCCGCCTTCGAAGAGCCGGAGGAAGCCGCGCTGGGAGGTCCGCTGGGCCCCGTCGTCGATGGTGGCGTAGGCCAGGCCCCAGTCGACCGAGAGCCCGAGGGCCCGGAACATCGCCTCGAAGGCCTTCTCGTCCTCGGCCGTCAGGCGGTGGCAGAGCTCGACGAAGTTGGGTCGCGAGATGGCCAGGGCGTCCTTGGGGGGGTCGGCCGGGGGCTCGAAGTCCGGGTCGTAGGCCACTGACGGGTCGCAGCGCACCCCGTAGTAGTTCTGCACCCGCCGCTCGGTGGGCAGGCCGTTGTCGTCCCAGCCCATCGGGTAGAAGACGGATTTGCCCCGCATCCGCTGGTAGCGGGCCAGCAGGTCGGTGTGGGTGTAGCTGAAGACGTGGCCCATGTGCAGCGACCCCGAGACCGTCGGCGGGGGGGTGTCGATGGAATAGACTTGGTCCCGGGGCGCCGTCCGGTCGAACCGGTAGGTCCCCCGCTCGGCCCAGGCGCTGGACCACTTGGCCTCCAGCCCGTCGAGCGAGGGACGCTCGGGCACCCCCGGGTCCGGGGCGGGGTCGCGCTCTGGGACCGGTTCGCTCATAGTCGGGTTACCGTATCCCGGGTGCTGCGCCTCCACGACACTGCGACGGGCACCGTGCGGCCCCTCGAGCTCCGCGACGCCGGCCACGTCTCGATGTACGTCTGCGGCCCGACCGTCTACGACCTGCCCCACCTCGGCCACGGGCGCTACGCCCTGGTCTTCGACGTGCTCCGGCGCTACCTCGTCTTCACCGGCCTCGACGTCCGCTACGTGTCCAACGTCACCGACGTCGACGACAACATCATCAAGCGGGCGGCCGAGCAGGGCCGGAGCGAGTCCGAGGTCGCCGTCGACTACGAGGCCGAGTGGTGGGCGGCCATGGACGCCCTGGGCAACCTGCGTCCGACCGACACCCCCCACGCCACCGGGTACGTGGCCGACATGGTCACCCTGGTCGGCGAACTGGTCGGGCGGGGGGTGGCCTACGAGACCTCCGACGGCGTCTACCTGAACGTGGAGCAGGTGCCCGGCTACGGCTTGCTGGCACTGCAGCCGCTGGACTCGCTGCGGGTCGGGGCCCGGGTGGAGGCCAACGACGAGAAGCGCTCGCCCCTCGACTTCGCGCTCTGGAAGAAGGCCAAGGAGGGCGAGCCCTCCTGGCCGTCGCCGTGGGGGGAGGGCCGGCCGGGCTGGCACACCGAGTGTGTGGTCATGTCGCTCGACCTGCTGGGCGACGGGTTCGACCTGCACGGCGGCGGGCGGGACCTGGCCTTCCCGCACCACGAGAACGAGCGGGCCCAGGCCGTCGCCCTCGGGCGGCCCTTCGCTCGCCACTGGGCCCACAACGGCTGGGTCGAGGTGGGCGGACAGAAGATGTCCAAGTCCCTCGGGAACTTCACCTCGCTCACCGACCTGCTGTCGCGCAGTGACGCCCGGGCCTACCGCCTGCTGGTGCTGCGCTCCCACTACCGCTCGCCCATCGAGGTCACGGCCGAGACGGTGGCCGACGCCGAGAAGGGCCTCGAGCGCCTCGACGCGCTGGCCCGACGCTTCTCGCTGCCCGACGTCGTGGCCGAGGCGGGCGGGGCGGTGGTGGCCGGCACCGGCCCGGCGGCCGACGCCGCCCCCGACGCGGTGACCCGGCTGCGCGAGCGCATGGACGAGGACCTGGACACGCCCGGCGCCCTGGCCGGGATCTTCGAGCTGGTGAGCCGGGCCAACGCCGACGCCGACACCGGCCAAACCGGGGGCGCCCGGGCGACCGCCCGGACCGTGGCCGTGCTGTGTGCCGCCCTGGGGCTGCCGCTGCGAGGCGGGGTGGACGAGGTCGACGGCGACTCGGCCCGTCTGGCGGCCGAGCGCGACGCCGCCCGGGCGGAGCGGGACTGGGCCCGGGCCGACGCCCTGCGGGACGAGCTGGCGGCACGCGGCTGGACCGTCGAGGACGGCCCCGAGGGCACGGTGCTGCGGCACTGAGCCCTCCTCTGCCGCCGCCGCCGCCCGCCCGGCCGCCCCGCCGGACGCCCGGTCCCACACGGCGGTATCGGCCCTGCGTGGCAAGGGTGTGACAAGCCGAACCCCCCGTTGCCGGTGCTGCTAGGTTCCCAAGTCGAAATATCGGCCGTGCCTCGGTAGGTCCGTGCACAGCCGGTCAATGCCGGGAAGCAAGAGGTCCCGGTGGAAGCCGGACAGCATCAAGAAGGGGGATCGCCACCGTGGCATCCGGAACGGTCAAGTGGTTCAACTCCGAGAAGGGCTACGGCTTCATCTCGCAGCCTGGGGGCGGTGCCGACGTGTTCGTGCACCACACCGCCATCCAGATGAACGGCTACCGCGTGTTGGAAGAGGGCCAGGCGGTCGAGTTCGAGGTCGAGGAGGGCCCCAAGGGCCTCATGGCCAAAGACGTCCGCCCGGCCGGGGCCTGAACCACACCCCGGCGCCCGCAGCGACCTTCGGGGTGGCGGGCCGGCGGCACCCGTCCCGACCTTGACGGTCGGCGGCGGCGCCTCCCGGTCTCCGGGAAACCCCACTTGAGAGACCTCTGAGCGGCGGTGATCGTCGGCGCGGCCCGGGTCAGGTTACTATTGGGTAACTAGGGAAAGGGTCCCCGGCAGGAAGGATCCCAGACATCGGGGTCCACCCGATCGGTGGTCCGGCCTCGCGGCCGGGCCGGCAACCGGGGTTCGACGACCGTGACCCGGCGGCGCCAAGCCGCCCGGGCGCCCAAGGAGGCCAGCCATGTCCGACTTCTCCCTCGAGCTCAACGAGGACCAGATCCAGATCCAGAAGTGGGTCCACGACTTCGCCGAGACCGTGGTGCGCCCCGCCGGGCGCGAATGGGACGAGCGGGAGGAGACGCCCTGGCCGATCATCGAGCAGGCGGCCAAGAACGGCATGTACTCCTTCGACTTCATCGCCCAGTGTTTCGCTGACCCGACCGGCCTCATGCTCTGCCTCGTCATGGAGGAGATGAGCTGGGGCGACGCCGGCATCGCCCTGGCCATCTTCGGTTCGACTTTGGCCGTGGCCGGCATCTTCGCCAACGGCACGCCCGAGCAGCAGGGGGAGTTCATCCCGCAGTGCTTCGGGACCCCCGACGACATCAAGCTGGCCGCCTTCGGCGTCTCCGAGCCCGACGCCGGATCGGACGTCTCGTCGCTCAAGTCCCGCGCCGTCTACGACGAGGTCGCCGACGAGTGGGTCCTCAACGGCACCAAGACCTGGATCACCAACGGCGGCATCGCCAACACCCACGTGCTGGTGCTGTCGGTCGACCCCGAGCTCGGCGCCCGGGGCCAGGCCAGCTTCGTGGTCCCCGAGGGGACGCCCGGCATCAGCCAGGGCCAGAAGTTCAAGAAGATGGGCATCCGGGCCTCCCACACCGCCGAGGTCGTCCTGCAGGACTGCCGGGTGCCTGGCCGCTGCCTGCTCGGCGGCAAGGACAAGCTCGACGAGCGCCTGGCCCGGGCCCGCGAGGGCAAGAAGAACGCCGTGCAGGCGGCCATGGCCACCTTCGAGGCCTCCCGCCCGCTGGTGGGCGCCCAGGCCGTCGGGATCTCCCGCGCCGCCTACGAGTACGCGCTCGACTACGCCAAGGAGCGCAAGCAGTTCAAGCGGGCGATCATCGAGAACCAGGCCATCGCCTTCAAGCTGGCCGACATGAGGATGCGGACCGACGCCGCACGGTTGCTCGTGCACCGGGCCGCCTGGATGGCCGGAACCGGCAAGAAGTTCGAGTCGGGCGAGGGCTCGATGTCCAAGCTCTTCGCCGGCGAGACCGCCGTGTGGGTGACCGAGCAGGCCATCCAGATCCTCGGCGGCTACGGCTACGTGCGCGAGTACCCGGTCGAGCAGTGGCACCGGGACTCGAAGATCTACACGATCTTCGAGGGGACCTCCGAGATCCAGCGCCTCGTGATCAGCCGGGCCATCTCGGGCGTGCACGTCAACTAGCCCCGAGCGGGTCCGGTCGTCCGCCGGCCGGGTGACCTCGACCAACTGCAGGCGACCGGCCGGATGACCGGGCGGCGCCGCACCCGGTCACGTTCTCGGGACAGGACCTGCCGGTGTCGCAGCCGGAGCGGTGACCGCCCGGTGGACCGTTCCCGAGGCCGTTGGGGCCCGTAGTCTCGGCGGTGCCATGAGCACCGTCGGTGAGCGAAAGGGGACCCCCGAACCCGGCTCGGCGCCGGGCGGCGCGGCCGACCCTGGGTACGACCGCGACCCGGTGGCGGGCCCCGCGGTGGCCCGGCCCGCCGGCGGTCGGTCCAGGCCGTGGCGATCCATCGTGTTCGCCCCGGTGGGCGACGGGGCGACCCGCCGTCGCGGATCCGACGGGCTGCGGGTCATCGCCATGGTGCTGATCGTCCTGTGCTGCTGGCTGATCACTCGCGGCGCGGGTGGACCTCAGACGTCGATCACGAAATTCCTGACGTCGGTCCCCAACGGGATGCAGTGGCTGGTCAACGCCATCTGGTGGCTGGGCTCGATCGGCACCATCGTCGTGTTGGTCGTCCTCGCCCTCATCTCGAAGCGGCGCAACGTGGCCCGGGACCTTGCGCTGTCCGGGGGGGCTGCCTACGTCGTCAGCCTGGTGATGGCACTGATCATCGGCCCGAACGGCGCCCACGGCGCTGACCCGGCGCTGGCCGGGATCAACCTCGGCTTCCCCCTGGCCCGCATTGCCGCGACGGTCGCCGTCGGCACCGCCGCCCTGCCCTACCTGAGCCGAACCTTCCAACGGCTGGTCGAGCTGGTCATCCTCCTCGCCGCCGTGGCCACGGTGGTCCACGGTTCGGGCCTCCCAGTGTCGGTGGTGGCCAGCATGGCCATCGGCTGGGGGATCACCGCGATCGTGCACCTCATCTTCGGATCACCGCTCGGGCTCCCCTCTGGGGACGAGGTGGCCCTGCTGGTCCGGGACCTGGGCATCCCGGCGGAGTCGGTGGTGCCCTCCAAGCGACAGATCTGGGGGGTGGCCCGCTTCAGCGGCCGGGGCCGGAGCGGTCCGCTCGACGTGTCGGTCTACGGGCGCGACGCCCACGACGCCCAGCTGCTGGCGAAGGTCTTCCGCTACATCTGCTACCGGGACTCGGGGCCCACCCTCACCTTCACCCGGATCCAACAGGTCGAGCACGAGGCGTTCCTGACCCTGATGGCCGCCCGATCGGGGGCCCGGGTCCCCGCGGTGCTGAGCGCCGGGCGGGCCGGCCCGGCGCGTGACGCGGTGCTCGTCACCCGTCCCCCGACCGGTGCCCGGCTGGCCGACCTCCCGGCGCCTGCTCCGCCGCGCGCCGCGGTCCCCGGTCCCGCAGCGGTCGGTGGGTCTCCTGCGCCCGCCGGCGCCGACCCCGCCGGGACGGTCGTCACGCCGTCCGCCCGGGCCGCCGACCCGACGGTCGGCACGGCCGAGATCGACAAGGAGAAGGCGGACGACAAGGGCGGAGCGAAGGCCAAGAAGAAGGCGGCGAAGGAGGAGAAGAGAGGGGCGCGGCGCGCGGCGCGCCGGGCCCGTCGGGAGGCGGCCGACGCCGAGACGGCGCAACGTGCCGCCGCCGACTTCGCGGCCGGGGTCGCCCCGCAGGTCACGCAGGAGGCCTTCAGCGACGAGGCCGCCGACGACCTGTTGCGCCAGGTCCTCAAGCTCAGGGGGGCCTCGATCGCCCACGGTGCGATCAGCAACGAGACCGTCGTGGCCGGTCCCGGGGCGGCGGTGGGGCTCGTGGACTTCCGCGACGCCACCGTGTCGGGTCGCGACGAGCGGCTCGAGCGCGACTTGGCTGCCGCCCTGGTGACCATCGGGGCTGCCGCCGGCCCGGAGCGGGCCATCGCCTCGGCCGTCCGGGTGCTCCCGCACGAGGTGCTCGCGGCCGCGCTCCCCTTCATCCAGCGCGCCGCCCTCGACCCGGTGGCCTCCAGGTCGCTCCGCGGTCACAAGGCCCTCCTGACGGCGCTGCGGGAGGAGGGGGCCGCGGCGGCCGGGGTCGAGGTCCCCAAGCTGGCCGAGCCCCGTCGGATCAGCTGGATGACCTTGATCCTGATCATCGGCTCACTGATCGGCGGGTGGGCGTTGCTCGCCGTCCTGATCAACGTCGGCAAGTCGTGGGACACCATCACCGGTGCCGAGTGGGGCTGGGTGGCGGCCTGCTTCATCCTGGCCCAGGCGGTCTATCCCGCCATAGCCGTCACCACGATCGGCTCGATCGTGGACCCGCTGGCGTTCGGGAGGGTACTTGCCCTCGAGGTGTCCAACACCTTCGTCGCCCTGGCCGGCGGCAGCATGGCCGTGCTGGCGGCCCGGGTCCGCTTCTTCCAGAAGGACGGCTACAACGCGACGTTGGCGGTCAGTTCGGGCGCGGTGTGCAGCACCGCCAGCTGGATCGTGAAGGGCGCCCTGTTCCTGATCGCGCTGCCGTTCGCCGTCTCGCACCTCCACTTCCAGAATGAACCGAGCTCCTCGGGGGGCATCGACGCGGGACTGGTCTGGCTCATCCTGATCGTGGTCGTCATCGTCGCGGTCCTGCTCGGGCTCGTCTTCCTGGTCCCCCGCCTGCGCCGGCTGGCCCACGACAAGCTCCGGCCTAAGTTCAACGAGGCCTGGGACCACCTGAAGTTCCTGGCCGTCCACCCCGGCAACCTGGTGGAGATCTTCGTCGGTTCGATCGTGGCTCAGCTGCTGGTGGCCATGGCCCTCGGTGCCGCGCTGCACGCGTTCGGTGACCACCTGGGCCTGGCCGTCCTCTTGGTGGTGCTGACCCTGGGCTCGATGCTGGGTGGCATCTCCCCGGTCCCCGGCGGGATGGGGGTCGTCGAGGCCGGGATGATCCTCGGGCTGACCGCGGCGGGCATCTCGGAGAACGACGCCGTGGCCGCAGTCTTCGTCCAGCGGCTCTTCACCGCCTATCTCCCCCCGATCTGGGGTTGGTTCGTCCTCGTCTGGCTGCGCAAGAAGGAGTACCTCTGAGTGCCGGCGCCGGACCGGGCGTCCCACCCCGCCCGGCCCGCCTGCTCGTCATCTGCACCGGCAACGCGGCGCGCTCGGTCATGGCCGGTTTCATGCTCGAGTACTTGTCCGAGACCGAAGGGCTCGGTCTCCGGATCGCCACCGCCGGGACCCACACCGTCGACGGCCAGCCCGTGAGCATGCGGACTCGGGCGGCCCTTCGCTCCGTCGCCGAGGTCGCCGACGCCCCGGTCGGGCGCCACCGCAGCCACCAGCTCGCCGACGCCGACCTGGACCGGGCCGACCTGGTGGTGGCCATGGAGGCCGACCACGTCCGCTACGTCCGGCGGCGCCACCCGCAGGCGGCCGGGCGCACCGGCACCATCCGCCGGCTCTGCCGGGAGCTGGCCCCGGGCCCCGGCCCGCTGGGCGGACGGGTGGCCGCCCTCGGGCTCGAGTCGGTCGAGCTGCACGCCGACGAGGACGTGGCCGATCCGGCCGGGCGGGACGAGGAGGTCTACCAGGCCTGCGCCCGCGAGCTCTGGGACCTCTGCCGGGCGCTGACCGCCCGGCTCTGATCCGGGCCCGGGCCGGCCGTCGCGGGTGGCGGTACCGTTGGCGCCATGGCCGATCCCACCGATCGCTACCGGACCATCGCCGAGGGCTTCACCGCCGCGCTGACCCGCGTCCGGGTCGCCAAGTGGGACGCCCCCTCCCCGTGCACGGAGTGGACGGCGAGGGACGTGGGGGCCCACGTGGTGATGACCCACCGGCGGGTGCTGGCCATGGCCGGCGGGCCCGAGCCCGAAGAGCTGGGACCCGACGACGATCTCGGGGCCGCCTGGGACGACGCGTCGGGTGCCATGCTGGACGCGGTCAGCGATCCCGAGGTGCGCGACCGGGTGGTCACGGCGCGCTTCGGGGACATGCCCTTCGGTGACATCGTCGGCCGCATGGTGTGCGCCGACACCCTCATCCACACCTGGGACC